>Ga0111538_10000262_pt1 | contig 66598 bp, 64 predicted proteins | sample SoiMethybrSBSTD1_FD_79669 | JGI IMG/M metagenome (GOLD analysis project Ga0111538, IMG submission 79669) | Bulk soil microbial communities from a Populus tree surrounding site in Tennessee, USA - Soil MetaG P. TD hybrid SBSTD1 (version 2)... | ecosystem: Environmental > Terrestrial > Soil >...
GGTCGCCCGGCGTAAGTTTCCGGATGATCTCCTGCAACACAAAAAGTATGGTTGGCGACGACATGTTTCCGTAGTTTTTTAATACATGATATGCTGGTTCATTCTGACATCTGTTGATCCCCAATTCCTCCTCAATACTTTCAAGTATTTTACGTCCGCCAGGGTGTATCGCAAAAAAACGGATATCACTAACGTTCTTTGAGATCTTGTCGAGAAGATTTTTAGTTAGTTTGAGTATCCCGCCTTTAATGATCGATGGAACATAAGAGGACAATTTCATTTCAAACCCGAGATCACCGATGGCCCAAGCCATGTCACCTTCACCCTCAAAGGCCAGGTCGCTGCAAAAATTTTCAGGCTTAAGGCGCAGTGAAGCGTTTGTGTTTCCCTCCACTAATACAGCAGCAGCTCCATCTCCAAACAAGGCGTTGCAGATCAGGTTATCTTCCGAAGGTGTTTTCTGGAAATGCAGGCTGCATAACTCTGTGCATACAATCAAAACCTTTGCCTCTTCGTCCACCTTGCAAAAGGCATCTGCAATTTTGAATGCGTTAAACGCCGCGTAACAACCCATGAAATTAATGCTCGTCCTGAGAACGGTCGTAGGAAGTTGTAGTTTCTTAACGAGGTCAATATCCAGCCCCGGCGCATACATGCCTGTACAACAGACGATGATGACGTGTGTAATTTCTTGAAGGTTAAAGGAAGGAATGCTTTGTAGCATATCTTGAACAGCGCGGTAGCTAAGATCAAGCGCACAGTCGCGAAATGCCTTCAATCGTTTTGATGTCGAAGGAAATGGCTCAAAGTCATGTGTATTTGCGTAGAATGTCTTTGCCCCATTGTTTTTATAGTCTTCCAACACCGAATAGCGGTAGTCGATGCCGCTTGCATTAAATATCGCCCTGAGCTTTCTGGTATCCTGGTTATTCAATTGCATAGCCTTAACCATGAAATCAGCGATCTGCCCCTGGGTAAACCGATGTTCCGGGTTGGCTGTGCCTATTGCAGTAATGCTACTCATTCATTCCAATATATTTTAAAAAACTATAATTTACGCCGGCATGTTCCAGCAAATGAGTTTTAATTTCAAATAAGATGCTATCCTTGTCTTCATGGCTTCATTTGAGGATCCCGTTCTCGTATTTCCTGCTTCCGGTCTTTCTGTTTAGCCTGGCCGTTTCCCCTAATGTGAGCGAAGCTGGATTGCTTTGGACGTTCATTATAGTTCACATATTCCTATACCCGGCAAGCAACGGTTACAATAGTTACTTTGACAAGGACGAAAAGAGCATCGGCGGTTTAAAAAACCCGCCTCCGGTGAAAAAGGGGCTATATTATTTAGCTCTGTTGTTTGATGCGATTGCGATTGTTCTGGGACTCATCAAGATCAGCATTCCGTTTGCTGTCATGCTGCTGATCTACGGCCTTGTATCAAAAGCTTATAGCCACCCCGGTATACGCCTTAAGAAGTATCCGATCACCGGGTGGCTGGTGGCAGGCTTGTTCCAGGGTCTTTTTACCTTCGTGATGTGTTACATAGGGATTAACAAATACAACCTGGACAACGTTTGGAAGGCGTCGGTCCTTATTCCAGGCGCTTTGTGCAGTCTCATGCTGTGGGCGAATTATCCTATGACGCAGGTCTATCAGCACGAAGAAGATGGCAAGCGTGGCGATGAAACATTCAGCCGAATGCTTGGAATAAAGGGCACATTTTACTTCGTTGGTGGAGTCTTTGCGCTGGTAACGATAGGTTTTGTCTTATACTTCAGCGCATACTTTTCGACCAGATATGCATTGGGTTTTCTGATTGCCCTGTTTCCGGTATTGATTTATTTCTCGTACTGGTTCCTCAAAGTCATACGTGATGAATCAAAAGCTGACTACACACATACCATGTGGCTCAATTTCATTTCTTCTACTTCACTGAATGTGTACTTTATTTACATATTCCTTTTCGCAAAGAACTATATCAACACGCTCATTTGACGCTTGCAATTATTGTCTTGCGTGAGACTTGTTCATTTATAAAGTACATCATGGTCATGGTAATTATCATTGCGACTATGACCACATAACCAAGGGTATCATAGTGTAAAAGTTTGCCGGTATCTGTGGCCACTACAATCATCCCCGCAATCACAGACGCAATTCCTCCAGAAATCTGCTGAACCGATGCGTTGATGCTCATGAATGCACCTCTGTCCATTGGCTCCGGGACTGCAGTCATAAGTGCGGATGATGAGATAATCCTTGAGGAAATTCCAACAAACATTATCACGTTCATAAGTACAACCAACCACAATGGCGTAACTCCGAGGTTGGTATAGATAATAACTATTAACATGCTGAGGATCGATCCTGCAACGAAGATCGGATACTTGCCAATGGAATCGCTTACTTTGCCTATGAAGGGCCCGGTGATCATGGAACAAATCCCGGTGATCAAGTAGAGCATTGGCAGATCATCAAAGGAAATTCCAAGGTTGTGAATACTGAATGCGCTTCCAAATGGCATCATCATATATCCTCCGGTCGCTAGAAGCGTTGTGGCAGCGAACGCTCTTACGTACATGGGGTGCGACATTGTTTTTGTGAGATGCTGGAAAGGACTTCGTTCCGACTTTATCTTTAAATGCGCATCTATAGGACGGAAATGGATAGCGATGGCAAGACCGACCATGGTACTTAAACCGACGATCATAAAAAACGGCGAATGCCATCCTAACCGGTTTGCAAGGAAAATGCCGATTGGTATCCCCATCACCTGGGTTGAAGCAAATGCCATTTGAACAAAACCCATGACACGTCCTCTCACTTCCATTCTGAAAATGTCCGTGATTATTGCAAAGCTTATGGAACCGATAACCCCGCCGAACAAACCTGTGACTATCCTGGCCACGAGAAGTGAGTGATAGTCCGGAGCTAATGCACATAATAGAGTACCACCGATAAATCCGGTATAAAAGAACAGGAGTAATTTTTTGCGGTCAAATTTGTCAGCAAACCCGGCTGTGAGTATACCTGCGATACCTGCGCTGAAAGCATAGGCCGAAACTACCCACCCAAATTGCGCAGTGGTGATCTTCAACTCTTGCATCAACTGTGCCCCTAATGGTGATAACACCATAAAGTCAAGAACGATCGTGAATTGAAGGAACGCGAGTACTGCTATTACGAACACTTCATATCGGCTGAATATCCGTTGTTTTTGTTTTGATTCAGTTACCATTTGCCAATGTTTTATTCCGGCAGTTCTTCACACATGTATCCGAGTTTAGTGACCATTTCAATCACTTCAGCCGGACTCATCTCGTTTGACTCAATTCGTAGCACATGATCGATATCTTGCTGGTCGATATTCCAGTTTTTTATCCGGCTGTCTTTGAGTATTTGTTTTAGATTTTCGTTATCAGACTTTCCGACGATATCTGTTCTGAATACGAGTACTTCCGTTTTTACGTCTTCCATGAGGGTTTTATTAGGTCATTTTTTCTTTAATCCTTTTATAGCCGCGTCAAATGCCTGTTTCATTCTTTCCTCCGTGAGAACGAACTTGTTGCCCATGAGCGATTTTTTTGCAGAATGAAATTTTATCAGAGTATACAATGGTCCATACGCGATCGCCCAGAAAACTTCAACTGGGAGTTCATGCATTTCATTTCTTTTAACGGCATTCCTGAAGAAATTACCCATTGCTTGTTTGAAAATATTCTCCTTGATATCCTTGTGATTAATAAGGGGAGAATTCCTGAACTGTTCCATAAAATGAATATGCTGAGGATACTTCATATGGTACGCAAATCTGTTTTTCCATTGCAACCATAGCCCTTCTTCAAGATGCATATCCGGATTAAAATCCTTTAATGTTTCCTTTGCAAATACTTTATCAATGCCGTTGTATAACTGGTTCAACAGGTCTTCGCGGTTCTTAAAATAGAGGTAAATGGTAGCAGGAGAGACGTTCGCTGCCTTTGCGAGCTTTTGCATGCTAAGTCCGTCGAATCCTTCCTTTACAATCATTTCGATTGCTTTCTCACGGATAGCGGCCTCCTTTGATTCATCTCTTATTCTCATCGAGGAACAAATATAAATGAATGTTCATTCATTTATGAAATAATGCTATATTTTTTAAAAGGGTTCCCCGTGGGTGTTCTTTATAATAAGGTTTGTAATAGGTCTTGAGCTAATGGCAAGACCAACAGCAAGTTGAGAAGCCAAAGTATTGCCGAACAATCGCTGAACCTGCCTTCCGATCCACAATCTTCTTCTAAAGTGCGTATTCCATTCGGCCTCATAGCTTTTCTCCAACCACTCCCTGGATGGATTTCTGTTCTTAAAATATTGAACAATAAGGTCGCTTAGAATCTTACCGGAGTGAATTGCCATCGCCATACCATTGCCACATAACGGCGCGATCATTCCTGCCGAATCACCCGCCATTAAAATATGATCCTCCACCGGCGACTTAGTGAGAAAAGATATTTCATTGATCACTTCCGGCTTTTGATAGAGGAATTCTGAGTTCGTAAATATCGATCGCAAAAGAGGATTCTTGAACATCACAGCCTGTTCCATGACAACGAGGCTCTTAAACCGCCTCACAGTGTCACGATGAGCAAGGTAACACAGCGTCGTCTTCTTGTCTTCGACATTACTCATGCCGCAATATCCTCCTGAGAAATTGTGCAGTGAAATAAGATCGTCAGGATACTCACAACGGATATGGTACTTGACAGCGACGTATGGCGACTTGACCTTTAAGAATGGCCGGTTTAAAAACCGATCCATCTTTGAGCGTTTGCCATACGCACCAATGACAATTTCAGACTCAAATTGTGTAAGTGTTGTTTGAATGCTGAACCTATTGTTATTAAACAGCACTCTTTCAACCTCCTGGCCAAGCAAAAACTGCACGCCGGCCTCTTTGGCCTTGTGGTATAGAAAATTATCAAATGAGAAACGGCTTATGCCGAACCCACCGAGATCTAGATTCATCTTTTCGTGGCGTCCATTCACAGCCGACAAGAGAAAATTTGTGATCTGTGGAGGATCGAATTCTGCGGGGTAAAGGCCTGAGGCTTTCAGGAAGGGGGCGACCTCATTAGAAATATATTCACCGCATACTCGGTGAAAAGGATACTCTTTTTTTTCAATCAATGCGCATGGTACACCAGCTCTGCCCAATTTAATTGCACAGATAAGGCCCGCCAACCCGCCACCGATGATTGCAACCCGTTTCAAGATTTTTTTCCTGTTCTGAGAAAATATATGGAAAAAACGACGCTCCCCGAAAAATTTAACACTGGAACAAATCTTGTAGAGTAACCTTTTGCGTTCATACAGTGTTTAATCTCTTAAGTTGGCTTATGGAAACAAATCTTCAAAATTCTAAGGCATTGGATCCTATTAATATTCTTTTGATAGGTAATAACCCGATTGAGATGGGTAGTGTCCTTGACAAACTGAAACAGGTTCGGGGTCAAAGAATTATTACTGAAATCGCGTTCGACTTGCGAAGCATTTTGGAACGACTGATTCGCTTTAATCCGAATTTTATTTTCATAGATGACAATATCGGTCGAAATGAACTCAACGAGACCGTTAAGTCACTGGCTTCTAATAAGAAAACTAAAGACGTTCCGATAACCGTATTGAAAAATTCGAACTATCAAGAATCTCTTGCATCGTCGACTTTACTCGACTACCTGCTAAAGCAAAACCTTTCGCCAGAGAATCTTTACAAGACTGTCAAGAATTCATTAAGATTTCGTAGGACGCAGTTATATCTCTATCAGGCTTACAAGAAAAGACGGGATCTATTGATGGGAGTAACCGAATAAGGGTTAGATCGGATCCTTAAGTTCGATTTCTTTTTTAAATCTTTCGCCGTTCCTGCTGATCTCAAGTCTGACCTTTCTCCCTGGCTTGCTGTTTAGCATTCCATTTATAACGTTAAGGTCAAGGTCGTGCACAGATATGCCGTTCAGGCTTAAGACAATATCTCCCGGAAGAATTCCTCCGATTTGTGATGGTGATTGATCACGTACCTCTGTCACCTCAAAAGTGTTGAGTTGAGACCCTTTTGCTTTTAAAGTCACGCCACTGAGGTTGTAATAGAAATCTTTCTTGAATGAAGCATTCTTCCTCAAATAAATTTTTTCCTCGGGAAAATTAAACACGACGTTGAAGCGGCTAAGAATTTCCCCGCCGATAGCTCCATTGCGATACACGGTTCCGACTTTAATACTATCTGAATAGCTGTTTGGGTCCGGAAAATTGGCGACCACGTCGTTCAACTTATACGTACCCAGGCCAATCGATTTAATCCTTCCCACTTTTCCAACGATCTCACCACCCAGTCCGCGACCAATGAGGCTGCTTACTGAATGTCTCGGCACATGGATAACCGTATCTGATGTCGGCTCTAACATCAATCCATGACTCGCCCCCGAGTCGACCAGCAATTTTGCTTTCAACGTCGACCCGTTGTCAAGAACAACGGGGGCGATAACATAGGGTTTGGTGTCTTGAATGGTGATGGGAATAGCCTGGAACCTGCGCCTTTTCCGGAACTTCTCCGGGAGCATCAGAGTAAGCATTCTTTTTTCGTAATCGATCTGAATGATAAACCGGCTGAACAATTCGTATCCCAAAATTCCGTGCACATCAGTGCCGAGGTAATTTCTCAGCTCGAGGTAGTCTTTACCTAAAACCAACATAGCATGTCCTCTTCCTTGAACACCTGGCAACTCTAGTGACACATTGTTTGTAACGTAAGCGTCGACCAGATTTTCACCACCGGGACCAGCAATGGTGTACTTTCTTGTGTAGACCAAATTGAGGATATCGGTGAACGTTTTTTGGGTTAGGATCGTGGTGCGAACTCCGGTATCAAGGATGAATTTCAATGGAAGCGCATCGTTTAGCACTACCGGAATTACAATCAGGTTATTGTGAATTTCAACAGGAATTTGAACACGTTTCTTTCCGTTAGCGAGGGAGAATCCAAGATTCTGCGCGCATACATCGCATCCCACTCCGACGATAAGAAACAATAACAGTGTCCTCAATATCATAAAAAAGTAAACCTGCTTTGAATATAGAACAAATTTAAAAGACTGTTATCTCACGCTTTTTGCAGTAGTAATAGATCAAGCAACCTTTCAGCTGATTCTTCTACGCGCAAAAATTCGATATTGTCTGCGCTCAGGAAACCATCTCTTACCATTGAACGCATTTGCTCAAGCAACGGATTAAAATACTGATTGATGTTCAGTAGTCCGATAGGTTGTTTGATAATTCCAAGTTGACGCCAGGTAAGGATCTCAGCAAGTTCATCGAGTGTACCCCAGCCGCCAGGCATAGCGATAAATGCATCGGCGAGGTCCGCCATTCGTCTCTTTCGGTGATGCATGCTTTCTACTATCTCGAGCCTGGAAACGCCGCGATGGCCCACCTCCCGTTGCAGTAGAAAGTCGGGTATAACACCGACAACTTCGCCATCGTTACCCAGGACTGAATCGGCCAGAATACCCATGAGACCAATATTACCTCCGCCATAAATAAGGCTATGGGAAGATTTAGCTAACAGCATCCCCAGTTCCCTTGCAGATTCAGCATAGACAGGATTAATACCAGTTGCTGAGCCGCAGAAAACACAGATGTTCATGAGAGGATCATAAAAAGGAAGGGAATCCTAAAACTTGTTATCGTGCTTATTCTTACTAACTGTCTTATTTGGAAAGACCCAGGGTGAAATGATCGCCAGAACAAAAAGTGCAATTACCACATAGAAAGGCCACCAGTCTGCATTCATAAATAATCCGAATTTAAAGCTCGTAAAAATAGGCCCAAAGCGTTTAATTTCTACACAAAGAGTGAAAAATTGTTTAGCTTGATAGTCCTGATTTTAGAGCCCTTTTGTAAACTAAAACATGAAGAAGTTTTTAATCATTTCCGGAATCGCCGTTGCCGCGTTGATCATTCTGGGAGCCATCACTAATTTTTTTGTCAAAAAGCATACAAAATCGTTTAGCCCCGAGGAACAGATCGAATACAAACAGGATGATCTTCAGATAGTTGTATTCTACAACCGGCCTTACAAAAAAGGGCGTGAAATATTCGGCGGATTGGTTCCCTACGATAAAGTATGGCGAACGGGTGCGAACGAAGCGACTACCTTCGAAACAAACAAAGATTTGACGTTCAAAGGTAAGACCCTCAAAAAAGGAAGGTATACCCTTTGGACAATCCCCGGCAAAGATAACTGGAGCATCATTTTTAATTCAGAATTCGGCCAGTGGGGAATCGGGCCCGATGGCGAAGCTAACCGCGATCCGAAGCGAGATGTGATATCGATCAATGTGCCGCCTCTTCAAAGTGAGTCCGAGTTTGAGCAGTTCACCATTTCATTTGAAACAGTCGGTGAAGACGCCGAGATGGTTTTGATATGGGACAAGACGCTTGTCGCTATCCCCTTTACGTACTGATTCTACCTAGCTCTCGCAACCGCCTTTATTGTAGTCTTCCTGTTCTCTGGCAAGGCGGCAGGAATTGCATTTCCAAAGTAAGTGAACGAATCACTAGAAGCCCCTTGTGATGCAAGGTAACTGATGATGTTTTGAGCTTGTAACAGAGTGCGGTCGTTGTGGTAAGTTGTTTTCACAATCACAGTGTCTTTCTTATAAAGTTGTCCGAGAGAATCAATCTCGTCGATTTGTGTGTGTAAAGAATCAACCATCACTTCAGTGAGATCAGGATTCGACGCGACGGAATCTTGTTCATAACCACTTAGCATTACCTGTATTTCAAACTTTAGTTGAGGATTTGCCTTTGCTACCCGTAAGAATCTCTTGAGATCAAGTTCTGAAACAGGATCAAGTTCTGCGGAGTTCTGTTTGAACAACACAAAGTCCAACGGAAGCTCATCGCCAGGCGATGGCTGTTTAAGCGTGACATTTACTTTTTCTCGTTGTGGTATCTTGTCAGTCATTAAGTCAAATTGTTTGGCCGAGTAGCTTATGTTGCTTTGCTCCGGATCAACAGACATTTCATACTTGGTCCCTTCACTAACATATAACATGTAAGAGCCGTCGGCGTTTGGCCTGCCACTAAATACTCTTTTGTTCGTAGTCAGATCCCTTACTGAGATGTAGGCTGACACCGGAGCATTATTTGGATCGGTTATCTTACCTTCGATTTTCATCATGCCCTTAGGGCGCAACTCATTTGGAATAAGAAATTCTATAAGTTCAACGTTTTTCTTAGCGCCAGGAGCTTCTTTCAACAGATACCTTCCTAATGCTGCTGCGCTTACGAATTGATCATCCTGGGGAGTATTCACAAAATCAAGCGCTGTGGGTTCAGACCAATTGCCATTTACAAGTTTTGTAACGTATAGATCCATTCCACCTTTGGTTGTTGCCATTTTGTTAGATGAAAAAATCAACGTCTCACCGTCTGCCATTATTCGTGGTGTTTGAGAGTTGCCCGTATTGATATTTGCTGGCAGCTCCTTTGGCTCATCCCATTGACCGTTGGATTTCTTTTTAGAAAAAAACAGTTTGCAAACATCGGCTTTGCTTTGATCCATTTTTTCACACCTCATAAAATACATGACGTTGCCATCAGGAGTTAATGACGGAGAACCTTCGTTAGATTTTGAATTTAATGGCAACATCATGTTCTGAGGTTCGGTCCAACTATTGCCTTTAAGGTCGCTTGTCATGATATCGTATCCGCCAACGACAGGGGATTTGGTCGACGTGAAGTACATTCTTTTTCCGTCTGCACTTAACGAAAAACCTCTTAGATAGACCAGCCTGTGATTAACGCTCTTAGGTAACGCGACAGGTTCTACCCAGTCGGTCTCACGAGTGGTATACGAAACAGTCAGCGTGCCGTCTTCACCATCGTTCGACACAAACAAAAGTGCATTGCCGTCAAAGCTGATATAGGGCGCGTAACAATTTCTCGATGGATGATTGATTATACCAGGAAGCCGCCTTGTCTTTGCTTGTCCGATCACATGCATGGATATCATGGCAAGGGATATAATGCAAATCAATGTTCTCATAACAATAACTCTTTCACTAAAAATAGCTAAATCTTTGCCAAGCTCCAGAAGTGTGTTCATTGGAGGAAATATTTCCAGCGAATTTTATTACGTCCAAAAGGATTTTCGGCTTTGCATCGTAACTTGGCCTGGCAAAAGCATCAATTACTCCATGATTCAGGTAATTCCATCGATAGCTATCCGGAAAGGCAAAGTTGTAAAAATGCGAAAGGGTGATCCTTCCAGCGAGAAGGCTTACGATGAAAATCCATTGGACCTAGCTAAACGTTTCCAGGATCATGGTATTGAGGTTGTCCATCTTGTCGACCTTGACGGCGCAGAAAAAGGCAGTCCTGTGAACTGGCATGTGCTCGAAGCGATTACTGGTTATACTGATCTGAAGGTAGATTTTACGGGAGGTATTTCAACCGACGGCGATATAAGCAAAGCCTACGAGTATGGTGCTGACTACATCACTGCAGCAAGTATTGCCGTGACAGATCCTGAGCTTTTCGCTTCGTGGATTGTTTCATATGGGCGCGAAAAAATGACTCTAGGCGCCGACGTTGTAAACATACAGACGAAGGAACTTTTGTTCCGTGGCTGGAGAACAAAATCACAGCTAACTCTTTTTGAACATCTTGAATATTTCTATTCGCGCGGATTGAAATATGTTAAGTCAACCGATGTTTCGCGCGATGGTGTATTGGAAGGACCGGCTTTCGAATTCTATCAGGAGATCCTTGACGCTTTTCCCGAGATCTGTGTACTCGCCAGTGGGGGCGTCCGCGGCGTTGATGACATAAAAAGATTAAATGAAATGGGAGTCTTCGCCGTAATATTCGGCAAGGCCTATTATGAAGGGGTTCTCAAGCTTGAAGAACTTGAGCAGTTCCTTGTTAAGAAGGAATCTTAGTCTGCCTCTTCATTCATTTTGATGTCGATAGGAACGATCAGCTTCACGCTGAAATTACGACCAACATTATAGACACCTACCCGGCCAGTTGCAGGATTCTCAGGTGCATACTTCAAACGACTCTAGTGATTTTGATATGCCGCATCGAACAGGTTATTGACAGCAACGTAAATCGAGAAAAGTACCTTGTTGCGTCTATTAACTATTTCGGATCCGATTCCCGCGTTCCACAATGAATATGATGCAGTTGGTGTCTCAGTTCCGTTCTCAAGCAACACGCGATCCTGCTTCAAATGATAATTGTACTCGAGCTTGACGAACGCATTCGAAAAAGTTTTTCCTACCTTCTTAAGATCTGCGCGGAGTTCACTTTGATATCTTGCTGATGGAATAAATGGTAGGTATTTGGCGCTGTCGATATCGACACGGCTCTTATTTATTGCATTCACAAATGAGAACGAATTTTCGAAATGCAACCAATCGAACGGGTGAGGATGAAGATCTAACAGGAATTCACCACCGTTGAGAACAGCATGTCCCTGGACATACTGATAAGCCGGGGCTGGATCTTCTGGTTCAGGAATGCTATCAGACCCATCCTTGGCAAGTAGTTTTTCCAGGTATATGTAATTGTCGATGTTGTTGTTAAACAACGATACTTCGGCAGTAACGTGATCTGCATTCCACAATGCACCAACGTCCACTTGAAGTGAGTGCTCCGCGTGAAGGTTGTAATTGCCGATCTCATACCTGAATGCTCCTTCATGCCTTCCATTTGATGCCAGCTCTGCAAGATTTGGTGCCCTGAATCCCCTTGAAATATTTGCCTTTAATGTCAGCGCTTCCCCAACCTGTTGAGATAGACCAAGGCTCGCCGTAACATTTGAAAATGTGGGGCTCGATGCCTTAAACTTCTCAGTGCCCTCGTCGGCATTCGTAGCGTTGCCTGACTCATCAAGATAAAGCGCGTCAATATTGATCGTTCGCAGGTCGTAACGTATACCTCCCGATACACTGAGGTTATCAAATGACTGTCTTACAAACCCGAATATTCCCCAATCCGTCAGGTTGTATTCGGGTATCAGGTATTCACGACCTTTATTGTTGTTGGTTTGAAACATTCCAGCCGTTCCCACTGAAATTTGTCTGCCTTTTTTTTCGGGAAGGAACAAAGAGATGTTGTAGTTGATGGTTGTCAAATCAAAGTATAATGTTTTTTCGTTTTCATCCATCACGTTACCAAACTCCTTTCTCTTATTATTTTGATAGGCAACGTTAACCTGTATTCGCGATGATTTGAGATACACACTATTCAGCGCTGACAATCGGGTGTGATTAATGGATTGATTTGGAATAAACAGCTTATATGAATTCAAATCGGAAGGCGTAGCTGTTATAACTTCCTCAACTCCATTGTTGTTCTTCGCATAAACAAATTCACCATCTGCGTTTCGTTCTCCTTCAACCAATCCCACAGATTGGTTGAAGGAGCTGAAGCTAAGCTGAGAAAAGCCCCATGCCCGGTTAACTCCGACAAATCCATTGAAGTCGTATTCTCTAAATCCAGAGTTAAAAACTTTTCCATCGAATTCATTCGAATAGGGTCTCGCAAACTTGTTTGAAAAGCGTCCATGCCAATAAAGTCCTTTGACGTTGCCCGCATTGTATATCGAATTTGCAAACAGTCCATTATTCGTTTGATAGTTGCTGATCCATTTACTCTTCACAACGCCGCGTTCAACAGGATCTGGAGCTAGGAAATTTACCACTCCTCCTAAGGCATCACTGCCATACATCAGGCTTCCGGAGCCCTTGATGATTTCCACGCGTTCAACAGAAAATTCATCTATCTCAATTCCGTGCTCATCACCCCACTGCTGACCCTCCTGTCGAATTCCATCGTAAAGTGTAACGATGCGATTAAAGCTCAATCCTCGTATTACAGGTTTTGCAATTGCTGTTCCGGTGGTAATTTGATTTACCCCAGCCTGTTTCGAAATATTGTCAATGATATTTGAGGATGAATTTTCAAGTAAAGAATGGGAGTCAATGGCTACAATAGGTACAGGGTTGGTTCGCAGTTCGGTCGACTGACTTATCCCGGTAACAACGATCTCATTCAATTCGGTAGCCGTCGTGCTCAGTTCTATATTATAGTCTGTAACGCCATCCAACGTGATGCTGCGTACCTCCGGGCTGTATCCCACAAACTTGAATTGCACCAGAAATTTTCCCCGTGGCAAATGTTCGATTTGGTAGATACCCTCTTGATCTGAAACTGCACCTTTCTTAAGATCCGGAATATACACCGTGGCCCCTGCTATCGGCTGGTGGTCAACCATGTCAGATATTTTGCCCTGAAGAATTTGCTGCGCTGTGCCGCTGTATACACCTGTCAAAAGAAGGAAGAAGGTAGCGCTCAGTTTTTGACCAGCCATAATTTTTTGATACGCAAATATAAACTCCATCAATGAAGATGCAACATTGTTGCAAAACTTAGCTTATCAATTTTTAAGAGCTGTGTGAACAACAAGGAGAACGAAAAAAGGAGTTAGTCTACGATGTCCTGAAGCTTATACTTCTCAAACAGATAATAGAGGAAATTAAATGAAAGGATATCATCTTCCTGAGATGACGGTTTGGCCGAATTCTTAGCTGCCTCGGGTTGTTTAGTTGGACGTATCTGTGCGGGACGTGTGTTTATCGAATCTTTACCTGCAACTACATGTACCCTGTTATTTGCGTCCACTTCACCTGGAGAATAGATGATCCTATCCATCTCTGCATCGATGTCGGCTTCGTAAGTATCTACAGTTGGATAGCTTGCATCCTGCGCACGCAAAGTCGCGATTCCGGCCGGGGTTAGTATGGCCAGAAGGAGAGTAATTAATACAGGATGAAGTTTGCGCTTCATGGTTTATTAGAATAGCCTAACACCAGAATTTTCTTTTTTGTTTCTGAAAAGTACAAAATTAAAGCATCATTGCTATTTCTTTACCATCCAAAAGGCGCTGAATTTGGCGTAGAATGAGAAATTTTATTGATTTTGTAGTATTTAAGCCGATAAACGGATGATTCCTACCACCATAAATTGGGACGATTTTGTCAAAGTCGATTTGAGGGCAGCGACGATTATCAAGGCAGAACCGTTTCCAGAAGCTAAAAAGCCTTCCATTAAACTTTGGTTGGATGTAGGAGAACTGGGTATAAAAAAATCGAGCGCTCAGATCACAGTGCACTATAAGCCAGAGGAATTGATTGGCAAGCAAGTATTATGTGTCGCTAATTTTCCCCCTCGACAAATAGCAAATTTCATTTCCGAAGTGCTTGTCACCGGTTTTCCTGACAAGGATAATCACGTGGTACTCACGACGATAGACAAGAAGGTACCTAACGGCGTTCGGCTTTTTTGATCTTATGATCAACTTCTCTCAACTGGAAAAAATAACTGACGGGAAAAATCTCCTTTATTCCGGCGACCGGCCAATCGACACTTTATGTATTGATAGTCGGAAAGCTATGGAGATCGAGGGCACACTCTTTATTGCAATTCGGGGGGAGAGAAATGACGGACACGACTATCTTGGCGCGTTATATAAAATGGGACTGCGACAGTTTGTCGTAGAAAGGCCAGTAGACCCGGACTCCTTTGAGGGCGCCAACATTCTCCTCGTCAATTCTGGTATTGATGCCCTTCAGGCGATTGCCGCATTTCATCGAAGTAAATTTTCATATCCCATAATTGGTATTACGGGCAGCAACGGCAAAACTATAGTCAAGGAATGGCTATTCCAGATTTTGTCAATAGATAAGGTTGTAGTGAAGAACCCCGGAAGTTACAACTCGCAAGTAGGCGTACCGTTGTCTATTTGGCAGCTTCGCGCGCATCATCAACTAGGCATCTTCGAGGCTGGAGTATCTCGCCCGGGCGAAATGAAAAACCTCGAAAAGATCATTCAGCCTACTATCGGGATTTTTACAAACATAGGTTCTGCACATAGTGAAGGTTTCCCGGACCTGGAATCAAAGATCTCGGAAAAGCTAAAGCTATTTGATCGGGTCAACACACTCATTTATTGTACGGATCATGAGAAACTTCATTCTATTATCTCCAAGTCTGGTATCAAGTCCTTTACCTGGGGATCAAAAGGGAATCCTGATGTATTGATCAGCATCGAAGGCACGCGATGCCACGTCGCATACAAGAATGAAACCTTCACGCTTCAACTCTACTTTGCCGATAAGGCATCACAGGAAAATTGTCTTCATTGCGCTGCATTGATGTTAGCGCTGGGTCATTCATTTTCCTCAATACAGGAAAGGATACGCGAATTGCGTTCCGTTCCTATGAGGATGGAATTAAAAGAAGGTATTAACGAATGCCAGATCATTGATGACACATACAACAATGATCTCGGGGGCCTTGAGATTGCGCTTCAATTCCTCTCCCATCAACATCAAAAGAAAAAGAAGAGAGTTATTCTCTCTGACATTCTTGAGTCCGGGCTCGACGATGAAGATCTGGTGAAGAATATTTTGACTTTGATCAACCGAAATAACATTCAATTTTTTATCGGCATCGGACCAGTATTGAGCCGGTTCAAATACATTTTCCCACCTTCATCATCGTTTTATGCTTCGACAGACGACTTCCTGAAAACATTCGATTTTGATGAATTGAATCGGGAAGTAATTCTTGTTAAAGGAGCGCGAACATTTGCGTTTGAGAAGATCATACACCACGTTCAGCGCAAAGTGCATGGAACGGTAATGGAGATTGATCTCGACGCTGTAATCCACAATCTTAACTTCTTCAAGTCCGTGCTAAAAAGTACGACCAAAATAATGGTGATGGTAAAAGCATTTGGCTATGGAAGCGGAAGTATTGAGATCGCCAATATCCTCCAATACCACAAGGTCAATTATCTGGGTGTTGCATACGCCGATGAAGGTGTTGATTTGCGAAAGAACAATATACGTATACCCATCATGGTGATGAATCCTTCAGAAGACAGCTTTGACGCGATGATCAACTATGACCTCGAACCCGAAATCTATAGCGTTAGAATATTTAATGCGTTGATTAAGTTTTTGGACGGACGGCCGTGCAAGATCCACCTTAAGCTCGACACCGGTATGCATCGCCTGGGATTTGAGGAAGCTGAAATACCTGAGGCGATCAATATTCTGAAGTCCAATGAACATATCAGGGTTGCTTCAATCTTTAGTCACCTCGCAGGCGCTGATGAGTCAGCCCATGATAACTTTTCCGGTGATCAGTTCAAGAAATTCACAAAATGGGCGGATAGGATTTCAGCGTCCATTGGTTATAAACCATTGTATCATATTCTGAATTCTCCCGGCATATTAAGATTACCACAATTTCAACTGGACATGGTCAGGCTAGGAATTGGATTGTATGGAGTTGATCCAACGACCGACGGATTCGATCAGCTAAGACCGGTAGCTACTCTAAAGACGCTGGTTTCACAGGTCAGGCATATCAAGAAAGGAGAAAGCATTGGATATGGAAGAAGAGGCTACGCAGATAAGGACTCTATCATTGCAACAATCGCGGTAGGGTATGCAGATGGATTCAGCCGAGCGTTCAGCAGAGGAGTAGGAGAGGTCCTCATCCAAGGTAAGAAGGCCAAGGTAATTGGTAATGTATGTATGGACATGACCATGATTGATGTCACTGGCATGAATGTGATGGAGGGAGATGAAGTTATTTTGTTTGGAAAAGATTTTCCAATTCAGGAAGTCTCGTCTAAGATCAACACGATCCCATACGAAATTCTAACAAGTACAAGCGAGCGCGTTAAGAGGGTCTTTACTGCGGGAGGAATTTAGCCGCCACAACCCAGGTTCTTTTTCAGATCCCTTTCTGGCAGGCCGCCAAAGTCGAAGGGCTTATCGTCTTCAACAGACCTTATAGCCTCTTGCGGCGTCGGTTTCGCCGTTGATTTATCACCTGGCTTTTTAGTTTTCTTTTTCGCTGCCTTACTCATGGTTAAGGAAAAACGCACTGCCCTGAGTTTCAGTTCGAAACTGATCTTTATCATTGCTTGGGATACCTGGCGCCCATATATTTGCCTTGTTTAAAATTAATCTAAATAAATGGCTGGAGGGAATAAGAGCGTAGCTGAGATGAAGCCGGGCGAAATAGGAATAGTAGCTGGCTTTACTGACGACCACCTTTCCGTGAAGCTGATGGAAATGGGATGTCTGCCAGGCTCGTCCGTCCGCTTCAATTTTACAGCGCCATTCGGGGATCCTGTCTGCATCAGCATTTCAGGTTATGAATTGTCCCTTCGGGTTGAGGAAGCCTCGGCGATTAGAATCCTCAATTAATGACAACTACAACCCGGCTTTCCAAGATTGCACTGGTAGGAAACCCTAATTCCGGGAAATCCTCTCTATTCAACCACCTTACTGGCCTCAACCAAAAGATCGGAAACTTTCCGGGTGTTACGGTCGAAAAAAAGACTGGCGTCAGCCCAATGCCTGATGGGAGCATGGCCGAAATAATCGATCTGCCGGGAATCTATAGTATCTATCCAAGAAGCCTGGATGAACAGATCGTTGCTGAAGTTCTTTTGGACCACCATTCTACGTCAACTCCAGATAAAGTGGTCGTCATTGTTGACGGTACTAATCTCAAGCGCGGCTTCTTGCTGTTAACTCAAATTGTGGATCTGGGTCTGCCCGCTATCCTCGCCTTAAATATGATGGACCTCGCGGCAAAGGCAGGTATCAGTTATGATTTTAATACACTTTCGAAGAAGCTCGGTGTCCCGGTCGTTCCGATAAATGCGCGGAACGGGGTTGGAATTGAAGAGCTAAAAAAGGCAATCGTCAATCCATCTAATGTTGACCTTCAGGCGAAGATCTTCAACGTATGGAAAGAAGCCACGAATCCTGTCAAGGAGCTTCGCGCCCAGCTTGGCGTCGATAATGATTACGAAGCCTATCAATTTCTGGAACAACCTGGATCACTGAAGTTTCTGAGTAAAGACAAACAGGACCAGGTATCCGTCATCCGGAATGCGCATCAGTTTTTCCCCGGAAAATTTCAGGGAGCAGAAACAATTCAACGGTACAGCTATATACAGGATTTGCTGAATGAGATCACGCTTAAGTCATCCGACAACACGTGGAAAAAAAATTCGACAATACTGGACAAGATCCTGCTCCACAAAGTGTGGGGATATTTTATATTTTTCGCATTACTATTCCTGATATTCCAATCAATTTTTGCATGGGCTACAGTACCCATGGATCTCATAGATGGAATGTTTGCTTCCATAAGCAGCTACCTGGAATCAGTTCTTCCGGAAGGAGTGCTCAGCAGCCTCATCGCAGAGGGTATAATTCCTGGCATCGGAGGTATAATGATATTTATCCCTCAGATCGCCATTCTGTTTGCCTTCATTTCAATTCTCGAAGAAACGGGATACATGGCACGCGTGGTTTTTCTTATGGATAAGATCATGCGAAAGTTCGGGTTAAATGGAAAAAGTGTGGTGCCGCTCATGTCAGGAGTTGCCTGCGCTATTCCGGCGATCATGGCGACACGAACCATCGATAACTGGAAAGAAAGAACGATCACCATATTGGTAACACCGTTGATGAGTTGTTCTGCGAGGCTTCCGGTGTTTACGATCTTGATCGCTTTGATTGTACCCGATCAAAAAGCCCTGGGATTTTTTAACCTTCAGGGACTCGCGCTGATGGGCATGTATCTTTTGGGATTTGTTTTTGCACTTCTATCCGCATGGGTAATGAAGTTACTTATAAGAGTGAAAGAACGCAGCTACCTCATCATGGAATTACCGACGTACAGAATACCGAAGTGGTCTAACGTTGGGTATACAATCCTTGAGAAGACAAAAGCGTTCGTGTTCGAAGCTGGGAAAGTAATCATGGCTATATCTGTGATCCTGTGGGTACTTGCCAGCTACGGTCCAGGGGATGCGGTCAAGAATGCGAGGGCAAAAGTGATTGAAGAATCTAAGAATCTCCGCCTGACCGAAGAGGGTCTGGAAGATCGGATTGCTGCATACAAGCTTGAGCATTCTTATGCCGGCGTGATCGGCAAGGCAATAGAGCCCGTGATAAAACCACTTGGCTATGACTGGAAGATTGGTATTGCACTAATAACATCTTTTGCCGCACGTGAAGTTTTCGTTGGGACGATGGCTACGATATATAGCATAGGCAGTGTCGACGCAGAAGATTCATCGACAATCAAAGAACGCATGAAGGCGGAAATTAATCCAGAGACAGGTCAGGAGAGATTTACACCCGCCGTAGGATTTTCTCTCCTTGTGTTCTATACATTCGCCATGCAGTGCATGAGCACGATCGCTGTGGTTTATCGGGAGACAAAAGGATGGAAGTGGCCGATGATCCAGCTTACATACATGACTCTTCTCGCCTATATATCCGCATTTATCGTTTTTCAGGTAATGTCATAGCAACTGCAGAATTTCTATATTTAGAAACTTATTCTGAATGGAGAAAAATTACCAGTTAGCATTGCTCTACTTTGTTCACTTGCTTATAGGCATCGATGGAGTAGCTGACAAGACGGAAATAGCAGCCCTTCAAAGCATCAAAGAAAAGGAGAAGATACCGGATCAGATTTTTAAAGATTTTACCCACAAAATAACTTCCACCCCTGAACGGGAAATCTATCAGTTCGCGCTGGATCATCTTGCGAAATGTAATGTCACGGAAAAATTGAAAGTATTCGCCATCCTATACTGGCTTTCAGAAGTCGATGGTCGTGTGCATACCAAGGAGATCAAATTGCTCCTGTACTCAATTGAAGATGCTGGTATCGAATTCAACGACGTTGTCGAATATGCAAAGACAAAGCCGTCAATCTTCTAAAATTGTGGAGGCCCCCGTGATGAAGTTGATTGGAGGGCTTTGCACGCTCTCCGTTGTTGCACTCACATTTTCGTGTCAGCCGTCGGATAACAAGCACGTTAATAAATTTGCCGAACCGGAAATCATTAAGATTTATGATTTTAAGGATCGCAGAATTGCGGACAGCTTGTACCAATATTTCAACCACACTGACGAGAGGTATCGTGCAGAAGCTGCCTTGGCTTTAGCGTCAATCCAGGACTCATCAAGTATCAACGCTCTCGGTAAAATGTTGACGGATGAAAGTCAAATCGTACGAGCTTCCGCCGCGTTTGCCATCGGTCAGATCCAATCGTTATCGGGAGAAACGATCCTGATTGAAGCGTTACAACGGGAGAAGGATAGATCGATTCGAAACGAGCTCATAGAATCTTACGGAAAAGTCACCCGCCATTGGGATCTTTTGCCCAAAGTAAAAGATTCCTTTTTAACCGAAAGAGTTTCGTGGTCAATCTATCGCGCTGGTCTACGTGGAATGGCAAATGCTTTTCTCGATTCCATCGCAGCAATCATCCTGACGTCGTCTCCGAATGCCGATATAAGACTTGGAGCTGCACACTACTTCTCGCGCACGTCGAAAGGATTCGAGAAGGTCCAGCGAAGTATAATCAATGCGGCAATTGCCGATTCTTCGGCAGAAGTACGTATGGCCTCGGCACTCGCGTTGTCAAAGATTGTAAATGATTCATCCCTATCAGCCATCAAGCACGTTCTGAAAAATGATAAAGACTATCGTGTGCGTGTTAGTGCCGTCCGAGCTTTTCGAACGTTTAGTTTCGAAAAAATACTGAATGACCTTGTCAGTGCGCTTGAGGATGGAAACATCAACGTAGCAGTTGCTTCGTCAGAGATCATAATTGCTTCAATTGATAAGGCGAACTGGAAGAAGATTGTGCCGTTGTGCAGGAGTGCTGGCAATATCCGTGTACGCGCGAACCTGTACGCCGCCGTGCTGGCTGCTTCAGATGATAAAGAAGTCGCCGAAGAGGTCAGTCGCGCCTACCGGCAGACGTCAGATCCGTATGGCAAAGCCTCGTTTCTTTCTGCGCTCAGTCATTCCGTTATGTCATTCGGCTTTATTTCGGAACAACTTTTTTCTTCAGTCATTCCCGTGATAAAATCCACTGCTGCCAGTGCCCTTGTTGCCATTAATTATCGAAAGAACTTTGATGGCGCTTTGAAAGAAAAGTTTGCAGCGATTTATCGCAAGGCAGTGGATGAGGGCGATCCAGCGGTCATAGCGATAGTTTCGTCAACCTTGGCCGACAGCACACTTGGATACAAAAGCATAGTCAAAGACATCACCTTCCTGCTTGAAGCAAGGAAAAAGCTCAGACTTCCAGAGCATATCGAATCGATTGTACCGCTCGACGCCGCGATAGCTTATTTGAAAGGACAGGGCAACAAGACCTTACCTTCCAACACTTTCAATCATCGGATCGACTGGCCATTAGTCAAGACAATTCACAAAAGCCAAACCGCCTTAATATCCACAACAAAGGGAGATATCGTGGTCCGGCTTTTTGTCGAAGACGCACCTGGTTCTGTGGCGAATTTTGTCTCGCTGATAAACACCCGCTACTACGATGGCAACTTCATTCACCGTGTGGTTCCCAATTTCGTCGTGCAAGCTGGGTGCAAAAGAGGTGACGGCTACGGAAGTGAAGACTATTCAATTCGATCTGAGTTCTCGAGAATAAGATACACAACGGGCAGCCTGGGAATGGCATCGGCCGGCAAGGATACAGAGGGAACTCAATGGTTTATTACCCATTCCCTCACTCCCCATCTTGACGGAGCTTATAGCATCTTTGGTGAAGTTGCAGAGGGAATGGACGTTGTGCATAGCCTTGAGGTGGGCGATAGAATTCTCAAAATTGATTTGATAAAATGAAGTACTGACGGGGTTTGACTAACTTTCGGCTTCAATAATATATTAACCTTGAGTTCAAACTTTCAACACGATTTTAAGCTTGGAATTTTGGGTGGCGGTCAACTGGGACGGATGCTCATCCAATCCGGGATAGACTTTAACATTCCATTTTCTGTACTTGACCCTGACGCATATGCTCCTTGTTCTTCACTAGTTGACTTTCATCACGGCAAGCTTACCGACTTTGACACGGTGATGAAATTTGGTCAGACGTGTGATATAGTTACAATCGAGATCGAGAATGTCAATACCTCAGCATTAAAGGCATTGGCGAAACAAGGGAAAAAAGTATACCCACAACCCGAAGTGATTGAGCTCATTCAGGACAAGAGGAGTCAAAAGATCTTTTATCAAGACTGCAACATTCCAACGGCTGACTTCATTTTAGTAGAAAATTCTAACGACATCAAAAAACACGAGGACTACTTACCAGCCGTCAACAAACTCGGAAGGGAAGGTTATGATGGTCGAGGGGTTCAGATACTTCGGTCTCGCGCTGATGTTGACAAGGCATTTGACGCCCCTGGACTACTTGAAAAACTCATCGACTTTGAAAAGGAAATTTCAGTAATAGTAGCACGAAATGTCCATGGTGAAATCAAAACCTTTCCCGCGGTAGAAATGGTTTTTCATCCTGAACAAAATCTGGTGGAGTACCTCTTTGCACCCGCGGAAATTTCCAGGGAAGTTGAGGCCTCTGCTGATCATATCGCGAGAAAGATCGTACACGAACTGAACATGGTTGGACTGTTGGCCGTTGAGATGTTCGTTACCAAAGATGGCAATGTGCTTGTAAATGAGATTGCACCACGCCCTCACAACAGCGGTCACCAGACGATTGAAGCCAATGTGACATCGCAATACGAACAACATCTTAGGGCTATACTTGGTTTGCCGCTGGGTGATACAAGTCTTATATTACCAAGTGCAATGGTTAATCTTTTGGGTGAGCCTGGACACACAGGTCCTGCAGTTTACAGCGGATTTGAGCAGGTTGTGAAGCTGCCTGGTGTTCACGTTCATTTATATGGAAAACAAATAACAAAACCATTCCGCAAGATGGGGCATGTTACGATTGTCGATGCTGATATTTATACACTGAAACAGAAGACCAATTTTGTAAAACAAACACTCAAAGTAATCTCTTGATTTATGGAGAAGCCTGCTGTCGGTATTGTAATGGGTAGCCAGTCTGATTTAAGAATCATGAAAGAGGCTGCGGAGTTTTTAGAAGAGATGGGAATTGCTTATGAACTCACCATTGTTTCCGCGCATCGCACTCCCCTTAGAATGGTTGAGTATGCAACATCGGCACGAACCCGCGGAATCAGAGTTATCATCGCGGGTGCGGGCGGAGCTGCTCATTTGCCAGGTATGGTCGCCTCCATGACGTCATTGCCTGTTATTGGTGTTCCTGTCAAATCCTCCAATTCAATCGATGGCTGGGATTCCGTCTTGTCAATTCTGCAAATGCCTGCCGGCGTTCCCGTCGCAACTGTAGCGTTAGACGGAGCAAGGAATGCCGGGATACTAGCTGCCCAAATTCTGGGCGCATTCGACAAGAAAGTGGGACGCTCTTTGGACAAATTCAAAAAATCTCTGAAGACCAAAGTAGAATCCGCCGCCCGAAAAATTGAATCGAAAGGATGGAAAGACGCTTCATGACTCCTTAGTTCTTCGTTGGATCGAAAATCTGTAACTTCAATTGCAGAAAAATTGGGTTTATGAATCCTCATGAAAGGGGCTGGCTTAGGGAATACCTTGAGTTCCGAAAAGGCCTTTTGAAGAACATTTCTATCGAACGTATCCAGAAAGCTTCGCATCCAGAGCATTCTCTTTACAGCATTATCCAGCCTACCGGATTAATGTATGGCCAATCGGTAGAGGACTTCAGCCTTCCTGAAAGCGAGCAGTGGGATGAAAAAGACAGGATGAAGATCCTGCTTGCTGAAAGCCTTATCGGAAGCTCTCTCTTATTTTACGATAAACCAATCAAAAGTCAGGAAGAAATTACCAATGTCATTCTTAAAACACTAGAAAGCATCGGCAACTTTTACAATAACATATTTCCTGAACTGTCAACCCCTACTAAGACAATACTGGGCCGGAAGAAATCTCCGCTTGAGCTCGCTGAGCGGATCCTTGACAAACGAATAGAACATACAAGCAAGTTCGAGGGCAATTTTTGGTCATACTTCTTTCACAATGCGTTGTTGTTTCTTGATGTCTTCATCTATGGCCAATGGATCCATACCAATGCAGATCGTATCGTAGCCGACTTCTTCAGGTATGAAAGGGATGAGCTTCGCTTTTCTGTCATAAAGGTTATTGCAGCCGCTGCTCACGCGAACAAGGAGGTTGTCCATGAAGAGAGAAAACTATACGAATTGTTCATTGACAGCACAGATTTGTCATCCGAACGCAGGAAGGAAGCATTAAAAATTTTTGAGGAAGGATTTGCTGTCGAAGATATAAATCTGCCCTCTGAAAATTCATGGATTCTGAAGAAGTTCTTTCTTGAAGTTGCTATACTCACTATTTGGGCAGACAAAAGAGTTGAACAGGCGGAGCTTGATTTCCTTAAAAGGTTCTGTCACTACCTCGGCTTTTCAGACGACGATCTTGAAAACAGCATGATAGCTATTGAAGGGTTTGTCCTTGAGCATTGGGAACAACTCGGGTTCCTGCAGGACAAACAGAACTATGATGTTGTGAGTGAACAATTCATAAGGCGCATATCAAGGGTCGCTGAGAAGAACAAGAGCCGGTTGATCCGCGCCATGGCTGAAAACGACGAAGTGTTAACGTTGATGAAAAAAGCCCGGTCAAACGAGCTCAGCGTGGAAGAAAAAGAAAAAGTGAGACTTGCCCTTATCAAGGTGTTAAGAACCATTCCAACATTCATTATAGTTGCGTTGCCTCAAAGGTTCCTTACACTTCCGATACTTCTGAAAATACTTCCGAGAAATTTTTTTGCCGAAGGGATCAAAGAATAGAAGCTATTCGTCGGCAGGCTTTCGGGGAACTAACACTGAGAATACGATGGACAGCGTAAGAGTTGCCAGAATTACGGAGAAGGAAGTATAAACGCCAACGTTTATATCGAAGATCTCCAGCAACATTTTCGCGCCGATAAAAAAGAGGATTATCGATAATCCTTTTTGCAGAAGATAGAACTTATCGATAATACCAGCAAGCAGGAAGAACATCGCCCTCAGACCCATCACAGCAAAAATATTCGAGGTATACACGAGAAACTCGTTTTGCGTAATCGCGAATGCGGCGGGTATGGAGTCAACGGCAAAAAGCAGGTCCGTCGTTTCAATAAGTACGATCACCAGGAACAAAGGCGTAAACATCAGTTTACCTTCCTGCCTGGTCACAAAGTCTCCACCATGGACCTCTTTGGTAATCGGCAAATAACGACGGCAAAGTCGCATCACAAAATTCTTTTCTGGTTCGATCTTTTCATCTCCATCCTCAAAATATATCCTGATACCAGAATAGATGAGGAGAACACCGAAAGCATAAAGAACGAAGTGAAATCTGTGAATTATCAGAGCACCAAGGAAAATGAAGATTCCCCTAAAAACTATTGCTCCAAGAATACCCCAAAACAATATACGGTGATAGTATTCTTCCTGAACCTGAAAGTATTTAAGTATGAGCAGTATTACGAAAATATTGTCAACAGACAAGGCGTATTCTGTCAGGTAGGCTGAGAAGTATTCTACGGCATGATCAGGTCCATCATACCGGTAAATAAAGAAGCCGAAAAGGGTGCTTATCAGGACCCAAAAGGTCGATTGATAAAGCGCTGACTTTGTAGTGATCTTATGCGCCTGTTTATGAAACAAGCCCAGATCAAGAACGAGAAAGACCAGAATGATAACGGCGAAAACTCCAAAAAGGATAGTCTCCCTATCATTATTATTCCTGAAAAGGGAGAATAGAAGTATGTTCACCACTGATTGCAAGGAGCGTTAATTCCGGTTATAAGGGTAAAAAAGTTAAACACAGGTTGTTGAATCCGTGGCTTTCAAAACTACAAATATATTTCGATCCCAAAAATATGGATAAGCCATTTATCCTGGGTGATAACCAAAAGAAACCCCTATGCAAAAAATTATCCATTGCACCGTTCACAAATTCCCTGTATCAGTAGGTTCACGACATCTGCCTTATAACCCTTTGGCAGCCTAACGGTGGGAACGTCTACATTCAGGCAATGTGTTTGGCCACATTTTGTGCATTTAAAGTGAACGTGGTCGTGATGATGTTCAGCTTTCGTACATGCCTCGTTACAGAGAGCATACTTCAAGCTCCCTTCATCATCAAGTACCTTATGAATGAGACCTTTGTCCAAAAACGTTTTGAGGGTTCTGTAAACAGTAACTCGATCCAATGAATTGTCGATCTCCTTTTCGATGTCTCCATGCGAAAGAGCGTGGTTCTTTTTTAAAAAAAGATGAAGGATTTCCTGCCGATTGGGCGTCGATCTCAGCTTGAAGCCTTTGAGCAATGTTTCGGACACGGCATTCATTTTTCCTATTATCCTTTAGTGTAACTGGAGCTCAAGCAAGTTACTATAAATACCATTATGACGTTGTGTGAGTTCCTGGTGAGACCCTACTTCGGCGAGTCCACCTTCTTTGATTACAAAAATACGATCAACTTTCTTAATGGTGCTTAATCGATGTGCAATGATTATCGACGTTCGTCCTTCCATAAGCCTTTCAAGAGCGTCCTGAACCAATTTTTCGGATTGCGCATCTAATGAGCTCGTCGCTTCATCCAGTACCAGGATCGCAGGATCCTTTAATATCGCTCTTGCGATTGCTATCCGCTGTCGTTGTCCGCCGGAAAGTTTTACTCCTCGCTCGCCAACAACGGTATCGAATTTGTCGGGAAAACTTTCGATGAACTCGAGCGCATTAGCCTTACGAGCAGCTTCCTTGATCTCTCCAATTGTAGCTCCAGGTCTACCATAAGTAATATTCTCCATAATAGTTCCACCGAACAATATGATTTCCTGCGGTACAATTCCAATGTTACTTCGGTAAGACGTCAGGTTAAATTCTTTTACAGATGTACCATCAACTTTCACGTCACCAAATTCAACCGGATAGAAGCGCATCAACAAGTTGATGATTGTTGACTTGCCCGAACCGCTGGGTCCGACAAGGGCAACTTTTTCTCCCTGTTCAATCCGGAAGTTCAATTGTTTCAGCACTGTAAAGTCTTCTCTTGTTGGATATGAGAATGAAACATTTTCAAATTCAATTTCACCACACAGCTTCGCCACAGTCAACCCTGTAGATTCACGTTCATCCTTTTCGTGGAGTATCTCGAAAACTCTTTCAGACGCACCAATGGCTCTTTGCAACTGTGCGTATATATCTCCCAAGCCGGCAATTGAACCACCAATGAAAGACATATAGATGACGAATGAGAACAACTCTCCAACAGTGATCTCATTGGCCTGCACAAGCGTTGCTCCAAACCACCCAACTGCTACTATTCCTCCCAACAATGCGAAGATTACGAATGAAATGAACAAGCCGCGGAATCTGGCCGTCCGGATGGCAATTGAAACAACTTCTTTCAGTGTCGTTGTATACCGGGCTATTTCGAAGAGCTCATTCGTAAATGCCTTAACTACTGAAATAGATTGCAACGATTCTTCCACTACAACATTTGCCTCAGCAAGCTTGTCTTGCGTTTGTTTCGACAACTTACGAATGTTCTTTCCGAAGATAAGCGCTAGTATCACCAACACCGGAAATGTCATAAGCATAAATGTGGTGAGTTTTGGCGTAAGGTAGAAAATGACGACTGTGCCGAATACCAATGTCAGCACTTGTCTCAGCATTTCGGCTAGCGTAAAAGAAAACATGTCTGACAACGTGCCGACATCAGAACTCATTCTGCTCATAAGTTCGCCGACTCTTCTTTTATCAAAAAAACTAATAGGCAGCCAAATGATGCGCGTATAAAGCGCTGTTCTAAGGTTGGCTAGCGCCCTTTCACTTACTAACGCGAAGGTGTAAACACGTGTAAACGAAAAAATGCCCTGTATAAAAAGTACTGCGATCAACGCAATGGCTACCTGGTCGATTGAATTGAAGTATGGTACCGGTTTACCCTGCGCAACATCCAACAATTTGCCAGCCAGATATGGAAATCCTAGTAGAGTTACTGTCGACAAGGCTAGAGATGCCAAACCAACAATGAACCAGCCTCTGTTTGCAATTGTGAATTTAAATATACTCAGCAGCTGACCCAGTGTCTTTTTGTTGATCGGCCGTTTATCCTCCTCACTTAATGCTTCCCTGTTTCTCTTAGCCATGATAATTTCAATTTGACACGTTCAACGAACCGCTTATCCGATACTGCACAGAATCATCCAACATCATCTTCTGACCACCAACAATACTATAGGACGTTAGAACTACGGTGTCACCAAATTGCTGGAAATCCATCGTAAGTTCACGTGAGCTTTTATAAAGTGAAGTCAGCTCATTAAAATGTGCTTCAAGCTTTCTTAGTCTGCTTGGCTTATTCTGATAAAATATTTTGAAGTACTTGACGGGAAGATCTTCCTCCTTCGTCGTAAATGATTTCACCATAAGATTGCTTCTGCTGTCCGAGAACTCTTCAATTGAGTAATAGCTTCGGTTTACCGGTTTATTAATGACATCAAGCGCAGAGAAGACTTCAAGCTCATTTCTCCACGCAGTGTTGTCTTTGGGACTCACAGAAATTTCCTCTTCTTTTCCATCGAGAATAACGACTTTCCTCACAATTGCTTTTCTTTCTGACAGGTATCTAGCCTGCGCATTAAGAAGGCTATCAACAGGGTAAAGTGGTTTTGTGTTTTTTTGTTGCAAACAAGAAATCACAGAAACTACTAAAGCAAAAAGGACTAAACGATACATAGACAATCCGGGACAACCCATGTTAGTTTATAAGAAGGATTTCTCCCGTCATTTGTTTTGGGATGGCAATACCCATCAACGTAAGGATAGTGGGAGCGAGATCACCAAGCTTGCCATCTTTCAACTTTCCTTTGTAGGAGTCGTCCACCAGGATACAAGGCACAAGGTTCGTTGTGTGGGCCGTATTCGGAGTTCCATCCTCGTTTACCATTATGTCCGCATTTCCATGGTCTGCTATAATAATCGTACTATAACCGTTCCTTAGCGCTGCTTCGGTGACCTTTTGTGCGCATGTATCAACTGTTTCACAAGCCTTCACGGCTGCAGCAAAAACACCGGTATGTCCAACCATATCTGGGTTGGCAAAATTAAGACATATGAAGTCGGCGGACTTTTTATCGAGCTCCGGTATGATCTTGTCCTTTATATCATTTGCGCTCATCTCCGGAGCAAGATCGTAAGTAGCAACTTTGGGAGATGGGCAAAGAACACGTGATTCGCCTGGAAAAGGCTCCTCCCTTCCCCCTGAAAAAAAGAAGGTTACATGTGGATACTTTTCTGTCTCAGCAATACGGAGTTGTTTTTTATTTTCAGCCGATACAACCTCACCGATTGTTTTGTCAAGGTTATCCTTATCAAAAATCAGCTTCACATTCTGAAAGGAATCATCGTAGTTGGTAAGTGTTATATAGTATAACGATAACTTCTTCATGTCCTGCTCAGGAAAATTCTTTTGTGTAAGCACTTCTGTAATCTCTCGTCCGCGGTCCGTCCGGAAGTTGAAACACAAAACAACATCTCCCTCCTTTATGGTACCAATTGGTTTCTGATTAGCATCAACAACAACAATGGGTTTTATGAATTCATCGGTCACATTGTTATCATACGATTTTTGTACCGAGACCAAAGGTGACGTAGTCTTTTCACCTGCACCGTTAACCAATACGTCGTATGCCAGTTTCACTCTTTCCCATCGTTTGTCCCTGTCCATGGCATAATACCTTCCGATAATGCTTGCCAATGAGCCAGTGGTCTTTTTCAAATGATCAATAACATCCTTGATGTATGCATATCCGCCCTTAGGGTCAGTATCACGTCCGTCAGTAAAGGCATGAATAAACAGATCTTTGATCCCATTATTTGCGGCTATAGTTATCAGTCCTTTTAAGTGATCGATATGGGAATGTACACCCCCATCGGAAACAAGACCCATGTAGTGAACGCTCTTTTTGTTTTTCTTGGCATAGGCGAAAGCTTCCAGTAGTACCGGGTTTTTGTCCAACTCCTTTTCGTCGATGGCTTTGTTCACTCGAACGAGATCCTGATATACTACACGGCCCGCACCGATGTTCATGTGACCGACCTCAGAATTTCCCATTTGCCCGACTGGTAACCCCACCGCAAGGCCCGACGCTTCCAGCTTACTGTGAGCGTACTTTCCATATAGCGAATTAACAAATGGTGTTTTGGCGTTGTCGATCGCAGACACGGCTTTATTCTTAGCTATTCCCCAGCCGTCCAAAATCATCAGTAGAACTTTCTTATTCATGGAAAATTGAGTTTTAGGGGTTATCAATAAGCGGCGCAAATATAATCAGGAATGTAGGAATAAAGGGTTCTAATGCTAAACAACCCAGTAATCGATTGCACGGCGGGTCATAAATCAATATTTCATTATCTTGCGATAATGGCATAGTTTTCGCCGAACCTTTATACCATGAGTGTGAACAGATATTTTTTTGTCTTGGTTTTTCTGTTGGCTGGCTTTCAAACAGTACTTAAGGCGCAAGGGGATGTTATTAATCAGGTGAAGGAGACGATAAAAGCCGGGAGCGCAAAAGAGCTGTCCAGATACCTTAATTCTACCGTTGACGTTACCCTGGAAGATGGGGCACAGTCTTACAGTAAAGCGCAAGCTGAATTTGTTTTTCGCGACTTTTTTAAACAGCACCCACCCGGTGAATTCAACATCATCCACCAAGGAACCTCTAAAGGTGGTCAGACTTTTGGGATAGGCCAATACAAGAGCGGTAGCGAAACATATCGTGTATACATGAAGATCAAGGCTGTCGACAATCAGCAGCTCGTTCATGAAATTTCCTTTGCCAAAGAATAAGATCATCAGGGGCAACCTCGTAATTTGCGGCCTTCTTTTTCATGGCGGTTCCAGATTACATCTCAGAAGATTTCCTTCATAGCTTCATAGCCGCGGCTCTTAGCGAGGATATTGGGGATGGAGATCATTCAACGCTTTCCGCCATCCCTGAAACTGCCACCAATAGGGCCAGACTTCTCGTGAAAGAGAGCGGTATTCTAGCGGGTGTTGAGCTTGCAAAAAGAATTTTCCAACACTATGATCAGAACCTGACTATAGAAACTTATCTGGCGGATGGAGCAATAGTTAAGAAAGGTGATATTGCCTTTTCCGTATCCGGCTCCGCACGCTCTTTGTTAACTACGGAAAGACTAGTATTGAACTGCATGCAACGGATGAGTGGAATCGCAACCAAGACCCGTCGCATGGTGGAACTCGTGGCCGGAACCCGCGTTAGGCTGCTTGACACTAGGAAGACGACACCAAATTTCAGACTTCTGGAAAAATGGGCCGTGATTATCGGAGGAGGGTTTAACCATAGATTGGGATTGTATGATATGATTATGCTGAAGGACAATCATAATGATATGGCGGGGGGAATTGGTCAAGCAATCAATCGCGCAAAAGATTATCTTCGCGCCAAAAATAGACAACTTCGGATAGAGGTGGAGACACGTGACCTTGACGAAGTGCAACAGGTACTCGATGCAGGTGGTGTTGATGTCATTATGCTCGATAATATGAGCATTGAGCAAATGAAGGAAGCGCTGCGACTTATCGACGGAAGATGTAAAACTGAAGCCAGTGGCAACATAACGGAGGAATCAATAGCCAGTGTTGCTGAATGCGGAGTGGATTATATTTCGGTTGGTGCATTAACCCATTCTGTCAGAAGTCTGGATCTTAGCCTGAAGGCGTATTAACATGAAACACAACGTTTGATTTGGAATGATTTTGATATAATAGATTATGATAGTTAGAACGAAAAATTACAAGCTGGAAAAAAAGATATACATCAACACAGCGTTGAAAAGCATTCTGAAAAAGCAGGGATGGATTGCTGTATCGGTAGCCGTGGTACTTTGCCTGTGCTATTTTATTCCTGGTGCTTCAACTATATGGTGGTTTATTGGCGCAGTGATCGGCCTGGGACTGTATGTTCTCTTCTGGTGGATACAGTTTTATGGTGTTACACAGCTCGATCAAGGAAAAATGTTGTTTGAGAAGTTTTCTTATGAGATCAGCAGCCAGCAGATTTTGATGAAAATAAATCCACGTGAAGGGATGCCATTAAAGTGGGATCAGATTAAGAGTGCCACGATCGGAAAAGACCATTTTGTCCTGTTTGTCAACAAGGCTCAATTGATCTACTGGCCCTTCAAGATATTCAATACCGACAATGAGCGGAAATTCGTGGCAAGCATTCTGAAGAACAAAGGCTTTATAAAATAGTTGCGAGGAGCAGTCACGGCCCTGCTGTGACATGCGACGAAGCAATCCCCATACTTATGACATGCGCCAACCGGATAACAGAGTCGGTTATTTTAGATTGAGTCAGATCTGTTTCGGGTCTGACTTTTTAATTTTATAGGGTGAAAAAGACAAAGCAACTTTCTACGGATGCAAAGCAGAAGATCTACAAGTACTGCTCATATCAGGAAAGGACACACCTTGAGGTGAGGAGCAAGTTATTTGAATATGGACTGACTTCGGACGACGCAGATGTGTTATTAACCCAACTTATAAGCGAGGGTTATCTGAACGAGGAGAGGTTTGCAAAAACCTTTGCGGGAGGAAAATTCCGTATCAAGGGTTGGGGACGGTTGAGGATAATTCATGAACTCGAGGCAAAGGGCCTGACCAAAAACTGTATTCAACTTGGCCTCAATGAAATTGATCAAACTGAGTATGAAGAAGCACTTGAGAAACTGCTGAAGAAAAAGTCAGCGGCTGTTCATGAAGACGACGACTATATAAGGCGTGATAAGATTGCAAGATTTGCTATTCAGAGGGGATTTGAACCTGAACTGGTTTGGCGGTGGATAAAAGAGAAGGGTATATAACCGCGCTTTTGCTGGCTAGATTGTCACTTTTTTATTATAATTTGCGTTAGAGAGTTAGGGTTGTATTCCATGAAACAAAAATCAGAAAATAAAGAGCACTGGGTCTCCAACAAAGAAAAGAAGAGTCGCGAGCTTGTGTATAAGCTTATCGATATCAATAAGGAAATCGACGGGGAAGGAAAGACCTTTCGCCTCGGGGAAAAAGTCTATTTCGTACGAGAGCTGGGATAAACCTTAACGAGCCTTGGCGTTAGCAGTATCGACTCTTTTTCTGTTCCTATTTATACTACCAGGTATAACTTTCAAGAGGGCGTACCTTTCCTCAGTTTTTTCCCGCAAATTAAAATTCTCTGGCTTGCTTGATGAAGTGTTTTGGGCGGTGTTTCCGTCCATCGTAATGCACTTCTTATCGTATGCCATTCTTTTAGTCGCTAAGTCAATTCTCTATTTTGATTTTGATATAACGGTAGTCCTAAGCAAAACTCTGTTTGAAGGAAATAGTGAAGAGTATGCGAGCGTGTTCCTGACGTATCTGTACTACTGCACCTATGTGATCGCAGTGTCTTTTTGCGCTGGGCACGTTAGCCGCAAGATTGTAAGGATCTTTAAGCTTGACAGAAAATTCAGGCTGTTCCGTTTTTCAAATGATTGGCACTATTTGCTCAGTGGAGAGTTCCTGGACTTTCCTGAAGTTCCTGATAGTCCCGAAGAAGTGAGCTTCAAACTTGTGAATGTGTTGACTGAAGTCGGAGGCAAACAAATGATCTACATCGGAGAACTAATCCACTTCACACTTTCTGATGAAGGAGGCCTTGAAAACATAGTGCTCAAGGACGCCAAGCGACGGCTGCTTGAGGATGATCTTCTTGAAAACCGTTATTATGAAATACCCGGGAGATATATCACAATTCCCTACAAGACGATCATCAACATAAATATCCGATACTTCTATCTCGAAGAGATAACGAGCGAATACGATGAGGATAAGCTGCTTTAGTCAGTTCCTGGGTTACTAGCTTTCTAGGTACCTAGGAAGCTAGTAACCCAACGGAGTTTCATTGTCCCACAAGGAAAACGGCATTCGAAAAGAGCAATTTGCCCGACTCCCAGAAACACCTGAACAGCGGGTTATCGACCAGGTAAACGATGTTGCCCTGACCTTTCTGCTCTACTCCCAAAATGAGGCTGTTCTCAAGCTTCCGGTTGATCCGCACGCCTGCAAATCCTTGTATCGGTTTAGCCTTACCTTTAATTATGCCTACGTTCCATCCGTTTTCAAGGAAGCCGAAGCGAAGTTCGTTGGTCTTAAGTGTGTAGTAAGTGTCTTTTAGTCCGAAGGCGAGTGGATGCGAGCTGTCGAGTGATATTTTATAAACTGCGCCGGAAATCGACTCCGACAATTGCTTGCGCTCGGCGTCTTCGTATCGTGTAAGAGCTTCTTTCTCTCTCAACTCTTTGTCTTTCTTTTCTGCATCCGTCTTTTCACTCTCCTTGGCATAATGTTTCAGACCGAATCCTTTTTGATCAACAAATGCAGTCATGCCGTTGGCGATTACTATCAATTTTCCGCCTGCCGCTACCCATTGACTAATTTGGTTAAGGGTGGATTCATCGAACAGCTTGTAGTTTCCCTCGGGTACGATCAGCACATCGTATTTCTTTAAGTCGATACTTTTGAAATAATCCGTTCCAATTTGCGTAATCGGATAATGGATCTGTTGTTCGAAAAAATGCCAGATCTCGCCAGCTGAAAGCGATGACGTCTGTTCGCCAAACAACACTGCAATTTGTGGCGCCTTGATAAACTTTACTTCACTTGATCCTATATCCTTACCGCGCTCAACAAATCCGGTGGGAGAGGTATAGATCTTTCTCTCCATGTTCCGGGCCAGATTTTGAATTGTGTTGTCGAAATCTCCAACACTCTCGTTGTTCCTCCGCGTCACGATGAGCGTTCCAGCATCAAAGTTTTGACCATTCACTGAAAACGATTTCTCCGCTATACGAACCTTAACCCCATTGCGCATTAATGCAGCCATAAATTCAACGTCCCTTACCGATTGGTAGGTGAACATGTATGAATAGGGTTTGCCTGTAATCGCAGGGTTATCTACCTCCTTTAATTGCAAGGGTTTGGCGACATTGATGCGTTCATTCAAAGCGAATGCCTTCAAATTGTAGGAGTACATCAGATTCCACGCGGTGATGTCGTAAGTGAGCGAATCCGGTAGCTTGGATTGAGGTTCAAATACAGTAGTTATGAATCGCGATTTGGGTTGATAAATGTTAACAACGATGTCATCCGAAGTTACGTTGACCGTTGAGGTAGTTTGAGTTTGATAATCAAAACCCCGCGTTGTTTTGCCGGCAGCCGGATGACCATACCTGATAGCGTGAGTATCCATCCATTTAGCAAGCTTCAGGATTTTATCGGGGTTGTTATCCGCCTTGATGACGTACGTCTTATAAGGGGCTGACGGACCGCTATTATTTTCACGGAAGAATTTTTCGAACTCATCGACAACCCTAACGGCATTTTGAGAAGTGATCTCAATGGTCGAGAGCCCAGACGTGTAGTGATGGGTGAGCCTGTCTTTCAACGTTAATGGATCTCCTTCCTGTGTAGTAATGCTCAATCCTCCGTAACCTCCCCCGCCTTGTTCATAAGTCATTCCGATAGCGCCGCTATAAGTAGGATAGGTATCCCCGTAACTGGGATAATAAAGATCGAATCTCTCTTTTGTAAAATACAACCAGCCCTGCTCATCAAAATGTTTAGCGTTATTCTTGCCAATCATTACCTGAAATTCTCTCTGCCAGTTAGAGATCACTTCGTGGAATGGTTCGACCGCTGGAGCAAAGTAATAGGGATTGTTATATCCCTGTTCGTGAAAATCAATATGAACATGCGGCATCCATTGGTTATAGATCTTCATCCTCTGCTGCGATTCAATCTGAGTTTCCCAGGCCCAATCTCTGTTAAGGTCGAACAAGTAGTGGTTTGCTCTTCCTCCGGGCCACGGTTCGCGATGTTCCCTTGCGTCCCCACTAGGGTTTGCAGGGGTATTGAAATACTGATTATAGAAGTTTGCATATCTGTCCCTGCCGTCAGGGTTGATGCAAGGGTCGATAATAACAACTGTATTCTTCAACCACTCCTGCGTTTTACTGTTAGACGGATTGGCCAGATCGTATAATGTCAACATCGAAGCTTCTAGTGAACTTGACTCATTACCATGAACGTTATAGCTCATCCAAACAATTGCTTTTTTATCGGCCGATGGTGTGCCTTCAAGAAGACCGGTCCGCTTGAGGTTGTCAGTGCGAATTTGTTCCCTGTTGCTAAAGTTTTCGGGAGATGTAATTATGGCATAGACTAATGGTCTGTGTTCGTACGTTTCCCCATAACTTATCAATTCCACGTTTGGCAGAGCATCGGCAACGTACTTGAAGTATTCCATTACCCGGTGATGACGCGTAAACCTGTCACCAAGTTCATATCCTAGAAATTCTTTTGGACTTTGGAGTTTTTGCGCAGCGATGTCAGAGGCAACGCATGCAAGTAGAATAATGACCAGGTAAAGATTCCTCATAAGTTTTCCAACAATTAAGGCTGAAAGATGCTGAAAATGAAATTGCGAAGCCAATGAAAATTACAGGAGGCGCTTGATTTGTGGTAAGTGGTGGTGGAAGTGTTCTCTCATGAACATCAAACATTGAATTACATCAAAGCGGCCGGCAACGGGGTGCTTATAGATCAATTTCCTAACATCTTCGTCCCTCATTGCATCGAGAAACTGTTTGAGTTCCATTCTCACTGAGTTCCAGCGACGATCCAACTCTTCAATAGGCACAGGATCAGGGGTGTTGGCAACAACATGCTTTGGCGCCTTGTATTTTAGGACTGGTATCCGTTGCGACCACTTCAATACAGTTATGCGGATCCACTCCGATACACCTGAGTTTTTCAAACGATCAATTCCAAGAGACTTCTTTCTTAGATAGGTGAGAGTAAGTTGCTCCGATGTGACGAGGTGTGTAAGGATTTCATTTATCGACCATTTGTCTTTCGTGGGCTTTAGACTCAACTTGTCGTCCGATGCGTTAGAAAGTTCAACCATCAGCTTGGTGCGGTCATCTTCAAGTTGCATGTAGAGTACCCTAAGCCTGTTGTTCACGTTTTTTGCAGCTGTCCTTCAAAAATAGGTATCTTTAATTGTACCAACCTAATCAAACCCTATGGAGACTCAAACACAAGCTCAAGTATTGACTCTCAAAGATTGGATGATAACCATTCTAATCACAGCTATTCCACTGGTCGGATTTATCATGCTTTTTGTCTGGGCATTTGGCCCGAATGAAAATCCCAATAAATCAAATTGGGCAAAAGCTACACTCATTTGGACAGCCATAGGCATGGTGCTTGCTTTTTTCCTTTGGGGAACTATTGCAGCTTTTATTCTCGCCAGTGGGGGAGCAGATCGTTTCAACTAAACTCAAAGAAAAAAGAGCCAGTTACTATGCTGCTTTTTTCTGCTTCTGCCTCTCGCCACTTTATTAACTCGATCGACAGTAAGGGAATTCGCTCCCCTGGGCGATCAAATAACTTTTTCGAAATAATGTTACCACTATTTGCCTATGCGGCGCTATCAAACCTTTGCACGGTTGACTTTAATATTTTAGATTTAAGAAACCTAACCCCCTAAACTAATATGAATACAAATTATGCAGGATTCTGGCTCCGGTTCGTCGCAGCCTTAATCGATGGGATCCTTTTAGGAGCAGTCATTTATCCCATCATCACTATCCTCGGTATCGGAGCAGTCGCCAATAGTGCCGAGAGTATGGAATCTATGGATGAGGCTCAGGCTATGTCTGCGATGGGAGGCATGATGGCAATGGGATTTGCAACTAATGCTGTGGTTTTTGTCATTTGGACGTTGTATTACTCTCTGATGGAATCGTCCAGTAAACAAGCATCCGTCGGCAAAATGGTTTTAGGACTCAAAGTGACAGACGTCAATGGAAACAAACTCGATTTTGTTAAAGCGTTGATCCGGAACGCCTGCAAATTAATCTCGTCTTTTATCCTGTGTATCGGTTATATCATGGCTGGTTTTACTGAGAAAAAGCAAGCGCTTCACGATATGATTGCCAGCACCCTGGTGGTTAAAAAATAAACTGGTTGTACAATCAAGGAATAAAAAAGGGGATCTAACCATCCCCTTTTCTTTTTATCTATTTGCAATTCTTCTTGATTTCTGCTTTAGCTTCTGCCGATCCCAATTCCTCGGCACGTTTGAAATCAAGGCAGGCATCATACTTGTTATTCATTGTTAATTTGACAAGGGCACGCTGATAATAAGTTTCCGGATCACTCGGGTATAATTCAATCGACGAAGAATAGTCTTCAATAGCGCCGGCGTAGTCTCCCTTTTCTGTCCGGCTTAAGGCTCTATTATCGAAGTACACGGGATTGCTATCATCAAGTTCAATTGCCTTTGTATAATCCGCGATCGCTCCATCGTGATCGTCGAGATTATACTTAGTTACACCGCGAAGATTGAAGGTTTCAGGTTCTTCGGGATTCAGGTCGATCGCTTTTGTGTAATCCTCCAGAGCCTCTTTGAAATTCTGTTTTGATCCTCTTGCCAGGGCCCGGTTCTCATAGGTCTGCGCATCTTTTGGATCGAGCTTGATAGCTTCATTATAATCCGCAATAGCCTGATCGAGATTACCAACATTGTAGTGAGCAACGCCCCGGAAGTTGTAGAGTGCCGCATCAGTCTTGTCCAATTCGATGGCCTTCGAGTAGTCGTCGATCGCGCTTACAAATTCACCTAGTTCAGATTTGGCTACACCGCGATTGAAGTATTTGTCAGCATCTACGGGACCGATCTCAAGGGCCTTCGAAAAATCAAAGTAAGCTCCCTGCAGATCTTCTATGTTATATTTTGCCAGCCCACGATTGCTATACGCGTCTGAATATTTTGGATTAAACTTGATTGCTTTGTCGAAGTCAGAGACAGCACCTTCGTCGTCACCAAGCGCCATCTTCGCCTCGCCGCGGTTATTCAATGCTTCAGCGTACGTTGAATCCGTTTCGAGCGCAAAATTGTAGTCGCCAATGGCGCCATAAAAATCACTCAACCCGGCCTTTGCCTGACCTCTCAAATTCAGAGCGATCTTATTCCGAGGATTTGCGTCGATGACCTTTGTCAGCTCAGTCTTCGCGTTGGCAAAATCGCCTGCTTCAATTTTCTTCTTAGCGGCATCAAGTTGTTGATCCTGGCAAAAAGCTGCGCTACCCAAAACCAGAAATAGCACAGTACCTGTAAGTTTTTTCATTCCAATGAATTAATTATGGCCAAGTTAGAAATAAATTAAGCGTGGCTCAATGGGTACCGTTATTTGGTTGACTCCACGTTTGTCATTAAAATCTGATACTGTTCTGAATGCTCTCCAGATAAACTATAACCCGCCCGGAAAATTTATTTAACCGATTTGGCTATTCAGCGTATCTTGATGCAACATACTTTATCTATGAAGAGAATTGTAATAGCATTCACCGCTTTTTTTGTATACCTGTCTGCCTGCGGGCAGGAAAGGCCGTTGGATATGAAGATGGATTTCGAGGAATACGATCCGCCATCATCCCTTGTGGTACCCGAACACCCTCTTACCAAGGCGAAGTTTCCGTTTATCGATGTACACAATCACCAATTTAATATGACGTCGCAGGACCTTAGCGAGTTGACTCGCGAGATGGACAAATTAAACATGGCGGTAATGGTAAACCTGAGCGGAAGAGGAAGAGGTAGCACTGAACATCTTGAAAAGTCGCTCGATAATGTAAAGAAATCTTTCCCGAAGCGTTTCATTGTTTTTACCAACATGGACTTTGCCGCTATTGATGATCCGGAGTGGCAGGGTCGCATGCTCAAACAGTTAGAAGAGGATGTGAAGAAGGGAGCAAATGGACTGAAGATCTACAAGAGTTTAGGTATGTTCAATAAGGACAGCAATGGCAACCGCATCCATATTGATGATCCACGTATTGATCCCATTTGGGCGAAGTGTGGTGAACTTGGAATTCCGGTGTTGATTCATGCGGCCGACCCGAAGCAGTTTTGGCAGCCAATCGACAAGAACAACGAACGATGGCTTGAGTTAAAGCTTCATCCGGGCAGAAGACACGACAATGATCCAGTTTCCTGGGAAACCATAATCGCTGAACAGCACAACATTTTTAAGAAGCATCCGAAGACAAAATTCATCAACGCGCATCTTGGATGGTATGGTAGTGATCTCCAGAAGCTCGCCAGCCTTATGGATCAATTTCCAAACATGTACACTGAAATAGGAGCCGTTATTGCCGAACTCGGTCGCCAGCCCAGAACAGCACGTGCTTTTCTAATCAAGTATCAGGACCGTGTGATGTTCGGAAAAGACTCATGGGTCCCGGAAGAATATGCTACCTACTTTCGCGTACTAGAAACGGCGGACGAATATTTTCCTTATCACAAAAGGTATCATGCCTTTTGGAGAATGTATGGCCTTGATTTGCCAGACGATGTGCTAAAGAAGATCTATTACAAAAACGCACTCAAAGTGATACCAAATATCGACGCGAGCCAGTTTCCTAAATAGTTATTTCTCCGTATCACTTGCTTTGCTGATTCCTCCCAGGCGAAAACCTATACCCGTTGAAATTTGGAACGGCCGGTATTCGAAGTAGGTGGTAGTAGCGGGAATGGAAAAGCCAGCTTGAAAAGTAAAGAAGAAATGATTTTCCATTAAGTTAACCTTTCCAGCTACGGCAGGTTCGATAAATACAACCGGATCGTCCTCGATAGGATAAGAAACAACGTCGTTTGAAAATGAAGTGAAATCAACCAACGAAACTCTCGGTATAAATGACACGCCCATGATCTTTTTATTCAACCCAAACGCAGGCTGAATAAAATAACGCTGGAACTGTCCCGTGGCACGCTCAGTTTGTCCGTCCCACCAATCGTATTGATCATAGCTTGCGCCTTCCCCTTTCCCGTACCCAGCAAAGATCTCGTAACACCAATTCCCCTGGTTCTCATAATAACCCAACCCTCCTTCAAAGAATTTGTGATAGTGATAACCAGACTCGTCATCCGGATCGTAGTTGTTCTTCTTACGGTTTCCGTACGAATAGTTAGCCATCACACCAATGTGATTGGTAACTGACACTGCGCCTTGCACGTCAAGTCCATTGCCGAACTGCATAGAACCTTGAAACTCTCCCGCCTTAGTAAATAAGGGAGAATTCCTCACATTGGGAACATAAACCGGCGCACAGGAAGATGCCACTATAAGAAGCACAAAAAATTTCTTCATGGTGAATTGCGTTGATCTTGTACATTTATAAAAAAACTACGATGAGTCTTAATACTGAAATAATAGATAAGGTAATCTTAGGCAGAAGGTCGGTTTATCAGCAACAGTATAGCGGCGAGCGCGTGGACGATGCAATTGTTAATAAAATCTTACATAACGCGAACTGGGCTCCAACACATAAATTAACCGAACCATGGCGATTCATAGTATTTTCCGGAGATGGACTTAAGAAACTGGCGTCATTTCAGGCAGATTTGTACAAAAAAGTCACGTCGCTAGATGGTACCTTCAAAGAAGATCGTTATCAAAATCTTTTAACCAAACCTATGCTTTCATCGCATATCATCGCTATTGGCATGAAGCGTGATGAAAAAAAATCTGTACCGGAAATCGAAGAAATTGGGGCTGTGTTTTGCGCGATCGAAAACATGTACCTGACTGCCACTGCATATGGTGTTGGATGTTATCTCAGCACTGGCGGAGTAACATATTTTGAAGAGGCAAAGGAGTTTTTCGGACTGGGAAAAGAAGACAAGCTGATAGGATTTTTTCATCTTGGAATGTCGCGAATTGAATTACCAAATGGCAAGCGCAAGCCAATTGAGGAAAAGGTTGTCTGGGTCAACTGATTTTTTGACCCACTAAATACAGCATGCCGCTTAGTCGTTCCGTTGAAAGCGTTCTTACATTATATCGTTCCAGAGTTTTGGAGATGAACGATTCACTAAGCCGGAGCTTAGGATAACAGCTCACCTTTTGTAACCATTTGCCGGATTGCAATTCATACAGTATATCGTGAACCATCACGTAGTTTGGAAAATCTTCCAGGAAACACGTAAGAATTCTTTTCTCATCGCTCCGAACAGGAATAAATCGCTCTTCGTTTTTCTGTTCTCCAATCAGTTCGCGAAAGGAGATAACCACTTTTCCATTCCGTTCGAGATGCTCCGAAATATCCTTCAACAACTGCTCAACATGATTTACGCTTTCAAGATGAGTGATCGTGTCACCCATGCAGACTATGACTGAAGAGACTTGATCGTACGTACGGATAAAATCAGTAATGTCGTCAAAGACAATCCCGATTGGCAGATCTTGCTTGCGGACAATGAGCTCGTCGAGCAGTTGTTTGTTAAAATCAACAGCAGTTACCGTAAAGCCAAGCTTTGTTAGAGATATACTCTGCAATCCGTTCCCGGCGCCGAGATCAATAGCGACATTGCTGATGCCTGGTCTGATATTATTTCTTTTGAAAAAATCCAGTTGTGTCTGCAGCTTTTCTTCGAAATTGCCAAGCATCCATGAATAGAAATGGGCCAGATGTTTATCGTAATGTTCTCTTGCGGTCATAGGCTTCTTAACGGCACGAATAGATCCGGGTTTTAGAGCATGTCAATTCAAGTCTGTATTTGGGATTGAATATTATGCTGCGAAAAACGCAATTTAACTACCGGCAATGCTATACAACTTCGTAATCCCCAGTGAAGCCATGTTGCGAAGCTTCCTTCTGGTACGGTTTTAGTAACTTCACTTCCAAATACCAGCGTTATGAAAACTTTATGTTTCGTCGTTTTTGGTCTCCTATTATCCCTTACGGTGGGAGCTCAAGTTACCGGAAAAATGTTTCCGGATATGGAAGCCGAAACCGTAGAAGACAAAAAGGTAAAACTTCCGCAGGAGACTAAGGGTAAGTATACTTTGTTAGGCCTCGCTTATTCAAAAAAATCTGAGGAAGAGCTTAATTCATGGTTTCAGCCTGTATTTGAAAAATTCATCCAAAAAACTAGCGGCGTATTGGCGGGTTTCTCATACGACGTTAATGTCTACTTTGTTCCGATGTTCACAGGAGTTAATGCTGCTGCTACCGGCACTGCGAAAAGGAAAGCGCTGAAGAATATAGATCCGCAATTACTGCCCTATGTTCTCTTCTACAAAGGCGAGCTGAAACCGTATAAGGATGCCCTTGATTTTGAGAAAAAAGACATCCCTTATTTCTTTGTTCTCGACCCGGAGGGAAAAATTGTTTATGCAACATCCGGCAAATACACAGATGCCAAGATGGACAAAGTAGAAAGCGCCATGGAATAACGGCGGTAATTTGGCTAATTCGCTCTATCTTGAATCGTCAAATTACTTGAATGGGTTTTCTGAGCTTGCTTTCCCTTGCACTCGCCCCAGGGTGCGCTATCATACTTTACATCTATCTAAAGGATAAGCATGAACGGGAACCCCTTAGTCTACTCCTTACTAGTTTTTTCTATGGCTGTATCAGCACAGTTGTTACCTTATCTATAAGCTATCCTGTAAATCTTTTAATTCTCACTAAAGAGGATGACGTTATCCAGCAATTCTTTAACGCCTTCTTCAAGGTAGCGCTTATCGAAGAGTTCAGTAAGTTCATTTTTGTGCGATTTATACTTTTCAATAACAAAAATTTCAATGAACCTTTCGATGGAATTGTTTACGCGGTGATCGTCAGCATGGGTTTCGCCACAATCGAAAACATCCTTTATGTGTTTCAGTTTGGCTTCGCTACCGGGATTATGAGGTTATTCACTGCTGTTCCCGCGCATGCGGCATTTGGTATACTCATGGGTTACTTCCTGGGCAAAGCCAAATTCACGCATCGGAAGAATTTGTATTTAAGCTTGATTGCACTGCTGATACCAACTCTGTTCCACGGGTCATATGACTATTTCTGGTTCATCTCATATGTTCCAGGGATTTGGACAGGTGCGGTCATTTCGCTAGTGGTATCTCTGGCTCTTTCCAGGAAAGCTATAAGATTGCATCAGCAAGCATCTCCTTTTATTGCGGAATCTGTACAGGTAAGGACAGGAGAGAGGGAGAATGATCTGCCCTGAATAGCTATTTGCTATTTCAGCTTTTTCATACGCAGCGTTTTCTTAAAGTATCCTTTTTCGATGAGCTTTGTAAGCTGCTTTGGCGAAGGATCGATTTGGTATAGCTTTTCACCATTTATCTCTATAGAATCCACTCTTACTTCTTTGGACACCTTGCTTAAGAAGTCCTTAAATGAAGTTCCTTCTTCCTCCATGATCATATAAACGAGGTCACCATTTTTCTCCTGTTCAACTACACGCAGAAGCCATTCCGGATTTTCGTTGATGCTAATAAAATAATAACCCCTGAACTTTTTCAGCACAAGGCTATCACCTAGTTGGTCTCCTTTCTTGTCGCTCGCAACAAAGTATCCTTTTGAGCTTACAATCAGCGTGTCCGTTGATCCATCTTTTTCGTCGGTCAGGAGGTATGAACCGACTAATGCATCCGGTATTTCTTTAAGGGCCTTTTTCCCTCGCGGCTGAGGTTCTTTGAACGTGATTTCTTTACAGGAGAAGAGAATGATAAGAACTAGGGAGGCATAAGCGAGCTTTCTCATTACTTGGTGCGTTACACATAAAGATAACGAACCAATGCAAGATTTTAATGCAGACGCAAAGCTTCCTCGATATCTTTTAACAGCTCGTCTTTATCACCCGAATTTTCATTTTTAGGTTCGTTCGTCACCTGGATACGTAAAGCTCTAAGCCCTATTGCCCCCGGCAACTCTTCAAGTTCGAGCTCTTCAATGTTGGCTGTTATAAGTTTTTTACCTATCAGGTACTGGAAGTAACGTCTGTATTCATCTTCCACTTTAGCTTGATTATAAACGATGGCGATCTTACCGGGCTGAGTTAATCTTTCGCCTGTATTTTTAATGTAGGCCTTATCGATCCTTTTCTTAACGATCTCGTAACGGATGTCATATGCTCCGTCGACATCAAATTGTTTTTCGTCCGGACGGAAGCGAATAGATATCGGCTGGTCGTGCACCAGGATCAGCTGAGTAATTTCCAGGTTGTTCTTAAGTCTTGGCTTCAATACTTCCATCTTTCGATGAATATCAACCATTGTCATAAGCTGCCACAGATGGAAGTTCTTCAGATAAAACGAATCGAAGGTTTTTCCTTTTACCAATGAGCTTCCGAGATAAAGAGTGAACTCAACACCATCAGTTTTGTATTTCTCAAAATAATGAGGAAACATTTCTTGCGCGCGTTCTTCCGCCTCATCGAGATGATTGGTGATCATCTTGTTGATCATCGCGAGGCTTTCTTCGAAAGACTTCCTGCGTTTGTATACCACACCGAACACAGGGTCGAGGTGTGAACGATATTTTTGAATATGTTTTTCAAGAAACTCATCATCCTCAAAATGCTCGACCAGCGGATTTATTTCCGACTTTAAAAATTCAATCACAGTGCTTTCATCGCCGGATGCCAGACCACGATTAATCTTTTGCAATTGTTCGTCGGTCTTGAACATTACTTCCTCCACAATCGGAAGCTTCTTTTGCGCATAGATTTTTTGCAATAGCTCTTTCGCAAGCTTAAGATTTTGCTGGAAGTCCTTTTGTATTGCGGTATTACGTTCCGTTGAAGAATTACGCACGTCTGAAAGTCCAAACATAGGATATACATCCTTGAAGACAATTTCCTCCATCGTCTCCGTGTCATCGTGCCTTCTTTTGTTAAGCAACTTTACACCCGCCTCGAAAAAACGCCATTGGACACTTGGGTGAATGGAGGTACATTCTTCCTGAATAAGGGCCCGCACTTCGGTAGACATTTCTTCTTTTACCCGCTTTACAGCTGCAGTAAACATGGGAAGTACATTCTCTACTCTGTTAGCACTAATCGGGTTTAATTTTCCCGGCGTCGAAGTAGCCAATTCTAACATTCCGATAGTTTCTCCATCGTCGACAAGTGGAGCAAGCAGGATGTTGTAAATTCCGTTCGCTAAGAGATTCTCTTCCACTTTTGAAGGGAACGGATACTCCTTCAAGTTCTCGACGGTTACATATCGTTTCTCCACCCAGCTCCTTTCGTATACTGATCCCGTATAATCATCGCATGGTCGGTTGCTTACAGGTTGGGTTGCAAGGCTCTGCCAACACTCAGGAGATCCGTTATTAAGTATGATGTTATTACTTGGGTCCTGATACGCAATGCCAAGTCTCATTTCCGGTATCTCGAAGAGTGAGCGAAGTTTTTGCTGTATGATCGCAAAACTTTCCCTCCTCGTAACAGCATTCTTTTCTAACAAGTCGTACTTAATTGACGATAACATCTCCTGCTCAGTCACATCAATCAGGCGAAAAACCATGAAACCATGAAACTCATAGTCCTCGGGTCGGATGTATTGTAGCCACAAATCAATATCGTACACTTTTTCCATCAGGAATTTGACGACATTTTTTTCAATTGGTTTTGGAGTTGTGGTTGCTTTGATCTCGCAGAATTCAGTGTTGATATCAACTTTGTATACTTTGTCAAGGCCCGTCGCAGGATTTTTTATTGTGAACAATATCGGCTTGTCAAAGTGCATCTTCACTTTGTGGAACTTCTCCAGGATCAAGAGACAAGCTTTAACTGTCTTGCCAAGCGTCATTTGATTGTTCGGCAGATTTGTCACAACCTGGTCATTAATCTTTTCGAGATCCAGTGTGTTATCAAAAGCCGGCGTGCTATATAGCGACTTGAATTGAAATGGAAGTATTGCAGCGGCACGCTCCGTATCCTTACTTGCCGGAGGAATTACCGCGCTCATTAAAAAATTGATAAATGTCCGATGTTTATCGAGCACGGAAAGATCTTCAATGGGGGCGCGTAATTCAGGCGCGTTGTCAACATATTCGAGCATTTCCTTTGCAAAAGAGGGCACATCCCCCTTACGAATTGCACGTTCCCAATACTCAACTAATAAGCGAAGATTGAGCACCGACCGAAACGGAAATCCATCAGAAAGCGTAGAATTATGCATAAGCCTGTAATTGGATGTGGTACTAGAACGAGAAATTTAAATTCCGAGTTTAGTAATAAGACGGAAGTATCATAAATTTAGTGTATCAAAAGGCGAATATGCGGTCGACCTCAGCTCTTTGGGGTTCCAACTTTTGCATATGACAATGTGTCTATGGCATTGTAAAGACAGCTTATGAAGACGTGCGGAAAGCTTATTTTTTTTATAGTATTGACCGGATTGTGTGGATGTGAACTCAACTCTGACAGCAACGGAATAATGGTATTTTCCTACGGTTTTGACTTTAGTAAGAGTCAGGACAACTGGGCCGTGGATTTTACGGATTTTCCTGCCGACACCGACCCCAGCGCGTACGAACTAGAATTTGCATACACTGAAAGACCGGCTAACCTTGGCGCAAACAAGAAATCGATGATGTTGTCGGGAAACAACCATAGCGACGACCTGTTTATGTTCATGAAGCGGAAAATAACGGACCTTTCACCAAATACCGACTATGCGCTGGCTTTTGAAGTGGAGCTCGCCTCCAATGCGCCTAAGGGGTCGGTAGGTATTGGGGGATCTCCTGGTCAAAGTGTCTTTCTAAAGGCGGGCGCGTCGGGCACTGAACCCAAACAAATAATTGAAGACAATGAGTATGCGCTAAACATCGACAAGGGAAATCAGAGCACATCGGGCCAAATGGCAGTCGTACTTGGGGATATCTCCGTGCCCGAGGAAACAGAGGGTTACGCTTTAATTACGAGGAATAGTGACGTAAATGCTGATCCTTTCATTGTCCGAAGTAATAGCAAAGGTGAAATTTGGCTGATAATAGGTACTGATTCAGGATTTGAAGGAACAACCACGATCTATTACACGCGGGTAAACGTGATCTTCAGCACATCTTCCAATTAAGATCCCTTTTTCTTAACTACTTTTTTTGCTGTCTTATTCCTGGTTTCTCTGCCTATACGATCGTCACCATGCAGGATCATTTCACAGTCTTTTATCGCCATCTCTTCAAAGTCGTCAGCATCTGCCGGTAAGTTCTGCCAGTTGCTTTCCTTCCCTCCAAGGACTTTAATTGAGCGCATGGAAGGAAAAGCGCGCTTTAATGAAGCGTGATGTTCTTTGCTGGTGGCCAACCAAACGCCATTGTCTCTGGTAGAAGTATTCCTTTTTCTTAAGATCAATACAATTTTATTGCGCACATACAAAGCAAAGCAACCAAACATTGGGCGTATTTCAACATTCACAGAATAAAGTTGCTCCAGTACAAAATCAAAAGGAATTGAAATCTCTTTCTTCATACCGGTTTTCGAATGTGTAAACCGAACATTAATAGCGCAAAACAAAATAACATCAACCCACCGAATTCTCTGCCGTCGACATTGATCCAGACCGATTCAGCTTTCATAGGAATTTTATTCATCGAACACACATAATCAATTTAGTGTAAGGTTAGGTGTTGTTTTCAAAGTTATCGCTAAAACGGTGCGTATAGTTTTGTTTCGTCAAAAAACAAACACGCCCTTATGAAATTGAGATTTAGCAACGTTTTTTTACTGCTTTCACTTTTTGCAACACCGGCTTTCAGCCAGGAGCAACCTACTCAGGAAGATCTTTATGATTTATCTCTAGAGGAATTAATGAATGTGCCGATTAACTCGGCGTCCAAAAAAGACGAGACATTATTCGATGCACCCTTGTCTAGTTATACCATTACAAGAGCCGAGATAGACAAATCCGGTTCTACTTCCATTATGGAAGCACTTAGACTTGCACCGGGAGTTATTGTACGTGAACAAGCTAATGGCATGTACGATATTCATATTCGAGGAATGGAGAACCTGACGAGAACCAATGGTACTTTCTTGAAGACCAATGCGTATACGCTTGTTATGGTCGACAACAGGCCCGTTTTCAACCACGGCCTTGGTGGAACTAACTGGGAGTCATTATCAATAGATATCAATGACGTTGAACGCATTGAAATTGTACGTGGACCATCTTCGCCGTTGTTCGGACCGAATGCCGTAACTGGTGTTATCAATATTATCACCAAGCGCGTAGGAGATTCGAAGACTATCGCTTCCGCCAACGTTCAGGCAGGAACTTTAGGAACAGCCATCGCAAATGCGACAGTAGGAAAAAAGCTCGGAGATAAGTTCAGCATGACCGTCTCGGGAAATTTTCAGAACAGGAACAGGGTCGATAGCGAATATTATGAAGAGGGCTCAGGAACGTATCTTCCGCTTGAATCTCTGATTACCGATCCGGCTACACGCAACAGGCAGTACCCTGACCCAAGCAGGGCCTTGAACAAGTGGGGAGTCAATGGATACCTTAACTACAAAGCAGCCGAAAAGGTCGTGTTTGACCTTTCACTTTCTCATCAGGAGGCTTCATTCCAAAAGATCTGGATTTCAAACCCCTTGATCGATGGCCTTACAGAGAATTCTTCGGTCAATCTTAATGCAAGGATTCACGACCTGAACATACGCACATCTTATCTGAAAGGTCATAATATCGATGACCGCTTTAATGTTCCTTACGCTGAATACGATTTCAACGTTGGAGATGTGGTAGCAGAATACAACATCAAGTTCGGAAAGAACTATACCGTAACGCCAGGTGTGAGTTACCAGACCGTTAGTTTCGATGACCGTGATTATATCAATCCTGACATGGGTGTAATCGGGTTGTTCAACAGTGAGAATACAATATCCACGACTGCCGGTTATGTGAGAGCAGACTTGAACTTCACAAAAAAGCTTCGAGTATTAGGCGGTCTTCGTGTCGACAAGTTCTCTGATCCTGATGATGCATATCTGGCTTATGAATTTGCTACCACATACAAATTAAATACGAAGAACCTCATCCGCGCTGCCATCACAAGGTCCAACAGTGGTTCATTCGTAGGCTATAACTTCCTGAATATCGCTGGAGGCCAGGTAGGAAATACAAATCTGAAGCTATTCACTCTAGACATGATCGAATTGGGTTACAGGTCACAGCTTACTGATAAAATACAATTAGATATCGATGTGTTCCAGCAGAAGGGTAAGAATCTAACAGCTATGGTTCAAACTGCCGGACCCCAACAGTTCTCCAATGTACCTACCACATCGACACAGATCGGAACGACCATTTCGTTCAATTTTGTGCCTAATGACAAAATACAACTCAAACCATTTATCACGATCCAGAAAACCGAAACTGAAGACCTCGCTTCGCTTTATCTTGATCCTTCTTTGCCAAGCCCTCCATACCCTACTGTAACCTTTAGTAACAGCACACACAAGTATACTCCAGGCTCGTTTGGCGGTTTCTACTTTAACTATCGACTAACAAACAAGCTTAACATAAACTTGAGCTCCTATTATTTCGGAAAGCAAACGCAATACGACGGGTCATACGATTCTAACGACCCGTCTACGCCGCAATACTCATACGGACAAGTGCAATCCAAATTCATGCTGAACGCGAAGGTGTCTTACGAACTGGTTAAGAATCTGAATCTTTTTGTAAGCGGAAGGAACATACTGAATTCAGACTCGAGGGAATTTTATGCAGCCGATCGTACGGCTGGGTTGTACACAGGTGGGCTTTCTTATAATCTCACTAAATAATAATTTTCAAGCCACGTAAAACAAGGGCAGCCTGATAAGCTGCCCTTTTCTATTATATGCAATTAATATCCTACATGCTTTTGAGGTACTCAGCTTCCTTGCGTTTCATTTCCTCGTTGGTCGCTGCCAGCTCTTCCATATTTTGCCTCATTTCTTCCTCCTGTGCGTGCAGCTGCTCCGTCTGCGTTTGCATTTGTTCGACTACAAGCTTCATCTTATGCGTGGATCGAACTGACGACAATGCGGCTGCCATGTATTCAGTGGCTTTGTCCATAAAATGGCGTTGGTGCTCCTTCCAATTTTCGAAGCCCGCTATTTCAACAACACCTTCAGTTTTTTCAGTGTATATCATCGGTACGATCAGCACATTGGTAGGGGTTGCTTCACCGAGGCCCGACGTGATATGAGTATAACCTCGAGGTACATCTTTTAATACAACTGTGTTATGTTCCAGGAAAGCCTGACCAATTAATCCTTCACCGATATCAACTCTTTTTTCTACAAACTTCTTTTTATCGAAGGCGTAACACGCTACCAGTTCCAGAAATTGTTCGTCTTGTTCTTCCTGCAACAGGAATACACCTCCCTGTTGAGCATTCATATACTTTGTAATAAAACGGATCGCCTGCTCGCACAAGGCAGTTACATTGTCCTGATGCTGTCGGGTGATCTCCGTGAATTTTGTCAGACCCTCCGTGACCCAAATCCGGTTCTCGTCCTCCTCACGTATTCGCTTCATCTGGTCCTTCATATTGATTAAGGTACCTGAAAGGTTCTGCTGATTTAATGTTGCGTTCTTTTCGTTCATGTCGGGCCAGGTCGCGTCGTATTCCCCGCGCGTGATCTTGCCGATAAACACTGCTGCTTTCTTTAAATTCTCAATGGATGTATTCATGATGGCACCAAGGTCCTCAACCACATCCGTACCCGGATCGAAGACGTACTTTCTGTTGTTGTGCTCGAGATCAAGAAGAAGGGCACGCGTATTTTCTTGTTGTTTTCTAATACGATAAAAGACCAGGTACAACGATGGAACCATAATGAGGAACATCAGTACTTGAAATATGGTATTACTTCTGACAGCCCCGGCGTAACGCTGTTTTGCGTTGGAAATAACCGTGTTCTCAAGCTGTACGATCTCGGATGAAAAACCCGAATACGCCTGCCAGAGCGCGAGCCCTCTGTCCTCTTCCAGCAAGGAAACAAAGTCCTTTAGATTATCCTGGTTCACCAGTTCGATCATTTGCTTGCACAGCAGGATGTAGTCATTGTTCAGCTTTACATATTCGTCAAGCTTTGCCGTTGACACCCCTTGTTTGGTCTTGATGGTTCTGATGGTATCCAGGTACACAGGGTTCGCCCGCAACGCCTGGAGAAACGGAGCTTGCAATCCATCTTTTTTGGTGAGCGCAAATCCGCGTACGCCGAGGTCCATAAGATTGATTCCGGTCCAAAGGTCTTCCATATTGCGCAGAATGATTTCCGCTTCTTTGCTTTGTTCATTCGTGACTCTCATGACCTTTTGATTCCGAAAAGCAAAAAAGACAGTAATGATTGTCAGTGTGATCATCAGGAAAATACTCGCGTAAATGATATTTCCTCTGATCAGGGAAAAAAACCGTTGCATAAGATTAAAAAATTATTGAGGTGTTGGGCCGACCTCAAATGTTATTTGAATATAAGAATTTATGAGGGAAATATAAGAAATTCAATCGTTTTCGTCGCTGATTTTCGCTACGCCACGATGAAGCTCGCCTGTGCACGCGGTTTTCCATTCACCAGAATTGTGAGCGTGTGTTTCCCGCTGAAGTGTTTTCGGGTTGTGAAGTTTTTAAATGATTGCCTGCGGCTTATAGGAAGGGAAGATGTTGCATCAACCTTATACTCTCCAATCTTAAAAACCTTGGGCGAGATCCTGCCGCTGGAAGTTTGATAATGTATCACGTACTCAATGCGGAATTGTTCGATCTTCTTCTCCAGATTTCGAAATTCAAAATTGAAACTTAGGTGCTCTCCGATCTTTACCGATTTTGAAACTTTGAGGTTAGTGATACTGCATCGACGGTTGGTATTAAAACCGTGCATCCGGAGCACTTCATCAACGCCTCTTTTTAACAGCGTTCTGCACCCGTGCCGGACGATCCATTTTGATTCCGGGCTGAGCTTCTTCCATCGCTTCGCCGTGTTGATCACCACTGAGGGATTATCTTTGGCGATATCATTCAGGTTGTTCGCCACGCTTCTTCTGACGTACTCGGAAGGGTCAGACTTTAGATTTTCGAGTATCGGCAAGATCGGAGATGGATCTTTTCTAAACATTGTCAGTTCTTGTGACCATGGAAGCCTCGGACGACAACCTTCTGAGGCCAACCTTCTAACTGCAGGATCCTCGTGTTTCGACCACAACATTAGTTGCTTCATTGCAGCACCAGGATACCTATTAATAAACGACCTGATTGCAAACTCTGCACTTACCAATTTTGTAACCTCTTCAATCGCCTTCATTGATTCATCAAAACTGTCAAGGCCATATAGCTCAATGTAGTCCGGTAAAAATATAAAAGGGTAAGACTGCTCCTTTTCCTTGCGACTACGCAGGACTTTTGAAATATCTGTCACTAGCTCAGCTGCTTTGGGAAATTCCTTCGGCATAAAATCATGCAATGCGACAGTGATCTGTCGGGTCCGTTGTTTTAATTCAAGATCCGCCCATGTTCGATCAAAGACGCGATAGATAAACCGCCTTTCATCGAAGGAGGGGACTGTGTCAATTAACACTCCGGTGAGTCGATCGAAGAATTCCGGGTTGTAGATGTATTTGAGGAGCTCTGCCATACTTTTTCGTGACGGGACGAAGTATCACGTTTCAAGTAACGTTTGAGCTGTGTCAACCCTATGTCAGGAGTAGTGTGAATATTTACCCTTTTTTGAAATTTTTTTGAAAGAATCGGCCACATTAATTCAATCTCAATTCGGCCTTCATTCCTTTGATCTGATTGATCAACGCTTGTTCCCAGGTAAGGTCGGCGTCCCATTTAGTGCCAAAGAATACATTGCCGGAATCGATATGCTTGAAGTAGAATTTATAGACCGGTGTGTTTGAGGAAATACTTTTCATCTGTTGTTGATTGTCGGGATACGTCACCGAAACAAGAGCACTTTCGGATTTGCTCATGTCGTAACCCAATAATTCCTTGGCAACAACGCCTCTCGTATGGACGAAGCAAACAACGTACAAAGATCCTTGTCGTCTCAAGTCCTTTTCAGATGTTCCCGGCTCTGTCATTTTGTACTTTAATGGATAATATAGTTTGAAGATCTCTTCCAACTCTTTGTCCATTAGTTCATCGCCAGTCTTGGGAACCGCCAATGGATCAACTTTCAGGTCAATTGCATAGAATTCATTTCTATTGCCGAGGATAGGGTTAATCTTCAGACCGGTTTCCGGACTATCGTTAATCAGGAGATTCTGTCTCTTTTGATAGGAGGAGGCGCGATACAGTTCCTTTAACGCCTCATTGAGATTACTATTACTGTGCGCCCAGGCCGCCTGTTGTTTGTCGATCACGTTTTCCTTTCCGTTGTAAGGTGTGGCTATTATTCTGAAACCATGTTCAGATTTTTGAACAAACATTAGATTCGCGACCTCTCTTTTGTCCAGGTACTCGCCAAATGCTTTTGTTACATCTTTTCCTGCCGTCAGCATGTCAAGCTCGAAATACGCAACAGCATCCACACCCGTTCTTTGAAAAGACTGTTGCATGTCCTTTATCTCCTTCTCAGTTAATGTATAATCATAAAAAACAACGGTACGCGTACTCAATAATTTTTCTGGAAGGCCGCCCTGAAGGTTCAGTTGTTCCAGCCATGTTTTTTCGTCCATCGAAAACTGCGCAATCGCGACATGGCATGCCAATGCACCGATGATTAATACTTGTGCTATGCGCGTCAAAAATTGCATCATGTTCTTAACGAATGAATATACCATTTTTATATTCCGATAAAAAAACCCGATTGATCCGACTTTATGGGATAAGTAACCAGATCACGACAGGAGGAATCACATGCCGTTCCTGTACTCAATTGAAATCGATAGTTATGCCATGGACAAATTATTTCCCCAAGATAATTTACTTTTCCTTTGCTCAACGACTCACCACTGTGCGTACACGAATCCTGAACGGCATAAAATGTTCCCTCGTGTAACGCGAGACAAATCCGTTTATTTTTAACGATGATCAGCTGAGGTATATTTTCTTTTATCCTGGTTCGTGCCTCTTCTTCACTTCCGAATATTTTCAGCCACTCCATACGTTTGCGGTTTGTCAGGTACGCATTAATCTCTATCTTTTCGCGCTCAAAAATCACGGCATTCAAATTAGTCAAAGCTATGAATAAATTCTATCTGGGTCTTACACTCGTTTTTGTTTCGGTGTCGTGTTATGCCCAGCCGACTGCAAGACTTAAGGCGAAAGTTGATGCAGATATTTACCAGATAGAAGGCAAAGTAATAGAATGGAGAAGGCAGTTCCACCAATTTCCGGAATTGTCCAATCGTGAATTCAACACAGGTGCAAAGATCGCAGCGCTCTTAAAAGCGTTGGGGCTCGAGGTTCAATATCCTGTCGCCAAGACTGGTGTAGTCGCGATTCTCAAAGGAGCCAAACCTGGACCCGTCGTTGGTCTTAGGGCCGATATGGACGGATTGCCTGTTGCGGAACGAAACACATTGGAATTTGCATCGAAAGAAAAAACAATGTACGCCGGAAAGGAAACAGGAGTTATGCATGCCTGCGGTCATGACGGTCATATGGCTATCCTTCTTGGTGTCGCCGAAACACTTTCAAAATATAAGAATGAGTTAAAAGGTTCGATCAAATTCATTTTTCAACCTGCCGAAGAAGGTGCACCATTTGGTGAGGAGGGTGGCGCGCAACTTATGATCAAAGAAGGCGTGCTTAACAATCCAGCTGTTGATGTTATGTTCGGATTGCACATTCAAGCCTTGCTACCTTTCGGTCAACTTGCTTATCGAACGGGTGGGCTAATGGCCGCCGTGGATGGTGTCAATATAAAAGTAACCGGTGTAGGCGCTCATGGCGCTTCGCCCTGGGAGAGTATTGATCCTATCGTTGTTTCAAGTCAGATAGTAAACGCTTTACAAACTATTGTAAGCAGGCAGACGGATCTCACGGCGGGCGCAGCTGTTGTTACTATTGGAACGATCCACGCCGGAGTGCGAAGGAACATTATTCCTGAGGAAGCATTGCTGGAAGGTACGATACGCACTTTTGATATAGAAGTGCAGAAAAGGGTACACGAACAAATCACACGTATTGCTACAAAAATTGCAGAAGGTTCTGGGGCGAAAGCTGAAGTTGAAATTCAGATCATGTACCCTGCCACAATAAATGATCCGCTGCTTACCCAACGATCTGTGCCGAGTTTGATCAGCACCGTAGGCAAGGAGAAAGTTGCCCTTACTCAACCTGTTACCATGGCGGAAGATTTTTCATTTTATCAGCAAAAGGTTCCAGCATTCTTTTTTTTCCTTGGAGCTAAACCTGACACCAAACTCGAGAGACAACCAGTTCATCACACTCCGGATTTTTTGATTGACGAGAGTGCATTGATAACAGGCGTCCGCGCGCTTACCAACTTGACCCTTGACTATTTGTTTGTACATTAAAACACGAAACCTAACACCATTATGAGAAAGTTTTTTTCCATTGCCTGTGGTTGCCTTTTGGCCAGCACCTGCTTCGCACAAATGAGTGCCAAATTACAAGCAAAGGTAGATCAGCAGGCAAAGGAAATTGAATCGCGTGTGATCGAGTGGCGTCGCCACTTCCACCAAAATCCAGAGCTATCCAATAATGAGTTCAAGACCGCTGCATTTGTTGCCGAACATTTAAAGAAACTTGGTATCGAGGTTCAGACGGGGGTTGCTAAGACGGGTGTTGTAGGATTACTTAAAACAGGTAAACCAGGACCGGTTATCGCGCTAAGAGCTGACATGGATGCGCTTCCGGTTACTGAAAGAAATTCTTTGCCCTTTGCTTCTAAGGAACGAACAGTATTTAACGGACAAGAGACCGGCGTGATGCATGCGTGCGGTCATGACACGCACATCGCCATACTAATGGCAGTTGCAGAAATACTTTCGAAGAATAAGAATGATCTAAAGGGAACGGTGAAATTCATTTTCCAACCTGCTGAAGAAGGACCACCCGAAGGCGAAGAAGGCGGTGCCGCATTGATGGTCAAAGAAGGAGTTCTTGATAATCCTAAAGTAGATGTGATCTTCGGATTACACATACAATCAATATCTACACTTGGAAAAATCCTGTATAAACCGGCGGGTATGATGGCTGCGTCTGATTGGTTCACTATTAAGGTGAAAGGAAAACAATCTCACGGAGCTGCTCCGTGGATGGGTATCGACCCCGTAGTAGTGAGCGCCCAGATCATCAACGGACTTCAAACCATTGTAAGTCGTCAAACAGAACTAACGAAAGAAGCCGCTGTTATTTCCGTTGGCAGGATTCAGGCAGGAGTGCGAGAGAACATAATTCCAGAAGAAGCTTTCATGGCAGGAACCATCCGGACGCTTGACAACGAGATGAGGCAAAAGATACATGATAAGCTCAAACTGACAGCGACGAAGATTGCTGAAAGCGCCGGAGCGACAGCAGAAATTTCTATTGTGAACAAAACGCCGATTACCTATAACAATATTGCACTGACGGAAAAGATGGTGCCCAGTTTACAAAGAGCAGCAGGGGCAAGCAATGTCAATGAGATCAACGCAGTGACCGGGTCGGAGGATTTTGGCTTCTTCCAACAAAATGTACCAGGCTTGTTCTTCTTTGTTGGCGCAATGCCTGCCGATCAAGATCCAGGTAAAGTTCCTGCGCATCACACCCCTGATTTTATGATCGATGAACGCGGAATGCTTGTTGGATTGAAAGCAATGTTAAATGTTACACTTGATTTTATGAACATGCGGGATACCACATTACCCGTAAAGTAAGGTCAGTCGCCTTGCGCGATAATTACCCCACTCAAATCCAACTGATAAAAAGTGTCGCATGCGAAATGCCCGGTGTTTCCTAAAGCGCCGGGTATCTTTATAAAGCCATTTTTTGCATATAGCTTCATTGCATCCTTCATAGTATTAAAAGTCTCGAGGTAACAATAACGAAACCCTTTGTCTTTGGCTGCTATCAAACACCTCTGTAGAACTTGTTGTCCCAATCCTTTACCTCTGGCTTCCGGCAAAAAATACATTTTCTTTAGTTCACACGTATCTTCATCACCCCCTTCTAAAGGCGCAATGCCACCTCCTCCAATTATCCTGCCGTCCATCTCACAAACGAAGTAACTACATCGCGGCCCGGAGTAAGCGGAAAACATGTTATCTACTTCTTGATCATGAATTGCAAAACCAGCACCATTGGCTCCAAATTCAGGCATTACTGTTCTTATAATTTCGGCGATTTGCGCATTGTCAGAAGGCGCAACGGGTCTGATAGAAGGGTGGTTCATTTCATGTAAAATTCGGACGTCAAATATTCCAATTAGATTATATTGTCAAAAATAGTATTCTGGACATGAATCGATTTTACCTTTTTGCCTTTTTATTGCTTTCTGCGATCGTTGTGTATGGCCAATCTTCCCTTGGGCAATTAACCGTAGAAAAGATCATGCGTGATCCAAAATGGATCGGTACTTCGCCAAGCACGATCAGCTGGTCTCCCGAAAGTAATGCCATTTTTTTCAATTGGAATCCCGAAAAGTACGTTAGCGATTCACTTTATACCGTTACACTGCAAGCGCTCACGCCGAGAAAAGTTAGTCCCGCAGAACGCAAAAATCTGCCAGGCTCAAATATCAGATACAACAAAAGTTATACGAAGTGTGCTTACGAAAAAAATGGTGACATCTACCTGTTGGACATCGTTACTAAAAAAATACGCCAGGTAACAAATACCGTAGAGCGCGAACTTGCACCTTATTTTTCCGGTGACGACAAAAAGATAATGTTCAACGCACGTCAAAACGCATACAGCTGGAATATTGAAAGTGGAGAAATCACCCAACTCACTGACTTTCGTATCGGTAAGAAGAGCACCACGACTCCAACTGAGCAGGATAAATGGCTTCGGAGGGATCAACTTGCTTACTTCGAAGTGTTAAGAGAAAGGGATGAGAAGCAACAAGAGAAAAAGAAAATTCAGAAAGCTAACCAGCCACATCGACCTAAAGAAATTTATGTCGACGACAAGGTTGTTGAACTGCTTCAGGTAAGTCCGGATGAAAAATTTATAAGTTATAATCTTTCAAAAAATTCAAACGCAAAAGGAACAATTGTTCCAAACTATGTCACTGTTACCGGATTTACAGAGGACATTTCAGCACGCACAAAAGTTGGAGCGCCGCTAAATCCAGCAGACCTTTACATATATGACATCGCTCGTGACACGACACTCCTTGTGTCGACTGATAATATTCCAGGAATAAAGGATTCATTGAGCTTCCTTAACGATTATCCTAAGATTAACAAAAAACAAAAGCAGCGCGCCGTAAACTTTGGACCATTGACTTGGTCTGACGACGGATCCCAATGTGTTCTAAATGTTTATTCGCTTGATTTTAAAGACCGGTGGATCATGAGGCTTGATGTGGCGACACAAGAGCTCTCGTTGTTATATCGCGAACATGACGATGCATGGGTTGGTAGTCCGCTGAATGGCGGTTTTGGTAATCACACCCTGGGATGGCTGAGCGACAACAAACATATTTGGTTTACCTCGGAAGAGACTGGCTATTCACATTTATACACCCTGGACGTTAAGTCTCAAACAAAAAAGCAGATAACATCCGGCAATTTCGAAGTTCAACAAGTGACTCTCCCAAGGAGCAAACAGTTTTTTTACATCATCACGAACGAGGTGCATCCTGGAGAAAAACATCTCTATCGTGTGACTGTCGGCGGCGGAAAAAGTGAACGGCTCACAACTCAATCTGGCGCACACGAGTTTGTATTATCTCCGGACGAAAAGAAAATTGCCCTTCGATATTCTTACAGCAACAAACCATGGGAACTATTTGTGATGGAGAATAAGGCTGGAAGCAAAATGAAACAGGTGACCTACTCGCTTAGTGAAGAGTTCAAAAGCTATAAATGGCGGGATCCTGAAGTAATAACATTCAAGGCGCGTGACAACAGCAATGCATATGCGCGCCTTTACAAACCACAGACACCAAATGGGGCAGCTGTGATTTTTGTTCATGGTGCCGGGTACCTTCAAAATGCGCATAAATGGTGGAGCTCCTATTTCAGAGAATATATGTTCCATAATCTCCTGGCAGAACGAGGATACACCGTATTGGATATCGATTACCGTGCAAGTTCGGGGTACGGTCGCGAATGGCGAACGGGTATATACCGTCATATGGGCGGCAAGGATCTAACGGATAATGTTGATGGCGCCAAATATTTGGTTGACCAATTGGGCATAGACCCGCAGCGTATTGGTATCTACGGTGGTTCCTATGGCGGTTTTATAACGCTTATGGCAATGTTTACAACACCCGATGTATTTGCTGCAGGCGCCGCTCTCAGACCGGTAACGGATTGGGCACACTACAATCAAAGCTACACTGGAAGTATCCTGAACATTCCACAACTTGACAGCCTTTCATATGCAAAGAGTTCACCATTGTACTATGCAGAGGGATTGAAGGGAGCATTACTAATGTGTCACGGAATGGTGGATACAAACGTTCATTTTCAGGATGCAGTTCGCCTTTCACAGCGGCTAATCGAACTAGGCAAAAATAATTGGGAACTCGCCGTTTATCCTATGGAAGACCACGCCTTCGTTGAGCAAAGCAGCTGGACTGATGAATACAAAAGAATATTGAAGTTGTTCGAAGAAAATCTGAAGCCAAAGACGGCGGTTAAAGAGTAATCGATTTCATCGCGCTCCGGAATTTTGCTTTAATACGTTTTTCTTTAACATGAAATTGATTCTTTACTACCCATTCGCCGTTAACCATCGTTCCTAAGATTGTAGATGAGTCAGCGGTATAGACTATTGATGATAGCAAACAGTCTAGAGGTTTGTTAAACAATGAACACTCTCCATCGAAGACAACTCCATCGAAAGCTTCACCGACGGCAAAGTGATGCTCAGGAGAGCTGCGGGACATTGCTTTCCGTCCCGCATTCAATGTCTTGTTGAGTAAGACATGGGCACCGTCATCAAATGTATTGCGTCGGTGCGTTGTCAACCTTTGCGCATAGTCAAGCCACCTGAGGTCCTCCAACGGATTTAGGCTGATATGGCTGTCTGTCCCGATAGACCAGCTGCCGCCGTTTTTTGCATAGTCTTCCAGACTAAAAATTCCGTCGCCGAGATTTCCTTCAGTACCTGGACAAAGGACAACGTTTGCCTTACTTGCTGCCAGTCTCTTTACTTCTAATGGATCCATGTGCGTACAGTGCACTAAATGAAAACGATCGTCCAACGGCAAATTCTCCAGTAACCACTCTACGGGTCTTCGGTTCAAATATGCTTTACACTCTTCCACTTCCTTAAGCTGTTCTGCTGCATGTAGGTGAAACGGAATGTTTGAAGGTCCCTGTTCAAATGTCCTTTTGATGTCATCGCCTCGAACTGCCCGCAATGAATGGATGCCAAATCCCAAAAGAGCATTTGGATACATTGAAACAGCGTTGGCTGTATCGTCCAGCAATTGAAAGTAATCGTCAATTGTTTTTGAAATGAACCGGCATTGCCTTGGCTGCGGATCTTTGCCAAAATTGCCTGTCTGGTAAAATACCGGGATCAATGTGATCTTAATGCCTGCCTCTTCAGCCGCGACCAACAACCTTTCACCCATCTCGGAAAGATTTTCATATGGTCGACCAACCTGGTCATGGTGCAAATAGTGAAATTCAGCTATGTGCGTATATCCCCTACGTAGCATCTCGGCATACAACATCGCTGCAACCGCTTGTTGATGATCCGGCGTCATTGTCAGGGCGCACTTGTACATCGTCTCACGCCAGCTCCAGAAATCGTCAACTGCACCCGGAGAATGTTTTTCGGCAAGGCCCGCCATTGCAAATTGAAATGCATGCGAATGAGCGTTCTGAAAACCGGGGAGTACAAATCCTTTTACAGCCTCCAGGGCGCTTCCATCTGGAGGCGGATCTCCTGACAAATATCTGATCACCCCTTCTTCATCGACACCAACGTAGGCCGGACTTAACCATCCATCCTTCTGAAGAAGAGCACTAAACTTGTAAAACTTCATCGGGGTTGCTGTAGTTTGATGATCGAGTCGATCAACAATTTTAAGGTTGCTTTAAGAAGCTTTTTCATCTCTCCTGCACGTACACTGTTGTAATGACTTTCCGTATCATCCATGTAGTTGATCTTGCACATCTCGAGCTGCAACGCCTGTTGGTTCTCCAACGGTTTTCCAAAGTGACGTGTAATGTATCCTCCCTTGAATGGGAAATTGTGTTCTACAGAATATTTTGAGTTTTTCAGGCTGTTGTATGCGATTGCGATGGTCTCCGGGGATGCCGAGTTTCCATCCGAATCCCCCAGTATCAGATCGGGCAACTTGTCCTTATAGATTGTCTCAACATATTGCCGAATGGAATGACAATCCCACAATAACACCTTTCCAAATTCTGACTTGAGATCATCAAGCAATTGCTGAAGTTTGTCGTGATATGGCTCGTAATACTTATCAACTCTTCTGTTAACCTCTGCTCCTTTCACGTGATCACGGCGATCGATGTAAATTGGATCACCGAGAAAATTTGTTACAGGACAAAGACCAGTGATTATTCTTCCATCAGTATATAATGGTAAGTCGTCGGGGTCGCGGTTCAAATCAATAACCCAGCGGCTATACACAGCGGATATAACAGTAATTCCCATTGATGGCGCAAAGTCATAAAGTTGATCCACATACCAATCAGTATCATCCGGGGCTTTTATCAGGTCGGGAACGTATTGACCTTTGAGCTCATCTGGAAATTGAATGCCGCAGTGAGGTATGCTCAGCAGCAGCGGCACCCGACCTCCTTGAGGAGTCTGGATGTTATAGGGTTGCATTACTTGTTTTTTCTTTTCTTTTTCTTCTTTGGTTCGGAAGCCGCAGCATTTGCTTCAAGAACTTTTATTTTTTCTTCCGCGGATTTTAATTCTGTTTTTGTGGTGATCAACGCTTGGTTTGATTTCTCTGCCTGCTGTTGATAGTATACAGCCCGGTCATCTACAATAAGTCGTTTCTTGAGGGCCATGATACGTCTGTAACTTTCGTCAATTCGTTGCCTGCTGATCTCCCCTGACTCGACCATTTTGTAAATAATGGAATGAACCTTGTCCACCGTGCGATCTTCCGTCTCCTGAATGTTATTTGAAAACGTCATTATATCAACTCCACCCTGAATAGCCATTCTAATTGATTCCTCTAATCCAAAGTGCTTCGAGATAGCTTGCATCTGCATATCGTCAGTAAAGATCACACCATGGAAGTTCAACCTTTTGCGAAGGATACCCGTAAGAACATCAGTCGACAAAGTTCCGGGGTTTCCATTTTTGTCAAGCTTTCGATTCACAATATGCGATGTCATTACCGCATCAACCAGTCCAGAATCTATAAGCGCCTTATACGGTTTTAATTCACGTTCTTCCCAGGTATTTGTCACATCTGCTATGCCAAGGTGCGTATCATCCTTTGAGCTCCCATGTCCGGGAAAGTGTTTCAACGATGTAAGCACTCCATATTTGTGATGCGCTCTTATTACCTCGGCGGCCATCAGTGTAACTGAATCTTCATTTGCCGAAAATGCGCGGCCATATTTTGCTATTATTGGATTGTCGGGATTAGAAGCCAGATCCACGACGGGCGCAAAGTTTACATTTATTCCCAATCCTGCCAACGTAGAGGCTGTAGCTTCGGAATAAAACCTTACCGAGTCGAGTGTAGATGCTTTTCCCATTGCGCGCGCAGTAATGGATCTCGGAAAACCATACTTGTCCTTTAATCGGTTCACCCGACCCCCTTCCTGGTCGATGCTAATGATCAATGGAATCGGTGCAGCTTGTTGGTAGGTCCAGATTATTTTTTTGAGTCCGACAAATGAGTTCTGTGGTGGTATATTTTTTTCAAAGAGTATTATCGAACCAACTTTACCTTCTCTTACCTCATTCAATACTGCTTCTTCAACTGAAGTTCCGGCAAAACCAACCAGTATCATCTGACCGATCTTGATGGTAAGGCTATCCCTGGTTTGTGCTGCAGCATTAAAAGCTGCCAATAATCCAATTACAAATGCAAATGAAATTATACGACTAATATTTCTCATGGATAAAATTCAAGATATTTTGCATGTTTCTCCTTACCTCGCTTCCGGAAGCCGTAAAGTTACTGTTCATGAACGAGAATATTAGCGTTTTCCCAGTCCTAGTGACGAGATATCCGCTCAAGCTGTGGTTGTTGCTAAGTGAACCAGTCTTTCCAAAGATGTAAGGCTTGTCGGCCTTGTACCAGTTGCGTATCGTTCCGGACTTGCCGCCTGTGGCCAGAAGTGCGAACAGGCGATCACGTGGAACTAGCTCATAGATCTTCTCCCAGAGCCGTACGATCGATCGAGGCGTAAACAAATTGTACCTTGATAATCCGGATCCATCTACCCAAATAGTTTTGTCTGGGAGGTCTTTCAAAAAGCTATTCTCTGTATGCCGGATGGCTATTTCCGGTTGCAACGTGTCGCTCAATACACCCGCACAAACCAGCAACAACTGTTCAGCGATAAAATTATCACTGTCCTGCATCATTACGCGATATAAACTGTCTGATGGTATGCTGTAGAGGGTGCTTGCCGTAGGAGAGAGTGGTCTGTCCACCTGCCGAACATCTTTTTTTAACGTGTCGGTGATCAACTCGCTTGTGAGCAATGGATCAACCCTGAACGGAATGTCGGCTTCTAAAGTTGATGAATACGATGGATAGAATTTAAAGCCGTTATTGTCAACATTGCGGATAATCTTAGGCTGTAGTTCCTCTTGTCCAAGCGACAGGTGTTTTGTGAAGTATGACGGCCAGATCGTTATATCCGATCCATGGGATTCTACAGAGAAGACGTTTCCATAGATTGGGAGCGGGGATCTTTCAGCGGAATAATAATCGTTGTAATCGTCCCACGCCCAGCCCGGACCAAAATTTGTCGTATGAAAATTAGACGATGAAAAGCAAAGTGCCCCATCCCACTGCTTCAAAAAGTCAAAGGTTTTGCCGTTGTCAAATACGTTGTGATACATGAACGAGGGGTCTCCCGTTCCCCAAAGGAATAATGTGTCATTAATGACCTCATATTTGAGTGCCGGAATAGAATCCTGAAGAATTTTCAGGCTTGCGTATAGCGTAAAGATCTTAGTATTAGAAGCCGGCGTAAAATACTTGCTCGAATTATACTCATAGATCGTCTTTTTCTCGACCGGGTCAAATAGCATGAATCCGGTATGATCCTGAAACATACTCTCGGTCTCCTTCAATCTTTTTTCAAGGTTTCGCTTTACAGGCGAACAGGAAAAAATAACGATCAGGAAGCAAAGCGATAAAAATGATTTGTACATACTTACTTCCCGAGATAGCGCTCCTGCAAGATCTTTCTGTGATGCGTCTCATGACCGGGAATAATAAAGCCAAGATTGAGGACGGATAATTCAGAATTATTAGCGATACCTTTTCGCCGCAACATTTCAGGAGTAAATCCCTCGAATAGGTCGATGGTAGTTTGACGCAGCCGCTCCATTTGATCCGCAATCACTTTAATCGATCGTGCATGTGCATTGGCTTCCGATGCATAGTCATTTTCCTCAAACCCAGATAAAGGCGTTCTGTCGTTGCGTGCAAATCGCAGCGTCCTGTATGCAAAAATTCTTTCGACATCGATCATATGGCACAACAGCTCTTTAATGCTCCATTTTCCCGGCGCGTAACGGAACTCGCCTTTTGTTTCAGGGATGGACCTGATGACATCGAGAGCCTGCTTATTAGAAAGTCTTAAGATCTCGTACAGGTCATGGTCCTTTACATTGTTCACGTAACCTTGGTAAAATGGTGGAACAGATTCTAATTCAGGAGATATCATGTGCTAAAAGTAAATAAGAAAAATATATTTATTACGCATGATAGTTCGGGAGAACCACCTTGATTTGAGTTCCTTCACCATAATTGCTTTTTACGGCGATCTTGCCGTTCAACTTTTCAACGGCCTGCTTGACAATGTACATTCCTAACCCTGAACCCTGGGATCGGTCTGTCGCCCGGTAAAACATATTGAAAATCTTGTCAAGGTGTTCAGACTGGATTCCAATCCCATTGTCTTTGAACTCAACTTTCGCGGTATCCCCATTAACGGCGATCTTGATCTTAAGGAAGCTCTTGTTTGATGGATTGAAGTACTTGTATGCGTTTGAGATTACGTTACCAAAGATGATCCTAATGCGCAACGGATCGCTTTTGAAAGTAGTGGACCCGTTCGAATGTATTTCAGTCGTTACTGCCGCAAAGTTCTCCAAGTGTTCCAGGTCACGGATGCAGCTGTTAGCAACTGCTTTCAGGTCAATAGCTTCGGGTGTGGGTTCCACGCGGTTTACTCGTGCGTAGTCGAGCATCGATCGGATAAAATCGTCGAGCTTCTTTATCCTGCCACCGATCTTAGCCAGATAGCTGTCACGGTTGGCGGTTTCTTTATCCAGATTCGCGAGATTGACCAATCCCATAATAGAACTTAACGGCGACCGAAGA
>Ga0111538_10000263_pt1 | contig 66567 bp, 58 predicted proteins | sample SoiMethybrSBSTD1_FD_79669 | JGI IMG/M metagenome (GOLD analysis project Ga0111538, IMG submission 79669) | Bulk soil microbial communities from a Populus tree surrounding site in Tennessee, USA - Soil MetaG P. TD hybrid SBSTD1 (version 2)... | ecosystem: Environmental > Terrestrial > Soil >...
CAGTTGCTCGCCGCCTGGCACATCCCAGAGGACGCTGAGCACATGCTTGGTGATGTCATTCAAGTCGGGTTGGATGGCCGGCAAGCCCGGTCCCAGCACGCGCACGAACTCGTTGACCGGTGTCCGCTCGGCCTGCCAGACGCCAGAGAGGTCTGGCTTTCCGTTCAGCCGCGGCGCTGGCGCAGAGAGATTCGGCTGTCCATCTTTGGTGCGCGGAATGCTCGGGTCACGGTAATTCTGCGACTGTGCCTCGATACACCCCAGCGCCACTATTACAAGCGCTCCAACAATCGAGAGAGTTCTCACACGCACCTCCGACACGAGCGATTATCGCAAATCGGCCGCGCCGGGCCGAGACTCTTCGAAGTCCTTCCAGCCGCCGATACGACATTCCGACGCCTGTGAGACGACATCCTCCGTCCATCTCGTTAAGTCGCCTCGGCAAAGTCGCCACGTTCGCAGGTGGCGGGTTCGCAGTTGGCTTTCTGCTGATGTCGATCGTGAACGGCATCGCCTACGGCCTCGCTGGAGCCGCCGGGGCGCACCCGACAGGCGCTGGCAACGCGGCGTCGCAACTGGTGGCCGGCATCTTCCTCGCCGTCATCGCTGCGGTATTTACGACGGTGCTGACCTCGGAAGGCGACGCCAACGCACACGGTCCTCGGATCAGCATCCGCACCGTCGCCGTCGGGCTCGCCCTCGTGATAGGCGGGCCGCTGGTCGCTCACGAACTCCACCGGCAGAGCGTCGAATCGGCGGAGATGCGTGCGCTCGAGGCCGCCGTGCGAGGTCGCGGCGTAGCCGCGTTCGACGAGGCCGACTCTCTCTGGCGGTTCTCGCGCGGCCCTCGGATACTCTCCGGCATCCTCCATGACGCGGCCGCCACGCCGGACGCCAGGCTCACGGCCGGCTTGATGCTGATTGAGTCGAAGGCGGGAACGGCGGAGGACGAACCCGAAGTGGAGCGGCTCATTCGGCGGGGAAGTCCTCAGCGCGCCACGTTCGTGAATCTGTACGCGACGGACCGGTCTATCTACAGCAACGAGACGATAGACCGCTGGATCCGGCAAACGCTGCAGGATCCTGAGCCGGCCATGCGCGTCGCCGCCGTGCGCGCGCTGCTCGGTCATCCAAAGGACATGGAGCTGTGCGAGCCGCTCAATGAGCTCGCGCGCGATCCCGACGCTGCGATCCGCGCCGAAGCCATCCTGCTGGTGAGTGCATGTACGAGTGACTCGCGCCGCCTTCTCCAAGCCGGCCTTCGCGATATCGACCCGCGTGTCCGCCTCGCAGTCGTCAAACGTCTCGGGTGGCGCTTCACTGGCACGACCGACTCGCCGGACTATCTTACGACCGCCGAGGAACTTCTGAGCGATCTCCTTCGTGACTCGAATCCCGAGGTGCGCCAGGCCGCGGCGCTTCAACTCGACACCATTCGCCCACGAGCGACGCCGAGGTGAACGGGGACGCACGCGCGAAAACGCAGGGCCGGTCAGGATCTCTCGTGTCATCCTGTGCCCATGAAACCGGTTCAGAAACTGTGTGCCAAGACTCTGGTCGTGATTGGCGGCGCGAGCAGGGGCGTCGAGATCGTCACGCTGTTCTTCACCTTCGTGGCGGTCATGACGTGGGTGTTTCTGTGCGCGCAGACCCTCATCGGCAGGCAGTCGATCTGGTGGCTCGTCGTCGGACCGGCGCTCATCATCGCGTTTGAGGTCATCCGGGAGGTCGGCTGGGAAGCACGCCACGAACTGGCCAGACAACCGATCGTGCGTGTACTCGGGGCTCTCGTTGGGTTGCTCCGTGATGTTCTCGCGCTGCTCGCCATCGTGTACCTTGCGCAGGCCATCCGACGGGCCATCGCTGAGAGCGGTGGTCTGACGCCCTGGGAGGCCCTCTGGCAAATACTCACCGGAGGCTAATCGAGACACTCCCTTGCGCCGCGGGGTATAGCGCAGTACAACTGACCTGTCTCAGGAGGGCTCGCATGAAAAACGCGTCACGTCTTGCTCTGTGTCTCGCCCTGCTGTGGGCCCAGACCGCCGCGGCCCATCATTCGTTTGATGCCGAATTCGACCGCAACAAGCCGGTCACCCTCACTGGGTCAGTGACACGGGTGGACTGGGGCAACCCTCACATTTGGGTGTTCATGGACGTCAAGGACGAGACCGGCAAGGTGTCGAACTGGGGCGTCGAGGGCGGCGCGCCGAACGCGCTCTTCCGGAACGGCTGGCGCAAGGACTCGCTGAAAGTCGGTGACACCATTACGGTGGAAGGCTTCAGGGGCCGCGACGGCTCGCAGCGCGCGAACGCCAATCGCGTGTTATTGCCGGACGACCGCCGGGTGTTTGCCGGCTCCTCGGTAGGTGGCAAATGAAGGCCGTCGCGATAGCCGGCGCACTCGGTCTGATCGTCGCGCTGGCCTCGGTGCCGGTCATATCACAGGGCCGAGGCTCGGCGGCGCCGGCTCGTGCCGCTGCGGCACGTCCGGCTCCACGTCTGCCGAACGGCAAGCCGAGCATGACCGGCGTGTGGGACAACACGCGCCGCGCCGACGTCACCAACAAGGCCATTCCTGGTTTCGTCAAGGACCTGCCATACACCGCGTGGGGCAAGAGCAAATGGGACGGCTACGAGGCGTTCATGCAGACCAACGGCGATTACGTCGGCAACTGCCTGCCGTTCGGGATGTCTCGATCGATCTACGGCCCGCACCCGCTGCAGATCATTCACGACAACGACAATCTGGTGATGCTCTTCGAGCAGAACTCGATGTTCCACATCGTGCCGACCGACGGCCGGGCGTTCACGAAAGACCTGCCGCCGTCATGGTTTGGCGAGTCAGTGGGACACTGGGACGGTGACACGCTCGTCGTCGAAACGGTGAACCTGAACGGCTATACGCGAGTGGACACGATCGGCCACCCGATGAGCGCTCGTGCCCGTATCACGCAGACCTTCAAGCGCGTGGACTTCAACACCATCGAGCACACGTTCACGGTGAACGATCCGAAGACCTACACCAGCCCCTGGACCGTCAAGGACACATGGCCGCTCGATCCAGAAACGAAGCTGCTCGAATACGCGTGTATGGAGAACAACCGGGCGCTCTTCGAAGGCCGGATCAAGCCGTTCATCCCGCCAGACGACGTGGACTGATCGTGACGATCAAGACACGCTGATTGGCTCGCGGCTCAACACGTCCTGCAACAGCGCAATGTGGGCCGTGTCCAGCGGAACAAACGCGCCACCGTTCAACGTGTCGAACACGCGCCGTGCCACATCCAGATGGTGAGGGCGAAACTGCGTGGGGTGCGAGTACAGGGCCACCGAATCGACGCCACAGAAGCCGGAGAGAAACGAAAAACCGCCGAAGCTGCCGACGAAAGCCTTGGCTCGACGAATGATCTGCGTCTGAATTGCCAGATTGTTCCTGGGACTGACCAGCCGGTCGATCCGCGTCAGCCGTTTTTGATCGGCGACCGGGAACGGGCGATGATCGTCCAGACGCAAACCCGTGTCCAGGAGAATCACATCGGTGTGATCGGTGAGCCGATGGACGATGTCTTCCGCGATCTTCCGGTTGGCCTCGACGCCTGGAAGCGCATCATTGGCGTACAACTTGACGGCCACGTACTCCTCTGGCAACTGGCCATCGACGTCCGCTGTCTCGAGCGGAGGAAACAGACGGTAGGTGCTCAACATCTGCACCAGCCGGATCGAAGCCTGGTTCCGCCAAAACGGGAAGAAGAGCTCATACATCAACGAGGGATGTAGGACTTCGCCTGCGCCGATCCCGAGCGAGCGCTGGACCTGCGTGATGATGTCCCGATCGAACTCTCCAACCGCCTCCTGTTTCTGGTGCAAGCCAGCCTGCTTCATGTTCCGTTCGTAACACTCGGCAGGAGGAAAGTAATCAAAGACCTCCTGGTAGCCGCCGCAGATGTTCTGATACCAGGCTGCGGTTCCTCCGCGCGACACGGCAATGAGGCGACGCGTGTCGATGCCGGACGATGTCTGGACCCAGCGGAGAAACGGAATCCAGTAGAGCACTTCGAACCCGACCTCACCCAACCAGGGCCCGACCAGAATGGGCGTGTCGCCATCACTCAAACGTGCGAGCGCTCGCTTGACGAGTTGCTGGGCGCGTGATTCGAATGCCGAAGAGTCAGCCGCTTGCCGGGTCTTTCTCGGTGTGGTCTTTTTTCGCACCTCGGGCATCGCGCGAGGATCGAGATGACGCACGCGAGACGAGCGACGCAAGAGCTTCGTGAAGGCACGGACGCGCACCCAATCCTTTCCCTTGGCCCGTTGTTTGGCGATCAAGAATGCGAGCTCACTGCGCACAGCCAGCGGGAATAGTGCCGCACGCCACACATGAACCGACAGCGGCGTCCTGGCTGCGTGCTTCCTGGTGACCTGGGCCACGGCTTCGATCGCCTCGACCACGCGCGGCGCCGACGGTACGTTGCACCCATGCGGGCGCAGGAACGCTTCGACGAATCGGTCGTCACGCGATGTCCTCTCTGTCGATTGCAAGCATGCCGATGCCAACTGCCCGAGATGCGTCGCCACATCGTGTGAAACCTCGAGGATTCCCCCGTTGGCCTTGACCAGATGCCGGAAGTGCAGTGTGCCTTCCTGAACGTCGGCGAATTCCGGGGTGAGCATCGTATAGACGGGACGTCCCACGATCGCCGCCTCGATAAACGCGCTCGTGTTGAGGCCGATCACGGCTGCACAGTGGGAGAGGGAATCGTAGTAATCCGCTTTTGCTCCGCGCGTGAGTGTCGACGATCCCTCTTTCGGCCACACCACCACATTGTCCTGTCCGGACAGCTTGACGATGCCCCACGCCTGCGGGTTCTCGGGATGCGGGCGGATGAGAATTCCAGCGTCGCGAAGCTGGGGGTGATTCCCTGTGCGCACATAGTCGATCCACCTCCTGACAAATGCCGCTTCATCAGGCGCGACAAAGCGCGAGGAACAGACGTACAGGAGGAATGGCTTATCAGCAGGCAGTCCAACACGGTCGCAGAACTCCTGCCGCGGCCGTGCGCGCCACTCGAACCAGTGATCGTAGGCATGGGCGCCGGTCACCGCGATTCGCTCTGCTGGGACGTCATGCAGCACAATCGCCGCGTCTCTCTGCGCGTGGTTCCACACCGTCAGCAGGTCGGGCACCTCGTAGATCGAACCTTTCGAGGTGGGGTTGTCCCAGCCTCGCACGCAGAGCGCCGTCGCAATGCCGAGCGCTCTCGCCCTCCGCACGTAATCCACTTGAGAGGACGCGAACCAGGATAGCGGTGTCACCACGACGACATCCGGCTGGGTCCGAGCCATGAGTTGTTCCACCTCGGGGTTCGGTGGGATCGTCCGTTCGGCCCTGGACACCAATGCGGTGATCGCTCGAAGCCCGGGCCGGCTGCGCAGAACAGGAAGTCGAGTCAATCGTACGAGGGAGGCGGGCGCCCGCTCCTCCACTCGTCTGCGAAGCTTGGGCGCATCGTCGTAGACCGGATGCAGGTAGCGGAGATAGTCGAAGCCCGCGCGCATCCTCTGTGCCAGCCCTCTCCAGATACATGGCTCACGTCGGATGTCGACAAACGTCAACGAAGGATATCTATCGCTGAGCTGCTGAACTGATTCCCGATCGCCTCGCGGTCCGTCGTCTTCGAAAGCGACCTGCACGTCATGCCCTCGCTCGGCGAGGAGACACAAGACGGTCTCGAAATTGCGAACGAAGCCCACATGACGCATCGAGAACAGAATTTTCATGTCACTCCCGGTGCCTTTACGCGTCGATGATTAGCTTTTTCACCACACCGAAGTGGTTTTCAGGCCACACGCGCGTCATTCAACGGAACGCCCTGCAGAGCTGGAAGCAGCTTGATCCTGACGGCGAAGTGATACTGCTCGGCGACGAGGAAGGCGCTGCGGATGTTGCTCGTGAGTTCGGGCTGATCCACGTTTCGCACATCGCCCGGAACGAATATGGCAGTCCGCTGCTCAACGACTTGTTTGCACACGCGCACGCTCGTGCGAGACACGATCTGCTCTGCTACATCAACGCGGACATCATCCTCATGAAGGATTTCGCCGCCGCCGCACGCCGCCTGCGCGATCTGCACAAGCCGTTCCTGATGTGCGGCAGGCGGCGGAAGCTGGACGTCGTCGAAGAACTGGCATTTCAGCCGGGATGGGAAGACGCGCTCCGGTGCGAGGCTCTCGCACGAGGCCAGTTGGACGATCCGATCTGCGTTGACTACTTTCTGTTCACCCGAGGGTTCTTCGGCGAGATTCCGCCATTTGCGATCGGTCGCCGCCGCTGGGACAGGTGGCTGCAACATCAAGCACGGTCGGGACCCGGTCTGTACATCGACGCAACCGAGGTGGTCACGGCCATCCACCAGAATCACAACTACGGCTCGGTGGGGTTCCTCGGACACAAGCGCGGACCTGAGACAGCCCGCAACGTCGCGCTGGCTGGCGATCAGTGTTCCGACCTCCGCGATGCCCGTTACAAGCTCACCGCGAGAGGGGTGAGACGGGCCATCGACTCGGTCCGCCTTCGAGGGCACATTGAGAAGATGGCCAGCGCATTCGCCCGGCGACTCAAGCACTTCGAAGAGGACGTCACGGCAAAACTCGGCGAGCGCAGAACCCGACGACTCGTGAAAGCCTCTCGCGTGTTACACAGGCTGCTGAAATCCGGAAGTCCAATCAAGAAGCCCAGGGTCGCTGTCATCGGCCTCGGCAAGATCGGCTTGCCTCTGGCTGTCTGCCTGGCCCACAAGGGCTGCAGGGTAACTGGTATGGACGCGGATCCTGAAAGGCTCGCGACCATTCAATCGGGAAAATCACCGCTCGATCAAAAGGACGTCGGACGGATTCTCGTGCGAGCCAGTCGCCACGTCCGACTGGAGATGGACCCGGAAAAAGCGATCTTCATGGCTGACGCAACGTTTCTGGTGCTCCCGACGCAGCACGCGAGTGGCTTCACACCTGACTCTCTTCTATCGGCGTGCGCGACGATCGGACGCGTCATCGCTCATACAAAGCGCTATCACCTGGTCGTCATCGTCAGCACCGTTCTGCCAGGATGGACGGCCGGCGTGCTGCGAACGGCGCTCGAACACGCCAGCGGGGGACGGGCGGGCCTCGACTTCGGCCTCTGCTACGCGCCGGCGTTCGTGGCACTTGGCGAAACGATCGACGGGTTTCTGACCCCGGACTTCACGCTCATCGGTGAATCGGATCCAGTCGCGGGGAAGAGGCTCGAGCGGATTCTGACGCATGGGCGCCGGCGGCTTTCGCCGATCGTGCGGACGAACTTCGTCAACGCCGAGCTTGCCAAGCTTGCTCTGAACACGTACGTCTCCACGAAGATCACGTTCGCTAACCTCCTTGCCCAGATGTGCGAGCAGCTGCCGGGCGCCAATGTCGACGTCGTCACCTCAGTTCTCCAGCTGGATCGGCGCGTGGGCCGCGGGTATCTGACTGGCGGGTTGAGCTACGGGGGGCCGTGTTTCCCCGGCGACGTTCCGGCATTTGCGGCGGTGGCCCGCGAGCTCGGCACGTCTGACGCGTTGGCCAGTGCCACCGATGTCATTAACAAAGAGGTGATGTGCCGTCTCTTCCGCCTCATTCAAACGACGACACCGAATGACCGAACCGTCGGGATCTGTGGGGTCTCGTTCACAGCCGATACCGAGTCGACCGATGGCTCGCCTGGGCTGCTGCTGGCGCAGCAGCTTGAAGCCGCCGGATATTCCGTTCTCGTGTACGACAAAGGGCAGACGGGGGAGTGGAGGAATCGCTTCAAGGCCGCAGGCTCGTTGAAGGACTGCATCCGTCGCTCGGACACGATCGTCCTCGCGCTTCCCGATGACGAGTTCTCGCGCATCGATCCCGAGTTCCTGCGCGCTCACGGCGTTCGGCGGACCCTGATCGACTGTTGGCGAATTCTCGATCCCGAAACGTTCGCTGCGGTGGCGCACTATCATGCGTTGGGCCTCGGACCAACGTCGTCATCGTGAGCGCCATGTCTCTCGAGATGGATACGAACGATCTTGTCGTGGTGACAGGCGCGGGCGGCTTCATCGGCGGACATCTGGTCGCTGAACTCCGACGCCGGCACCATCGGGGCATTCGCGCCGTCGACATCAAGCCGCTCGATGAGTGGTATCAGGTCTTCGACGATGTCGAGAATTGCGTCCTGGATCAGGTCAGACAGGCGATTGCCGGCAGAGAGGATCTTGGTCTCCCCGTGAATGTCGCCGCCGAACGTCTGTCCGGCGATGCGAGCTACGACGCAGCGTTTCAGTTGGCCTTCGCCTCACCCGTATCAGCCGATCGGTTGGTGCAGGCGATCGCCACCTTCGTCCGCGGCGCACGCGCAGGAGGCAGCCCGGTCGATCGCTACCTTGCCGGTGATTCGGCCGCGCTCACTCCGGCGGCGCGACGCGGATATGCGCTCTTTACGGGGGTCGCCAGATGCAGCCGCTGTCACGCCGGTCCTCTGTTCACTGACGAAGAGTTCCACAACACCGGTGTGAGCTGGGGACGAGATCCCGGGCGATTCGAGGTCACTGGAGTGGTGGAGGATCGCGGCCGCTTCAAGACGCCCAGCCTCCGCAACCTGCCTCTCACTGCGCCATACATGCACGACGGCAGCGTCGGCACGCTCGAACGCGTCGTCGAGTTCTACGATCGGGGCGGCCGCGCCAATCCCAATCTCGACACGGCGATCCGTCCGCTGGGTCTCTCCGCTGGCCAACGCACCGACCTCGTCTCGTTTTTGCGAGCGCTATCGATGACAGTCGGTGGCTGACTATTCGTATCTGAGGGCGACGATCGGATCGACGCCGGTGGCGCGCCGTGCAGGAATCATGCACGCCACGAGCGCGACAGTCAGCAGGACGAGCGTCGAGACGACGAAGGTCGCCAGATCGGAAGTAGACACGCCGTAGAGAAAGCTGGCCAGCGACTGCGCAGCGATGAATCCGGCGGTCATGCCGATCGTCACGCCAATGCCCACCAGCACCATCCCATCGCGGATGACCAGCAGAAAGATCTGACTGACCTTCGCGCCCAGCGCGAAGCGAATCCCCATTTCCCGAGTGCGGCGGGCGATGGAGAACGACAGCACACCGTACACGCCAATTGCGGCGAGCAGCAGCGCCAGGCCACCGAAGAGCGCAATCAGCCAGGCACCCAGACGCGCGGCGAAGAGCGAGGTCGCAACCGTATCGCTCATGGTGGCAATGTCGGGGACGGGGAGGTTGGGCTCGAGCGCCTGGATCTCGCGTCGCAGGCTGCCAACCACGGCCTCGGGCGGAATCGACGTGTGCACGTAGAGCGTCATGCCGGTCTCGTGATTTTGCGCGACCGGCATGAACACCATGCGTGCTCCCTCTTCACCGAGCGTCGCGTACTTGCTGTCACCAACAACCCCGACGATTTCGTGCCACGGCCCCCGCTGTCCGCGGAAACTCACACGAGCGCCGAGCGGGTTGGCGTTTCCGAAGTGCATCTTGGCCGTCGCGTCGTTGATGACGACGACCCGCGGGCTGCTGGCTGAATCTTGATCGCCGAAGTCCCGCCCGCTCGTGAGGGGAATGCCCATCGTCTTGAAGAACCCCGGGCTGACGACATTGGCGTTGATCTGATTGCGGGACCGAGTGATCGCGCCACCCTCGCTGAACACGAAATCGGCTTCGGGCCCCGGCTGTCCCTCGACCAGGAAGCCAAGCATGCGCGACGTGCCGTTCAGGATTGGCACCCGCGCGACGCTGGCCGCGTCCACACCCGGCACGCGCTGCGCCCGCTCGATGATCTGCCGGTAGAATTCGCGTCCCTGCGCGCTCGTGTAGCGGAGGAGATTGATCGACAGGGGTGCGGACACGATGCGGTCAACATCGACTCCCGGATCGATCGCGCGCGCGGCTTGCAGGCTTCGCACAAAGAGACCCGCCGGGATGAGCAGCAGCATCGAGAGTGCCACTTCCACGACGACGAGCGTCTTCTGCAGACTCACACGCCGGCCCTGCTCGGCGCTATCGAACGCCGCATCCTTGAGGCCGGGCACCATGCTCGGTCGTGTCGCTTTGCGGGCCGGTATCGCGCCAAAGATGATGCCCGTGAGTACCGACAAGGCGAATGAGAACATCAGCACCCGACCGTCGATCGCGAACTCCACGGCCAGCGGGAGTGCGCCTCGAGGTGGCGGCGCTGCCGCGACCGCGCGGGCCATGGCCCACGCCAGTCCGAGACCAAGCAGTCCGCCGACGAGCGACAGCAGCACGCTTTCAGTGAGCAGTTGACGGAACAGCCGGCCGGCGCTCGCGCCCAGCGCGAGGCGCACAGCGAGTTCACGGCGGCGCGCCGTCGCACGGGCGAGCAGCATGTTGGCGATGTTGGCGCACGCGATCAACAGCACGGCGGAGACGACCCCGCCGAGTAAGAGCGCCACCATTCGCATGCGTTGACGCTGCGCCGGATTTCCCTCGTCCACGGGCAACACCGCGACGCCAGTCGCGCGGGCGCCGGGTCCCACTGTGGTGGCGTAGGTGGCTTCGATCGGAATGAGATCCGCGCGCGCCTGTTCGGGCGTGATGCCCGGTTTCAGGCGGGCGACACCGAACAGCCAGCTATTGGTCTTGTTGTTGAGTAAATCCGGGTTCATCTCGCCCGAATAGGCTGCGCGGGGTGGACGCATGATGGCCTGCATCATCATCGGTACGTAGAGACCGGGCTGCCCACCAACTTGAGGTCCGCGGAATTCGGGCGGCGTCACGCCGACGATGGTGAAGGAGTGGCCGTTCAAGAGGATGTCGTGACCGATGATGTCGGGCTGGGCCGCGAACCGCGTCTGCCACAGTCCGTGGCTGATGACGGCCACCGGGTGCCCGCCAACCGTCGCTTCGTCTTCGCGTGACAGGAGTCGCCCGCGCTCGGGACGGACGCCGAGCGTCTCGAAGAAGTTGCCGGTGACGATGACCCCCTGCACGAGATCGGTGACGTTGTCGGCGTTCAGGCTGGCAGTGATGCCGCCCCACACGGCGAATCCGTCGAACACGCGATTGTTGTCGCGCAAGGAGGCGTAGAGCGGGTACGGAAAGACGCCGCCGACGTTGCCTCGCCACACGTACACGAGCCGATCGCGGTTGGCCACAGGCAGACGCTGCAGCAGCGTGGCGTTGATCAGACTGAAGATGGCGGTGTTCGCGCCGATACCCAGCGCCAGCGTGATCACGGCGGCCGCGGTGAAGCCAGGCTGCTTGCGCAGCACGCGCGCCGCATAGCGGACGTCCTGCCAGAGATCGGCGAAGGCGAAGCGGCGCCGCATACCAGGGGTGATCGGCGGCGGTACGTTCGCTTGCCGGAGCGGTCGCATCGAGTGGGCCAGCGTGTCCGGTTCGCGCAGCTCCTCGAGCGCCAGGCGCCGGGCTTCGTCGTGGGCGACGCCGGTGGCAATCAGCTCCTCGTAGCGCGCATCGAGATGCTGCGACAGCTCTTCGATGATCTCGGCTTCACGCGCCGGGCTGAGACGAAGGCTGGCGAGCCGCGCCCGCAGGTCCGCGGCCCAGGAGGCGGGACTGGTCGGATGGTCAGGCATGGTCCACTCCGGTGATGAGCCGCATCGCATCGACGAAGGCCTTCCAGGTGTCGCGCTGGCGCGCCAGCACGCGGCGGCCTTCGGCCGTGAGGCTGTAGAAACGGCGGCGCCGCTGTCCTGGCTTTTCCACCCACTTGCCGTGCAGCCACCCGCGCTCCTCGAGGCGATAGAGCAGGGGATAGAGGGACGCGACGTGGAACTTCAACTGCCCACTCGATTGCGCTTCGATCAGCTTGCTGATCTCGTAGCCGTGACGCGGACGGGGTTCGACGATCGACAGGATGATCAGCTCCGCCGATCCCTTCTTCAGCTCGCGGTCCAGCATCCGGCGGTCTATAGCAGTCATAGCCACATATGCTATAGACGGATGAACACTTTGACAAGTTGGCTCGTCGGCGTAGAGTTGCCGGATGAATCTCGTTCGTCGGATGTCGCTCCTGTCGGTCTTCTGTCTTCTGTCGCTCGCCTTCCTTGGCGCCGCAGGGACCACGGTCGATATCGCCACCCTCATGCCCGCGCCCGAGTGGGCCCGGCTGGAGCGACGGATTCTCGCCGACAGCGTCCCGGCCGTGAAAGCGTTCTTCGCGAAGTACTACGACGAGCGCGGCTATTTTCAGCACGTCGTCCGATGGGGCGCCAACGACGGCCCGGACGATGCCTTCGAGAACACGACCGGGTGGCCGGAGCTGTATGCATTGGGCGCCAGCGACGAGATTCTCCAGCTGAATCTGAAGGCGTGGGAGGGCATGATTCGCCAGTTCACCGAGGCCAGGACGACCGACGTGCCGATCGGCCGTCAGGGCATGTACTACAAAGATTTTTCGGTGCAGTCCGATTGGATGCACCATGGCGAAGCACTTCGGACGTTCAACGTGCTGGCGCTGTCGGCACCGACGCTGCCCGCGTACCAGAAACGGGCGCGGACCTATGCGGCGCTCTACATGGGAGAGGATCCCGGCGCGCCGAACTACGATCCGCAGCACAAGATCATCAAGTCGATGATCAATGGCAGCCGCGGTCCGATGCTCCGGAAGGCGACCGCGCTCGACTGGGTTGGTGATCCGTTCGACGTCTCGAAGTTCGTCGCACTGCACGGTGAGAGCAGTTACGAGCAGTTTCTCGCGCACTATCAGGAGTACACCGACGTGGTCGGCGATCACTTCCTCAATCTCGTCGCCACCACCCTGCCGCTCAACGCATACCTCGTGGACAACGAGGCGAAGTACAAACGCTGGATCGTCGAGTACATGGACGCGTGGCTCGCGCGCATGAAGCAGAACGGCGGCATCATCCCGAGCTACGTCGCACTCGATGGCACGATCGGCGGACCCGAGGGGAAATGGTGGAACAACGCCTACGGGTGGGGCTTCAGTCCGGTGAATCCGGTGACCGGCCAACGCGAGGATCGCAACCGGATTCCGCGGGCGACGGTCGGATTCGGGAATGCGCTGCTCGTCACCGGCGATCAGAAGTACGTCGATGCGTGGCGCGGGATGATCGACGCGGTCAATGCCCACGCCCGCACGGTCAACGGGCGCGCCGAGTTTCCATCGATGCGCGGGGACGGTGGCTGGTATGGCTGGCGGGCCACGCCCTGGAACGTCGGCGCGCTCGAGACGTGGTACTGGTCGATGAATCCCGCGGACCGGCCGCGCATCGGACGCAATGCCTGGGCTGAGTATCTGGAGGGGAAGAATCCCGGGTTCCCCGAGACGGTGTTGAAGCGCGATCTCGAGAGCATCCCGCAACGCATCGCGGCGATGCAGAAGGACGTCACGTCACCGGAAACCAGACTTGCCGACAACGCCATGGAATTCAATCCGGCAGCAGTGGCCGGACTGGTGCAACTGATGTGGGGCGCGCTGGTGCCCGGTCGCGAAGGGAGTCTGTTGAGCGCGCGACTGCGATACTTCGATCCGGTTCGCCGCCGGGCTGGCGTCCCCGACGATGTGGGCGCGCTGGTGTCGGAGTTGACCGACACCCGCACCGTCGTGACGCTGGTGAATGTGAGTTCGACGACGGCCCGGACCCTGGTGGTGCAAGGCGGCGGATACGGCGAGCACCAGATTCTGTCCGCGGACGTGAATGGGAGAACCACGCCGATCAACGCGCGCGAGTTCACGGTGCGCCTCGCGCCGGGCGCCGGCGCGAAGCTGACACTAACGATGAAGCGCTACGCGAATCCGCCGACGTCGAAATTCCCCTGGGAACGGCCGTGAGCGGTTTCTCGCGCTGACGTTATCGACAGCGGTTGGCTGGCGTTCTGCGGTCGCGCCACTTGCGGTGGCAACCGGCGCACGCCGCACTCAGCGTCTCGCCGACGTCGAGCATCTTCTCCATCTCCTTCGCCGCGGCCACTTTGTAGGCCTTCGTGCTGGCGTCACGAACCTGTTGCACGAACATCGCCCACGCGGGGTCCATCGTTGGAACGGGAGCGCCGTTCGAGCACGTGCGACCCGGAATCGACAGCAGGTTGGCCGACTCGGCGAGTGCCAATGCTGCGTTCTCGACGGCGACCCAACCGCCGAACGTGCTCGTGAGCGGATCCGTCGACATCGAGGGGTCATGGCCCGGGGCGGGTTTCACGTCTCCCGGGTCATCGGCTTGCGCGGAGAACACCACATTGGCGGCTGGATACAGCACGCCGCGCATCAATTGATTCAAGTCAGCGTGAATCTGTTGCGCCGCCGTTACCGGCGTCGATGGCGTTTGCGCGGTCAGCGACAGCCCGCATACTGCCAGCATCAGAGAAACCAATCCCGTCCTATGCATGTGCGTAGATTAGATGGACAGCCTTCGCGGAGCAAAGCGAGCGGCTCGGACTCGTCGATGGGAACTGTTGCGCGGAAGGACGGACCACGGTGAATATTGAGGCCTCGACATGACAACCGGGCGCAATATCGAGCCGGCCGCCGCGCGCGTGTTCAATCCGCAGTATCGCGAACGTCTGTTCGCTCTGATCGACCAGGCCCCGTTTGTGCGCCACATGGACATGCGGATCACCGACCTCGCCTGGGGCCGCGCAACGTTCGAGATGAGGGCAGAGGAATTCCGCCTGCAACCCCTGGGCGTCGTCCACGGCGGCAACATCGCGACGCTGATCGACACGGCAACGTACTGGGCCTGCTTCCTGTCGATGGACAGCGACGAGGATGGCCTCACCACGGTTGACCTGAAGCTGAATTACCTCGCGCCGGCGCGCGTGGAGGCGCTCCGCTGCACCGGCACGTTGATCAAGGCAGGCAAGAAGCTCTCCTACGCGGAGGCAGAAGTGCTGGGCGCCGACGACCGCCTGATCGCCCACGGCACCTCCACGCTCATGCGCTTGCCTGGTCTGGGCATGAAACTCGGGATTCCATTGTGGGCGGAGTAACAGTCGTCGATCGGTGACCTCACTGCTCGCCGGACGTCAGTCGCCGGTACTGCAAGAACAGCGAGCTTCGCCAGCGGACGATCATCCCAAACGCCAGCACGAAGAAGAGACCGGCGGTCTGCTGCGGCGAGAGAAAGGCCCCCACGTAGTCGCGCAGCGCCAGGCGCAGTGCTGCCAGCACGAGGATGATGGCGACGAACCAGGGCGATCGCCGCATCATGATCGCGTTGCCCTCGCGCGTCAGACGGCTGCTCGCGATGATGGGTTGTGCGAAGACTGCTGCGCCCAGCGCGAACGACACCAGGCCCCACGTCCACGGGATGCGGAAGGCGTGCGCCGCGAACATCGAAAACCCGGTGCTCATCCCGAGCGGCGGAATCACGAGGCCGCGGACGGTTACCGGCCGTCGCGATTCGTGCACACGCCACACGAGAATCACGGCGGCGCCCACAAGCGCAGCGGCCATCGAACCGATGGGAAGGCTGTCCAGAAAGTTCATGTAGGATTACGCTCGTACGATCATGAAATCACTGGTCATTATCGCAGCGTTGGGGATTGTCGTCGGCGGCGGAATCGCTGCGGCCCAGGCGCCGCAGCGTGCGCAGCCCGTGAAGCCGGGCGAGGTGCCTCAGCGGAAGAAGCTGGCTGCCTTGCCGCCGCGTGGCACCTACGTGCCGGCAAAAACGCCGTGGGGCGATCCCGACATCGCCGGCCCGTACACGAATAGTGATGAAAGCGGCATTCCATTCGAACGGCCGGACGAGTTCGCCGGCCGCCGGCTCGAGGACGTCACGCCGGCCGAGCTCGCCAGGATCGTTCAACAGCGGCAGCAGCAGACGATCGAGCGCGCGCCAACCTTGAGCGAGTTCCCAGGGGCGACCAGCCCGATGCATTGGTTCGAAAACTACAACGCGGTCAACAGCCGCGCGTGGCTTGTCGTCGATCCCCCGGAAGGCAAGGTCCCGCCGCAAACCGGGGAGTCGCAGCAGCGTGCGGCCGCCCGTCAGGCGGCGCGCAAGGGGCGCGGGCCGGCCGACTCATGGGAGGACCGCAGCCTCTACGACCGGTGCATCACGCGTGGCATTCCCGGCTCGATGATGCCGGCCATCTACGGGAACTCCTACCAGATTCAGCAGGGACCCGGCGTGGTGACCATCACCTACGAGATGGTGCACGACACGCGCGTGATTCCGCTCGACGGACGGCCGCACATCGCGTCCAGCGTCCGTCAATACATGGGCGATGCGCGCGGACGTTGGGAGGGCCACACGCTCGTCGTCGAGACGACGAACTTCACCGACAAGACGCCGTACCGCGGGTCGAGCGAACAGTTGCGCATGATCGAACGGTTCACGCCGCTCGGTCCTGACACGCTCGAGTGGTCGGTCACGTTCGACGATTCCCATACGTGGGCCAAGCCGTGGACGTTCGCGATGAACCTGACGAGAGATGCGAGCCAGCCACCGTTCGAGTATGCCTGTCACGAAGGCAACTACGGGCTGCGGAATATCCTGGCGGCCGCGCGCGCCGAGGAAAAGAAGTGAACCCCATAGCGGGTGAGGCACCCCGCGACCGCGAAGTCATCGCGCTCGTTGGGCTCGCGCACGGCACATCGCACTTCTTCCACCTGATGTTGCCGCCGTTGTTCCCGTGGCTGATGCGCGATTTCTCGCTCAGCTACACCGACGTCGGACTCCTCACCACGACGTTCTTCGTGATCAGCGGCATCGGACAGGCGCTCGCTGGATTCGTCGTCGATCGCGTGGGTGGCTGGCGTGTCCTCTGCTTTGGCGTCGGGATGCTGGCGCTCTCGGGCGTCGTGCTGGGCCTGGCCACCAGTTATCCCTGGTTGATGTTGAGCGCGACATTGGCCGGAATCGGCAACAGCATCTTCCATCCCTCCGACTTCACCTTGCTCAACCAGCGGGTGAGTCAGCCGCGATTGGGACACGCGTTTTCGATCCACGGCGTCTCGGGCAATGTGGGGTGGGCGATTGCGCCGATCTTCATGGCCGGCATCACCAGCGCTCTCGGTTGGCACATCGCGGGGTTCGGCGCGGCGGCGATTGGTGCCGTTGTCTTCACCACACTCTGTCTCCGTCGTCGCTCACTCGTGGATGGGGAAGGTCTAATCACATCGCGTGCCGCGAAGGACGAAGCACCGCATGAGACGGGGCAGTTCGCATTTCTGGCCTCGGGTGCCGTATGGCTGTCGTTCGCGTTCTTCCTGCTGACGACGATGGCGTTCGGTATTCTGCAGAACTTTGCTCCAGCGATCCTGAGTCACGTCTACGGCGTGTCGCTCATTGTCGCGAGCAGCGGGCTCACGGCCTACCTGGTGGGCAGCGGCACAGGCATGCTGTCGGCGGGTTTTCTGAGGGATCGTGCCGATCGGATCGTGCCGCCGTCGCTCGGATTCGCCGCGGTCATGGCCGCCGTGCTCGCCTCGGGCAAGATGCCGGCAGTTGCCCTCTGGCCGCTGATGGTCGGCCTCGGTTTCGGGGTCGGGTTCGCCGGTCCCGGCCGCGACTTGCTGGTGCGTCGCGCGGCGACGAGTCGCTTCGGCCGCAGCTCGTTCGGCCGGGTGTACGGCTTCGTCTATTCCGGTCTGGACACCGGCCAGGCGCTGTCGCCGCTCGTGTTTGGTCCGGTGCTCGATGCGGGCCGTTTCAGGCAGCCGCTCATCGCCATTGCGCTGTTGCAGGCGGCAGCACTGCTCACGGCCCTGCGCGTAAGCAGCCGTACGCGGTCGGTCGACCCGCTCGGTGTCGCTACGGCTCGCTCCAGTCCAGAGGTCGATCCTGCCGAACGTGCGTGAAGGGGGCTCTTTCACTTCACAGTTCGGCTCACTTTCCTCCACGCTGGCACACATTCTTAAGTCACAGCAAATGGGTTCATCTTCGCGGACCGATACCTCTGCAGGAGGGATACGTTCGCGATGCGCTCATTTCGTTTCATCCTGGTTGCAACGCTCGCCAGCACGATGGTCACCGTCGGATGCGGCGACGGGAGCGACAGCCTCACCGGGCCCTCGAACACCATCCCGAACGTCGCAGGAAACTACAGTGGATCAACCACGATCACGTTTCCTGAACTGAATCTCTCCACGACCTGTTCGACGACAACCTCGGTCACTCAGAGCGGTGGTGGGAACATCAACATCGCCCCGCTGCAGGTGCGCTGTCCGGATATCGCGCCGATGAGCCTTCCGATTGGTGACGCAACCATCGGCGCCACCGGTTCCCTTGGCAGCGAGAGCGGAAGTCTCAGCATGGAGTGCGGCGTGTATTCCTACAGTGGGAGCGGCGGATTCTTTGGCAGGGATCTCCGACTCTCATTCACTTACGTCTCAACCACTTGCTACAACATGAACATCACCATCAACCTCACGCGGAGCTGAAGACTGTGCAGATGATTTCGAGAACGGAGACAACGATGAGAGTGGTCCTCGTGACCCTACTGGTGCTGACGTCCTCGGTCGTCTACGCGCAGACGCCTCGAGTGTTTATCGAATCGAGCGAGACCGTTGACGGCGGGAACGCGAGTAGCAAGGCGAAGCAGATCGACTTCGGGTCGGCGATCGCGGCTGCGCTCGTCAAGAAGAAGGTCCCCGTCCAGGTCGTCACCGATCCCGACAAAGCGAAGTGGACGATCAAGACGGTGTCGTCGCAGCGCGAGGACAGCACCGGGACGAAAGTCGCCAAGCTGGCGTTCGGGTTTGGCGGCGGGTTCACGAAATTCGAAGGCGCGATTCAAGTGATCGAGCATGACAGCAGCGCGGTCATTTACGCCTACAACGTGAAGAAAGGAAACTTTCAGTCCGCTGCCGAGTCGTTCGCTGAGCACTTCAAGGATGACTATCTGAGCAAGCAGCACTAGGGTCAGTCGCGCCCGGGGGCAGTGGGAGCATCTCCCACTCGCCACCCAAGCGTGCGCACCTTCGACAGCCAGGCGCTCAGGCGCTGATTGGCCAACGACTGCTCCAGCGCATCGAGCTTGACGTAGGCGGCGGGCACGAGCAGCAGCGTCAGGAACAAACAGAGCGACTGCGCGCCGATGATTGTGACGGCGATGGCCGAGCGCTGGGCGCCGCCGATGCCGACGCCGAGCGCCGTGGGGAGCAGTCCGAAGATGATCGCGAGAGTGGTCATCAGAATCGGACGCAGCCGCGTGCGGCATGCATCCACGATGGCCTGGTCGCGCGGGACGCCGCGCGCCCGCAGCACGTTCGTGTAGTCCACCTGCAGAATCGAGTTCTTCTTCACGATGCCGAAGAGGAGCAGAATCCCGAGCGCGCTCCACAGGTTCAAGGTCCGACCGGTTGCCAGAATCGTGAACAGCGCGAACGGGATCGACAGCGGCAGCACCGTCATGATGACGAGCGGCTGCACGAAGCTTTCGAACTGGGCCGCCAGTACCATGTAGACGAAGATGCTGGCCAGCGCGATCGCCAACATCAGGTTGTCGGTGGTCTCGTCGAGATTCTGCGTCTGACCGCGCATCTGGAAGGTGTAGCCGGGCGGCAGCTTGGCCTCCTGAATGATGCGACGGAGATCGCCTGACGATTCGTCGAGAGCGTGGCCCGGGGCGGTGTCGGCGTTCATGTTGATCGCAAACTGCCGGTTCGAGCGGGTGATGCGCGTCGGCCCGAATCCGCGCTCCAGCCGCGCGATGTTGTCGATCCGGACTGGCTGTCCCGACGCCGAGGTCACCGTCAGCTTGCCCACCATATCGATGTCGCGGCGTTGGCTCTCCAGCACGCGAATCGTCACCGGGTACTGTTCGCCCGCCTCGCGATACGTCGTGATCTCATCGTCGCCAGCCACCATCAACCGGAGCGTATTGCCAATCGTCGCCATGCGCACACCGAGGTCGGCGGCACGCGATCGATCCACGGCCACCTGCACCTCGGGGCTGGCATCGCTGTAGTCGGACTTGGCGTCAACGAGGCTCGGGGTCGTTTTGGCTTTCTCGACAATCCGCTGCGAGTACTCGTAAAGCGTCTTGAGATCGGGGCCGAGCAGTGCCGCCTGGAGCTGGAAGTTGCCTCCGCCGCCGAGTGGATTCCTGCCCACGATGCTCGAGGCGTAAGCAGGATGGCGCGCCAGCACGCGACGAACCTGCGTCATGATTTGCGTTTGCGTGACCTTCCGCTCGTTCGACGGCTGCAGATAGAAGTAGAGGTGAAAGTGCGTGTAGCGATCGGCGCCGGCGATATACGCCATCTGTGACACGCCTTCGAGCTCGCCGATCTCCTTCACCAGATTTCGCGCGATCTCGGTCGTCCCTTCGATCGACGTGCCCTGCGGCGTGTCGGCGTGCACCGTGAACTCGTTCATGTCCTCGGCCGGCACGAACGTACGTCCCACCATCCAGTTCAGCGGCACGGTGAGCGCGACCACCGCGACCGAAATGCCGATGATCCACGTCGGATTGGCGAGCGTCCATTTGAGAGAGGCGCTGTACCCGCGATCGAGGGCGCGGAACAGCCGATGGTGCTTGGTGTCCTCGGCCTCGGCCGGGTGCGACAGCTTCAGCCAGCGCGAGCTGAGCATCGGCGTCAGCGTGAAGCTGACGACCATCGACACCAGAATCGCGAACGCCATCGTCCAGCCGAACGGATAGATGAACCGCCGCGCGTAGCCGGTCATGAAGGCAACCGGCAGGAAGATGACGATGAGCGACAGCGTGGTGGCCATCACTGGCAGGGCGACTTCGCGCGTGCCCTGAATGGCGGCGTCGAACGGCGAGCGCTGCTTCTCCTCGATGTAGCGGAAGATGTTTTCCAGCACCACGATCGCATCGTCGATGACGATGCCGACGGCGAGGGTGAGCGCGAGCAGCGTCATGTTGTTGAGCGTGAAGTCCATGGCACGCATCAACGTGAACGTGGCGATGATCGACGCCGGAATGGCGACCGAGGCGATGATGACCGCCCGCAGATTCCTGATGAAGAAGAGCACGACCAGCGACGCGAGCAGGCTGCCCCAGATCAGGTGCTCTTCCAGCGACGCGATCGACGCGTAGATGAACCTCGAGTCGTCCGTCGGGATGGCGAGTACGACGTCGGGAGGCAGGGTCTGACGGACGCCCTTGAGCTTCTCCTTGATGCCTTCGATGACCGTGATGGTGTTCTCACCCGAGGCGCGGCGGATCTCGAGCTGGACGGCCGGGCTCCCGTCGGCCATGAAGAGGGATGTCGCCACCTTCTTGACCGAGTCCTCCGCATATCCGATATCGGAGACGCGAAGCGGGACGCCGTTCACGGTGGCGACGATCACGTTGTTGAACTGCGCGGTGGCCTCGATACGGCCCAGCGTGCGCAGGCCGACTTCCCACTTGCCTTGCTCGAGTGTTCCGCCGGGGATCTCGACGTTCTCTTGCCGGATGGCGTTGACCACCTGGTCGATCGACAACCCGTGCGCATTCAGTTTCTCGACGTCCACCACGATGTGAATTTCGCGGGAGCGATCACCGTTCATGGTGACGGCGCCCACGCCGTTGACCGACTCGAGCGCGCGCTTCACCTGCTTGTCGGCGATTTCGGTGATCGTGCGCAGGCTCGCGGTCTTGCTCGAGAGCATGATGCTCAAGATCGGATCGGCGTCGGGGTCCTGCTTCTGAACGACCGGAGGCAGGGTCTCGGGCGGGACGGTCCGCATCGCGCCGGCCACTTTCTCGCGAACCGCGTTGGCAGCGTCCTCCAGGTTGGCCTCGAGGACGAACCGGATTTGGATGTTGGCGTTGCCGCCGGCGTTGACGTTCGCCGTCATCTGGTCGATGCCGGCAATGCCGCTGAGGGCGTTCTCCATCGGCATGATCACTGCCGACGTCATTTCGTCTGGCGACGCGCCCGGCAGCCGCAGCTGAACGTTGACCTGGGCGGGATCGGCCTTCGGGAAGAGATCGACGCCGAGATCGCGGAAGGAGAAGAGGCCGAGCACGACGAGCGACATCACGAGCATCGTCGCGAACACCGGCCGGCGGACGCAGAGCTCTGACAACATCGCTACTCTCCCTCGTCCGCGATCTTCAGGCCATCGGTCAGCGTATCGACATCCGAGATGGCCACGCGATCGGTGGTTTTCAATCCGGCGAGGATCTCCATCCGATCGCCGACACGATCGCCGGTCTTGAGCTCGCGCGCCGCCAGCTTGTCGCCTTCAACGGCGAAGGCGCGGTACACGCCGTAGCGGTACTGCATCGCGGCATAGGGAATCGTCATGACCTGCTCAACGAGGGAGGTCTCGAGCCGCACGCGAGCGAAGGTGCCGGGCTTGAGCAGCGACTCCTCATTGGGCGCCAGCGCCTCGAAGGCGAACGTGCGTGTTTGGGTGTTCACCGCGGGACTGATTCGCGACACGGTGGCCGTGAAGCGCTTGTCCGGGAAGGCATCGACGATCAGCGTCAGCGGTTGTCCGACTTTGACCCAGGGCGCCATGCGCTCGGGAATCTCCGAGAGCAGCTTGAGGGGGTTCACACGGACCACAGTGACGACCGGCATCTGCGCCTTGACCAGCTCGCCGACGGAGACCAGCCGCTGCTGGATGTACCCGTCGAACGGTGCGCGAATCGACGCGTCCTGAACGTGTCGCTCGGCGAGTTTCATCGCCGCAGACGAGGCATCGATGTCGGTCCGCAGGTTCTTGGCCTCCGACAGCGCAGCATCATAGGCGGCGGTTTTGAGGCGCAGGGCCGTATCCGCGTCATCGAGCATCTGCTGCGAGATGAGTTGACGCTTGTGGAGCTCGGTCGCGCGTGCGAAGGCTTGCTTGGCCTGGGCAAGCTCGGCGCTGGCTCGCCTGACGTCGGGCGTCTCCTCGATGCGTGGCAGTTGCTCGCCGTCGGCGGCGCCGTACTTCGTCAGCGAGCGCGCATGCGCCGCGCGCTGCTGGTCGAGGCTGTATTGCAGCTTCTCGCGATCGAGCTCGACGAGCGGCTGGCCTGCCGCGACGTGATCGCCCAGATCGGCGCGGATCCGCCGAACGACACCATCAACCTCGGAGGAGACGGTGACCTGGTCCTCGGCAGCCAGCGTGCCGACCACGTCGAGCGTGCGTCGAAAGGACTCCTGACGAACCGCTTCGGTCTTGATGGATTTGGCCGGCTGCTTCGAACCGCCAGCCTGTTCCGCGCTCGAGTCCGCGCATCCGGCCATCACCGGGAGGGCCGTGCAGAGCACGGCCAATATAAGGGCACCCTTCGGCATAAGAGTCTGATTCTAATCCGCACCGGTGCGCCCAATGCGACGATGCCGCCAGCGCTGGTATTCAGGAGCTGAGACGCCGAGGCTGACGGCGGCTTAGAATCGCTCTGTTGCCACCAACAGAGATTAGCCACTACCGCATCATCGGGAAGCTAGGCGCCGGCGGGATGGGAGAGGTCTTTCTCGCCGAAGACAGCACGCTCGGCCGCAAGGTCGCCATCAAGATGCTGTCCGAGCGGAGGGACGGTAGCGAGCTGGCCCGGCAACGGCTGATCAACGAAGCCAAGGCCGCCGCGGCGCTGGACCATCCCAACATCTGCTCGATCCATGAGGTCGGCGAAGAAGACGACCGCGTCTTCATCGTCATGCAATACATCGACGGTCAGAGCCTGGCCGAGCGGATCCGGAAGAACCCGTTGCTTCCCGGCGAGGTGGTGGAGGTCGGCATGCAGGCGGCGCAAGCGCTTGCCGAAGCCCACGCCGCCGGCATCATCCACCGCGACATCAAACCTCAGAACATCATCGTCACGCCGCGTGGACAGGTGAAGGTGCTGGATTTCGGACTCGCGACGATCGCGCGGCATGATCCGGATGCGGAGACGAAGGAGCGTTTGACCGAGGCCGGAAGCATCGTTGGCACGCCGGGATACATGTCTCCCGAGCAGTTGCGGGGTAAGTCGATCGACCCACGCTCCGATATTTTCTCGCTCGGCGTCACCCTTTACGAATGCGCGGCCGGCATGTACGCGTTCGAGAGAGGGAGTTCGCTCGAAGTCTCGCTGCGCGTGGTGACTGAGACTCCGCCCCCACCATCCGAGCGCAACCCGGCGGTTCCGCCAGGTCTCGACAGGATCATTGCGCGGGCCATGGCCAAAGATCCCGTGGCGCGGTATCAGTCGGCTCGAGAGCTGCATGCCGATCTGCTCGGACTCAAGCAGGAGCTCGAAGGGTCGGGACCGGTGTCGCGCCCGGTCTCGGCGGCTTCGTCACCTTCGAACGTGAGCCGGTGGTCTGTCCGATTCAAGGCGCTGATCGCCGCGAGCGCTGTTGCCGCGCTGCTGGTGGCGTGGTTCGGTTCGGGTCTGTTACGACGCGGCCACGTGCCTCTGCCTGAAGCCATCGTCTGGTACAACCGCGGCACGAGCGCCATTCGAGAGGGAGCGTATTTTCAAGCGGGTAAAGCTCTGGATCGCGCGCTCGACATCGACCACGCATTCGCGCTGGCGCGGACCCGGCGATCCGAAGCCTACGCAGAGATCGAGCTCACCGACAAAGCGAGGGAGGAGCTGCTGGAGGCCATGGCGCTGCTTCCGGATCGTTCGAGTCTGTCGGCTGCCGAGTCCATGTATGTGGACGCCGTCGCGGCAACCCTGAGCCGCAACTTCAAGACGGCGATCGAAAAGTATTCGCAGATCGTTGATGCGGTTGGAGACAACGAAAAGCCTGCGGCATATGTCGATCTTGGTCGCGCGTACGAGAAGGATGAGAATCGCGACAAAGCCATCGAATCGTACGTGAGGGCGACGCAACTGGATCCGCAGTCCGCCGCCGCATTCCTCCGTTCCGGCATTCTCTACGGCCGTCGTCAGGAACTCGCAAAGGCGAACGACGCGTTTTCGCGGGCGCAAGACATCTATCAGGCCATGTCGAGCCAGGAAGGACTGGCCGAGGTGTATTACCAACGAGGATCGTTGCTGGCCCGGATCAGGAAACTGCCCGAAGCCAGAGAGCAGCTGGAACGATCTCTGGAGATGTCACGAAGTTCGTCCAACGAGTACCAATCGATCAGAACCGAATTGCAACTCAGTAACGTGTACTACGCTGAGGGCGACAGCAATCGGGCCAAGAGGATCGCTGCCGACGCCGTCAAGGCTGCGCAATCGGTCAACATCCGAACGCTGGCGACCAACGGCTTGATCGACCTCAGTTACACGCTGCTGGCGCGTGGCGAATTCGCCGACACGCGCTCCTACCTTCAGCAGGCCCTCGACTTTGCACGCCAGGACAAGTCGGTTCGACTGGAAGCACGGGCCCGCCTCGCTCTTGGCAGCCTGAGTACCCAGGAGGGCCGCTTCGATGAAGCGGTCTCTCATCTCCAGTCGGCGCTGAAGTTTTTCCAGCCGGCCGGCTATCGCACGGAAACATCGAACGCCCTGATTCTGCTTGGGCGTGCGTATCGCGACAAAGGCGAATACGCGGTCGCCATGAAAGCATTTTCCGAGCAGCTGGAATTGGCGAAACAGTCCGGCGACCCGGCGCGACTCGCGGCGACGCATTCCAGCCTCGGCGTCCTGCTCGGCGACAACCAGGAGATCTACCCCGAGGCCCTCCCGCATTTCGACGAGAGTTATCGGATCAACACGTCGCTCGGCGCGCGAGTCGGCCTGGGATGGGACCAGGCGAATCGCGCGTCGGCGCTGTGGCAGTTGGGCAGATACCAGGAGGCCAAGACGGCTCTCGACGAAGCCCATTCCATCGCTGCCGAACCAGAGGCGGGATTCAAGTCCCAACTCGCCTATGTGGAATTGATCGGCGCGCAGATGGCATTCAGCCTGGGCAAAACTGCGGAAGCCACGACGCGAGCGACGGCGGCAGTCAGACTGGCTGACCGCGACTACAAAGACACTGCGCTGCAGGCCAAGCAAACCCTTGCGCTCACCCAGGCGATGTCTGGCGCGGCGAAACAGGCGACGGCACTTGTCGACGAAGCCGTCGGTGCTGCCAGGGAGTTGAAGCTTCCCCGGCTCCTGTCGACAGCGCTGCTCGCCTCGGCCGAAGTTCGCGTCACCTCCGGAGACCGACGGGGCGCGCTCGCCGACGCGCAGGCGGCACAGAAGATGTTCGCCTCGGCCGCACAGCTCGAATCGGAGTGGCGAGCATGGCTGGTGTCGGCGAGATCTGTATCGCTTGAGGGCGACAGCTCAACCGCATACGATTACGCCACCCGCGCCGAATCCAGTCGAGCGGCTCTCCAGGCTCGCTGGGGCGACAACAACTACGGGGGATACGTGCGGCGGCCTGACATTCAAGTCCGCTTGAAGCAGCTCGGGCAACTGCTCGGAGCAAAGCAGATCGTTCCACGCACAGGAGGGAACTGACCATGGGCCGAGGTGGAGAAGGCGATCCGGGAGGCGGCCAGGGCGGAGGCGGAAAGAAAAAGCCCGCCAAGAAAAAGAAGGCGACGAAGAAGAAGTAACACCATAGCCGGCACCGAGAACTTCTGTGCCGGCTATTTTTCTGTCCGGGAGGACCATGGCAGAAGTCGAAGTCGGCAAGAGACTGGAACTGCTGGAAATCGCCGATTCACCCAGAGTCCGCAGAACAGCGATGGATCTGGGGGACTTCCTCAATTCGTGTGAACGACAGGCACGACTCTCCAGGCAGGAGCGTCTTCGCATCGTCGAACAGGCGCTGCTGCTGATGGAGATGAACTATGTGCATCTGCCGATGAAGCGTGCCATTCACGCGATCGATCCGATCCAGCAGCTCAAACTCCTCCGATTCCAGCTCGCCGAGTGGAATGAGGGCCTCGAGAGCGCCAGCAGCTTCCATCGGCGCATGCTGTCGATATTTGGATCGACGCGCGACCTTCACACGATGTACCTGCTGCCCAAACCGTACAAGGACTACACTGCCTATCTGCCATTTCTCATCGAACAATGTTTCGTGCGAGGCACAGAGCGATTCATCGTGACTCGGACGGCGACCAACGGCGACGCGTCGAGGGCGCCCGGCGATGGTGATGGGGCAAAGTTCGAGCCTGGAGTCGAGGTGTTGGGTTGGAATGGCGTCCCTATTGGGAGGGCCATCGAAATCAACGGTGAGTCGCAGGCCGGCAGCAACCCCGCTGCGCGGTTTGCGCGGGGGCTCGACAATCTGACCATCCGACCTCTCAACAGTTCGCTGCCTCCGGATGAACACTGGGTGGACATCCTGTACTACGCAAAGAATGGAGTGGTCGCGAGCCATCGAGAGTACTGGCTGGTTCACAAGACCAGCGACGCGGATGAGTCGTCCGCTCCGCGCAGTAGGAAGAGAGCGGCGTTAGACCTGAAGCGAACGCGCATCCTCGAGGTCAAGAAGACGCTTTACCCGCGCGACGACACCGCCACGCTCGGATCGATCAAGGACGTCTTGTACGCATTGAAGAAGACGGTGAACGGCCAGACGTTGGGTTACATCCGGCTCTTCAGCTTCGAGGTGGGCGACACGACCCGATTCGTCAAGGCGTTCACCAAACTGATCACGAAACCAGATTTTCCTCAGGACGGTCTCATCCTGGACGTGCGTGGCAATCCGGGTGGAAACATCCGCGCTGCGGAATCGCTGCTGCAATTGTTTACTCCGAACAGAATCGAGCCGGAGCTGTTCGAGTTCATCAACACGCCGCTGAACTTTCAGATCTGCAAATCTGCCCCCGACGACTGGGGTCTGAATCCCTGGGTGCAATCGATCCGCGACTCGGTGTTGACGGGCGCGACCTATTCAGCCGGATTTCCGATGACGAGCGACGAACGATGTAACGGCGTCGGACAGGTCTATTACGGTCCGGTTGTGCTGATCACCGACGCGCTGTCCTACAGCGCGACGGACATCTTCGCCGCAGGCTTTCAGGACAATGAAGTCGGACTGGTGCTCGGCACGAGCGGCAACACCGGAGCGGGGGGAGCCAACTTCTGGTGGCTGGACGATCTGCTGCGGGCAACGAAAAAAGATCCGAAATCGCCTTTCAAGGCACTTCCCAAGGGAGCCGAGATGATCGTCGCCATGCGTCGCAGCATTCGCGTCGGTCCGCGCGCAGGCTCGCCCCTCGAGGAATTCGGCGTCGCGCCCGACGAGGGCCATCTCATGACCAGACGCGACATTCTGGAAGACAACTGCGATCTGATGGCGACGGCCGCACGACTCATTCGGAAGCGGCCGTCTTTTACGCTGTCGGTCACACCCGTGAGCCGCAAGGGCACGCGCGCGATTGTGGTGAGCGCCGCGTCGAAGCTTCCCTCGTCCAAGGTCGGCCGGGGGATCTCCCGCGTGGATGTCTACGCGAACAATCGGCCTGTGCGTTCCATCGACGCTCAAAAAGGCGTGGTGCCATCGACGCAAGTCACGATCGGCAAGGCGGGCAACAAGCCCATGCCCGTGGAAGTGGGTGCGTATGACGACGCTGGAAGACTTGTCGCCTTTCGCCGCACAGCCGTCCGATGACCTAGTCCAGGGCGGATCGCCGACGCCGCGTCTTATCGCGTCGGCTGGGCCGTTGGCGGCGCGGTGCTCGAGCCGCGTGCACGAGCCGGCTCACCAGCCATGAAGTTCTTGCAGCCGCTGTCGCCGGACACGAGCAGGCGAAACGGCTGCAGGTCCTCGTCGATGCAGAGTCCGAGTGTGTGGGCCTGGATCTTGGCCTCGGGCTCGATCTGCCACCACTTGCAATCCATACACAGGCCCCAGTCTTCAGCCATGGTCAACCCCTCCTCACGAGTGCGCGTGCAACGTGGATGCCCGCGGAGCGCAACTCGGAAAGATCGCCACCGTTTTTCGTAACCGTCCGTCGAGAAGCCACGTGAAGTGCCCGGCTGAACCATGCGGGCATCGCGTTTGCGGCGCTTCGGTCCGTGGACCCGAACGCCACGGACGAGCCAGCCCCGCCTCCGTCCATCGACGAAGCGATCGTCGCGTTGACGCGGCCTGCGCCGCACGCGGTGAACGCGCGCCCTCCCGCGAACCAACTGACGCTGATGATTGTCGGCGCAGCAGGCATGCTCGCGGGCATTGCGTGTGTGCTGGCGTTTACCTGGCTGCGCGGAGACGCACCCGTTCAGACTGCCGCCGCGGCATCAGCGCCCACCGTGCCGGCCGCAGCAACGAAGCCGGTGTCACCAACGGTCACTGATTCGGGGCCCGCGCCGACATGGACCGGCCGCCCGACACCCTCATGGGCCAACGACGGCTCGAAGACCGTCTCTTTCCAGTTGGAAGCGACGGGGGAAGTACCGGTGTGGATGTCCCGCGTGCGGCCGGCGCTCGTCGTGCGCTGCCTGTCCCGCGCGACGCAGGCCTATGTCGTCATCGGCACCTCGACCAGGTTCGAGGAAGACACCTACCGGCGCACGGTTCGCCTGCAGTGGGACGATGGCCCGGAAATGGCGCATCAGTGGAAGACCTCTGAAAGCGGTCAGGAGCTCTTCGCACCAGACGGAATCGCCTTCGTCCAGCAGCTCACGCAGGCCCACCGCCTGCGCTTCGGCTTCGCACCCTTCAATGCCAAGCCGGCCACGGTGGAGTTCATCGTCGCAGGATTCGAGCCGCTGGCGCGGGTGATCGCCAGCACGTGCGGGTGGCGGCTCTAACGACTTAGCGGAGTCAATGCAATGCCCAATCTCCATCGCACGGCACGCGAAATCGGCGTAGTCGCAGCGCTCGTCGTGTGCCTGATGACCGCAGGTGGCACCACGGTAGCCGCTCGTGATGAATCGCTGACCGTGTTTCTCAATCTCCCGGTGACCAACGGTTTCAGCGACGCGACGCAGGCGCTGGTCGAGACTCGAGAACTGGTCCGCGAGCCTCTCTCGGCGAGTCCGGAATTTCGCCTGGTTGACCGTGCTGAGGATGCCGATGTCGTGCTCACCGTGCTCGGCCGGGGGAGGGGCGACGTCGAACTGACCGCGGCGCTTCGCGGCATCAGCCGCAGCGTCGTGGCGCCACCGGTACCGATTGCCGGTTCCGAGCGCTATATCGAAGTACTCCTCACCACGGGGAAGTGCCGGGTGGCGGAGATCCCGGTCGAAGACTATGCTCCCGAGACCTGTTACCGGCGAATCTTTGTGGGCGTGGGGTTCACTGAGCTGGGCCGCTCGCCGAAGAAGCTTCGACTCAACTCGTGGGAGGCGTGCGCAGAAGCCGTCATGAGAGATCTCCGAGCGTGGCTCACTTCGAACGCGGATCGTCTGCGCGCACTCCGACCAGATCGCGATTTCTAACGCGGGAACGCCGGTCTTCAGACCGGCCCATTTTCGTGTTCCGCTAGTGGTCGTGCGAGACTTTCGCAGGCCATGCTCGACCAGCTGCTGGTCATCGTTTCCGTGACTGCACTTGTGATGGTGACTCCGGGGCCCGACATGGTCCTGGTCTTGCGCAATACCCTTGTCGGGGGTCGTGGCGCCGGTCTGCGGACCTCGCTCGGCGTTCTGTCCGGAAACCTGGTGCACATCACGTATTGCATGCTGGGCATCGGGCTGATCATTTCGCAAAGCATCCTGGCGTTTTCCGCGCTCAAATACGCTGGGGGTGCGTACCTGATCTACCTCGGGATCATGAGCTTTCGATCTGGCGCGAAGACACTGGAGGCGCGCGAGAGCGACGGCCGGCGGCCCAACAGAACGTGGTGGGTTCAGGGGTTTGTCAACAATCTCCTCAACCCGAAGGGCACGCTGTTCTATCTCGGCGTGTTTACGGTGGTCATTGCTCCGGAGACATCGACGAGCACCATGCTTGTACTCATCCTCAGCATGATGCTGGTCAGCGCCTCGTTCTGGTTGTTCTTCGTCTACACAGTTGATCGGCCGATCATCCGAAGCTCCATCGAGCGTTCTCAGCAGGCCGTGAATCGGGTCTTTGGAGCGGTGCTCATTCTTCTCGGCCTGCGGGTGGCGTCGTTCTCGAGATGAATCGTTGCCGCGACGCGAAGGGCGGGCCGGTCTTCAGACCGGCCCTTGTTCGTGTACCGCTAAACCAGCGTTGACTTGTACAGCGCCATCAGCTTGGCCCACGCCTTCTCGGCGTCGTCCTTCTTGTAGATCGGACCGTTGGCGCCCGCGGGCATGTCGGGCACGCACCAGCCGTGCTGGGCCATCGAGTAGACCTCGATGTCGGCAGGGTTCTTGGCCGCGTCGAAGGCTTCCTTGAGTTTCACCTTCGCGTCGGGTTGAGTCATGTCGTCGTTGGTTGCGATCCCGAAATACATGTGCGCCTTGATCTTCGGTGCGAGCAGATGCGGGCTGTTCGGATTCGTCGTGACGAGCGCGCCGCCGTGGAACGAGGCGCCGGCGCCCACGCGATTCGGCACTGACGCCGCGGTGCGCATGACGAGCGCGCCGCCCATGCAGTAACCCTGCGTCCCGATCTTCTTCTTCGGATCGACCTGCTTCTGCATGTCGAGCCACGCGACGAACGCGGGTGCGTCCTTCTCGACGGCGCCGTCGGCCTGAATCGACTGCATGAGCGGCGTCAGCTTCGGACGGATTTCTTGGAAGCTGATCTTCGAGGCATCGTCACCCAGCACCGGCGCCTTGCCGCCGACGCGGTAGAACGGGTTCGGGACGAGCACCGTGTAGCCCGCCATCGCGAGCCGCTTCGCCATGTCGCGCATCGACGTCCGCAGGCCGAAGGCGTCAGGCCAGATGATGACAGCCGGGTGTGCGCCGCTGGCCGGATGAATGAACGCGGCATCGCACGTGCCTTCAGGTGTCTTGATCTCGACGTTCGTCTCGGTCACCTGCTGCGCGGACAGTTCAGCGCCTGCAGCGGCGGCGAGACCGGCGGCCACCGTCATCGACACGAAGTCGCGTCGCGTGAGTTCATCGTTTTCCATGAGTGCCCTCCAGTGGAGCGACGATGATACGTCAGTTCTTCGTCTTGATCGGGAACGCGGGGCTCGTGACACCGGTCACCGGATCCGTGACCTGGATCATGTAACACGCGTCGCCGACGAACGGACTCGACAGCTTGACGTTCTGCTGCCACGTTTTCGTCGTGGCGTCGTACGTGAGCGTCGAGTTGCCAGGACTCGAGTAGTCCACGAGCTCGTCGTTTCCAGTGCCATCGAAATCACCGCACGCCACCGGACCCGAGATGTTCACCTGCGGCTGACTGGTCGCGCTGTTGGCCAACGTACCGCCGTTGGCGTATCCCCACTTGAGCGGGAGCGTGCTGTTGATCTTGAAGACGCGGCCCCCTGTGAACGTCATCCCGTTGTAGGTGCCTGGTCCCGGCGGCGCCCACGGGGTGTTCAAACCTGAGAACGTCAGCGACGTGACGGCGGTGATCAGCACGTTCTGGGTGGCGCTGCTGGCGAGGTACAGCGGGGTCGCGGCGCTGGACGCCTGGACGACGCACGTGCCCGCGCCCGTCGGTCTGAACGTGGCGCCGCTGACGAGCGTGCACGGTCCGCTCAGGACGCTATAGGTGATCGGCGCGCTCGAGTCATTGGTCGCGGCGACGATGAAGTCCGCGCCAGGATACGTGGCTCCTGGTGCTGCGCCGAACGTCGTCGTGGATGCGACCGGCGACACGGGATCGCAGTCGTCACCCTGGCCATTGTGGTTCGCGTCGAGCTGGTCGGCATTCGGGACGAGCGGACAGTTGTCTTGTGCATCGAGGATCCGATCGCCATCGAGATCGGCACTTTGCGCGATATCGAGCGACGCGGACGCGCTGTTGTAATGGTCAGCATTCGTCGTGTCGGTCGCCGTCATCCGGACGTCGATGATCGTGCCTTCGTCGGCGTCGAATGGGACGTCAAGCGTGACCGTCGCCGTTGTCGAGGCGCCGGGCGCGAGCGCGACTTGTGCTGGCGTGACGGGGTGTACGACCCCGAGCGACGCGCCGGCTCTGAGCGCGAAGGTTGCCGCCGTCGGTCCGACGTTCGAGACCGTAAACGTCATTGCCCGGGTCGCGCCGGCCGCGACGATCGGAAACTCGTCGGGCGACTGCGGCCCCGCGAGCACTGCCACGGTTTCCCCGCGAAACGGGCTTGCGAACTGACGCTGAACCTGGACGCCGCTTGCGTCGGTCCCGTTCATCACGATCGAGAACGGCTGCGCCGGCAGCGCGACTGCGCCCATGAAGAAGTCTGGCTTCGCGTCCGGGTGGTCGTTACTCAGCGCCAGCGTCTGAAGTGTCGCGCCCTGCTCGCTCACGACGCGGAAGACCGGATTCCCAGGTCGCTGCATGATCAGCGCGCGGCCCGTCGCGGCCGTCCCGACCAGCGGCATTCCGGAGATCGGGAAGTAGCCACCGTGGCCGGCGTCCTGTCTGTACACGAACTCGAACGCGCTGAACTCGATCGGGCTCTTGCCGCGCGCAACGATGGTGAAGTTCGCGGGACTCGTCCACTGCGACGTCCCCGATACCTGGACGTGCCAGATGCCCGGCTGCGGTGCGGTGATGGTGTAGGTCGGCCGATTGCCGGCGAATCGGTCGCCGATCTGGACCTGTAGCAGTTCACTGAACCGGACATCCGGGTCCGATTCGAGGACCGGCTGGCCGTTGGGCCTGATGAGCGTCGAGGTCATGCCGAGCTCGAGATCGCCCGTGACGACGAGCCGCGAAATGCTGGCATCCACCGGCACATCGACCGTGTGCGGAGCGCCGGCAAGCGTGCCGCGCACGCTGACGATGGTCTGCAGATCGGTCGAGAGTTGCGGTTCGACCAGGTCGGCGAAGCCCTCGAGGAGCCACGGGCGCATCAGGTGCACTTGGCCGCCTGTCTCGCGAGCGCCGCGGATGTACGCGGGATCGATGGGCGAGCACGAGCCGCCCAGGAGGTAGGAGAGATGACTGCCTTTGGCCTTCGCCTCACTGGACGCGAGGCTTTCGAGCGCCCCATCGTTCGAGGTCGCATCGGTGATCAAGTAGACGTCAGAGTTGGGCAGCGCCGAGTACACGCTGCGCACAAGCGCGCCCTGCGAGGGCTCGGCGCAATCGCCGCCGACAATGACAATGTCCAGCGCGTTGACGGCGGCCAGCAGATCGGTCGGACTGTCAGTGATGAACGGCGTGTCGAGTCCGGGGTCGTCGAATCGTACGAGGACCCATTCGGTTGGCGCGTTGTCGGGGTCGGCTTGCGCGCGCGCGACGATCTCGGCCACTTGTGCCTTCACCTCGCTGAGCATGCCGTTCATGCTGTCGGTGGTGTCGATCGCAAAGGCGATGCTCGACTGACCGAGGAGCGAGCCGAGCGCCCTCTCCTCACCCTGCAGCTCGTCGATGATCTGCATCACGAAGTCGCGTGTCGCAGTGCGGGCGATCGCCACGGCCTCGGTATGCCCCAGTGTGACTGGGCGATCCTTGTTGATGCCGACACAACTCGACGAGTAGTCGCCGTGGTAGCACTTGCCCGGGTGGGGCAGCGTTCCGCATCCCGAGACCGTCACGTAATAACCGGACGTCAGACCGCCGCCGCCGTTGGGCCCGAGCAGATTCGGGTTGTTCGGGCATGCCTGCAGCGTTTCCAGTGGGTTCGCCAGCAGGCTGTGACCGAACGACGTCTCAATCCCGGTGTTGTTCAGCTCGACCCAGTTGGAATGCGAATAGAAGTCCTGCACGCCGTGCAGCGCCATCCCGAGATGGCGTCGGGCGAGCGTTCCTCCGCTCATGCCGCGACCCACAGTGCCGGTCATGCGGGCCGCCTTGAGGATTTCGTCTTTGAGCGTCAGAAGGTTCTGGGTCGATGCGTTGAAGGCTTCGTTGGTGAAGTGCCGCTCCTTGTGCCAGTACGCCGCGCTCGAGAGTATGTTGTCGGTGTTCTTGTTGGAGTCGACCACCTCGCGGATGGCGGCTTCGGTGAAGCGCCGCGGCCGGCCTTGGATGGGCACCTGGATCGCGGAGAGCACGGCGCGCGTGATCTCTTCGTGCGGTACCAGCTCGAACGCATCGAGCGACAGTGCGCCGACTCCCAGAGCGATCGTCAGACAGACGACACCCGGACCCGATGGATGCTTTCGCACAGGCACCTCCGCTCGCGAGACAAGGTTTCTCGTCAGGCTCACGCCACGGTCCCGCCCGTTCGTGTGGCCGTGATTGTTGGAAGGAACGATGACCGCGCGGCAGTATAGCTACGCGTGATCGGCGCGCAATCGCAATCGCTAAGGAACTGTTGCGCGGTTGCCGACAATTATGTCGAGGGCGACGTCCGCGGTTTTCGCTGCTGAAACCAGGCCCGACTCCGATCGATCACCACCCACCACAACAGGAACGCGATCAGATAGGGCGCCGCGTCTTCATGCGAGGGAAATCCGTGCGCACCGCGCCCGAGGCCGAGGAAGAGCGCCGCGTAGAAACCGGGAACCACCGGCGCGGCCGCGATCGACGGCAGCAGCCCCTCGCTGCCGACAGTACCGATCTGAGCAAACGTTCCGAACGCGCCTATCGCGACGATCAGGCCGGCCCAGAGTGCGCTCGTAAGTCGGCGCCTCACTGTGCCGCGCCTCTCGCGTGACGATCAATTCTCACGCGGTCAACCTCGCTGGCGTGACGGAAGGCTGTTGGTGTCATCCCCCAATGCGCGCGGAAATGCCTTGTGAAATCGCTGTGATGACGGTACCCGACGTCGAACGCGACGGTCTTCACAATGCTATCGCTGCGGGATAAGCGGTGGCCGGCGTCCAGCATACGCGCCTGCCGGACGCAGGAGCGAAAATCGTTCCCGCATCCCGAGAACGCTCGTGACAAGCGGCAGCGCGAGACGCCGAGCGCCGAGGCAACTTCCCCGAGATTGAGGTCGTGCCGTGCGGAAAGCGCGTGGATGACGGACACCGCGCGGCGGAAGAGTACCTCGTCTGAGAAACGATGAGGTGTGGGCGTACGTGACTCCCGGTTCGGTCCACGGTGCGCGTGGCACCGCCGATGTGGGCAGTATCCGACGGGGATCGGAGGTCGTCAACGGCGTTGACTGGCGGATTGCACGGTTTCTTCGGCTGCGCAGCGCCGCGTCATTCAGCGAGACTTCTTCCGTTCACGCAGAATTTGCAAGACGACGCGCGCGAGCTTGACCCGCGTCTGCTCGTCCACGTCTACGAACTTCGCGCCGAAGCCGTAGTTCTCACGCAGGTACAGCGCCTCGGCCTGCAACGCGACCCAGCCTTCCCCCGGCAAATCGATTTCGAGCTGGATGCGGCGGCCGATTGGGACCTCGTGGTACGACTCGATCAGACAGCCCCCGAGACTGAGGTCATGGATGCTCAGTGGGAATTCGAGCGCGCCAAGGCGGCGCGCCTCAAAGGGGCCAGACACGCGCGGGTTGCGCCGCGTGGACTTCTTGCCGGCACCGGGGGGCGGGGCGGCTGGGCCCCTGGGATCCCGTGCGTCAGTCATGGTGTGGTTGTACCCCATCGTACAAGTTTCGGCCTTCGGCATTGAAGACTTCAGTGCCTTGACTCACCGGCACCGCTCCCGCATGATGCCCCCGCAACCATCGAGGAGGCGGCATGAGGAACGGGAGTCTGGCGCTCGTCTTCGTACTGGCGGGGGCCGTATCGCATGCGCAGACGCCCGCGGCGCCCTCCGGTCCGCCGCCCGGCGGACTTGTCGTCGGCTCGGGTAACTTCTTCAGCCCGATCGTCGGCAACCTCGACAAGGCGGTCGCCTTCTACCGCGACGGTTTGGGCCTCGACGTGCAGGGCGCACCGTCCAATGCCGATGCGAATCCGGCGCTCCGCGACATGTTCGGATTGCCCGACGCGCACCTGCGCTGGCAGATCGGCCGGCCGCCGGCGATGCGCACCGGAGTAGAGATCGTCGAGATCACGAAAGCCGCCGGCAAGCCGCTCGAGCGGCGCGTGCAGGACAGCGGCGCGTTCATGCTCATCGTGTTCGTGCGCGACGTCGATGCGACGTTCGCCCGCGTGAAGGCGCTTGGTGCACCGATCGTCACCACAGGCGGCGCGCCGATCGGTCTGCCCGCCACCAAGCCTCGTTATCGAGTGGTGGTCGTCAAGGATCCTGACGGCCACTTCGTCGAGATCGTCCAGGCCGACCAACCACCCGACACACAGGCGCCGCCCACCGCCAATGTCATCGGCGTTCGCGTGCGGCTGACCGTGGACGATGTGGACAAGGCGTTGGCGCTGTATCGCGACTCGCTGGGCATGACGGTGCGCAGCATCGACGAGTTCAAGAAGGATCCCGACGTCAACCGCATGCTCGGGCTGAAGGACGGGCAGTACCGCGTCGGCATGCTCGAAGTCCCGACGACCGGCCTCGTCTTCGAGGTCATCGGCTTCAAGGGCGTCGATCGCCGCACCGTTCGCGGCAATATCCAGGACCCTGGCTCGACGCGCATCCAGCTGCAGGTCCGCGACGTGGACGCCACGATTGACGTGCTCAAGCGTCACGGCGGTTCAGTCGTCTCGACGGGTGGGGCGACCGTGAACCTGCCGGGCCGCGGCGGCGCGACGACGAAGGTGGCCATCGTGCGCGACCCGGACAATCTGTTCCTGGTGCTGCTGCAGGCAGCGCCGCCAGCGCCGCAGGTCACCGCTCAGGAGAATCTTGGCACCTCCGAGGACCGCATCGCCGTCGAGGATGTCATGGCGCGCTACGTGTGGACCGTCGATTCGCTCGACGCCGACGGCTACGTCTCCGTGTTCACAGACGATGCCGTGATCGACTCGAACGGGACCATCAGCAAAGGGCACGCGGAGATTCGCAAGATCGTCACGAGCCTCATCCAACGGCGCGACGACCTCAAAGCGAAAGGATTGCCGACGTCGAATCTGTATCACGTGATCAGCAACGTGCGCATCACGTTCCCGAAACCGGGCGAGGCGTTGCACCAGTCGTACTGGCAGACGGTGCGGCGCGACACGGACGGCAGGATGATTGCGGCCGCGATGGGCCGCTCCGAAGATCACCTCGTCAAGCGCAGTGGCAAGTGGTTGATTCAGTCGCGCAAGTTGACAGTTTTTACCGATTGATTGCATCCTAGGACTGCCACCGCCCGCCTGTTTCGTTTTCCTGCGAGTCCAATACCCTAGGCCTATGACCCGATCCGCGATTCTTGTGTGCGTGATCTGGTGTGTGCTCGCGACCAATGCGAGCGCCCAGCTCGGTGTTCCGTTCGCTCGATACCGCACGTTCGAGACACCGCATTTCATCGTCACCTTCGAGAACGGTCTGGAGGACTACGCGCGCCGCGCCGCCGCGCGGGCCGAGACGGCGCATGCCCGTCTGGTACGTGCGTACGGATCGACACCGCGCGGCAAGATTCGACTGGTCATCGTCGATCAAGGTGACATCTTCAACGGGACCGCCACGCCGTTTCCGACCAATCGGATCGTCGCGCTCGCGCACACGCCGGTTGAAGGCGATCTCCTCTTCACCGACGATCCCATCGAGCTGCTCGTCACTCACGAGCTCGCGCACGTCTTCCATCTCGACGAAGCGCGTCGCGGGTGGCGCGTGCTGCGTGGCGTGTTCGGCCGTAACGAGGCGACCTTCCCGCATTTGTTCGACGGCAGTTATCTCATCGAGGGACTGGCGACGTTCTACGAATCGCGGCTCACCGATGGCGGCCGCGTGCGCGGCGCGGAGTTTCCCGAGACGTTGCGCGCCGCGGTGCTCGAGACGAACGGCCCGAAACTGGACGAAGCCGAATCTGATCCTGGCGCGTGGCCGCAAGGCCGGCACTACGTGTTCGGCGGCCTCTTCCTCGATCACCTTGCGACGCGCTACGGCATCGACACTCCTCCAGCGTGGATGGCGCGCCGGGCTGGGAGTTTCGCGTCGATCGTCTCGCGAGGAGCCGGCGCAGGCGAGCTGTTTGGCGGGAAGAGCCTGTCGCAGGAATGGAACGAATGGATCACGGGCGAACGACAGGACGCGCTGCGCCTGCGCGATCAGCTTCGCGCCAGTGCCCCCGGTCTCGCGAACACGAAGCGCCTGTGTGACTTCGCATACTACACGTCGTTTCCGCGCGTCTCACCCGACGGCTCGACCATCGCCTTCCTGTCAACCGACGAGGGCCGCCGGCCGCTCGCGCTGTATGTGGCCGATCTGCAGTCGTGCATGCCTCGCCGGATTGCCCGAGTGAACAGCGCTCATGCATTCTCGTGGATGCCGGATGGCCGTTCCGTTGTCCTCTCGCAATTCATGCTCGTGGACAACGCGCGGGTGTTCGCCGATCTGTTCCGCGTCGAGATTGCGTCGGGTGCGGTGACCCGACTCACGCGATCGGCGCGCCTGACGTCGCCGGACGTGCATCCATCCGGGCGCACGATTGTGGCGGTGCAGTACGAGCACCATCGAAGCCGGCTGGTCACTGTCGATCTCGGGTCGAAGAGCATTTCGCCGCTGACCGAGTTCTCGTCTGAAACGGCGTGGGGCCCCGCACGCTGGTCTCCGGACGGCACGCGGCTCGCCGCCGTGCGGTTCACGCGAGGAGCCGGGTACGACCTGGTGCTGTTGTCAGCGGACGGCGGGCTGCTTCAGGTGTTGACCACTGATCGGGGCCTCGAAGGCATTCCGGAGTGGGACGCGAGCGCTCCGGCGGGAACGCGCCGATTGTTCTTCACATCGGATCGTTCAGGACTGCGTGAGTTGTACGCGCTGGAACTGGAAGGTGATGCCAACCCGCGACTGTACGTGACGGCTCGCGTCCCCACGGGTCTCCACGAGATCACGCTCATCCCGGGCGCTGCATCCGATCGGGCGAGTGTCATTGCGACCGTCACCCATGCGGATGGACGGCATCTCGAACGTGTGGACATCGGCCGCGGCTCGTGGATTGCGGCGCCCGCCCCGGCGGCCGACTACGCGCCACGCAGCACTGGTCCTGCTCCCGCGCCGGCAGCACTCGATTCATCGGAAACACGACCGTACTCGCCTGCTCGCGACTTGCTGCCAACGGGCTGGTCACCAGTGTTTGAATCGATCACGGAACTGGGTTGGTTTGCCGGCGTCTCCGTTGGCGGTCTCGACGTGATTGAGCGTCACATGTGGCAGGGAAGTGCGGCAGTCGGTCCCGATGGCCGCGTGATGGGATCCGCCGCGTACGGATATCTCCGCTTTCCTCGAGCGCAGCTGTTTGCACAAATGTCCTCGACGTGGCGGCTCGAGCAGCGCATCGAATCCGGCGACGGCGAACTACTGCGCCTGGAGCGCAAGCGCTCAGCGGCCGTTGGTCTGGCCTATCCCGTGAGAACGCTGCGGCGGCTGACGATCCTGAGCGCAAGTCTCCAGATGGAAGACCGCCATCGCGAAGACGCTGGCGACCGAGCCGCAGTGTCCGCGGCAGAGCCGATCGAGCAGAAGCCGACGCTCGTTGGCGGAGGTCTGGCACTGAGCTTCGGCAATACCCAGGCGGGATCGAGGTCTATCTCGGTTCAGGATGGTGTGCGGCTGTTCGCGTCGGCCAACTACCTGAAGGCCACGGCCGACGACCGGTGGCGCTCGGGCTGGGAGGCCGCATCCTCCATCTATCAATCATTTCCCTCGTGGACGACCTCGGGCCGGCCGGTCCTCGCCGCGACAGTGCGTGTTGCCGAAGAGCGCGGACCTGCAGCCAGCCGCCTGACCGCCGGTGGTCCCGGTACGACAACGGTCTTCGAGGGCGGCGCGGCGAGCTTCGAGGCGCGCGGCTATCCCGCGGGATTCGTCGCTGCCGCTGCCATGTGGGGCGCTCGCACCGAGCTCCGACTACCAGTGGCGCGCGTCAGTCGCGGTCTCGGTGCGTCGCCGCTGTATCTGCGGCGGCTGTCCGCGTCGTGGTTCGTTGACGGCGTTGGTGCCGCGCCTCGCGCCGATCTCCTTGGAGGCCCGCAGTTGCTTTCGGCCGGCGCCGAGGTGTCCACCGATATCACGCTGTTCTCCTTCAGCCTGATTCGCGTTCGAACCGGCATCGGAGTCCCGCTGAAAACGCTCGGTCCGGTCAGCCGCGGCGACGCGCGCTTCTACGTCGCTGCCGGCACGTCCTTTTAGATCAAGGACGTGCGTGACGGTCGTATGATGGGGCGCCGGGAGGCGCCCATGTCCACCAATTCATCGCGTGTCGGTGCGTCGCGTCGTGAGTTCCTCACGGCCACAGCGGCCGCAGCAGGACTCGCTGCGTCTTGTGCTCAGACTCAGACAGCCAGCGCGCGTCAGACGACTCCACAACCGGCGCAGAACATCGTCGGCGACGGCCGCAAGCGTCGCATCCTGCTGCGCGGTGGCGTCGTCCTGACACTCGACGCCAAGATCGGCGACTTCGAAAACGCCGATGTCTTGATCGACGGCACGAGAATCGCGGAGATTCGCCCCGGCATTTCCGCCGGCGATGCCGAAGTCGTGGATTGCGCGGGCACGATCGTGATGCCCGGCTTCATCACCACGCACCATCATCAATACGAGACGCTGCAGCGAAGCATCATTGCCGACGGAGTGCTGGCCGGTGGGTGGCCGCAGGAAACGTATGCCTCCGTCGTCCAGAATGTCTGGACCGCTGGCAGGGTTGCCGATCCTCAAAATCCAGGCCGTCTGATCTGGGACCTGGGGCGTTCGCCGTACGATCCCGAAGACTGCTACATCGCCGAGTTAGTCGCCTGCGTCAGCGAGATCGCGCAGGGCATCACGACCGGGACTGATACCTCGCAGTCCAACCACACGCCCGAGCACACCGACGCGATGATCAAGGGGCTGAAGGACTCTGGCCGTCGGATGGTCTTTGCCTACAGTGCGGGAATCGATCGCAGCGGCGACGGCTTTCCGTTCGAGTTTCCCGGCGCGATGAACGACACGACGAAAGGGATCGGCCGGATCGCGAGGGCGCACTTCGCATCGAGAGACCAGCTGGTCACGTTGGGCTTCGCCGGTGGCCCCGGCCCTGCGTTCGCCGGCGCGTCGTACACCGGTTGGCAGCTCGGTCGTGCCTTTGGTGCGTCGATGCACAACCACCAGGTCGGCAATCCAGGGATCGTCATCAGCGCCGCCGCGGACGCAAGGAACGGTACCGACTGGTCCGACGTGACCTTCATTCATGCCACCCGGTGGCAGGACAGCCCGCGCGCGCAGATCGGCTCTGGCGAATCGGGCTATCCAGCCGCGGCTCGATCGAAGGCGTGGGAGATCTGCCGCGATCGCGGGGCGCATATCTCGATTGCCAACTTGATCGAGATGCAGATGCGTCACGGGATGCCGCCGTTTCAGGAGGCGCTCAATCACGGCATCCTGCCCAGCCTCAGTCCGGACGTGGACACCAACATGACCACCGATCCGTTCTCGCTGATGCGAGGCGCCTTCTGCCTGCAGCGCGCGCTGGCCAACGACCTCGCGTTTCCCGAGAGCAACCCTGGCGGGCTGCCGACGCCGCAGCTGGTGACGTCGCGACAGGTGATCGAGATGGCCACCATTGCCGGTGCCGCCTCCAATCGAGTGCTCGACAAAGTTGGCACGCTCACTCCGGGAAAAGAGGCGGACATCATCGTGCTCGAAGCGCGGCACATCAACACGTGGCCGATGCACAACGTGCCCGGCACGATCGTGACCATGATGAATCCGACACACGTCCGCGATGTGGTGATCGCGGGGAAGGTCGTCTACTGGAAGCGTCAACATGTCGGGTGGGACATCGATCGGCTTCTGCGTCAGGTCGAGCAGGCGCGCGATCGCGTGCTCGCGCGCATCAACGGCAAGGCCAAGCTCGGAGCGCTTCCGAAGGGGGATAACAGCTTCGCCAACCCGTATCGTCCAAACTTCCTGGGCAGCTGCTGCTTCAAGGGCCAGAATTCCAGCGCACCCGAGTACGTGTTGAGACCCTGAAGACTCGCTGGACGAGCTCGGCTTTAGTCACCCGTCGCCCACGGCACATCGTGAGTGGCTCACGGGCACTGCCCGACGGCATCTGTTTTTGCGTCCGATTTCTTCGCGTGCTCCTGGCACCGCGGTTGCCTAGGTGACCCCGTCCCTCTTTCCAGGAGCGCAAGATGCCGCGAAACCGTTCGTTGCTCGTTCTCGTCGTCGGATGCGCGATCGCGGGAGTTGTGCCGGCGACGGGCGCGCAGCAGACCGCCGGCACGAAAGCCACGGGATTGTTATCCCGAAGGACGTCAGCGGTCACCTACGAAGCGCGTCGCACGACGAAGATCGATCTGGTGGGGACGCCTCTGATGCCGCGCACCAGAGGAGAGGCTGAAATTCAAACGGAGTCGGCGGGCCCCGTACGCATCAAGGCGAAGATGCGGGACCTGACGTCGCCTGGCCAGTTCGGACCAGAGTATCTGACGTTCGTGTTGTGGGCGATTCCCCCGCAAGGGCGGGCGAAGAACCTTGGCGAGATCCGGCTGGACGATGGTCAGGATCAAATCGAGGCGACATCGGACGTCCAGACCTTCGCGCTCATCGTCACCGCCGAACCGTACTACGCCGTGACGACGCCGAGCGAAGTGGTTGTGATGGAGAACTCGATCCGGCAGGACACACGCGGCACAACGTCGATCGCGACATTGTCCTATGAAATCGTTCCGCGTGGCGCCTATATCGAAGGCGGCGCATTCGCGCTGCCAGCGCCAAGCTCGAAAGAGCCGCCCGACGTGCAACAGGCGCGGAACGCCGTGACGATCGCGCAGATTGCGCAGGCGGAGAAGTTCGTGCCGAACGGCGTTGCCACGGCACGCCGGCTCCTCTCTGAAACCGAGATGCTCGTGAAGCGCAAGGAATCGAAGCGCGACATCATCTCGCACGCGCGGGCCACTGTGCAGGCGGCAGAGGAGGCGCGGCTGCGGTCGATTGAGCTCCGCGAGGATGCCGTGGCACGGGCCGAACAGGAAGCGGCCGCCGCGCGCGAGCAGGCGGCACGAGATGCCGCGGCGCGTGAAGCCGCCGGGCGGGCGGCTGCGGAGCAGGAACGCCAGCGTGCGGAACGAACCGCGAAAGAGGCTGCCGCATTGAGGGCGCAGGCCGAACAGGCGGCGCAGCAGGCCGCCGAGGAGCAACGGAAGGCCGAAGAGGCTCGTCGTGACGCCGAGCGCTCGCGCGCCGAGGCCGAGGCCGCGCGGGCTGAAGCCGAGACACAAGCGGCACGCGCCGACGCGTTGCGCGCCAAGGCCGAGGACGATCGGGCCACGTTGCGTGCGACGCTGCTCCAGCAATTCAATGACATCCTGGAGACCCGCGACACGGCACGTGGGCTCATCGTCAACGTCGGCGACGTGCTCTTCGAAACCGGGCGCTACGAGCTGCGCGCACCGGCGCGAGAAAAGCTGGCCCGGTTCGCCGGCATCGTGCTCGCGCATCCTGGCCTCGACATCCAGGCCGAAGGTTTTACTGATTCAACTGGCACCGACGAGATCAACGAGCGCTTGTCCCAGCAGCGTGCGACCGCAGTCGGCGACTACCTGATCACGCAAGGCGTGTCTCGGGACCGTGTGACGACGGAGGGCTATGGGCCGCGCTTTCCGGTTGCGTCCAACGACACACGAGAAGGCCGTCAGCAGAACCGTCGAGTCGAGCTCGTCGTTTCGGGTGAGGTGATCGGAACTCCACTCGATGCTGCACGTCGGTAAACCGTGCACCACGCACGAGCCGGAAACGAAGAGGCTGGAATGCCTCTTGCTGTGCTTGCGTCGCTGTGAAGCGTGCGGTCCTGGTTCTCGTCGCGGCCACGATCGTCTCCAACTGCGGGACATCCTCAACCGTCAGCACTGGACCAAATCCCGTCAAGTGTCTCGTGTCGCTCGCGTCACCAGCAACGATGGACGCGAGCGGCGGCACAGGGACGTTGGCGATCACCACACAGCCCGAGTGCAGATGGGATGCGGCGGCCAGCGTGAACTGGATTTCCGCTTTGTCGCCCGCGTCGGGACAAGGCGCGACAGACCTGACATTCCGTGTAGCAGCCAATGACGGATCGTCGTCGCGTGAGGGGATGATTGCCGTCAACGGCGAGCAGGCGCGGGTATCTCAGCGAGCGCCGTGCCGATACGATGTGGCGCCAGCGACTCAGAACATCGGCTCGAGCGGCGGCTACGGCACCGCCACGATTACCACCTCAGCTGAATGCGCATGGACGGCAGCGGCTGATGTGAACTGGATCGCGCTCACCTCGCCGGAGACCGGGAGTGGGAGCGGCACGGTGACGTTTGCCGTTCGCCAGAATGACGGGGCCCAGCGCACAGGCTCGATCACGATTGGCGGTCAGCGATCGTCGGTGACACAGGCGAGCAGTCCGCTGCCGCAGCCCCCAGCGCCGTCGCCACCGTCTCCGCCGACGCCTCCGCCCCCATCAGACTGCACGTATGGGATCTCGCCGACGAGCGCCAACGTGACGGGGAACGACGGTGGCGGCACCGTCAGCGTGATGACAAACCTTCTGACTTGTACGTGGGCCGCGTCCAGCAATGCGTCGTGGCTGACGGTCGAGTCCGGGACGAGAACCGGCAGTGGCAGCCTCAGCTATCGCGTCGGATTGAACCTCGGACCCGCGCGAACGGGAACGCTTACGATCGCCGGTCGCACATTTACCGTGGTACAGGCATCAGCCTGCACGTATGGGATCTCGCCGACGAGCGATAACGTGACGGCGAACGACGGCGCGGGCAGCGTCAACGTGACGACAAGTCTTGCCGCCTGTGCGTGGTCTGTCTCGAGCAATGCGTCGTGGCTGACGGTCGAGACTGGAACGAGGACCGGCAGCGGTAGCGTCACCTATCGTGTCGGATTCAACCTCGGAGTCCCGCGAACGGGAACGCTCACCATCGCCGGTCACACATTTACGGTGATTCAGGCCTCAATCAGCGGTGTCGCCCGCTGACGTCTGTTCGATCCAGCCCGCCTGCGTTATCCTTCGACCACACCGGCGCAATTCCACGTGCAGAGAGGGAGAGCCTATGCGTGTCGCGTTCTTCGCCTCGTCGGTCCTGGTCCTCGCGCTGATCGGCCTTCCCGCGAGCCAGGCACCCAAAGCCGTTGACACCGCCAGATTGGCTGGCGCCGACAGTGACACCAGCAACTGGCTGATGTACGGCCGCACCTACGACGACCATCGGTTCAGCCCCCTGAAGCAGATCAACGAGCAGACGATCGGCCAGCTGGGCCTGATGTGGAGCCGTGAGCTGCCCACCACACGCGGTCTCCAGGCCACGCCTCTCGTCGAAAACGGCGTGATGTACACCACGAGCTCGTGGAGCGTCGTCTACGCACTCGATGCGAAGACCGGAAACGTGCGCTGGATGTACGACCCGGAGGTGCCGCGGACCCGCGCCCTCTTCATCTGTTGCGACGTCGTCAATCGTGGAGTCGCACTCTACCGGGGCAAGGTCTACGTCGGCACGTTGGATGGCCGGCTGATCGCGCTCGATGCGCAGACGGGCAAGCCGGTGTGGAGCGTAGCGACGACGGACCCGGCGCAGCCGTACGCGGTGACCGGGTATCCCCGCATCGCGAAAGACATGGTGATCATCGGCAACGCCGGTGCGGAGTACGGCGTGCGTGGATACGTCTCGGCCTACAACGCTGAGACCGGGAAGATGGTGTGGCGCACCTACACCGTTCCGGGGGATCCCAAGCGTGGCTTCGAGTCGAAAGCGATGCAGCAGGCCGCGAAGACGTGGAGCGGCGAGTGGTGGAAGGTTGGCGGTGGCGCCACGGCCTGGGAAGGCATCGTCTACGATCCGTCGCTTGACTTGCTGTACTTCGGAACGGGCAATCCGACGGCGTGGTACCGCGACCTTCGAGGAAAGCCGAAGGAAGACAACCTGTATGCGGCGTCGATTCTGGCTGTGCGGGCGAGCAACGGCGAGCTTGCGTGGTACTTCCAGACTGTGCCCGGCGACAACTGGGACTTCGACGCCACGCAGCCGCTGCTGCAGGCGGATCTGACGATCGGCGGCAGACCGCGCAAGGTCATCATGCAAGCGTCGAAGAACGGGTTCTTCTACGTGCTCGATCGGCAGACGGGCGAATTCATCTCCGGCACACCGTTCGTGAGCGGGATCACGTGGGCCAGCGGACTCGATCCCAAGACCGGTAGACCGATCGAGACGCCCACCGCGTACGACGGCATCAAGCCAGTGATGGTCTCGCCCGGTCCCGGTGGCGCGCACAACTGGAACCCGATCGCGTTCAATCCTGCGACCGGCTTCGTGTATCTGGCGGCAAAGAACGGCACGCAGGGTCTGCACGCGCCAGACGCCCAATGGAAATACAACCCGAAGAACTCCAATCTGGGCGGTGATCCGCGGTACGAAGGTCCGCTCGTCCAGAAACTGATTTCGGCGCCGCCTCCGAAAGGCGAGCTCGTTGCCTGGGATCCGGTCCGGCAGCGCGCCGCCTGGCGTGCACCGTATCCGGTGCTCGAAGGCGGTGGCGTCCTCACGACGGCCGCCAACCTCGTGTTCCAGGGGCGCGCTGACGGAATCCTCGCGGCGCACCGTGCGACCGACGGCAAGCAGGTGTGGCAGTTCGATGCGGGGACCGGGATCATGGCGCCGCCGATCACCTATTCGATCGATGGCGTGCAGTACATCTCCCTGATGGTGGGATGGGGCGGACCGACGGCGACGTTCAATGCGCCGGGCCAAGGCAACATGAAGCCCGGATATGGGCGCATGCTGACGTTCTCGCTCGGCGGCAAGGCCAGGCTGACTCCACGCGCCTTCGCGCGAACCGGGCCTCCGACGCCGGCGATCACGGTGAATGCGTCACCAGAAACGATTCACGAGGGACAGCTCCTCTACACCGCCAATTGCGCATCGTGCCACGGACTCGGCGCCGTTGCCGGTCCGCTTCCCGATCTGCGCTACTCCACGCGTCAGGTGCACGAGCAGTTCGAGGCGATCGTGCTGGGAGGTGCGCGGGCGAACCTCGGCATGCCGCCGTTCAAGGATCTCCTCAAGCCCGATCAAGTGAAGGCAATCCAGGCTTGGGTGCTTTCGCGGGCGAAGGAAGATTCGACCCCGAAGAAATGACCATGAACCATCACCGATCGCGTCGCGAGTTCATGGGGCTGACGGCTGGCACCGTCGCGGCTGCCGCATTCGGACCCGCCTGGTTCAGCCGATCGCTTTCAGCCGTCGCGGCCGCGCAGACCGGCACTGCCGATCTCATCGTCGTGAACGGGAGCGTGTACACGGTTGATTCGCGCATGCCGAAGGCCGCCGCCTTCGCGGTGAAGAATAACCGGTTCATTGCCGTGGGCGGCAACGACGAGATCAGGGGCCTTGCCGGCAAGGACACGCGCACGATCGATGCGAGGCAGATGACGATCGTGCCTGGCTTCACCGACTGTCATAACCATGCCGGCGGTGACGTGCTCCTCTATGAAGTGCTGGTCGGCAATCCGTTCGAAGTCGAGTTCGTCACCATTGCCAGCATCGTCGAGAAGCTTCGCGCGAAGGCGAAACAGACGCCGCCTGGCACCTGGGTCGAGGGCTACTTCTTTGACGACACCAAGGTGAAGGACAAGCGCGAGCTGAACGTCCGCGATCTGGACGAAGTCTCGCGTGAGCATCCGATCGTTGTGCGCCATCGCGGCGGCCACACGTCGTACTACAACAGCACGGCGCTCAAGATGGCGGGAGTCACAAAAGACACCAGGGACGTGCCCGGGGGCACCTACGATCGCGACGACACAGGCGAGCTCACTGGTCGCGTCACCGACACGGCGCGCGGCGTCATCGAGAAAGTGGGGAACAGGCCGACGCTGACGGCGGCGGACCGGGAACGGCGCGGCCGGGACGGGATTGCGCACATTTCGAAGCAGTTCGCGCGTTACGGGCTGACGAGCGTTCACCACCAGGGTGGAAACCTGGCTGCGATCCAGGACGTCCGTGCACGCGGCGAGCTCCTGCATCGCGTCAGCTACGAAGTGAACGGGCGCGTCCTCGATTCGATGATCGCCAGCGGGATCCAGACCGGCTTCGGCGACGAATGGATCAAGCTCGGCGCCACGTCGGAACACACGTTGGATGGATCGTTCTCCGAGCGGACCATGGCCCTGAGCCAGCCGTATCCGGGAAACAAGTCCGGCTACAAGGGCAACGTGACAGAGACGCAGGACGAGCTGAACGAGTGGCTCGAGCGCGTCCATCGTGCCGGCATCCAGGTGAACTGCCACGCCAATGGGGATGTGGCGATCGACATGTTTCTCACGGCGGTCGAGCGGGTGCAGCAGCGGTTCCCGCGTCCCGACGCGCGTCCGAAGATCACCCACTGCACGCTCGTCAACCAGGGTCTCGTCAAACGCATCAAAGCGCTCGACGCCATCCCCACGCTGTTCACGACCTACGCTTACTACAACTCCGACAAGTTCGTGTTCTACGGTGAGGAGTTGATGACGCGAGCGATGGCATTCCGCTCGCTGCTCGACGCCGGTGTGCACGCGGCGGCCGGATCGGATTTCAGCCCGGGTCCATTTGCGCCGTTGATGGGTATTCAGGGCATGGTCACCCGCAAGGGCTGGGACGGCAAGGTCTGGGGCGCGAATCAGAAGATCAGCGTTGAGGGCGCCATCCTCGTGAACACGCTGCACGGCGCCTATGCCTCGAAAGAGGAGAGCCTCAAAGGCTCGATCACGCCAGGCAAGCTCGCCGACTTCGTCGTCCTCTCGCAGGACCCGCACACCATCGATCCGGAGAAGATCAAGGACATCAAAATCGCGCGGACCGTCGTCGGCGGCAGTACGGTCTACGAAGCGTAAGACTCTGCATACGAGTCGATCACGATGGGCGAGGCGAGCCGACCTGATTTCGTGACAGTTGTCGCCGCGAATTCACACAGTCGCGGCTCGAAAGATCTGCCAAACGCCCAAGCGAATGGAGTGATCGCTCTGGCACGTTGCTTGAGTGAGGGCCCACTACTCCGTTTCCCGGGGTCAGAACGGATGAGGTGTGGGTTGACGCGCATCGTTCGCCATGCGGTGCCGATTGTCCTGATACTGGCGGCCGCGCCGACAACCGCGTTCGCACAGCCGGTCGTGTGCCACGCCATTGGCCGCGGCGAGTCTGCCACCCACGTCGCGCGGCGCCTCACGGGCGACGGCTGGAACGCGTATAAGCCGTGGTTCCAGATCATGAACGCCTCGTCTCGCTACATCCCCAAGTCGCAATACAACCGTGTGCGTGCCGGCTGGCGCGCCTGCCTCATCAAGTCGGCGATGCCGAGGATGCCTGCGAACGCCGGCAACGTCATCGCACTTGACGCACCCGACGTCACCCACGTGGCCGCGGTATCCGAGACGTCTGACGCGGCGCGACCTCCGGACCTCGTCCAGGCGCCCGTGGTACTCGCGGCTGCCGAAGACATCAACGTCGCCAGTGACCGCTCGCCGTCCGAGACGTCGGGCTTCCTGCGCGCGATCAACGATCTGGATCTCACGATGGTCTGGCTGGGCGCGGCCGTCGCGGTACCCTGGTTCGGGTGGCGGATCCTCGATGACCATCTCACTCGCCGCAGGACGACCGCGATCGTCATGCGGCATTTCGCCGATCGATTCGGCCATGAGTTCGAGCGTCCGCTGATCTGGTACGACAACGAGCGTCCGGTGCGCATGCGCGTTCGCTTCAGCGTGCAGCGCGGGCGGATGGACATTCTCCTCGCACCCGGTACGGGCCGCCGGTATCCGAATCTGTCGGACCACAAGAAGAACGTGGAATACGACGTCGCGCGAGTGGTTCGCACGCTCGCCGACAAGTCCTTCGTCTGCGGCTCGCTCTCCACGCAGGCCGGATGGGTGGTCGTGCCGTTTCGATTCAAGGCCGGTCCCAAGCAATCAGGTGTCACATGCATATCCTCCTTTTGAGCGCGGGCGGCGGTGGCGGAAACATTCTGCGATCGGTGAAAGCCGCCTTCCGGCGCGACCTGGCGGTGACGCAAAAGAGCGATCCTCGCTACGCAGAACGACTCAGACGAGCGGTGACGACGCGATTGCTGGATACCAACGAGTTCGCGCTCTCCGATCTGCCGAGGGAAGAACGAGTGCTCATTGGCGCTCGCACGACAGGCCGTCTTGGTGCGAGGCATGATCCGACCGTTGCGTTCGAGGCGTTGAACGAGTCACGCGGTGACCTCGAGGCGCTGTTCAGCCGGTATTCGATCATCATCCTCATCGGCACAGGGGGAAAGGGCACCGGATCCGGAACGATGTTTCCGCTGGCCCAGATCGCCCGCCAGCAGCGGAAGCTGGTCATTCCCATCTTTGTCCGCCCGTCTTTCGAGCGGCATGAAGTGGACAAGCGGCATTACGACTACGCGGTGCACGCGATCGACCAGTTCGACTCGGCAGGCATTCGCTTGATTGAAATTCTCAACGATCGCGGATACGCGGAGCACGATCCGCAGCCGCAGCCGGTCGTGTGGGAACGGATGAACCTTCCGATTGCGCGCGGACTGCGCGGCTTGATTTACGTCCTGTGGGATCTCTCGCAGGTAGACCCGTCGGACCTCTCGGTGCTGTTTGCCGGTCACGGCCGTCTGCGAATCGGCTTCGCCGAAATCGATCCTCCGGATGGCGGCGAGCCCGGCGATGAACTGGTCGAGCAGGCGGCGCGCCGGTGCTCTGAGAATCCGTACTACGCCTTTCGCAAGCCGGCGGGGACGTCGTTGATCTGCATCCAAGGCGACTGGTCGAATCTGGTGGACGCGAAGATCAAGGGACGCCTCGCCGCCGCGATGGGCGCCGACGCGAAGAGTCCTTACAGTCCGTTGTACGCGCGAGCGGTCGGCATGCCGAAACCGTGGGGTGTGACCGGACTGTTTGCCGAATACACGGGAGCCCACCAACCGCTCGACGTCGATTGGAGCCTCGAACGAGGCGTTCGTACGACGGTCACCACGCACCGAGCCGTTGATGAACCGTTTACCGTCGAAGACGCCCCAATCGCCGCTGCAGAATCGCCGGTAGCTGCGGAGGAGCACCGTGAGGAACCGCAGCCTACCGTCGTCGCGGCTCCGCCTCCGCCTCGCGCCGCGGCCCCGCCTCCGCCTCGCCCGGTGGCTCCGTCTCCGCCCCGCGCCGCGGCTCCGTCTCCGCCTCGCACTGCGGCTCCGTCTCCGCCTCACGCTGCGGCGTTCGCCACGTTCTGGGAGTTTGCCGTCGCACTCAATCGCTCCGATCCCGCCGCCATGGCCCTTGCGGGCAACGGCGCTGCAGCGGATATCCCCATCGACGGAGGAGAGCTGCGAAAGCTGCTCGGCCTGATGTGGTTCCGCACCATGCTGGCACGGCTCTCGCCGCAGTGGCGTGAGCGGATTCTGAACGTGTTGGTCGATACGGCGGCCGTGCCAGACCACCTGCTGAAACTGGGTCGGCAGCCGATGCACCTCCACGAGCTGACGTTCGAGCAGGCGCAGGAGATCGCTGCCAAAACCTTGCTGCCGGACTGGGTTCTGACCGACTTGGATCTGGTGATCACGGTCGGCCGGTTCTGGGGAGCCGACGCGATGAAGCGCCTGCGCTTCGTCGAGGCGCCGCAACGCTACGAACCGTCGATGATGGAAACGTTGCTCGACAGATTCCGCGGCTGATTCAGTCGCAGTCCTGGCCTGGGCGTGGGCGTTTCTGCTGCGCGCGATTCTCGCGCCAAGGACCCTGTGACGATTCCGATCACTCGCGCGTACGACGGCCGATCAGTCCCAGCACAGCTGCCGCGAGCAGGGCGAAGAACACCAGCGCGATCACGCCCACCCACAGAAGAGTGCCCCATGCTGCGGCGTTCGGCTCGCTGGCGGCATCCGTGACCTGGGGTGGCGGCTGCTGCGCCGCCGAGAATGCCATCAGATCCATCCAACCGCGCGATGCGCGATTGATGCCAGCGTAAAGGTGAGCAATGGATTATCCTCGTCACGATGACCATCCAACGTGTGCTCGTGGCCTCGACAATTGCCCTTGTCTTCACTGCTGCGTGCAGTCCGTCGCCTGAGTCACAAGGCGCAGGATCAACGGCGACCGCTGCGACGAAGAGCTCCGGCGGGATGCACGCCGTGATCGAGACCGACAAGGGCCCGATCGAACTCGAATTCCTCCCTGGAGACGCGCCCAAAGCGGTCGAGAACTTCAGGCTGCTCGCCGAAAAGGGCTACTACGACAACCTGACCTTCCACCGCATCGTCAAGGGATTCATGGTTCAGGGCGGCGACCCCACTGGCGACGGCACGGGCGGCGAGAGCGCCTGGGGCGGGACCTTCGAGGACGAGATCAAGCAGGATTCGCCCACCTACCGCGACGGCTACCGGCGAGGGATCGTGGCGATGGCCAATGCCGGGCCCAATACCAACGGCAGCCAGTTTTTCATCATGCACGCGGACTATCCGCTGCCGCCGGCGTACGTGATCTTCGCCAAGGTCATCAAGGGCATCGAGGTGGTCGATGCGCTCGCCAACACGCCGACGACGAGGGGACCCGATGGCGGCATGAGCCAGCCGATTACGCCGCCGAAGATGAAGAAAGTCACGATTCGTCCGTGAATGACTCTCGATGAGCGCGCCGACGGGACGCTCGTCGTCAGCTACGACAGCGTGGGGCTGACGCGCTTGATGCTGGCCGCGACGGTGTTGTTCCTCGCGGTCGCCGGCTACGACATCTTCCTCGGCGCCCGCGACACGGAGCGTCTCATCGGGTTGCTCGCCTCGGCGGGCACGTGTCTGCTCGTCGCGCTCGTCTTCCTCGAGCGTGCCTGGTTTGAATTCGCGCCTGATCGCCAGACAGTCACCTGGCGCCGCCGCTGGGCGCTGCAGAACCGATCGGGATCGATCCCGTTTCGCTCGATTCGGTCGGTTCTCGTCGAGCAGCCGATTGGTGACGAGGGAACACCGAGCCGGCGGATTACGCTGAAGACCGTGAACGGCGACATCCCGATCACGGTCGGCTACCGACCTGATGCCGACGGCCTCGTCGTAGAGATCGCCCGTCGCCTTCGCGCGCTCCTCGGACACGATACCGGTGCGACACACATGGCCAATGTGAAGGCATTGGTGGCGGCAGGGAAGACGATCGACGCGATTCGCGTCCTGCGCGAAGAGGAGGGCTTGAGCCTGGTCGAGGCGAAGCGGCGCGTCGAGGAGATCGTCGCCACGCGAGGAAACGTTCAGTGAATCAGGGCTACTCGATCTACCCTCAGGTCTTCGGCCGGTCCGATATCGCGTGCGTGCTGGAGGCGTTGTCCGACGAAGGGCTCGAGCGGACCAGGGCAGGCGCCAGACGCGCGCTCACAGTTCCCGCTGTGCAGCGGCTGGCCGCTGATTCGCGACTGCTCGACATCGCGAGACCGTTCGTCGGGCCGGCGCCGATTCCGTTTCGCGCGACGCTGTTCGACAAGTCCCCGAGCGCGAACTGGCTCGTCGCGTGGCATCAGGATACGGCGTTGCCGCTGTGCGATAAGTTCGATGACGCCGAGTGGGGGCCATGGTCCACGAAGGCGGGGGTCATGCACGCGCACGCGCCTGCGTGGGCGCTCGAGACGATCGTCGCGCTTCGCGTCAGCCTCGACGACTCGACCGCGACGAACGGACCTTTGAAGGTGCTGCCCGACTCGCATCGCGATGGTGTGTTCAGCGACGAGCAGATCGCACAGCTCTCCCGTCAGAAAAGGTCTGTTGACTGCGTAGCGCCCTTGGGTGCCGTGGTGGCGATGCGGCCGCTGATCGTTCATGCCTCGTCGAAGTCCACTGATCATCGGCCTCGGCGGGTGTTGCACATCGAATACGCTGCCACGCTGAGTCTTGGCAACCAGATCGAACTGGCCGACGGCTGATGAACCCGAGTGACTACACCCTGGCGCTCGACGGGCTGAAGTCTGGCGACGTCGCCAGGCTCGAGGAGCTTGCGGCGCGCCTCGACGGCTTTCCTGACGGCGTGGACTCGTGGCTCGGCCGGCGATGGATTCTCCACGCGATCGACGTCGGCGCCACGGCGACGATTGAGTGGATGCTGTCGAGGGGCGTGGACCTGGCGTTCCGCGACAACGAGGGATACACGGCGGTACTCGTCGCGATCGAGAGCCGTCGTGCCGACCGGTTGAATCTGCTCGAGCGCCTCCTCAGCGCGGGCGCGCCGGTAAATCTCAAAGGCATCAACGACTGGACGCCCGCCCACATGGCTGCCGCCCGTGACGACATCGAGGCGCTACAAGTGCTTATCGCCCACGGCGCCGATCTGTCGATCCGGACCGGGATCGACGACTATGCCACGCCGCTCGAGGAAGCACGTCACCTGGGACGGCTGAAGGCCGCGGCGTTTCTGGAGGGCGTATCCTAGGGCGTTATGAAGACCGCAATTGCCACGGTGTTTGTTGTCATGCTGGCGGTTTCAGCGTCGGCGGCGGATGTGTCGGGCCGATGGGAGCTGACCGTCCGGCTGTTGAACGACGTGAACTACGCGCGCGCGACGATCACGGTCAACGGCGAGAAGCTCACCGGAACATTGAACGAACTCACGCTCGAAGGCACCGTCAAGGGCGACGAGGTGGCGTTTGTCGCGACGCGTCCGACCGGCGAGCGGTTCGGCGCGTTCAAAGGGCGCGTGAAGGGCAACGACATCGCCGGCACGGCGTCGTGGCCGGGATTCACGGAAGACGTCAGCTGGATCGCGCGCCGCGCCCCGGAGCGGCCGGCCAAACCCCAGGTGCATCGGTTCGAGCCGAAAGAGTTCCACCGTGTGTTCTCGGACGCAATCGCACCGGTGCTGCACATCTTTCCCGGCGATACGGTGAGTACCTGGACGGTCGATGCCGCCGGTGTGGATAGCAAAGGGGCCCGTCGTTCGCTCGGAGGGAATCCTCAGACCGGTCCTTTCTACGTCGAGGGCGCGTTTCCCGGCGATACGCTGGTCGTGAAGCTGAACAAGGTGCGGCTGAATCGCGACTCGGCGATCAGCAGCGGTCGCATTGCGTCCACGGCGTTGAACCCGGCGTACGTCGAGCGCACCAGATATCAGCCAGACTTCGACAGCAACTGGGTGCTCGATCGCGAGAAAGGCATCGCCCGGTTGAAGAACCCAAGCGAGCACCTGAAGAACTACACCGTCAAGCTGCAGCCGATGGTCGGGTGTCTTGCCGTCGCGCCGCCGGCACACCAGGCATTTCGAACGGGGTATCCGGGAACGTTCGGCGGCAACATGGATTACAACCAGATACGCGAGGGCACGACCGTGTATCTGCCGGTCTCGGTGCCCGGTGCGCTGGTGTTCATTGGCGACGGCCACGCCGCGCAGGGCGACGGTGAATTGACCGGCAATGCCCTGGAGACGTCGCTCGACGTCGAGTTCACCGTCGATGTCATCAGCGGACGCGCGACCAACGGGCCGCGCGCGGAGAACGCGGAGTATCTGATGTCGTCAGGGATCGCCAACTCGCTGACCGAGGCGCTGCAACAGGCCACCACGCAGCTCGTGAACTGGCTGCAGACTGACTACGCCCTGACGCCCAACGAAGCGGCCGTGGTGCTGGGCACCGCGATGCAGTACGACATTGCTGAAGTGGTGGATCCGCTGATGCACGTCGTCGCGAAGATTCGCAAGGATATCGTCGCGCAATTGAAATGACCGGCGACACTCACGAGCGGTTTGTCAGACAAGCCATCGAGTTGGCTCGCCAGGCGAGAGCGGCCGGCAACCATCCCTTTGGTGCACTGCTCGTCGTCAAGGGCGAGGTCGTCGTGTCGGCGCAGAATACCGTCTTCACGGATCGCGATCCGACGGCGCACGCCGAGACGAATCTCGTGTCGCGTGCGATACGCGAGCTGTCGGCGGAGCAGATTCGCGGCAGCGTGCTCTACACCAGCTGCGAGCCGTGCGCGATGTGCGTGGGCAAGATGTACTGGGCCGGCATTCGCTCGATCGTCTACGGGTTGTCGGCAGAGGATCTGGCGCAGCTCGCCGGTGGAAGTTTCCTGGTTCCGTGTCGAGAGTTGTTCGCGAGAGCCGCCGAACCGGTGACGGTCACCGGACCGCTGTTGTTGAACGACGCTCGTGACGTTCACCTGGGATACTGGCCGGTGCTTTTTCAGAGTGCGAAGTAGAGGAGGCCCCACATGCACGCTTCGTCGTTGGGTATGCCCGAACTGATCATCATGTCGGTCATCGGCTTGTATTGGGTGATACCGGTCAGCTTTGCGATCTGGGTGATTGTGACGCTGCGACGGATTCGCGCGGGGCAGCAGGCCGTGCAGATGAAACTCGAGAGCATCGAGCGATTGCTCGAGCGGCCGTAACGGCGATCGGTGATCTGACGTGAAGCTCACAGCTCGTTTGCAGCGCACGATCCCGCTGTTCGTTGTCTGTCTGCTGCTGCAGGCACAGACACGAGTCGCGGAGATCGTCGTCATGACGTCGGGCACGTTCACGGCCGCGCACCTCGAACTGGCCGGTGAGTTCGAGCGCTCGACGAAGACAAAGGTGACGACCGCGACGACGTCGATGGGTGTCGGCGCGGAGTCGATTCCAAACCGGCTGCAGCGTGGCGAGACGGCGGACGTCGTCATCGTGGCGGCCGAGGCACTCGACGACCTGATCAAGAGCGGACGCGTGATTGCAGCCAGCCGAGTCAATCTGGCGCGATCCCGCATTGGGATGGCCGTGCGATCGGGCGCGCGCAAGCCCGACATCAGCTCGGTGGACGGACTCAAGCGAGCGTTGTTGAATGCGCAATCGGTCGCGCTGTCGTCGAGCGTCAGCGGCGACTACTTCACCAAAGAGCTCTTTCCGAAACTCGGCATCGCCGAGCAGATGGCGCGCAAGACTCGCAGGAGCGGCAGCGAGCGTGTCGGCGCGCTGATCGCGCGTGGCGAAGCCGAGATCGGCTTTCAGCAAATGAGCGAGCTGCTGCCTGTGGCTGGGATCGATGTCGTCGGACCATTGCCATCTGCGGTTCAGCGTGTCACGGTGTTCGCTGCCAGCGTCGTCGCCTATTCGAAGCAGGCTGACGCGGCGCGAGCCTACATCCGCTTCCTGGCATCGCCGGCGGCGGACGCTGTGGTCGCCAAGACCGGTCTGGAGCGCTGATACCACGTGACGATCGGCATCTTCAGCCCGGAGCCCGCGGGTTCTCGCGGAAGGGATCCCGCTGATCCTGGGCCGCCTTCGTCGCCGCCGCGCGGGATTCGGCCGTCAACGGTTCTCACAATTGCGGTGACCGCGGGCACGTTCCTTTTCGGTGGGCTCCTGCTGTGGCCTGAGATGGGTCGTGGCAATCCGACGGGATCGATCACCGTGGCGGCGATGCTTGTCGTGGTGATCGGGTTTCTCGGGATAGCCGCGTTGCTTGCGGGCGCCCTCCTGATGTTCTTCGAGAAGACGCGTTCACTGGGACGCGTGCTCTGCGCTGCCGGCGTCGGATTCCTTGGCGCCGTGTTCGTGGCGATCAAGTTAGATTAGCAGGCACTTTCTGGTACGATTCAGCCAGGCCTATGCTTGGTGGACGCTCCTCTGAAGACTGGATCGCGCGCTACTCGCAGAGTCATCAGCATCCGGTCAATCGACTCTGCCACACGCTCGGAATCCCGCTGATCGTCGTCTCGCTGCCGCTGTTCCTTCTGGTTGTGATCCGTCCCGGCTTCTGGCCAGTGCCGGTCACGCTGTTTGTCGTCGGATGGATCTTCCAGTTCGTGGGCCATGCCGTTGAAGGGAAGCCCCCGGAGTTCTTCCACGACTGGCGGTTCCTGTTCGTCGGCCTGCGCTGGTGGGTCGCCAAGGTCCGCGGACGCACTTAGTACCCAAGGACCAAGGACCAAGGACCAAGAACCAAGAACCAAGGACCAAGAGTGCGCGTCGCGATCGTCGGGAACTCCGGCTCGGGGAAGTCCACGCTTGCTTCAGAGATCACCGCGGCTCATACAGTCGTGTCGCTCGATCTTGATACCGTCGCATGGGAGCCAGGGACGATTGCCGTTCCCAGATCGGCGGAGGCGTCGGCAAGGGATGTCACCGCGTTCTGCTCATCACGCGATCGCTGGGTGGTCGAGGGCTGTTACGCCGGTCTGGTCCAAGAGACGCTCGAGCATTCGCCGATCCTGCTCTTCGTCGATCCTGGTGTTGACGCCTGTCTGGCGAACTGCGGTCGTCGCCCGTGGGAGCCGCACAAATACGGGTCGAAGGCCGAGCAGGACGAGAAGCTCGAGTTCCTCCTGTCGTGGGTGCGTGAGTACTACTCGCGAGACGGCGACCTGTCGCTGACGAGGCACCAGTCGCTGTTCGAGCAGTACCGCGGACCGAAGCTTCGTCTTGCGCACCGCGAGACGCCGCTCATCGACGACCTCGGTGCCCGCTTCGAAGCCTGTGAAATCCCGGCGAAGGAATGGACGCATGCCGCGCACATGGTCGTCGGACTCTGGCACGTCCATCGCTACGGCGCGGACGAAGCGCTCATGAGACTGAGGAGCGGGATTCGACGGCTCAACGAGAGCCATGGCGGCGTGAACTCGGCGACCAACGGATACCACGAGACGATCACGGCCGCTTACGTCCAGCTCCTCGCGGAGTATCTTGAGGTCACTCCAACGGACATGTCGTTGAGCATGCGCGCGATTGGACTGCTTGGCAGCCCGCTGGTCGCCAAGGACGTCCTTGTCACCTTTTATTCACTCGAGCGTCTAATGTCGACTGAGGCGCGGGCCGGATGGATCGATCCGGATCGAGGCCCTGTGAGCCTGACAGGCGTGCTGGAGCGCACCGCCGGTGCGTTGTGAGGGGTAATCCCGATTGTCTCGAGGAATGCCGAAGCGTAGGCTGGCCGTATGAGAAGAATTCTGCTGATTTTCGTGGCGGTCGTCGCGATCTCGGCGGCACTTCCCGCCCAGGCACCGGAGCCGCCGCTTGCGGATACACGCCTGACCGTTCATACCCTCCTCCGCGAGGACATCTTCGCCGGCTTTCTTCAGAACGATATGACGCGGCTCGCCCGGGCAGAAAAGAATGCCGACCTGTTGCTGACCAGCCGTCCCGCTGAACGCGCCGAGATCATGGCCTGGCAGGGCGCGATTGCGCTGACGCGTGCCGCCTTGGCGAACGAAGCCAAGCAGCCTGACCAGTTCCGGCAGCAGTATCAGCGCGCGCAGGGTCTGTTTACTGAGGCGATGAAACTCGGCCCCGACAAGGTCGGCGTGTTCGCCATCACGGGCGGTTCACAGGTCGGAATCGCCGATCGGCTGCCGGAGGCTGAGCGCACCGCGGGCTGGCAGTTGGGCTACACGGCGTATCAGCAGTTGTGGAAGATGCAGAGTCAGATGATCGAGAAGCTGCCGCTGCATCACAAAGGCGAAGTGCTCTCCGGTCTCGCACAGACAGCCGACCGCACGGGACGTACCGAGGAAGCCGCGGCCCAGGTCGAACGCATCCTGACCCTGTTACCCGACACGCCGTACGCGACCCGCGCCCGGCAGTGGAAGGACGATCCCTCAGGGCGAGCCAAAAGCAAACTGGCGTGCCAGACCTGCCACGGGCCTGGAACGCTGGTGGCGCGGCTCGCTGAAGCGTCTAAATAGTTGGCCGTTCGGTCGAGGCGCCACATTCGTTTATGCATCTGAGGCGTCCCATGTCCGGACGACTGTATCGCGACACCGTGATATTCATTCAATTCGAGGCGATGCCCACCCAGGCGGTGGCCGAGCGCGACAACGTGGCGGGCGCTCACGTCAACTGCTGGATCCAGACACGCGACCCGGTCCAAGCCGAGGCGCGGGGACGGCACTGGATTGCCAAAGAGGGCTGGATTGTCGTGTCGGTCAAGCAGTGGCGGCCGGTTGACGTGGACGCCGAGACCCGTGGCCCGGATGCCGAGTACATTCTCGAAGCCCTCCGCGCCGACGGCTCGATCGTCTTCAACCGATGGTCGCCCGACAGCGAAGCACGAGCGCATTGAGGGAGAATACGGACACAAGTTTGTGTCCAAGGTAATTTGCACGCTCGTGCTAATGCTCGTTGCCGGAACGGCAGCGGCAGAAGTCGTCCGCATCGACGTACAGCGCCGCGACGACTGGGGTACCCACGAGCGCATCATCGGCCGCGTCTACTTCGCCATCGACCCGATGGCGCCCGCCAATCGCGCGATTGCCGATATCGATCTCGCACCGAGGAACGCCAACGGCAAGGTCGAGTTCTCGTCTGATCTCCTGTTCTTCAGACCCAAAGAGGCTTGGCGCGCGCGGGGCTCGGTCTTTCTCGAAGTCGTCAACCGCGGACGCGATCAGTCGCTGGCGATCCTGAGCGGGGCGCAGCAGCGCAATCTGTCGCCCGAATCGTGGAACCTGGGCGACGGCTTCCTGCTCGAGCAGGGATTTGCCGTCGCATTTCTCGGCTGGCAGTTCGACGTGCGTCCGCTGCAGGGCCTGACGTTCACGGCGCCGGTTGCCCCCGTTGACGGTCTCGTGCGCGACGCGCACATCGAGCTGGCGCACCCCGGTGGCGTGGAAGTACCGCTCACCTACTGCGTTCCCGAGCCGGCGCGATCAAGCGCGACGATCACCTTCCGCGCCCGGATGGACGAGGCGCCACGATCCATTCCGCGGGAGGGCTGGCAGCTTGCGGCGGATGGATGCGCGATGCGCGTGGCATCGAGTCTCGGTACGGGCATCTATGAAGCCGTGTATCGTGCGCACGGCTCGCCGGTGGCCGGCCTTGGGCTCGCGGCGATTCGCGACTTGGCGTCGTATCTGAAGTACGGCACGGACGGCGCCGTGCTGCGTGAGACGCCAGGCGCGCTACACCGTGTGATCGGCTACGGCTACTCGCAGAGCGCCCGATTCCTGCGCGAGTTCGTGCGCGACGGCTTCAACGCCGACGAGCGCGGCCGCGCGGCCTTCGACGGCCTCATGATCGCGTCAGCTGGCGCTGGCGGCGGCAGCTTCAATCATCGCTTTGCGATGCCCGGACAGGCGGGCAACTCAGTGCTGTCCGTACTGCGTCCCGTAGACCTGCCGCCGTTCACGGACGAGGGACTACTCACCAGGGCCAGTGTGGCTCGCGTCACGCCGAAGATCTTCTACACATTCTCGTCAACCGAGTACTGGGCGCGGGCCGGATCGCTCACGCATACGACCGACAACGGGATGCTCGATGCGCCGCTGGCTGCGACGTCACGTCTGTATTTCTTGGCCGGGACGCCGCATTCGATGGGCAGCCTCCCGTTGTCGAAGGGCCGGGATCAGTATCGCCAGTTCGTCAACTTCGCCGAGCAGCGGTGGGTAAGTCGCGCGCTCCTCATGGAGCTCGACGCGTGGACGCACGGCGATCGCGAGCCGCCATCATCGCAGTATCCCGTGATCGCGAAAGGCGAGCTGGTGCCGCTCGAGAGCGTCCACTTTCCCACGGTGCCGTCGTTCCCGTTTGCCACGTATATGCCCCGCGTGTGGCGCATGGACTACGGGCTGGACTACGGCGCAACGCGGGTCATCACCATCGAGCCGCCGAAAACCGGTGAGCCGTTCAAAGTGCTGGTTCCGCAGGTCAACGCGGACGGCAATGACGTCGCCGGCATCCGTCTGCCGGAAGTGGCCGTGCCGCTTGGCACCTACACCGGATGGAACATCACGATTCCGCAGTTGAGCGAGCTCCGATATCTGAGCGGACTCGTCGGTGGATTCGAGCCCTTTGCCCGGACCAAAGATCAGCGCACCGCGAACGGCGACAGTCGTCTGTCGATCGCTGAGCGCTACAGCGGGCGGTCGGACTATCTCGACAAAGTCAGACGCGCCGCAAATGATCTGGTGCGTCAGCGCTTCCTGCGCGTTGAAGACGTGCCGGCCGTGCTGCAGTCCGCGGAGCGGATGTGGAACGCGCTCGTTCCCGATCCGCTACCGTGACGCGGCCGCGCGAAACGCTTTGGGCGACGAAGCGCCGAGCGCGGAGGCAGCGGCTCGCACTTCCCATAGATAGATCGGGTTGCCGTCCTCGTCTTCGAACTCGACCCGTTTACCCGCATCCGGCACTGCGGCCTCGCTCGTGATCCGTACGCCGCGTTCGCTCAGGCGCGACACCACGCGCTCAATCGGTTCATCCACTTGCAGTCCGAGCATTACCGAGCCCTTCTTGCCGGGGTCGGGCGTTCGCGGCGTCTTGGGATGAATCGCCAACACGAGACCGCCCGCTTCGACGGTCGCGAAGTGATCGCCATAACGGTTGGTGAGTGGGAGACCGAGCTTCTCGCTGTAGAACCGTACGCCGGCATCCATGTTCGAGACGTAGACGATGGCGTGTCCACCGAAGCGCGTGCCCAGCGGTGACACTTTGGCTGTGTGCTCCTGTCCGCCGAGATCGGTGAGCGGGACCATGTCCGGCGGAAACTCGTTCACGTACGTCGAGAGGCCATCGAGGTCGAGCAGTTGGAAGCAGTTGCCGCCTTCGTAGCGGATGATCTCGCTCGTGATTCTGGCACCGCTGTCCTGCAGCCGCGCCAGTACACGCTCGGCCGGCTCATACGTTTCCAGGCCGAAGCCGACGCCACCAGCTGTGCCGGGAGTTGCATGCTTCGGTGACGAAGGATGAAGGCCGATGGTCAGCCCGGCGCCCTTCTCGCTGTAATAGCACGGGTCCGCTTCGAGCGTGGCCCAGTGGTTCCCGAAGCGGTTGGTCAGGGTGAGTCCGAGCGTCTCGTTGTAGAACCGGACCGCGGCATCCATGTCCGAGACGTAGACGGTTGCGTTTCCACCTGAAATCATGGCTGAATGCTCCTCGGGCGCGATACTCGCGCATCGTACGCGATTTGAAAAGAGCCACTCGAAGGTGCCACTCGTGAGCCGGCCGCGCGTCATGTTCCTGCCGTCGATCGTGCTCGACCGTGGCTCGTCCACGCCCCTACACCAGCAAGTGGGCCGCCAGATCGCCCGAGCCATTCGTGACGGCGTTGCGGCTGGCTCGCGTCTTCCCTCGTCTCGGGTCATGGCGACGATGCTCGGCGTCTCGCGCAACACGGTGATGACGGCCTACGACGATCTCGTGGCCGCCGGATTGATCCGCGGACGGCGGGGCGCCGGAATGCTCGTCGCAGTCCGCGGATCCCGCGCCGAAGCCTCTGGCGAAGGCGGGATGCTCGATCCGCAGCGCGTGCTCAGAGAAGCTCAATACCCGGCCCGTACGCTTCGCATCGTCGATCCGGACGGCGCTCCCTTGTACCTCTCATTCCGTTGAAGGAGAATGTGGCGACTCCAACTATGAACTCATCGACCGATTCGCGCGCCGTCTTCCGTCGTTTGCATGAGAGTGGCTGCTTCGTGATGCCCAACCCGTGGGACGTGGGCAGCGCCCGCGTGCTCGAACAGCTTGGATTTCCCGCGCTGGCGACGACCAGCGCTGGGTTGGCCTGGTCGCTGGGCCGCCGCGACAGCAGCGTCTCGAGAAACGAAACGATCGCCCACCTGCGCGCGATCGCCGAAGCCGTTGACGTGCCGGTCAATGCCGATTTCGAAGACGGCTTCGCCACCGCTCCCACAGACGTGGCGCGCAACGTCAAGATCGCGACGACGACCGGTATCGCCGGTCTGTCGATCGAGGACTCCACTGGCAATGAGGCAGATCCGCTGTTCGAGTTCACACTCGCAGTCGAGCGGATCAGCGCCGCACGGCACGCGATCGACGAGAGCGGCAGCGGCATTTTGCTCACCGCCCGCTCCGAGGGCTTCATCGTCGGCCGGCCGGACCTCGACGAGACCATTCGCCGGCTGACGGCGTATGCCGAAGCCGGCGCCGATTGCTTGTATGCTCCTGGTCTCTCGACGTCCCAGGACGTGGCAGCGGTAGTGAAGGCCGTGGCTCCAAAGCCTGTGAACGTGCTCGTCAGCAGCGATTTCACGACCGTGGCGGAGCTGGCCGACCTCGGTGTGCGGCGGATAAGCGTCGGAGGCGCGCTGGCGCGTACGGCGTGGGGAAGCTTCCTCTACGCGGCGAGCGAAATTGCCGAGCACGGGACCTTCGCGCGTCTCTCGGCTGGAATCCCGTCGCCGGTGCTCAATCGCCGCTTCACTTCACGAGGTTAGTGGTAAGTGGTTAACACAACCACCAACCACCAACGATCAATACGTGCTCATAGTCAGGCGCACGCCGCCGTCCGCTGCAACGCCGGCGCGCCTCTGAACCACGAACGCGATCTGGGTGCCGCGTGGAAGCAGACGCGGCGTTTTCATGATGTACGGCGTGGGCCATTCGATCGGTGGATTCTTCGAGAGCAGGAGAATCTCCGTTCCGCCATCGGGTGTTCGCGCCGACACCTCAATCGACTCGATGCCGGTCACGAGGTCTGGCCGAAGCGCCCACACGCCCGTGTCGCGCGATAGCCGCCTGATCGCGCGAAGCTTTCCAGGCATCACCGTCTTGGCGTCGAGCACGACATCCGAGGACACGCTCGACGCGTTCTCCTGACTGAAGAACAACCCGATCGTGCCGCGATCGATCACCGGCCGATCCGCAGCTCTGTAATGCACCTCGGCGACGATGCGCGATCTGGCGGGCAGTCGTGTCGTGACGCCATCCGGTAGCTTGACGAAGCCGTACCACGGCGTCCAGCTGCCCAGCCACTGACCGGTGCCTTCGACAAAGAAGCTTGCGGCCCGCACCACGCGTCGATCGCCGGGTTGGAATTCGATCGCGCGCATCCGCCGCGCTGACCTCAGTCCTGTGTCGACAACCATGCGTTGAACGAAATCGGTGTGATCCGTCTCCACACGCGTAGCCGGTAGCGGATGCGACACGTCGGGTTCGCCGAGCTGCCAGTGCCCAACGTGCGCGGTGGCACGTACCTCGCTCGGTGCCGCACCAGGCCTGGCGACGTTGAGAAACACCGTGCCGGCGTTGCGAGGTCCCAGGCCTTCCACCCAGGACACCAGGAACTGTGTCTCTCGAACGGTCAGGTTGTTGTCGTTGACGAACGCCCCGTATCCCGCGACCGCCGACCATGGCGGCATGTGCCGGCGGAGAATCTCGGTCCGGATGTCGCGCCCGCGAACCCAGGTCTGTTCGTAGGTCGAGAGCGGGAAGGCGAGCGACTGATCGCTGTGACACATCACGCAGTGGCTGTCCAGAATCCGCACGATCTCGCGGTCGAAGAGGACGGTCGTCGTGATCGATCCGTGCGAGCGCGCGAGGCGCGGCCAGCCAATCCAGCACGCCATCGCGTAGAGCGCGACCGTCAGCCACGTCAGCTTCCTCACTGTGCCACCACCGAGAAGGTCGTCGTGAACGTATGGACGATGTCGTTGCGGCGGAATTGCGTCCAGGCGCGATAGCGTCCGGGTTTCGGCATGAGGCCGTCGAATGTGACGTCGGGACCGCCGCGCAGCTTCTCGAGATCGGCGCCCGGTGGAATGATGAATTGCGGTATCCCGTCATCGTCAGCGGCAGCGAGGATGTCGAGCGAGTGCGAGTGCACGTAGTCGAGCATGTCCTCGCTCATGATGAGCGTGTGTCCGAACGCGCCGAGATATGTCTGCAGGTCAGTGATGGGTCGACCGGTCTTCGTGTCGGTCAGATGAAAGATGACGTGGCCGTACAAGCCGGCAACAAACGTCGGCGGATCGAACGAGACGCTCGCCGTGAGGTCGTCCACGATTTTCACCGGGTTGGTGTCCGGGATGAGGCGTGCGCTGTCGCTGGCGAGGTCACCAGCATATCCAGCGGTCACGAGCGGGCGTGAGATGAGCTGCGACGCGCCGCCCGAGGGAAGGAAATCCGAGAGCACGGTGTAGTAGCCGGCCTTCGGCAGCGTCACG
>Ga0111538_10000267_pt1 | contig 66285 bp, 54 predicted proteins | sample SoiMethybrSBSTD1_FD_79669 | JGI IMG/M metagenome (GOLD analysis project Ga0111538, IMG submission 79669) | Bulk soil microbial communities from a Populus tree surrounding site in Tennessee, USA - Soil MetaG P. TD hybrid SBSTD1 (version 2)... | ecosystem: Environmental > Terrestrial > Soil >...
AAACGAATCCGGCGGCGCACCGTCTCGAACGTCCCGACAATCCGTGGGCGCGGCCGCAGGATCCGGAATATCCGCACGTCCTCACGACGTATCGGCTGACGGAACACCACACCGCGGGCGGCATGTCGCGCACGTTGTCTCACCTCGCGGAGCTTCAGCCGGCGCTCTTCTGCGAGATTTCGCCTGAGCTCGCGCGCGAGGCGGGGATCCGCCACGGCGCCCGCGTGCGGATCGTGACGGCACGCGGCCGGATCGAGGCCCGTGCCCTCGTGACCGCGCGGCTCACGCCGCTCGTGGTCGACGGGCGCATCGTCCATCAAATCGCGCTGCCCTGGCATTTCGGCCAGAAGGGCCTCGTGACCGGCGATGTCGCCAACGATTTGATCGCCATGTCGGAGGAGCCGAATGTCAGAATCATGGAATCGAAAGCGCTCCTCTGCCGAATTGAGACGACCTCGGAGGTCGTTGCTACGAAAAATATCAGTTGAGGTCTGAGGCTGCCGTGTCCACGACCGGGTTTTTCACTGATTCGACTGTCTGCATCGGCTGCAAGGCCTGCGAGGTCGCGTGCAAGGAATGGAACGACGTCCCGCACGACGGCTTCACGTGGACCGGCATGTCGTACGACAACACCGGCGGCCTCGGCCACTCCACGTGGCGGCACGTGAAGTTCGTCGAGCACCTGCGCGACGGCCGGCCGGCCTGGGATTTTTCCTCGGACGTCTGCAAGCACTGCGAGCACGCCGGCTGTCTCGAAGCGTGTCCCACGGGATCGATCGTCCGCACCGAATTCGGCGGCGTCTTCATTCAACCCGACATCTGCAACGGCTGCGGCTACTGTGTCGTCGCCTGCCCGTTCGGCGTCGTCGATCGCCGCCCGGACGACGGGCGGGCGTTCAAGTGCACGTTCTGCTACGACCGGCAGAAGGCAGGACTCGAGCCGGCGTGCGCGAAGGTGTGCCCGACGCAGTCGATTCAGTTCGGCGACCTCGACGAACTGCGGCAGCGCGCCGGGCAGCGGCTGATCGACCTGCAGGCGCGGGGAATCACGGATGCGGTCGTCTACGACCCGCGTCAGACGAGCGTCGGCGGCACGCACGCGATCTTTCTCGTGCGCGGCGACGCCGCCGATTACAACCTCCCGGCCAATCCGCAGGTGCCGACGGTGCACCTGGCGGGCGCCTGGCAATCGGCCGCGTGGACCAGTGCCTTGCTGCTCGTGGCCACGGTCGCGGCGTTTCTCATCGTGTAGGAGAGGTTCGACGATCCACAACACGGAGGGCGCGGACCACACGGAGAACACGGGTCAGAAGGGTTTGCCCTCTTGAGTCCGTGTCCTCCGGAATGTTCCGTGCCCTCCGTGTTGAGGTCCTGTAGTTATCCCCGGCCGACGTACGGCATCTTCGTGGCCATGACGGTCATGAACAACACGTTGGCGTCGAGCGGCAGCTCGGCCATGTAGACGATCGCGTCGGCCACCGCTTTCAGATCGAGCCGAGGCTCGGCCGCAATTTCGCCGTTCGCCTGCAGCACGCCTTTCGCCATGCGCTCGGTCAGCGCGGTCGCGGCGTTGCCGATGTCGATTTGACCGCAGGCGATGTCGTACTTGCGACCGTCGAGCGCCGTAGACTTCGTCAAGCCGCTGATGGCGTGTTTCGTGGCGGTGTAGGGCGCCGAGTTGGGACGCGGCGTGTACGCGGAAATCGACCCGTTGTTGATGATGCGGCCGCCCTGCGGCGTCTGCGACTTCATCAGTTTGAAGGCTTCCTGCGTGCAATAGAACGGGCCGGACAGATTGGTGTCCACGACGGCGCGCCAGGCCTCGATGGGGATCTCTTCGAGCGGAACGCCTTGCGCGGCGATCCCGGCGTTATTGAAGAGCACGTCCAGGCGGCCGAAACGGTCCTTGGTGCGCGCGAAGAGCGCCTGGACGTCGGCGGGATCGCCGACATTGGCGGGGACGACGAGGGTTCGCTCACGGGCGGGGCCCGACAGGGCGGCGGTTTCCGCGAGGACGTCGGCGCGCCTTCCGCTCAGCACGACCGCGTAGCCCTTCTCGAGCAACGCGAGCGCGGCCGCGCGGCCAATTCCAGATCCAGCTCCAGTGACGATGGCGATTTTCATAGTGGGGGACGGGCCTGTTTTCCACAGTTTCGGCCATTTCGGGGACAGGCCTCGGGTCCTCAACGATAGAGCATTTTCCGAGGCCTGTCCCCGTCGGAGCCGAAACTGTGGAAAACAGGCCCGTCCCCCAACCTGTGCAAAACAGGCCGGGCCCTGACTAGCCGTGGCAGGACTAGCCGCGGCAGGCGTTGTAGATGCGCTCGACGATCTCGAGCGCCTCGTACCCGGACTCACCGGAGATGCGCGGCTCGCGCTTGTGGCGAATCGCATCGGCGTAGTCGCGGAATTGCCGCTCGAATGGCGTCAGCGAGATCGCCATCGGATCGGATGCACCGGACGCCACGTTCGTCGCGACCGGTGCCGGATCACCCGCATCGTTCGGCACGTCCCACGCGACCAGGCGGTCGCCCGAGATGATCGCCGTCCCTTTCGATCCGTGCAGTTCGAGGCGTTCGGGATAACCCGGCACGATCGATGTCGAGGCCTGAATGACGCCGGTCGCGCCGTTTTCGTAGCGCAGCAGCGCGGACACGACGTCCTCCGACTCGATCTTGTGAGTGGCGCCAATCTGCCACATCGCGGCGACGTCGCGGACCGGCCCGACGAGCCAGCGCAGCAGATCCACCTGATGAATCGCCTGGTTGATCAGCGCCCCGCCGCCTTCAGTCGCCCAGCTGCCCTTGATCGGCCGCGAATAGTACGCGTCCGATCGGTGCCACTTCACATACGCATCGCACTGGATCAGCTTGCCGAGGCGGCCGGCCGGAATCGCGGACGCCAGAAACTGGCTGGCGTCGTCGAACCGGTGCTGGCTGACAACGCCCAGCACGACACCCGCCCGCCGCGCCGTGTCGATCATCGCGCGCGCTGTTTTCGTGTCGATCGCGATCGGCTTCTCGACCTGGACGTGCTTGCCGTGTTCGGACGCAAGCTGAAGCGGCTGCAGGCGGAAATCCGGGAACGTGCAGACATCGATGACGTCGACGTCCCGATGCCGGCAGACGTCTTCGTAGCCCGGGTAAAACGCCCCGCCGAATTCGGCCGCGAACCTGCGGCCTTCCTCTTCGACCAGGCTGGTGCAGGCGACGATGACGTTGCCGATGCTGCGGTGGGCGCGCGCGTGCAGATTCGCGATCGCGCCGGTGCCGATGAAGCCGATGCGGAGACTCATATCCAGTGTCCGCCGGCTCAGCGCGACCCGCCGCCGAGCAGTTTGAGCAGCTCGTCGTTGGTCCAGGGACGCGTCCTCGTCTCGGTCGCCTTGCGCACCGCCGCGACTTCCGCGGATGTCACCGGGGCCGCCGTGTGGCCCCACTCGCGATGGATGTACGTCAGCACCGCGGCCATCTGGTCGTCGTTCAGCACGCCGCCGAGCGGCGGCATGAGGCCGGTCGGGCCTTCCTTGCCGTTGACCAGAATCCGCGCGGTGATGGTCGGCGGCGCCAGCGCCAGCTGCGATCCGATGAGCGACGGCGCGATCTTCTCGAGTCCGCGGCCGTCCGCCTGGTGACACGCGATGCAGAGCGACTGATAGACCTCGCGGCCGGCCGCAAAGCGCTGCTGTTCGGCCGCCGTGAGCGGCGTCGCCGCCGGTGCGGCGCCCGGTTTGCCCGGCCACTCGACGCGCGCGAGGAGCGCGGTCGCGCGCGTGCCGAGCTCGCCCCTGTCTCGCGCGGCAAAGCCGACCAGCGCTGGCTCGCGCGACAGTTTCAGCGCCGGCCCGCCGCCGCCACCACGGCCGCCACCGGCCGGGGCAGGGGCCGGTGTCTCGGCCGGCGGCGCGGCCTGCGCGCCGCCTGCGCCCGCCGCGCGCCCGCGCGCCGGGAACGCCGACGCGCCGCGTGGCTCGCCGCGCTGGCCGGGCGCATTCGGATCGCCACCGGCGCGACCCGCTCCCGCCCCGCGTCCTCGACCACCGCCTCCGGTCAGAAACGCCGGTCCGAGCAGCGCGCCCTCGGCGCCCCGCAGCAGCGCCGATCGCTGCCACATCGGCGTCGCGTCGCGCGCCACGAGATCGAAGACGTCCTGCACCGGCGGGTCCTGCGCGCCGCGCACGATCGTCGCCGTCAGCATGGTGATGCCCGCCGCGACCTGCGGCGTTTCTGCCGGCGCCTGCAGCAGCGTCTTGAGCACAGCCGGCTCCATGCCGGTCAGACCGCTCAGCGCCGCGTCCAGCACGATCGGATCGTCACCGTGCTTCCGGATGAGCGCGGCGATCGCAGGCTCACGTTTTCCCGCCGGCAGCTCACCGAGCGACGCCGCGAGCTGACGTCGGACTGCCCAGTCGGCATCGTCGATGCGCGCCTCCACCGCCGCCTGGATCGGATGCGACGGCGCGGACAGCCAGCGCTCGGCCAGGCGCACCGCGGACAGACGGATGTCTCGCGACGGATCGTTCAGCGCCAGCGTCACGGTGGAAGGCTCGAGACGATCGACGCCGTCGAGTATCCAGAGCGCGTGCAGCCGCGCGCGCACGTCCTTGCCGCTCTCCGCCAACTGTTTCAGCGACGCCTGCACGCCCGGCGCGCCGCGCTCGACGAGCAGCCGCTGCGCCGTGTCGCGCCACCAGCCGTTCGGATGCGACAACCGCTGAACGAGCTGCGCCGGCGTCGCCTTCGACATCGCCGGCCGCGCGTCACGCTTCGTCGAGGTGTGCACCACGCGGTACACGCGGCCGAGCCCGGTCGGCAGTTCCAGCTTGTTGGCGACGATGTGATCGCGCAGGTACTCGGTGATGTAGCCGCGATGCTGGATGATGCCGCGGTAGATATCGACGACGTACAGCGTGCCGTCCGGCGCGGAGAAGAGATTCACCGGCCGGAAGCGCTCGTCGGTAGACGCGATGAACTCGCCCTTCTCGTACGCCCGTGTCGCCTTGATGCCGCTGCCGGTGTCGTTCAGGGCGAGCCGGCTCACGAGATTGGCCGACGGCTCGGCGATGAAGACGTTGCCGTACAGCTCGGACGGCAGGCGATCGCCGCGGTAGATCGTCGGTGCCGCCGCCGCGGTGAACGCGGCGAGGGTCCCGTCCGGCCGCAGGATGCCGTCCTGATAGCCGCGATTGACGCCGCGAGTCGGCCGCATCGGGTACACCGAGTTGGCCACTTCGTCGGCGACCGACTCGTAGCTGCCGCGCGTGCGCACGAGGTTCGGATTGCGCAGGAGCGCCGGCGCCGGCAGGTAGTCCACCGACAGCGCGGCCGAATTCGTGTTCCGGTAGATCCGGCCGGCATCGTCCTGCGTCACACCCCACTGCCCGCGCGCAATCGTCTTCTTCAGCTCGAACTTGCCGTCCTTCAAGCGCAGGAAGCCGTCGTGTTCCGACGTGTACATCCAGTTGTCGAGCGCCCAGAACAAGCCGTTCGCGTTGTGCTCGACGTTGGCGTCGAGCCGCCCGTAGGTGTTCGTCACCAGATCTTTCGTGTCGGCCTTCAGATCGCCGTTCGTGTCGCGCGCCAGCCACAGGTTTGGCGGCTCGGCGATGAGCACGCCGTGGTCCAGCACCTTGAGCGAGCGCGGCAGGACGAGACGGTCAAGGAACACCGTGCGCTTGTCCATCTTCCCGTCGTCGTTTGTGTCTTCGAGCACGACGATCCGGCCGGACGGCTCGTGTTCTGTCGTCGCCGGCATGTCCTGCATGTAGCCGACCATCTCGATCGCCCACATCCGGCCGTCCGGGTCGAAGTCGATGACGACGGGGTCCTGAATCATCGGCTCGCTCACGACGAGCTCGAGTCGGTAGCCGGGCGGCATCGCGATCTTTGCCATCGAGTCGGCGGGTGACAGCACCGGCGAGTCAGCCGACACGGTCTGGAGCGGGGGCGGCCAGGGACGAGTCCCCTGATCGCTCGCGACGAGCGCGGCAGCTCCGGCGACCACGAGCGCGAACACAGCAGAGCCTGGTTTGAACACGGTCATGTCGGGATTACCCTCGGGAAGACAGATGAAAGACTTCGTCCAGATCGCGCGCGATCGGGCTGTGGTCGGGGTTCGACGGCATCAGCTCGCGCATGCTTTGCCACCACCGCTGGCACACCGCCGTCGCGGCAATCGCCCGCCATCGCTCTTCGCTCTCGATCTCGGCGTACGCAAAGAGATCGCCGCTCCCGGGATCGAGAAAAATTGAATAGTCGCGGACACCGTGCGCGACGAGCACGGCCTCGAGCTCGGGCCAGATGGGTTGATGGCGATGCGCGTACTCGGCCTCGCAGCCGGGGTACACGGACATCCGGAACGCCTTACGCAGCATCAATAGGTGAGCTTACCGTAGCGCGGCTCGGGTTTCGAGCCGCGGAAGCCAGGGCGAGGGCGCAGGGCCAACGGCCAAAGCCCAAGCGTTGGCCTGCCGACGCGCGGGAGTCCTGGGCCCTGGAGCCATGGGCCATGGGCCCTGGGGCCCCCCTAGTGCGGGTACGCCCTCAAGTGCTCACGCAGCAGATCGCGGCCGAAATCGCCGTTGAAGTCACGCCAGACCGAGTGGACGTGGTTGCCGTCGTTCTGGGTGTTGTCGTACTCGATGAGGAACGTCGGCCCCTGGACGCGGTAGTAGTGCTTCTTCCCTTTCTCGACTTCACCCGCCCACGCAAACGAGATTTTCTCGAGGCCGGCCTGCTTAATCTTCGCCAGTCGCACGGCCGCGGTGTCCTCGGCCATCTTCGAGGCGTAGACGTCGATGATCTGCATCAGCAACTCGCGCTGCTTGACGGTCATTGCGCTCGCCGCCAGTCCAGGCGGCGTGAGCGGATCGACCTTCAGCGTCGTCATCGTCACGATGTCGCCCGGCGCGACGGGGTTGAAGATGGCGCCCGCGCGCTGCTTCTCGTCGAGCGCCATGACGAGCGTGCGGCCGGTATCTTCCTCCGCCGCAAGAATCCGATGGCCGGTCTGCGGACCTTCCCGGATCTCGTGCGGGTTGGCGCCGAAAAAGGCCGGCGAGCTCGCCACCGCGGTGTTGTTGGCGATGCTGAAGTGCAGCGACACGTGGTGCCCCTCGACGCGCCAGCCCCAGATCCCCTTTGGCGCAGGAGTGCCGAAGACCGAAAAGAAATACAGCTCGGGATCGCGGTTCATGCCACCGCGTCCGCCGCGCGCGCTCTCGATGCCCTTGAGCACGATTTCGAGCTCCATGATCGAGGTCGCCGTCAGCATGCCCTTCTGACTGAGCGCGGCGCGAAGCAGGTTGCGCGCGAGCTCCCGCTGCGGCTCCGTCATCTCCTTGATCGGCACGCCGTTGCGCGGAAACTGGTTCGTCGGGATGAAGTTCCAACGCATCCGCTCGTCGGCCTCGTACGCGAACGTCGCTTTCTGGCGCAATTCCGGAGAGAGCCCGTCCAGAAAACGTGCCGCCGCCGTCGCCATCGCCGCGGCCGATGCCGCGCGCTGTGAACTGACCACGACGCCCGCCAGCGCCACAATGAACAGGCCGAGGGCAACCGCGCCGCGGTTGAGTCTGATGATCTGCATAGTGAGCCCCGCTCGGCGTCACCGTAAACCCCGCCGACCTGCATGTCAATGACGAACCGCACGCGCGGCCGGCGTCACCGCGATCGAACGGGCCGTTGCCCGCCGCGAGCGGCCGATCAAGAATGACGCCCAACTGGAGGAACGCGATGAGAACAGGGAAATGGTCGACGATGGTGCTGGTCGCCGGAGCGTTCGTCGCGGGCTACGCACTGCGCGGTGCGACGGCGGCACCGGGGGTGCAGGCCCAGACGGCCAACCGGGTGTTCGAGCTGCGGACGTACACGGCGGTGCCGGGCAAGCTCGAGGCGCTCAAATCGCGGTTCCGCGATCACACGGTCCAGATCTTCAGCCGGCTCGGCATGACCAACGTCGGGTACTGGCAGCCAATCGACAACCCGCTCTCCGAGAACACCTTGATGTACATCCTGGCGTATCCGAGCCGCGAGGCCGCCATAAGGCGTGGGCTGCGTTCCGTACCGATCCGGAGTGGGTGAAGGCGCGCACCGCGTCCGAAGCGAACGGGCCGCTCACGACGGGGGTCACGTCGGTGTTCCTGAACCCGGTCGATTTCTCGCCGATGAAGTAGAACTCGACAAAACCTTCACCGTGAAGGGCTTTCTGATCTACTGCGCCTTTTTCACATAGGTCTTACTGAAACCGTTGCGCATGTTCGTGACCGTGAACGTGCCGGTGCTCTCCGCGAAGATCTTGATGGCGTGAGCGGGGATGTGCCCCGGCGCGGGGGCGCCGCGCGGCGGCCCGGTCAGCGTCGCGGCGAACACCGCCGGGTCGTCCACGTTCGCGACGAACACTCCGGCGCTGTTCTGATCGACGCCGGCCGAATACGACCAGTGCAGCTGCCAGATGTCCTCGAGGCCGGGCGATGATCGGATGATCTGCATCGCCGCAACGGCGCCGCCTTTGCGCGGGCCGTTCTGCATCACGGCCACACGCGGGCGGACGCCGTGCACGAGCGCTTCCGACCCCGACGAATCCTGGCCGTGATGTGACACCAGGTAGAGATCCACCGTGCCGATCGGATTGGCGGGACACATCAAGTCGAGCTCGTTGTCCCAGAGCAGATCGCCGAGATCGATCGCGCGGAACTGGCCGTACGTGATCACGCTGCCGACCGACTGGCCGTTTTCAGGATCGCGCGTGTTTTCCTTCGGCTTCGAAAGGGCGCAGGGCACGTTCGGCCGCCCGCCTCCCGTGAGCGGCGCTTTCAGTACCTTGCCGCCGGCCGACACGATGCGCCAGTCCAGGCCGGCAATGGGCACGCGATCGCCCGGGTGGACGACGGTGTGCTTCGCCTGGGCGTAGATCTCGGCATACGCGGCCTGGAATCCCGGCAGTTGCTCTTTCTCTTCGACCGTCGGCCCGTGGTCCAGGTAGTGGCGAATCGGGATGCGGCGGGAAAGCTCGGCCAGTCCGCCGATGTGGTCGATGTGATAGTGCGTCAAGAGCAAGTGGTCGATCTGTTTCAGCCCGATCTGCCCGAAGAGCGTGAGGATGCGATCGGTGTCGCGCCCCCCGGGATTGCCGCTGTCGATGAGCAGCGATTCGCCGGACGGGGAGATGAAAAGCGTCGCCTTGCCGCCCTCTGTGTCGATGACGTAAATCTCGAGCGGGGCGGTCGCCGGGCGGGTCTGGGACGCCAGGAGCCCGGCCGAAAACGCCGACACCACGAGCAGCACAGGCCATAGGCGCTTCATAAGAGATAGGAAGAATGATGGATCGATCTCTCGATCAATCGATCGAATTATCGATCGATTTTCTTGGAGGGCCTGATGGTGGCGATTTCTGGGATGGCAGGCGGCGCGGATAGAATGCCGGGCAGCTTTCCATGCATCAGCCCATCCTGCAGAACTTTCGACTTGACGGAAAAATCGCCCTGGTCACCGGGGGCGCCCGCGGCCTGGGCCAGACAATGGCCACCGCCCTGGCGGAGGCCGGCGCCGACGTCGCGCTTGCCGGCCGGTCGCTCGAGACGGCGGAGGCCGCCGCGAAGGGCATCGCGTCGGCCACGGGCCGGCGAGCCAGGGCCTTTGCCGCCGACGTGACCCTCCAGGCCGATATCGATCGGCTGGTCGGGGACGTGGAGTCGGCCCTCGGGCCGATCGACATCCTCATCAACAACGCCGGCGTAAACATCCGCGGGCCCATCACCCAGCTGACCGAAGCGGACTGGGACACCGTCGTCGACACCAACCTCAAGGGGCCGTTTCTCTGCGCCCGCGCCATCGGACCGCGGATGGTCTCGCGCGGCTGGGGCCGGGTGATCAACATGGCGTCGGTGCTCGGGGTCATCGCCCTGGCCGGCCGCGCGCCGTACGCCTCGTCCAAGGCCGGCATCATCAACCTGACGCGCGTTTTGGCGCTCGAATGGGCCGGCACGGGCGTCACGGCGAACGCCATCTGCCCGGGCGCCTTCGCGACCGAGATGAACCGCACGCTGCTGGACGACCCGGTCAAGTACAAGGAGTTCGTGAGCCGCATCCCGATGGGCCGCTGGGGCGAGCTCGACGAGCTCGCGGGCGCGGCCGTCTTCCTCGCCTCACCGGCGGCGTCGTACGTCACCGGCAGCGCGCTCTTCGTCGACGGAGGCTGGACGGCGAGATGACGACGGCACCCGTGCAGGCTGCACTCTGCACCGATATGCGTGAGGACGTTCCGTGAGTGAGAAGCAGCGTTTCCGTTCGGCGGCGTGGTTCAGCAAGCTCGACAAGGACGGGTTCATCCATCGCAGTTGGGTTGGACGCGGATTTCCGCCCGACGTCTTCGACGGCCGGCCGATCGTCGGGATTTGCAACACGTGGTCCGAGCTGACGCCTTGCAACGGGACGTTCCGTGAGCTGGCCGAGCACGTGAAGCGCGGCGTCTGGGAAGCCGGCGGCCTGCCGTTCGAGTTTCCCGTCATGTCCACGGGCGAGACGAGCCTGCGGCCGACGGCGATGCTCTTCCGGAATCTCGTCAGCATGGACGTCGAGGAGTCGATTCGCGGCAACCCGATCGACGGCGTCGTGCTGCTCTGCGGCTGCGACAAGACGACGCCCTCGCTGATCATGGGCGCGGCCAGTTGCGACGTGCCGGCGATCGTCGTCTCCGGCGGCGCGATGCTGAACGGAAACTATCGCGGCAAGCCGATCGGGTCCGGTACCGACGTCTGGCGGTTCAGCGAGGAAGTGCGCGCCGGGCGGATGACCACGCAGGAGTTCTTCGAGGCCGAATCGTGCATGTCGCGATCGAGCGGCGTCTGCATGGTGATGGGCACCGCCTCGACCATGGCCAGCGTCGTCGAAGCGCTCGGCCTCGGATTGCCGCAGAACGCGGCGATTCCGGCCGTGGACTCGCGCCGGTTCGCGCTTGCGCATCAGGCCGGACGCCGGATCGTCGAGCTCATCAAAGAAGATGTGCGGATCTCACGGATCCTCACGCGCGAAGCCTTCGAAAATGCGATCCGCGTGAACGGCGCCGTCGGCGGCTCAACGAATGCCGTCATCCATCTGCTGGCCATCGCCGGGCGTACCGGCGTGCCGCTGTCGCTCGACGACTGGGACACGCTCGGCCGGGACGTGCCGACGCTCGCGAACCTGATGCCATCCGGCAAATACCTGATGGAGGATTTCTATTACGCGGGCGGCGTGCCGGCGGTCATGCGGTCGCTGGCCGAGCACGGGCTGCTCCATGGCGGCGCGATCACGGTGAACGGCCAGACCGCCTGGGAGAACTGCCGCGAGGCGCCGAACTGGAACGAGGACGTGATCCGGCCGTTCGATCGGCCGATGGTCGCGCATGGCGGCATCGCGGTGCTGCGCGGCAACCTCGCGCCCGGCGGCGCGGTGCTCAAACCGTCGGCGGCCTCGCCGCATCTGATGCGCCATCGCGGCCGCGCCGTCGTGTTCGAAAATATCGAGGACTACCGAGCGCGCATCGGCGATCCGGACCTGGAGGTCGATCGCGATTCGGTGCTCGTGTTGAAGGGGTGCGGGCCGAAGGGCTATCCGGGGATGGCCGAAGTCGGCAACATGGGGCTGCCGCCGAAGGTGCTGAAACAGGGCGTCACCGACATGGTCCGGATCTCGGACGCGCGCATGAGCGGCACCGCCTACGGCACCGCGATCCTGCACGTCTCCCCCGAGGCGGTCGCCGGCGGGACGCTCGCGCTCGTCGAGAACGGCGACCCGATCGAGCTCGACGTCGAGGCGCGCCGGCTCACGCTCGCGGTCGACGAAGGGGAGATCGCGCGACGGCGGGCGGCCTGGCGCGCGCCGGAACTGCCGACGACGGGGTACGCGGGCCTCTACGTGAAGCACGTGCAGCAAGCCGATCGCGGCGCGGATTTCGACTTTCTCGTCGGGTGCCGCGGCAGCACGGTGACGCGGGAGTCGCATTGATGGATTAACGCGGCTCAAAGCCCGAGCCGCGCTACGTACGTAGGGCGGGTCGGGTTGCGACCCGCCAGGTTCTCGCAGGGCGGGTCGGGGTGCGACCCGCGGGTATTCGTAGGGCGGGTCGGACTTCGACCCGCCAGGACAAAGGTCTCATCATGAAGCTCGTACGGTTTGGTAAAGCGGGTGAAGAACATCCCGGCATCGTCGATCGCGACGGAAAGATCCGCGATCTCTCCGGTGTCGTCGACGACATCGCAGGCAAAGCGCTCGCCCCTGAGTCCCTCGCGCGCATCCGCGCGATCGACCCGGCCAGCCTCCCGCTCGTTCCCGGGACGCCGCGGTTCGGGCCGTGCGTCGGGCGCGTCGGCAAGTTCATGGCGATTGGACTCAACTACTCGGACCACGCGGCCGAGTCGAACATGCCGGTGCCGAAGGAACCCGTGCTGTTCATGAAAGCAACCTCCTGCATTTGCGGTCCGAACGACGACATCGTCGTCCCGCGCGGCGCCGAGAAAGTGGACTGGGAAGTCGAGCTCGGCATCGTCATCGGCCGCAACGCGAAGTACGTCACCGAAGCCGACGCGCTCTCGTACGTCGCCGGCTACTGTGTCGTTCACGACGTCTCTGAGCGCGCGTACCAGCTCGAGGGCACGGGCCAGTGGACCAAAGGCAAGAGCGCCGACACCTTCGGCCCGATTGGACCGTGGCTCGTCACCACGGACGAAATACCCGATCCGCAGAATCTCGACTTGTGGCTGGACGTGGACGGCAAGCGCCGGCAGCAGGGCTCGACGAAGACGATGATCTTCGGCGTCGCGCACCTGGTCAGTTATCTCAGCCGGTACATGAGCCTGCAACCGGGCGACGTCGTCACCACCGGCACACCGCCCGGCGTCGGACACGGACAGAAGCCGCCGGTTTACCTGCGGGTGGGCAACGAAGTGCGGCTCGGCGTCGACCGGCTCGGCGAGCAGAAGCAGCGCGTCGTCGACGGCGCCTGAGGGACTTGTGACTCAGGATCGTTGGACCGCGGTCGACACGTATCTCGCCGGCCTCTTCGTCCCGCCAGATCCCGCGCTGGACGGCGTGCTCCAATCGATCGCGGCGGCCGATCTGCCGACGATCAGCGTCTCCCCGAACCAGGGCAAACTGCTGTTCATCCTTGCCAAAGCGATGGGGGTGCGGCACGTGCTCGAGCTCGGCACGCTCGCCGGCTACAGCACGATCTGGCTCGCCCGCGCGGTGCCGCCAGGCGGATCGGTGGTGACGATCGAAGTGGATCCGCGTCACGCGGAGATCGCGCGAGCGAACTTCGCGCGCGCCGGCATGGCTGACCGGATTGACTTGCGCGTCGGCGCCGCGCTCGAGGTGCTGCGCGGGCTCGCAGCCGGCAACGCCGGCCCGTTCGATTTGATCTTCATCGACGCCGACAAGGTCGGCTATCCGGATTACCTCGGCTGGTCCATCAAGCTCGCGCGGCCGGGCGCGCTCATCCTCGCCGACAACGTCATCCGCGACGGCGCCGTCGCCGATCCCGCGTCAAAGGACGCGGCGGTGCTTGCCGTGCGACGCTTCAACGAGATGCTGGCGAATGAGCCGCGCGTCATCGCGACGGCGATCCAGACCGTCGGCGCGAAAGGCTACGACGGGTTCGCGGCGTTTCTGGTGACGTAGGCGTCGGCGTTCGCGGCTCGCAACCCGAGCCGCGCTACGAGTTCGAACCGCGCTATTGCGCAGGCATCAATCGAATCAGCGTGCCCGCCGTGCCCGCCGAGAGTGACAGGCCGGTCCCGGCGCCGGTCGGGCTCTGCACGGCGATGTAGAAGTATCCGTCAGGCCCCTGGACGATGTCGCGGACGCGGCCGATCTGATCGAAGATCACTTCCTGCTTCACGACCTTGTCACCCGCGATCTCGAGGCGGATCAGCTTCTGACCGACGAGGCCGCTCACGAAGAGACTCGAGTTTCGCCAGGCCGGATAGCGGTTGCCCGTGTAGAAGGCGATGCCTGACGGACCGATCGACGGTGTGTAAGACACGATCGGCTCGTCCATGCCCGGCTCGGAGGTCTTCGTAATCTCCTTCTGCGTCCCCTTCGTCACCACCGCCCAGCCGTAGTTGTGGCCCCGCTCGATGATGTTGATCTCGTCGCCGCCACCCGGCCCATGCTCGGACGACCACAGCTTGCTACTCACCGGATCCCATGCCAGGCCTTGTGGATTGCGGTGGCCGTAGCTCCAGATCGTCGCCACCGCACCGGGCGTCGAGACGAACGGATTGTCTTTCGGCGCCGAGCCGTCGTCGTTCACGCGATGGATCTTGCCGAGCGGCGTTTTCAGGTCCTGCGCGTTCTCTATCGCCCCGCGTTCGCCGAGGCTGTAGAACAAGTGGCCCTGACGATCGAAGACCATTCGCGCGCCGAAGTGCGCACCGCTGGTCGTGTAGAGCGCCGGCGCGGCGCGGAAGACGAACTGCTGATCGGTCCACTCGTTGTTCTTGTTGATCTTGCCGCGGACGATCACGGTCATCGAGGGAATCTGCGGTCCGCGACCGCGACCCTGCGGCGCGCCTGCGGCCGGCGGCGCGGCCGGATCGGGCGCGGGCGGCTGGGCCGGCGGCGTGAAGCCCGGCAGAACTTCGGAATAGGCGAGGTAGATCCACCCGTTGCGCGCGTACTCGGGATGCACTTCCACGTCGAGAAATCCGCCGTCCTGTTGGACGTGCGGGACCGGCGTGCCCTTGACCGGCGCGGACAGCACGCCCTTTTCGAACAGACGCAGCCGACCTGGCCGCTCGCTGATGAGTAGCCGGCCGTCCGGCAGAAACGCCAGCGCAAACGGTGTGTCGAGCTCCTTGTTGAGCACCTCGACCTTCACGGTCTGCAATTCGGACTTGATGACGAGACCGGAGGGGTCGGCCACGAACGGCTTAGGCGGCGCCTGCGCGGCACCGCCGCCCTGGACCGCGCGTCCTGCACGGGCGGACGGCGAGAGGATAAGAACAGCCGTGAACAGGATCGGAAATATCAACCGTCTCGACATGGCGGCGCTCCTCGTTCGCCGAATATCTTCGGCTAAAAGGACTCTACCGGAATTCGGCCCTACCAGTTCCAGAGAGTACCGTCCAACTTCCGGTTGACTGGCAGATAGGCCCGCTGGTACGGAAACTTCGCCGCGAGCGTCTCGTTGATGTCCACGCCGTGACCGGACGCGTCGCCCGGATCGAAGTGCCCGTCCTTGAAAGTGTACGCGTGCGGAAACACCTCGTCGGTCTCGCGCGTGTGCGGCATGTACTCCTGAATGCCGAAGTTGTTGATCGAGATGTCGAAGTGCAGCGCCGCGCCCATCGTCACCGGTGACAAATCGGTCGCGCCGTGGCAGCCCATCTGGACGTGGTACATCTCTGCAAACGCCGCCGCCTTCTTCATCGGCGTGATGCCGCCGCCGTGCAGCACGGTCATCCTCAGGTAATCGATCAACTGTTCCGTGATGAGCAGTCTTGCGTCCCACACGCTGTCGAAGATCTCACCCACGGCGATGGGCGTCGTCGTGTGCTGCCGGATGACTCGAAATCCCTCCTGCAGCTCGGCCGGCGTCGGATCCTCGAGCCAGAACAACTGATACGGCTCGAGCGCCTTGCCGAGCCGGCCCGCCTGCACCGGGGTCAGGCGATGATGCGCGTCGTGCAGGAGGTGCAGGTCGTCGCCGTGCTTGATGCGCAACTGTTCGAACAGCTTCGGCACGTGCCGCAGGTACTTTTCCGTGGACCAGACCTGCTCGACCGGGAGCCCCTTTGTCGCCGGCTCGTAGAGCGCGCCTTTCGCATGCGGGACGCCGTACGTGTCGGGCAGACCGGGCACGCCCGACTGCGCGCGCACGGCGAGAAAGCCCTCCTCGACGTGGCGCGCCACCGCATCTGACGTCTCCTCGATGTCGCGGCCGTTCGCGTGCCCGTACGCCATCACGCGATCGCGGCTGCGCCCGCCGAGCAGGTTGTAAAGCGGCGTGCCAAGCGCCTTGGCCTTGATGTCCCACAACGCCACATCGACAGCCGAGATCGCCGTCATCGTGACCGGCCCCTTCCGCCAGTACGCGCCGCGATAGAGGTAGTACCAGATGTCCTCGGTGCGCGCCGCGTCTCGGCCGATCAGGCATGGAATCACGTGTTCGCTGAGATAGCTCGCCACCGCGAGCTCCCGCCCGTTCAGCGTCGCGTCGCCGATCCCGTACACGCCGTCATCCGTCTCGATCTTCAGGGTGACGAAATTCCGGCCGGGCGAACAGACGATGACGCGGGCGTCACGGATCTTCATGGGGTAAGAGCATGCCACAGGCAGGAGAGCCTAAAGGCCTCGACACGGTGAACACCGTGAGCACGGACGGCACGGAAACCCCGAGTTCCCGTGGCCTCCATGGGCACACGTACGACTCTTACGGCGAAGCGTCAGCGATCAATAAGGCTGTCTGGACGTACACATTCGGCCGCGAATCCTCAACACGGAGCGCACGGAACCACGGAGAGCACGGACTCATTTGGGTTGTCCCCAAGCAATCCGTGATCTCCGTGTTGCTCCGTGATCCCCGTGTTATGGCCTGAACACGTATCCTCCCTAAAACGAGAAGCGCACCTGCAGCTGCACGGTCCTCGCGTTCTGGTAGTCAGTCGCGACGCCAAACCCCGCGCCGCGCGGCCGCGAACGCGAGTCGATGAGATCGCCGTTCGCGTTGTACGGGAGATTGGTCACCGTGACCGGGTCGCTCGGGTTTTGCAGGTTCATCGTCGTGTTCCGGTTGGTGATCGCCGCGGCGTTCGGCGCGTTGAACACGTCGACGCGCAGCTGGACGTTGCGCGCGGCGCCGAGCCGGATCGTTCGCGACAGCGACAGGTCGAGAATGCTGGTGAAGCACGCGCGCATGTAATTGTCGGGCGACTCGAGCCCGACGCTGCCGACCGGCGGCCCCTGGAACGCCGAGGTGTTGAACTGCTGGTAGGGGTTGGTGCTGCAGCCCGACCCTGGATCGCCGGCGATGCTCACGCGCGCGCCGTAGTCCTGCGATCCGGTCAAATTCACGCTGCCGCCGCCGTTCTGATAGCTGAAGCCGATGTCGTACCCATCGCCGGTCCGGCCCGTCCAGATGCCGGACAGCCGCCAGTCGTTGAGGACGTAGCCGAGAAATTGCCGCAATGTGCCGTCACGCGAGATGTCGGGAAGGTCCCAGACGAAATTCGCCTTCAGGATGTGAACGCGACCCACGGCGGTCCCGAGCAACTCGTCCGCCCTGGCCTGGTCGTCGCGGATGACGTACGACCCGTCGGCGTTGTGCTGCAGGCGCACGCCGGTGGTCTGGTGGTCGTAGAGGCTGATCGTGTCGTTGAATCCGAACGATATGCCCTTGTTGAACCGCCGGTTGAATGCGAACTGGATCGAATGATACGTGCGCCAGCCGCGGCCCCACTGCTGCTGAATGGCCCCGTATCCGCGAAACGCACGCATCCGATCCTGGGACACGGCCGCCGCGCCGGGCGTCGTGCTCGACAACGTCGGATCCTGGTTCTGTGGCAGGAACGCCGAGCCGAAGTCGACGGCGTTCAGGTTCACGTTCTGCAGCAGGTTGAAACTGTGATGGCCGACGTACGAGAAATCGAGCGACGTCGCCCACGGCAGCATCATCTGCATGCCGGCATTCCACTGGGTGGAGGATGGCAACTTGCTGTCGTACTCGTAGACAGCGAGCGCGGGCGGCCCTTCAGTCGTCAGGCCGCTGGCGCCGAGCGTCTGCAGCGTCCCGTAGCGCACGGTGATGTTCTTGTAGGTCGGCGGGTTCTGCACCTGCGGGAAGATGGCGTTGCCGTCCGGCCGATCGAAGAAGAGTCCGGCCCCGCCGCGAAGCACCAGCGTCTGCCGGCCGCTGAGGTCGTAGGCCATGCCGAAGCGCGGCGCGAGCGCAAGCAGCGGCCACGTATACGTCGTCTTTGCGATCCCCTGGCCGGAGAGGAACAGGCCGTTCGTCGGATCGCCGGTTCCGGGAACCAACGTTCCGATTGAGTTGACGGACGTGGGGCCGAGAAGCTGTCCGTTCCGCGGGTCCATCGCCTGGCGGTTACTACTGGCCGGACAGGGACTCGCGCCGGCGCAGCCCGCGGCGTACAGCAGCGGCGCCTGATCGGTGGTCCATTCCTCCGGCAGGAAGTTCGACGCCTGGCCGAGCTTGTCGTACTGCGGCTGTTGCCGGACGAGCCGCACGCCGTAATCCATGGTGAGGCGGTTGGTCACCTTCCAGTTGTCCTGGATGTAGCCCTCGGTGTTGTTGTAAATGAACACGCCTTCCACGTACTTCGACGCCTGGTTATAGGAGCTGAAAACACCGAGCGCCGCATTGGCGTAGCCGAACGTCGAGTCGAACGGGTTGTTCGAGTCGTTCGAGAACGTGATCGTGCCGTTCCACCCGGCGCGCTGCTGCGCCTTGAAGCTGTGCGTGTTGTAGAAGCCGGCCTTGATCGTGTGACGCCCCATGACCCTGGTCAGGCTGATCGAGACGTCCTGTGTCCGGTTGACGTTCAGGAAGCCGGGGTACGGGATGTTCGGCGGGGCGTTGGCGACCCGGCTGCCCCACGTGAAGCCCGGCGGCAGCTGGATGCGCGTGCCGTCCCAGATGGGCGGCTCGACGTCGTTGAGCACGCCGTACGCGTAGTAGTCCGGGTTCAGGATGTTCGCGTCGGGGAACAGGGCCGGCAGCGCGCCCAACCCCGCCGTCAGCTTGCTCGCAATCGGATTCATCGGCAGCGCGGCCGTGCAGAAGTTCGGGCCGTTGCCGTTCAACGCACACCCCGCCTGCTCATTGCTGGCGCGTCCGTAGGTACCCTCGAGAAATGTCGTGGCGTTGAGGTTGTAGTTGAACGTCACGGCCATCGTCCCGACGTGCGGATTCTGCATCCGGGTATCGTTGAAGCCGGGAACGGATCCGAGCACCGTCTGCTTGCGCTGCGACCAGTTCGTCATCTTGAAGGTCGCGCGCCACGAGTTGGACGCCTGGTAGTCCAGGCGGATGGCGGGCTGATAGGCGAGCAGGCTTTCCGACGGCCGCGTGATCTCGAAGTTGTACGCCACGCCCGGCGCCGCCGTGCCCGTCGGCAGCGGGTACATGTTCAGGATGTTCAAGCCGATCTGATACAGCTTGCTTGCCGGAATGCGGCCGACGACGCCGCCGTCGGCATAGCAGGCGGCCTGACTCGAGGCGTTGCAGCTGCCGGTGAGCGACGTGTCGCGGATGTACGGATACGGATTGCCGTTGTTGTCGGTGGACTGCGAGAAATCGCCCTGACGCTCGAGCAGCGTCGGCATCCGGTGACGCACCACGTTTTTGCCGCCGGTCCGCGGCTGATATTCATGGCTGTAGAAAAAGAACAGCCTGTTTCTGCCGCCGGGCTTTCCGACCGGTCCGCCAATCGAGTAGCCCCACTCGCGCTGCTTCGTGACCGCCTTGGGATCGCCGTTCAGCTTGTTCGTCTTGGTGTTGGAGTTCCAGTCGGAATTGCGTTCGACGTCGTAGACGGATCCGCGGAACCGGTTCGTGCCGCCGCGAGTGACGGCCGTGATCTGAAGCCCGCTCGATCGGCCGTACTCCGCCTGATAGCCGGAGGCGAGCACTTTGACTTCGGCGATCGATTCCACGTTCACCGCCACGAGCAGCCGGTTGCTGCCGGTGTCCATGGTGGAGGCGCCATCCATCATGAAGTTCGTCGCGCCGCCGCCGCCGACGCGCGCCGTGCCATCCACGCCGGGCGCCAACGTCGCGAGCGTCGCGAAGTTGCGATCGGCCAGCGGCAGGTTGGCCACCGAGTCGGTCGCCACGGTAAACGAGCGCTCGCCCGTGAACGCCTGAATCAGCGGCGTGTCGCCCTTGACGTCCACCGTCTCGGTGACGCCGCCGATCTCGAGCGCGATCGTCGGAATGGCAACGCGATCGGCGGGACTGACCGCCACTCCCTTGCGCTGGGCCGTCTTGAAGCCGCTCATCGTCACTTCGAGCGTGTAGGTGTCGGCGGTCACGTTGACGAACACGAAATCGCCGTTGACGCTCGTGACGGCCGACGGCAGCTTGACGCCGCGCGTCTCACTCACCAATGTGACCGTCGCGCCCGGAATCACACCGCCCTGCCCGTCTCTCACGGCACCGGCGACGCTCCCCGTCACCTGTGCCGAGGCGGACACGGAGAAGCTCGCCACGAACGCAACGACAGTTGCGACAGTCCCCAGTCGGTATGTCATCGGATCCCCCGTATGAAGTAGGAACAATACATCCGGGGTGTATCAGCGCAAGGCCTTTTTCGGGCCGAGCGCGTTTCAGAACTCAGAAGGAGGGGCGGGCCCCTCCTGGAGCCAGAGTTTTGCAACGCACGCTCAGCCGAGGAGGCAGGCCTTGCAGTACTCCACGCACTTGGCAATTTCCGCCATGCGATCCCCGCCGGCCGGCAACGGCACTTCGAACTCGATGGTGGCCTGGAACTTCCACTTCTTGTCACGCATCATCTGAAGCACTTCTTTGATCGGCGTGTCGCCCTGTCCAAACGGCACGTTCGGACCGTTGTTCAACTTGCGATCCTTCACGTGCACGTGCGTGATGCGCTCGTAGTGCTTCTGGACGAACGGAATCGGGGATCCCTGGCCCGCGGTGAAGTGTCCGAGATCGAGGTTCGCCGCGTTGAACTTCGCATACGAGAACACGGTCTCGAAGTCCTCGACGGTCGTGGCGGCATGGCCGTGATAGCCGAATTGCATCTTGTGCTTGTCGGCGAATTGACCGAGCCGCTTCGCGCCTTCGAGGTTGATTTCGGTCGAGAGCGCTCTCGCTCCGAGCGCCTTGGAGACCTCGAAGCAGTAGTCGACTTCATCGTCGGACATCGTGAAGATGCCGTCCCACTTGACGATTTCGATCAGGACGCCCTCGTCTTCAAATTTCTTGCGGAACTGCTTCACCTTGTCGAGCGAGACGCCTGCCCGCCACTTGCGGGTTTCTTCGGCGGCTGCCCGTTGCGCCGCCTGCTGTTCGGGCGTCAACTCCGCCCGCCCCGCCCCGCGCCCGCCACCCTGCCTGCCGGCTTCGCCGCGTGCGGCGCCGGCCGCTCCGGGCGGCGGAGGCTCCTGTCCCGCCGTTCCGCCTGCGCGTCCACCGGCCGCAGCCTGTGGATCTTGAGCGGCACCTCGACCAGCGCCTCTGCCGCGCGGCGCTGCGGCTCCGGCGATGGCTGCCGGCGACCCGAGAAACAGCTCAACCGGCTGGGCGCGCAGTTCGACCCCGCTGACGCCGAGCTGGATGCATCGCTGGAGGATCTCATCGCCGGTGGTGTAGTTGCCCGTGCCGAAGTTGTACGGCACGTTCATCCCCACCTGCACTCCGGCCCACTTCGAGTTGGGCTTGGCCCGCAACACATTGGCCCACGCCACGTGTGAGTCGAGCAGTCCAACCGTTGGAACACCAGCCAGCACAAGCTTTCCGAAATCGCGACGTGTGTAGTCCACAGCTGCCTCTTCAAAAGGAATGGTGCGACGGACCGGGCGATCGATTGAGGAGCGGGCCGACAATCGGCCCGCTCCCGGTCACCAGGTCAGAACGTGAATCGAATCTGCGCCTGTATGGTTCGCGCCGCCTGATAGTTGTTCGCCACGCCGAAGCCGGCCCCGCGCGGCTTCGACAACGCCTCAATCAGGTTGCCCTGCGCATCGAAGGGCAGGTTGGTGATCGTGCTCGGACTGTTCGGGTTCTGCAGGTTCATCGTCGTGTTCCGCCCCGTGATCTTCGCCTGATTGGGGGCATTGAACATGTCGACGCGCAGCTGGATGTTCCGGGCTTTCCCCAGCCGGATGTTCCTCGCGACCGACAGGTCCAGCACGCTCGAGAAGCAGCCCTTGAGGTAGTCGTTCCCCGACTCGAGTCCGACGCTCCCGACCGGCGGGCCCTGGAACGCCGCGGTGTTGAACTGCCGGTACACGTCGCTGCTGCAGCCCTGACCCGGATCGCCGACGATGAGCACGCGGGCGCCGTAGTCGGGCGAGCCGGTCAGGTTGATGTTGCCCCCGCCGCTCTGGTAGTTCTGGCTGACCGTGTAGGAGTTGCCGGTGACCCCCGTCCAGATGCCCGAGAACTGCCAGTCGTTGATGACGTAGCCGAGGACGCGCAGTGCCGACTGGTCGCTCTTCAGATCGGGCAGATCCCAGACGAAGTTCGCCTTGATCGTGTGACGCGTCGGCGCGGTCTGGAAGAGCGCGTCCGCTTCGGCCTGGTCTGCGCGGATGCTGACCGAGCCGTCCGGGTTGTGCTGCAGGCGCGCCGCCGTGCTGCCCTTCGTGGAGAGGCCGATCGTGTCGTTGAACCCGAAGGACACGCCGCGCGAAAACCGCCGCTGGAACGAGATCTGGAGGGAGTGATGCGTGACCCAGCCGCGATCCGAATTCTGCGTGATCGAGCTGTAGCCGCGGAAGCCCCGCATCTGATCGGACGGCACCGACGTGGCGCCCGGCGTCGTCGGGGTCAGCGTCGGATCCTGATTCTCCGGCAGGAACGCCGCGCCGAAATCGATGGCGTTGATGTTCGTCGCCTCGACGATGTTGAAGCCGTGCTGACCGACGTACTCGACATCAACGACCGTGGACCATGGCAAGGCGATCTGCATCCCGCCGTTCCACTGGGTGGACGAAGGCAGACCGCCGTCGTACTGGTACACGCTCAGCGATGAGGGCGCCTCCGTCGCGAGCCCCCCTTGGTTGAGGCTCTGCAGCTGACCGTACCGGATCGTGACCGATCGGCGTGTCGGCGGATTGAGGACCTGTGGGAAGACCGAGTTGCCGCTCGGCCGATCGTAGTACAGGCCGGCGCCGCCGCGCAGCACGAAGCGCTGCGCGCCGCTGAGGTCGTACGCCATCCCGAACCGCGGCGCGACACCCAGCGACGGCCAGGTGTAGGTCGTCTCCGGAATGCCCTGCCCCGCTTGAACCAGGCCATTGGTCAGATTGCCGGTGTTCGGCACCAGCGTGCCGATCGCCAGCGTGGTGTTCGGACCGAGGAACTGTTTCGTGATCGGGTTCATGGCCTGCCGGTTCGTACCCGTGCAGGGATACACGCCGTTGGCACAGCCGGCGACGTACAGCGTCGGGGCTGCCGAGAGCGCGAACCGATCCGTGAAGAAGTTCGAGGCCTGCAGGCGCTTGTCGTACTGCGGCTGCTGATGCACGAACCGGACACCGTAGTCGAACGTGAGCCGATCGCTCAGCTTCCAATTGTCCTGAACGTACCACTCAGTGTTGTTGTAGACGTATTCGCCCTCGACGGTTTTCGATCCCTGCGAATAGGCACTGAAGCAGCCGATGGCCGCGTTCGCGAAACCGAACGACGTGTCGCACGGGTTCGTCCCGACGGCGTCCTGCTGGAAGTTCAGGGACGGTCCGCCGCCGCCGCCACCCTGGATCTGCTGCTTGTTGCTGTGGGTGTTGTAGAAGCCGCCCTTGATCGTGTGACGTCCCGACACCTTGGTGAGGCTGAGCGAGATGTCATGACTGCCGGCGACGTTCTGGCTCGGAAAGCCGATGTTGGGCGGCGTGTTGTTGTTGTTGATCCGGTTGCCCCACGAGAAGCTCGGCGGGAGCAAAACGCGCGTGCCGTCCCACATCGGAGATCCGCTCGCGTTCAGAAGCGAGTAGACGAAATACTGCGGGTCGACGAGGGCGGCCTCGGGAAAGATGAACGGCAGATCCGCGAGGCCCGCGTTGTTGCGGTTCGCGATCGGGTTGACCGGAAACGCGTTGCAGAACTGCGGTCCGCCGCCGGAGCCGACGCCGAAACATCCGCCCTGGTAGGCGTAGCTCCGGCCGTACGTCGCCTCGAGAAACACCGTCGAGCTCATGCTGTAGTTGACCGTGGCCGCGAGTGTCATGACGTGCGGGGTGACCATGCGCGTATCGTTCCAGCCGGGAATCGATCCGTTTTGCGTCCGTTCACTTTGGGTGAATCCCGAGTACTTGAAACTGCCGCGAAGGGTCGGCGTCGGGTTGTAATCCAGCCGGATCGCGGGCTGCCAGCTCAGGGCGCTTTCGTTCGGTCTGGTCAGCTCGAAGTTGTAGGCCTGCTGCGCCGGGACGTTGGCGATGTTGGGCAGCGGCCACAGCTTCAGGATGTTCAACCCGGTCTGATACAGCATGTTGGCCGGAATCTTGCCGAGCACGCCGCCGTCGTTGAAGCAGGCGACCTGACTGGCGGCGCTGCACACGCCGCTCAGGCGCGGATCCTTGACGTACGGGTACGGATTGCCGTTGTTGTCGGTCGTCCTGGAGAAGTCGCCGGCCCGCTCGAGCTCGGTCGGCAGGCGGAGCCGGACGACGTTGTTGCCGCCCGTCCGCGGCTCGAACTCCTGCGTGTAGAAGAAAAACAGCTTGTTGCTGCCGCCGGGCTTCCCGATCGGTCCGCTGACCGAGTAGCCCCAATCGCGCTGGCGCGACGTCGTCTTGGGGTCGCCGTTCAACTTGTTGACCTTGCTGTTGGAGTTCCAGTCGGAATTGCGCTCCACGTCGTACAGCGATCCGTGAAAGCGATTGGTCCCGCTCTTGGTCACCGCGGTGATCTGCAGTCCGCTCGACCGGCCGAACTCGGCTTGATAGCTCGACACGAGCACCTTCACTTCGGCGATGGATTCGACGTTGAGATCGATGATCGCGCGATTGCTGCCCGTGTCCATCGTCGAGACGCCGTCCATCATGACGTTGCTGTTGCCGCCGCCGGTGGAGGAGCGATCGCCGATCCGGCTGGTGCCCGTGACACCGGGTGCAAGCGAGGCGAACGCCGTGAAGCTGCGGCTGGCAATCGGCAGGTTGGTGACCGAATCGGTGTCGATCGAGAAGGATCGATCTCCAGAGCTCGCCTGGATCAGTGGCGACTCCGCCTTCACGTCGACGACTTCACTGGTCCCTCCCACTTCGAGCACGACGGTTCCCAGGCTCATGCGCTGACCGGGGCTCACGATCAGGCCCGATCGCTTCAAGGTCTTGAACGACGGCATCGACACCTCGAGGGTGTAGGTGTCGGCCTTGAGGTTCGGAACGACGAAGTCGCCGGTCACACTCGTCACGACCGGCGTCGATTTCGTGCCCTGCGTGTCGCTCACGAGCGAAACGGTCGCTCCCGGGATCACGCCACCTTGTACGTCCTTCACCGTGCCGGCGATCGCGCCGGTCGTGATTTGTGCCGACGCCGTCCCGGCGAACATCGCAACGAGCGCGAGCACGCCGACGCTCACGAACCTTCCTCGCATCTTCATCACTCCTCCTGGTACACGTCGAACAGTTCAGTTCACGTCGAACGGAGCACGCGGCTCCGGGGCGCGGCCTGCACCGGGGCCGGTTCTGCCGCTTCCGAGTCCTGCTCGCGCTCGGCGCCGAGCAGGTGATCGCTCATCAGCGTCTGCGCGAGCCCGCGATTGCGGTCGCGGATGGCCTGGTAGATCCGGCGGTGCATTTCCGCGGCCGGCCGGCGATCGCGCGCATGACTGGCGGTCTGACGCCGCAGCTCGTAGAAGATCGCCGACACCATCTCCACGATCGACGCGAGGATCGGATTGCCGGACGCGGCCGCCACCGCGCGATGGAAGCGGATGTCGTGCAGCAGAAACGCCTGCGCGTCGTCGAGCGTCGCGAACATGCCGGTGACCTCGTCGGAGATGGCGGCCACGTCGGCGTCGGTCGCGCGGTCGGCGGCGAAGCCGGCGACGCCGACTTCGAGCGTGCGCCGCGCTTCGAACATCTCGCGCCGCGTGAACCCGTGGAGCGCCGCGAGAAAACTGAGCGGCTCGCTGTCGAGCATGGGCGGTCCGTCGGCGACGAACGTGCCGGCACCGTGTCGGATGACGACAACGCCCTTGGCGGCGAGCGATTGCAACCCGGCGCGGACGCTCGTGCGGCTCACGCCGACGGTGCCGACGAGCTCGCGCTCGGGCGGCAGCCGCTGACCGCGGCGCAGGTGTCCGCTCACAATCAGCCCACGCACGTGCTGGGTGACGAGCTCGGTCGCGAGCCGGGTATCTGGACCGACCTGCGCATTTCGACGCGCGAGAGATGTCATACCAATTCGGTCGAGACGTTAACGGACGGATGGCCGGAGATCAAGCCTGATCCGGTGCGTTCTGCACTGCAAGTTCGGGTGCGCGCCGATTCATCAAAAACATCGAAAATAAACGATCTGATCGATACTTTGGCCGATTGGCGTTCTGCATCGCGCAACAATTCCGGAGGCCGCGAGCCCCGCCGAGGTTGCCCGATACTCACCCCCTGTCTCGCCAGCGAGGATGGAACCGCTTCCAGCCCAGTGGTCGGACCACTTCCCGGCCCGACCTTGCCCACAGGGATCGCTTTTGCTAGCGTAGGCGCACGCCCCCGGCACCACCCGGCGACCCAGGAGGATTCCATGCCGTACTCTCGACGTGAAGCGGGCAAGCTCGCCCTGGCGGCCCTGCCGGCGGTCGCCTTCCTCCGCGGCGCGACGCCCGCCTTCGCGCGCGCGCAGAAACCCAACTCGAAATTTGCCGGCGTGCTGGTCGGACTGAACGTCCCGTACAACTTCGGCACGCAGTCGGAGTGGCCCGCCGATCGCATTCTCAAGGCGGTCGTCGATCTCGGCGTGAGCGGCCTCGAGTTGCGCGCCCAGCCGATCGAGATCTTTGCGGGCGCGCCCAAGGAGCTCGTCTACCCGGCCGGCACACCGCGCGGCACGACACCGACCCCCGAACAGCAGGCCGCACGCAAGCAGGGGGCGGCGGACCTGACGAAGTGGCGGCTCTCGGCGCCGATGGCGAAGGTGCGCGAGTTGAGGCAGACGTACGAGGATGCCGGCGTGCTCGTCGAGATCGTCAAGGTCGACGGGTTCTTCGGCCGCAGCGACGACGAGCTCGACTACAGCTTCGCGCTCGCCAAGGCGATGGGCGCGCGCGCGATCTCGACGGAGATCTCGCAGAACCAGGACGACCTGAAACGCGCCGGCCGGTTCGCCGACAAGCACCAGCTCATGGTCGGCTATCACGGGCACACCGAGACGGGACCGGCCGACTGGGAGCAGGCGTTCAGCTACGCGAAGTTCAACGGCGCCAACCTGGACATCGGACACTTCGTCGGCGGACACAAGACCTCACCCATCCCGTTCCTGAAGCAGCACCACAGCCGGATCACGCACCTGCACATCAAAGACAAGACGCTGCAGAACGCGAATGTCCCGTTCGGCCAGGGTGATACGCCGATCAAAGAAGCGCTGCAGCTGCTCCGCGACAACAAGTGGCCGATCCAGGCCACCATTGAATTCGAGTACGACGTGCCGGCCGGCTCGGATCGCATGGCGGAAATGGCCAAGTGCGTCCAGTTCTGCAGGGATTGCCTGGTGTAGCAGCGTGGTCGCGGTCGGCAACGGTCTCGTCAGTGGCGTCCTCTCGGCGGAGGACCTTGGCCGCATCGCCCGGGAAGGCGTCGCGCGCCTGCCGGTCGACGGCCGCCGCGTCCTCGTCATCATCCCCGACGGCACGCGGTCGATGCCGATGCCGCAGATGTTCGAGCTGCTGGATCGCGAGCTCGGTCCACGCGTGGCCGCGCTCGACTTTCTTGTCGCCCTCGGCACCCACACCCCGATGAGCGACGCGCAGCTCAGCCGCCATCTCGGGCGGCCGGTCGCCGGCGGCCGCGCCGGCGCGCACCAGATCTTCAATCACCGTTGGGACGATCCGTCCACCTTTGCCGATCTGGGTACCATCCCGGCGCGTGAAATCGCCGATCTCACCGGCGGGCGGCTCGCCGAGGACGTGCACGTCGCGCTCAACCGGCTCGTCGTCGAATACGACCACGTGCTCATCTGCGGGCCGGTGTTTCCGCACGAAGTCGTGGGGTTTTCCGGCGGCACCAAGTATCTCTTCCCGGGGATCGCGGCGCCGCCGATCATTCACTTCACGCACTGGCTCGGCGCGCTGATCACGAGCTACGAGGTGATCGGCACGGCCGACACGCCGGTGCGGGCCGTCATCAACCGCGCGGCATCGCTGCTTGCCACACCCGTGTCCCTGCTCGCGCTCGTCGTCGTGCACGAGGGGGTGGCGGGACTCTTCTGCGGCGACCTCAACGACGCGTGGCGGCGGGCGGCGGACCTCTCGGCGCGCCGCCACGTCGTCTGGGTGGATGAGCCGTTCGATCAGGTGCTCGCGGTGATGCCGTCGATGTACGAGGATCTGTGGACGGCGGCCAAGGGCGCGTACAAGACCGAGCCCGCGGTGGCCGACGGCGGCGAGGTGATCATCTACGCGCCGCACGTTCGCGACGTCAGCCGCGTGCACGGGCCGCTGATCGAGGAGATCGGTTATCACTGCCGCGACTACTTCCTCGCGCAGTGGGATCGTTTCCGCCGGTATCCCGGCGGCATCCTCGCGCATTCGACGCACGTCAAAGGCCTCGGCACGTACGATGCGGCGCGCGGCGTCGAGTCGCCGCGCATCCGCGTGACGCTCGCGACCGGCATCGCTCAGGATCGCTGCGAACGCATCACTCTCGGGTATTGTGATCCGGCCGCCATCGATCCCGGCACCTGGAAGGGCGACGGCGGTCGAACGCTCGTCGTCCCGCGCGCCGGCGAGATGCTGTATCGGGTCGGACGTCCGCAGGAACTGGCGGGTGCGGTGACGACGGCCTCGGAGGTCGGCGCGCCCGACCTTCCAACACGCCGACCTCCGAGGTCATCGGTATGACAATTGACATGGGCGTGGTCGGGCTTGGCGTCATGGGCGCCAACCTCGCGCGCAATATCGAAAGCCGCGGATTCAGCGTCATCGGCTACGACGTGGATGCGGCCAAGACGAAGGCGTTTCTCGATGGCCCGGCCCGCGGCACGCGGATCACGGCCGCCGCGCGGCCCGAAGAGCTGGCCGAGGCGCTGGCCCGGCCGCGGCGCGTGCTCATCATGGTCCCGGCCGGCCCGGCGGTGGACAGCGTCGTCTCCCATCTGCAGCCGCACTTTGCGGCGGGCGACGTGCTGATCGACGGCGGCAATTCCTACTTCGCCGACACGGATCGCCGCACGGACGGGCTCGCGAAGGCGGGCATGCACTTTCTCGGCACGGGCGTCTCGGGCGGCGAAGAAGGCGCGCTCCGGGGCCCGTCGATCATGCCCGGCGGTTCGCGTCCGGGCTGGGAAGCGGTGACCGAGATCTTCCAGGCCATCGCGGCCAAAGCCGAGGATGGCGATCCGTGCGTGGCGTACATGGGGCCGCGCGGCGCCGGGCACTACGTGAAGATGGTGCACAACGGCATCGAGTACGGCGACATGCAGCTCATCGCCGAAGCGTACGACCTGCTGCATCGCGGCGCCGGCGTGCCGATCCGCGAACTGGCCGACATCTTCACCGAGTGGAACGACGGCGACCTCCGGTCCTACCTCATCGAGATCACCGCGCGCGTGTTGCGGGAACCCGATCCGGACACCAGTCAGCCGCTGGTCGAGGTGATCCTCGACGAAGCGCAGCAGAAGGGCACCGGCAAGTGGATGAGCCAGAACTCGTTCGACGTCGGCGCGCCGATTCCGACGGTGAACGCCGCGGTCGAAGCGCGTTTGATCTCGGCGCTCAAGACCGAGCGCGTCGCCGCAAGCCGCGTCCTCGCGGGACCGGCGGCGTCGTTCACGGGTCAGCGCCAGCAGCTCATCGACGCGACGAGACAGGCGCTCTACGCCTGCAAGATCACGTCGTACGCGCAAGGCATGGCGCTGCTCCACATGGCGTCGGCCGAGTACCACTACGACATTCAGCCGGGCGAGGTGGCCCGGATCTGGCGTGCCGGCTGCATCATCCGCGCCGCGCTTCTCGGCGACATCCGCGACGCGTATCGGCGCCAGCCGGCGCTGGTGAACCTGATGCTGGACCGCGCCTTTCGCGACGCGCTCGCCGCGCGCCAGGAGGGGTGGCGCCACGCGCTGCAGACCGCGCTCGGGCTCGGCATCCCGATGCCCGCCATGAGCTCGTCGCTGGCCTACTACGACGCCTACCGCGCCGCGCGGCTGCCCGCCAACGTGACCCAGGCGCAGCGCGACTTTTTCGGCGCGCACACCTACCGCCGCGTCGACCGCGACGGCACCTTCCACACGAAATGGGCTGACGCATGATCGCCGTTCGTCCCGACGGCGCCCTCGATTTTTTGTCGCTGGGCGCGCTCGTCCATCGTCTCGATCCCGGGCTCGTGCCGTTCCGCAAGGCCACGTCCTGCGAGATCCATGTGAGCGGCGGCGAATTCAACACCGCCGCGAACCTCGCGGATTGTTTCCGGCTGCGCAGCGCCGTGGCCAGCGCGATGGTGGATTACCCGATCGGTGACCTCATCGCCGAGCGCGTCCGGGCGATGGGCGTCAAGCCGTTCTACAAGCACTTCGCGCACGATGGCGTCCGCGGGCCGAACATGGCGACCGTCTACAGCGATCGCGGCCACGGCGTCCGCGGACCGGTCGTCTTCTACAACCGCAGCAACGAAGCGGCGGCGCAACTGAAGCCGGGCGACTTCGACTGGAAGGCGATTCTGGCCGGCGGCGTGCGCTGGTTCCACAGCGGCGGCATCTTCGCGTCGCTGTCGCCGACGACCTCGGACGTGATCATCGAAGGCATGCGCGCCGCGAAGGACCAGGGCGCGATCGTCTCGTTCGATTTGAACTACCGAGACCGGCTCTGGACGGCCGCGGGCGGCCGCCAACGCGCCCAGGAGATCCTCGGCCGTATTGTCTCGCACGTGGACGTTCTGGTCGGCAACGAGGAGGACCTGCAGCACGGTCTCGGCGTGGCCGGGCCCGAAGTCGCGTCCTCGTCCGCGCTCGACCCGCGCGTTTTCGTCGAGATGATCGATCGCGTCACGAAGAAATTCCCTTCGGTCAAGGTGGTCGCGACGACGCTGCGCGAAGTGCACTCGACAAACCGTCACACCTGGGGAGCGCTCGCCTGGATCGACGGCCAGACGTTCCTGTCGCCGACGTGCCAACTGGACGTCCACGACCGCGTCGGCGGCGGCGACGGCTTCGCGTCAGGGCTGTTCTTCGGCCTGCTCACGGGCGAGACGCCCGACGAGTCCGTCAAACTCGGCTGGGCCCACGGCGCACTGCTCACGACATTTCCCGGGGACACGACGATGGCCACCGTCGAGCAGGTGCGCGCGTTCGCGAAGGGGTCTTCTGCGCGCATTCAGAGATGACACTTGTCAGAAGGCCGATCAGGGCAGAGGGCGCGATGGAAACGGCTCAACTGCTGTAGTCTTTTCGATCCGCAACACGGAGAGCACTGAAACACAGAGAGCACCGAGGTCATTCGGGTTAACCCTCTGAGACCCGTGCTCTCCGTGAAGCGTCCGTGTTCAGGAGGTCACCGTTGGTCCCGCGGCCTATGGCCAATGCGTCACCGAGGACTTGAGCGAGTTCGGGCGTCCTCTGATGGCCGAGGTGCGCTTCTCATTTCCGCTTTCAGACCGATTTGCCTTCGAGCCGTTCATCGACGTTCCATCACGCATGGTTGGCGCGCAGATACGTCAGCGTCTCGTCCGGTTCAGCACGAAAAAAGGTAGCTACGCGTTTGTCAGCTACGGAGTGGCCACGCTCATCATCGGACACGTGGGCTTCGGCTGGCATCAACGTCTGTCGGATCGGCTGGCATTCAGGCCGGAGGTCCGGCTCGTCACCTTTCACGTGGTCCCGGTCGGCGTGTTGTTGGCCGGAGGGGTTTCGGTTCGGCTAGGGAAGTAGTCGCCGCCAGTCACCGCTCCACGTACGACGTGCTGATGTGCTTGGCGTCCGGGTCGCCTGTCACGACTTGCGACAGACGGCCGATGCAGACGGCTGGGCTATAGCGTTTCTCGTCGCTCGGGTCGCCCCCGTAGTTCTTCGTCAACGTGAGACACTACGGGCGTGCGCTGTGCCTTGACCTGTTCCCTGCGCTCCTTTTCCTTCCCCTTTGCCCTCTGCCCTGCGCCCTCTGCCCTGACATGATCACTATTCCCTTGGCCGCCATCACTGACGAATTCTCACCCGATCTCGAGACGGCCCTGGACGCCATGGCCGCCGTCGGCATGACCGGCGCCGAGCTGCGCGTCGTCTGGGGCAAGAACATCGTCGATCTGACGGATGATGAAGTCGATCGCGCGCGCGCGGCGGTCGAGGCGAAAGGCATGACGGTGCTGTCGATCGCGTCGCCGGTGCTCAAATGCGTGCTCCCCGACGCCCCAGCGGTCGATCAACGGTTCCAGCAGGACGTCTTCGGATCGAAGCACACGTACGCCGATCAGCCGCGGCTCGTGGAGCGCGCGTTCTGGATCGCCGAACGGACGGGCGCGCGGATCATCCGTGTGTTCTCGTACTGGCGGACCGTGGATCCGGATGCGTGCTTCGATCGGATCGTCGAGGCGCTGAAGACGCTGGCGGACAGCGCCCGGCGCCGGGGTCTCGTCATCGGCCTCGAGAACGAACACGCCTGTAACATCGGCACCGCTGAAGAGGCGGCGCGCGTCCTCGCAGCCGTCGATCACCCGGCGCTGCAGCTGGTCTGGGATCCGGCCAACGCGCTCGTCGCCGGTGAGACGCCGTATCCGGACGGGTATCGCCGGCTTCCGCCGTCGCGGATCGTGCACGTCCACGCGAAGGACTGCGATGTCGCCGGCCACACGCCCACGTGGGGTCCGGTCGGTGAGATGAGCGTGGACTGGCGCGGCCAGTTGCTGGCGCTCGTCGCCGACGGGTATCGAGGCGCCATCAGCCTCGAGACGCACTGGAAGGGACCGCGCGGCGACAAGCTCGAAGCGAGCACAATCTGCGGGCGCCACCTGAAGGCGCTCGTCGATGCCGTGTCGAGCGCGTAGTCACGCCGCGGCTTTTGAAACCCAAGCCGCGCTACGAATGCACGGCACTGCACGGTCGTAGGGCGGGCCGGGCTCCGGCCCGCCGCACTTCGCGGCTTGAAGCCCAAGCCGCGCTACGTCTGCACGTGATACAGGTACCGCGCGTGTCCGCCCTTGGCGATGAGATCCAGCACGGCCACGGTCTCGCCGAGGTGTAACAGGTCGCCGTTGCCTTCCGTATCGAAGACCTCCTGCATCGCGTCCGCGCTGTCCTTGGAGCGCCGCCAGAAGGCGCGATCGCTCTCGGTGAGATCGTGCGCGGTGAACGCCAGGCCGTTCGCCGCCAGCGCCTGACCGACCCGGCTCTCACGCGCCGGCACTGAAACACCCTGGCCGAAGTGCGTGAAGAAGAGTCCCATCTGGCCGCCCGGGCGCAACGCCGCCTTGAACTGGCCGATCGTCGCGGCGAGATCCTTCGGAAAATAGAGCGACTCGATCGCGACGACAGTGTCGAAGGTGGCCGGATCGAGCGCGAGCGCGTCGAGGTCCTGCACCGCGAATCCCACGCCGTCGCCGGCCGCGCGTGCCAGCTCGTTTGCGCGGCGAATCGCCGGCTCGGCCTTGTCAACGCCGAAGAATCTCGCGCCGCTCCGTGCCGCCAGGTACCTCGTGGTCTGTCCCGTCCCGCACCCGGCGTCGAGCACGCGGTGGCGGGCGTCGAGGCGCAGGACGTCGAGCAACAGATCCAGTTGCGCCATGTCCGCGGTGCCGTACTGGTTGAGCATCTGTCCGTAGACGCGCTCGCAGTACCTCGCGAACGCCGGACTGCGTTCGCTGCGCAGAAAACACGGATCGTTGACGGCCGTCTCAGTCGCCATGGCGCCTCCTCTCGGTGGCCGGCGGAGCGCCGGCCGTCGAATCCGGTAAACGTAAATGTGAATTTACATTTACATTATCTGCTTGTCAAGGATAGGATGCGGCCGATGGCCCGCCGCCCGCCGCCCCGCCCGCCGCAACAGGCCCGCAGCCGTGATTCGCTCCGACGGCTGCTCGACGCCGCGGAAACGGTCCTCGAGAAGCACGGCCCGGACGGCGCGACGCTGCCGCGAATCGCCGCCCAGGCCAAGCGCTCGGCGGCGAGCGTCTATCGCCGCTTTCGCGACAAAGACGCCCTCATGGCGGCCGTGTTCGCGCGGTTCAGCCAAGCCAATCTCGAGGAGCTCGAGCACCCGCTGGACACCGAGGCGATCAGGCGCATCGGCCTGCGCCCGTTCGCGCGTACGTGGATCGGCAACATGATTCGCGGGTATCGCACGCGAACCGGGCTGATTCGCGCGGCGGTCCAGTACTCGCAGACCCACGCGAAAGCCCCGTTCGTCCGTCGCAAAGAAGCGCTGGAAATCCGGAGCTTCCGCAAGATGGTGGATCTCTTCCTGCTCTGGCGCGATGAGATCCGCCATCCGCAGCCGGAGTACGCCGTCGCGTACGGCATGGTGATGGTGGCCCTGGCCCTGCGCGAGCTGATCCTCTTCGGTCACGCCGATCTGTTCGAGAAGGTAGTGCCGGTCGATGATGGGCATTTGCAGGAGGAGTTGCCGCGGATGTTCCTCAGGTATCTGGGGGTGGCCGGCGAGTAGCGCCACGATCTCGTCGATGAGATGATGCGGGCGATGCCCGATCGCGAGTCCCGGCTCGACGCGCTTCGCGACGAGGCGTCACGCCCTTCGACGATTTCAGAGCGTCCCGAGCTCGTCGAGGGACGGCTGGCCGCGGCGCCGGCGGCCGCGCGCGGCTACTACGACCGCCCGATCCTCAAACCCCCGGTCTGGACCTGGGAAGTTCCCGCGTACTTCTTCGTCGGCGGCGTCGCGGGCATCGCCGCCATGATCGCCGCCGTGGCGGCCGTCGCAGGGGCCGATCCCGCGCTCGTTGGCGATGCCCGCTGGATCGCGGCAGTGGGCGCGCTCGTCTCGCCGCTGTTGTTGATCTCCGACCTCGGCCGCCCGGATCGCTTTCTGAACATGTTGCGCGTGTTCAAGTTGCGCAGCCCGATGTCGGTGGGCGCGTGGACGCTCGCGCTCTTCGCGCCGGCCGTCCTCGCGCCGGTTGTGCTCGGACTGTCGGGCTTCGGCGGCGCCGCCGGCCTGCGCGTGGTCGTCTGGGTGTGCGATGTCATGGCGGCCGCGACCGGTCTCGTCCTGGCGACGTACACCGGCGTGCTCATCGGCGCGACCGCTATTCCGGTCTGGGCCGCGCATGCGCGGCTCCTCCCTCTGCACTTCGGCGCGTCGTCGCTCGGCGCCGCGGTGTCGATGGTCGAGCTGTGCGGCCACTTCACACCGCCGCTCAACCGACTCGGAATCGTCGCGGCGATCGTCGAGACGATCATCGGCATCCGGCTGGAGCTCGGTCGCAAGTCGCCCGCGTCGGTCCTGGGCCGTGGCGCGTCCGGTCCGGCGACGCGCCTGGGCGATCTCCTGTCCGGTCCGCTGCCGCTGCTGCTGCGTCTCGGCGCCCCGCTCTGGCCGTTGGGCCGCCCGATCGCGGCGGCCGCGGCGATTGCCGGATCGATCTTCACCCGTTACGGCTGGATCGACGCCGGTCGGCGCTCGGCGCATACACGATGAAGGGCGTCGCGATCGCCGCGGGACTTGCAGCGACGACGCTGTCGTTCGGCACCCAGCGCACACAGCCCGACGTCTCGACCAAAGCGATCGTCACGGCCGCGGCCGCCTATGTTCGTGACTATCAGGCCCAGATGCGCTTCGTCGTCGCTGACGAGATCTACGTCCAGGAAGTCCTGCGCACGCCGGGCGGCATCGAGCGACGCGAAATGACCGGCGAACTGTTCCTGGCGTTCATTCCCGGCGACACCGAGTGGATCGCGGTGCACGACGTCGCGGTCGTGGACGGCCGTCCGGTCACGGACCGCGATGCGCTGCGCGCGCTCCTGCAGCAGGGGGAGGTCTCGCAGGTCGCGCAACTGGTCGCCAACCGGAACGCTGCCTTCAACATCGGCACCATCCGCCGCAATTTCAACGAGCCGACGCTGCCGCTGCTGCTGCTCGGCCCGAAGCGCGTCGAGGGCGTCGCGTTCGATCGGCGCAAAGTCGAGCGGATCGGCGAGACCGCCCGCGTGACGTTGTCGTTCACCGATCGCGGCCGGCCGACGCTCATCCGCACACCCCGCGGTGGACGAATCCAGTCAACCGGTGAGATGGTCGTCGACGCCGAGACGGGCCGCGTCGAGCGCACCGTGCTCCGCGTGGACCACGACAACATCCAGGCGGGACAGTCCACCGATTACACGCTCGACGAGAAGCTCAAACTCTGGGTGCCGTCGGTGTTTCGGGAACACTACCTCGGCCGCGGAAAGAACGTGCAGGAGATGATCACCTGCGAGGCGCGGTACACGAACTATCGGAAGTTCGAGGTGACGGGACGCATTAAATGATTGGGGTTAATGGGGCAAATGGGGCAATGGGGCAATGAGGCAATGGGGCAATACAAGCACTTGCCTCGTTGGCCGTAGCGCGGCTCGAGTTTTGAGCCGCGTGGTTTTCAGACAAGTGTTCGTATTGCCTCATTGCCCCATTGCCCCATTGCCCCATTGCCCCATTGCCTCATTAACAATTAGCGAACGCGCGTGCCCAGCCACGCCTCTCTGAACGCGCGGTGTGCGGCAGTGAGCTCGCTGCCGGTCGTCTCGACCGAATCGATGCGGACCGTTGGATCGCTTTTGATCACGAGCGTGCGATTCTCGGTCTTGCCGTCGCGGCGACGGATGGTGACCGGCACGGCGTCGCCGGGCTTGCGTTGACGGAGCGCGTTCCATCCGGCGGCGGTCGCCGGCTCGCCGGCGATCGTCGTCACCACGTCGCCGGTGTCGAGGCCGGCGTCGTATGCGGGCGTCGCGAACACGGTGAGGCTCGTGATCGTGATCCCGCCGCCGCCTTCCTGCGCGCTGACCGGACCAATCCACCCGCCGTCCGGGTTCGCCGGGCGGACCACGTAGCCGGCCGGCGCGAGGAGCGCCGCGTAGTCCACGACGTCGCGGCCCTCGATGTACTTGTCGAAAAACTCCTCAGCGAAGACCTTGTTGCCCGTGAGCTCGGCGAGCACGTCGCGCAGATCGCGGAGCGAGTACGGGCGGCCGACGTATCCCGGCCTGGCGTCGGCGGACTTGCCGTGCCGCTGCCAGAGGATCCGCATGTAGTCGTCGAGCGTCACCTTGCCGCCTGTCATGTTGCGCAGCGAGAGATCGAGGCCGAGCGCAATCGCCGCGCCGTAGGTGTAGTACGAGATGAACGTGCGCCCACGATCGACGGAATCGTTGGCCACACCGGCATCGGCGAAGGCGGCCTGCTCGCTCATCTGCACGGCCGATCGCACCAGGCGGCCCGACCCGTTGATCACGGCCGTGGCGGCGCCCGTCGGCGCGCCCTGGCCAAGCCCGGCGCGCGTCACCAGGAGCGGGCCGTAATACTGCGTGAAACCTTCGGCGAGCCAGAGGCAGCACGTGATGTTCTCGCGCGTGAAGTCGAACGGCTCGAGGCCGACCGGCCGGATGCGCTCGACGTTCCACGTGTGGAAGAACTCGTGCGAGATCGTCCCGAGCGCGTTGCGCCGCCCGTTCGCGGTGCGCAGCGAGAGACCGGGGCTCGAAATCGACGTGCTGTTCCGATGCTCCATCCCGTCGCCCGCGCCCCAGCGGACGTAGTCCAGCAGAAACGTGTAGTAGCCCGGCTCGAACTTCGGGAACTCGCCGAAGACGGCCATCTGCTCCCGGACGAGCCGCTGCACGGCTTTCGCGAGCTCATCCACGTCCTCCTGCGTGGCGTCGGAGTGGACGACGAGCCGGAACTGCGCGGGTGTGCCGTCGGTGTTGGGCACGGTGAACGAGCTCAATACGAAGTCGGAGAGCTCCGTCGGACTGTCCATGAAGTACTGCAGGTTGGGCGCCGTGAACGTGAACGCGTCGTTTGTCGTGAAGAGCTGCGTTCCGACTCGCCAGTTCGATCCGGCCGGCGGGACGAACGTAATCCGCATCGGCCGCGCCTCGAGACCGGCGGCCCACATGAACGCGGCGGGCATGTTCAGGTGCGCGTGCGTCGTGTCCACGGCCATGTACGTGCCGTCCGCGTAGTCGCCGAAGATCTTGTAGACGACCCGCACCGTGCCGTCGTGTCCCGCCACGTCCCAGCCGTCCACGTCCGGACGCGTGTAACTCAACTTCCGCCCGGCGCCGTTGAACGCCTCGACCCAGAACACGTTCTTCGCGAACTCATGCACCGCATAGCGCCCTGGCGACGACCGGCTCATCCGCGCCTTGAGCGGCGCCGTGCCGAGCCCGGCGAACGTGATCTCGACCTGCATCCAATGATGTTCGGGCTCAGGAAACGTCACCCGATACGTGATCGGCGCGGGCGGTTGTGCCCACGCCGATGCCGCCACAACGAGCAAAAGCACGATGCCGGCAAGCCAGCCGGTGAACAAAGCTTCACCATGAAGACCCGCACCTCGATGGTAAAGACCTTGAAGGCGCCGAACCTGGGCCGACGCGTTTGCCATATGTGGTGAGGCCATGAGTCTTTCACCCAGAAGTTACTTCATCTCTTCACTTCTTCATGGTGAAGCTTTTTCGTCAGGGTGAAGCTTGTCTCAGGCACCCTTCGCCAGCTTTTCCCGCGCCATGCGCAGGACGGTGAGCGGGAAGCGCCACAGCATCCGGCGGCGGAGCGACGGATAGGACAATTCACCCTTCACGTAGGCCAGCACCATGTCCATCAGCCCGTTGGCCGACGATCCGGCGCGAACCACCCGGCTCACGCGATCGTGCTTCGCGAAGAGATAGCGCTGGATGAGCACCGCGTCGGCCAGCTCGGCGCCGATCTCGCGGCGCCAGAGACGATCGTACAGAGGGCCCAGGGCCCCGGGCCCAGGGCCCGAGTTGAACTGCGGCAGGCCGGCCTGGGCCCGTGGCCCTGGGACCTGGGCCTGAACAATCGCGCTCGCCGCCAGCTCGCCTGAGACCATGGCGTAGTAAATCCCCTCGGCGGTGACGGCGTGGACAAATCCGCCGGCGTCGCCCGCGAAGAGCACGCGGCCGGCGTGCGCCGACGGCAGCGGCCCGCCGACCGGAATCAGATACGGCGTGAAGTGCCGTCGATCGGACCGGCCGTGCAGCGCGCCCTCGTCCACGAGACGGCCGACGAACGCCTGCTGCATGTCGTACGGGCGGCCGGGCATCTCGCCCTTGTAGTGCGAGAGGAGACACCCGATCCCGACGTTGACGTGGTGCGTCTTCGGGAAGATGTACGCGTAGCCGTCGAGCCCGTTGTAGGCATACGCGACCCAGAGCACGTCGGGGCGATCCGCGCGCAACGTCTCGACCGGCGTCTCCTCCATCATGTCGATCGCGATGCTCGTCCGCGGCCAGCGGGCGTTCACGCCGAGACGCTTGGCGATCACGCTGTGGACGCCGTCGGCGGCGATCACGATCGGCGCCTGGAGCCGCCGCCCGTCGCGCGACTGGAGCGTGACGCCGGCGTCGTTGGCGTCCAGCTGCGTAATCTCGAACTTCTCCACGAGCTCGGCGCCGGCGTCCACCGCCGCGCGCACCAGGGCGTGATCGAATTCGACGCGGCGGACGAGCAGCACGCACGGGTCCCGGCTCTCGATGTCGAGCGACGATCGTTCCGGCCCTTCGAGGTGGAGGCGCGAGATGCGATGGACGTCCACGCCGGCGAGCGCGCGCTCGAGCCACGGAAACCGCCGCAGCGCGCGCAGGCTGACGCCGCCGCCGCACGGCTTGTTGCGCGGGAAGGCGGCGCGATCGACGAGCAGGGTGCGAATGCCGGCCGCCGCCAGCGTCCGTGCCGCTACCGCGCCAGCCGGCCCGGCGCCCGCGACGAGGACGGAATGCTCGGTCACTCTGGCGCACCAGGCACGATCGCAGCCTGCACCCGCACGGTGCACTGTGCACTGTGCACCCTGCACCGGCGCGATCGCGCTATCTCCTGACCCACTTCATCAGCTCCGGCAGGTTCGGCGCCTTGCCCTGCATCAGCAGGCCGACGCGGAAGATCCGGCCGCCCGCCCAGATGAGGAACACCGTCGATCCGACGAGCAGCGCCACGCCGAGCGCGACCTGCCAGAGCGGCGGGCCGGGCGGCATCACCATGCGCAGCATCATCGCGAACGGCGTCATCGTCGGGAAGAGCGACATGCCGACCGCGAGCGGCGACTCGGGCGCGCGCATCACCACGAAGGAACCGAGATACGCGAGGATGACGAGAATCATCGCCGGCTGGAGCATGCTCTGCGCGTCCTTGAGATCGGAGCACGCCGAGCCGAGCGCGAGGAAGATCGATCCGAACATCAACGCCGCGCAGACGAGAAAGAGCACGAACCACGCAATCAGGACCGGGTTGATGAGATCCGGCCGGCCGAGTCGAATCACCGCGAAGGTGCCACCCGCGAAGTACACGCCCGCGAGCAGCAGCGAGACGGCGACGACGCCGAGGAGCTTCCCGGCGAGCAGCTGAAATGGCGACACGGATCCGAGCAGCACCTCGCTGATCTTGCTCATCTTCTCCTCGATGATCGCGTTCAGCAGATGCTGCGCGCTGGTCATCACGGCCATGAACATCAGGATGAGGAAGAAGAACGGCACCGCGAAGCGCGTGAGCTCGTCCACTTCCTTCGCCTCGGCGATCTTGCCGTCGGCGGCGCGCTCGACCAGCCCGAAGGTGGTCAGCGGGGTTCGGGAGGTGAGCCTGGAGACGAGCGCGCGGTCCACGCCGGCCTGGTCGAATCGGCGCTTCGCAATCTCGTCGTTCAGCGTCGTGCGCAGCCAGTCGGGCAGCCGCTCGTACGAGGTGTTTTCGGCGTAGTAGTGGACCGTCGCCTTCTGGCCGGCGTCGAGGACGTTGGCCGGAATTTCGACGAAGGCGAAGAGTTGTTTCTTCTTCACCTGTTCCGACAGGTCGAGCTTCACGTCGTCCAGCGGGCGGCCGGCGGGATCGACGCGCTTCGGCACGAAGTGCGGGCCGCTCTGACCTTCGCCGTTTCCGGACTTGTCGTTGTAGACGTCGGCCGCCTGGGCGACCGCGTCGTACAGGATGCCGGTGCCGTCAATCACGGCAAACGGACGGGTCTCGGTGTCGGCGTGCCGCTCGGCGTAACTCATGAACGTCACGAAGCCGAACATCAGGACGGGCATCAGGAAGATGCCGATGATGAACGCCTTCGTCTTGACGAGCGTCAGGAACTCGGACTGCGCGATCGTGAGGACGCGTTTCATCGGGCCACCCCGGCCGGCTCCTTGAGGTCTTCCTCGGTCGGCCGCGCGATGCGAACGAAGATGTCGTGGAGCGACGGCTTCGTGATCTCGAAATGCATGACCGGCGACCGTTCGACGAGCCGCCGGAGGAACGTCTGCGCGTCGCCCTTGAGCCGCAGATCCTGGAAGTTGCCGTGGTCGTTGATGGCTTCGACCTCGGGCAGGCCGGCCAGGCCGCTCGGTCCGGCGGCCGTCCGGACGCGGACGGTGTCCTGCCCGTAGCGCGCCTGAATCTCGTCGAGCGATCCGTCGAGCACCTTGTTGCCCTTGAAGATCATGAAGATGCGATCGCACATCCGCTCGGCAGCGCCCATGTCGTGCGTCGAGAAGACGATCGTCGTCCCCTGACGGCGCAGCTCGAAGACGGCGTCGCGCAACGATTCAGCGTTCACCGGATCGAGGCCGGAGAAGGGCTCGTCGAGAATCAGCAGCCGCGGCTTCGAGACGATGGACGAGATGAACTGGACTTTCTGCGCCATGCCCTTGGAGAGCTGGTCGATCCGCTTGTCCGCCCAGCTCGCGAGCTGGAGCTGGCCGAGCCAGTGATTGATGACCGGGTCGAGTTCGGCGAGCGAGCGGCCTTTGAGTCGGCCGTAGTAGCGAAGCAGCCGGCGCACCGGCATCTTCTTATAGAGGCCGCGCTCCTCGGGGAGATAGCCGACGTCGTCGCGCGCGGAGGTGGACGTGCGCCGGCCCAGCACGCTGATGTCGCCGCGGTCGGGCAGGATGATGTTCATGATCATCCGGATGGTCGTGGTCTTGCCGGATCCGTTGGGCCCGATGAAGCCGTAGATGGATCCCTCCGGGACGTCGAGCGTGAGGTCGTTCACGGCCCGATGCGATCCGAAGGTTTTACTGACGCCGCGTATCTCGATCGCGCTCATGACGGGTTCATCCTACTGTCGTGCAGGATATTGCCAGTCAGTAGACATGGCAGAGCGATATATCGCACTTCTGGCGGCCGCGGGACCGGCGTTCGTGAGGCCGCGTCGGGATTTGACAGGATTGTGAAACGTTTCACATTATATAGCCGCCACTTGGCCGTCGCACCGGGTCTTCCGCCCGTCCCGGCGCGCCCGCGCCGGCCACGTCCGCGCGGTTGACGTGCCTGTTTTTCGGCGAGCGATCAATGTAGGCTTAGGGCGCTGCCGCCGGCTATGAGTCAGATCTTTCCGCGTAACGCGAATGCCCTGGCCAGATCCAGTCTCGCCATCCTGCTGTCAGTCGTCCTGATCGCCGGCTGGCTGGTCTTCACCCTCATGCGGTCGTCCTGGGCGACCAGACAGAACGAGTTCGTCGAGCAGCCCATCCAGTTCAGTCACGCCCACCACGTGGGCGGGGTCGGGCTCGACTGCCGCTACTGTCATACGTCGGTCGAGAAATCCTCGTTCGCCGGTATCCCGCCCACCAAGACCTGCATGAACTGCCACGCCAATCTCTGGACGACGGCGCCTATCCTCGAGCCAGTGCGCGCCAGCTTCCGGAATGACACGCCGTTGACGTGGATTCGGGTAAACGACCTACCAGATTTCGTGTATTTCAACCACCAAATCCACGTGAAGCAGGGCGTCGGGTGCGTCACCTGTCATGGGCCGGTCGACAAGATGCCGCTCATGTACCAGGCCAAGTCGCTCCTCATGGAGTTCTGCCTCGATTGCCATCGCGCGCCCGAGCAGTACCTGCGGCCCCGCGAAGAGGTCTTCAACGTGGCCTACGAACAGCCGCGGGGGGACAAGCCGGTGGACGTGCGGGTCGGAACCGAAACGCGGCAGTTTACCAGCCAGCTCGAACTGGGCCGCTTCTTGAAAGAGTCGTACCGCGTGTCGAGCATCGAGCACATGACGAGCTGCTCGATCTGCCACCGGTGATCGCGGCCGGCCGGCCGCCGCGCCAGCCGGATCCGAGCCTTGGATAGCCAACCTTATGGACTTACAGCACATCCGCACGAGACTCGCCGGGCTGGAAGGGCGCGCCTACTGGCGCAGCCTCGACGAGCTCGCCGACACGCCGGAGTTCAACGAGTACCTCCATCGTGAGTTCCCGTCGCAGGCCTCGGAATTCAACGACCCGGCGGGCCGCCGCCAATTCCTGAAGTTGATGGGGGCATCGCTGGCCCTCGCCGGCGTCGGGGCGTGTACCCGTCAGCCGGCAGAAAAGATCATTCCGTACGTCCGCCAGCCCGAGGAGATCATCCCCGGCCGCCCGCTCTTCTACGCCACGGCGATGACCCAGGGCGGCTATGCGCACGCGTTGCTCGCCGAAAACCACATGGGCCGGCCGACGAAGATCGAAGGCAACCCTGATCACCCGGCGAGCCTTGGCAGCACGGACGTCTTCAGCCAGGCCTCGGTGCTGACGCTCTACGATCCCGACCGGTCCCGGACCGTCGTGGGCAGCGCGGAGGATCGCAGCTGGGTGTCGTTCCAGGCCGCCGTTCAGGCGGCGATGACTTCGCGTCAGGCGATCGGGGGACAGGGCCTGCACGTCCTGACTGAGCCGATCACGTCGCCCTCGCTCCTCGCTCAGATGAGCTCGCTTCTGGCCAAGATGCCGCAGATGAAGTGGCATCAGTGGGATCCCGTCTACGGCGCCCGGCAGGGCGGCGCCTTCGACGCGCACCCCATCTATCAGTTCAGTAAGGCCGACATCATCGTCTCGCTCGACGCGGATTTCCTCGGCTTCGGGCCGGGCATGGTCCGTTACACCAAAGATTTCGCCTCACGGCGGAAGATCGGCACGCCCACCTACGAAATGAACCGGCTGTACGTCGTCGAGCCCGTACCGACGGTGACGGGCGGCAAGGCGGATCACCGCCTCCCGGTCAAGGCGCGCGACATTCATGGATTTGCGGGCGCGCTCGCGGCGGCCATCGGCGCCGGGACGGCGCCGGCGAGTGCGCCGGCACTCACCGACGACATGCGCCGCTGGATCACCGCCGTCGCGGCGGATCTTCAGGCGCACAAGGGCCGCTCCGCGATCATCGCGGGGGATCGTCAACCGGCCGCGGTCCACGTCCTCGCGCGCGCGATGAACGAGGCGCTCGGCAACACCGGATCGACCGTGACCTACGGCCCGCGCATCGACGGCGCGCCGGCCGACGGCGCGCAATCGATTGCGGAGCTCGTCGCCGACATGAACGCGGGCCGGGTGGACGTACTCCTGATGCTGGGCGGCAACCCGGTGTTCACGGCGCCCGCCGATCTGCTCTTCGGCGAAGCGCTGAACAAGGTGGGCATGCGCGTGCACCTTGGTCTTTATTACGACGAGACGGCCGAGGTCAGCCACTGGCACATCCCCGAGGCGCACTACCTCGAGTCGTGGGCCGACGCGCGCAGCTTCGACGGCACCGTGACGTTCGGGCAGCCGCTGATCGCGCCGCTCTACTCGGGCCGCCAGGCGATCGAGATTCTCGCGCTGATGAACGGCGAGCCGGGCACGCCGATGGATCTGCTCAAGGCGTACTGGACGAAGGCGTTCGACGGGCAGACGACGCCGGCGTGGACGATTCGAACGCGTGAGGGCCAGCCGTTCGCGAACGTGGACGCGTTCTGGCGCCACGCGCTGCACGACGGGTTCGTGTCAGGTCATTCGCCGTTCTCGACGGTCGCCGCGGCGGCGCCGCCAGCCGCGGCGGGCGCCAAGCCGGCCGCGCCGGCCGGGGTCAGGGCGGCTGCGGTCCCGCCCGCACCCACCGGACCCGTCGTCCCCAGCGTCCCTGTCGTCCCCACTCCTTCGGGCCTCGAGATTCTGTTCGTGCCCGATCCGAACATCCTGGACGGCCGCTTCATCAACAACGGCTGGCTGCAGGAGCTGCCGAAGCCGCTGTCGAAAGTCACGTGGGACAACGTCGCGTACGTGGACGCGCACACGGCGAGCACGCTGCGGATCAACAACGGCGATCTCGTCGACGTCCGCTACGACGGCAAGACCGTGCGCGTGCCGGCGTGGATCATGCCCGGCATGGCGACCGACTCGGTGGCCGTGCACTTCGGCTACGGCCGGCGCAAGACCGGCCGGGTCGGCACCGGCGTCGGCGTGGACACGTTCGGCCTCCGCACGTCGAAGGCGGTCTGGTTCGACGGCGGCGCGCAGGTCGTCCGCACCGGCGAGCGGTACACGCTCGCCTCCACGCAGAACCACTTCATGATGGAAGGGCGGCACCCGGTCCGCGTCGTGGACGCGGAGGAGTACCGGCGCGAGCCGAAGAAGTCGATCGCCGAGCAGGGACACGAAGTCCCGCCCAGGGATCTCTCGCTCTACCCCGCCTTCGAATACAAGGGCAACAAGTGGGGCATGGCGATCGATCTGAACTCCTGCACCGGCTGTCAGGTCTGCATCGCGGCGTGCGTCTCGGAGAACAACATCCCGGTCGTCGGCAAGTCACAGGTCGAGCGCAGCCGCGAGATGCACTGGATTCGCGTGGACACGTACTTCGAGGGCGATCCGGTCGCCCCCGTGGGCATCTACCACCAGCCGGTGCTGTGCCAGCAGTGCGAGAACGCGCCGTGCGAGGTGGTCTGCCCGGTGGCCGCGACCGTGCACAGCGACGAAGGCCTGAACGACATGGTCTACAACCGCTGCGTCGGCACGCGGTACTGCTCGAACAACTGCCCGTACAAAGTCCGCCGCTTCAACTTCATGCTCTACTCGGACTTCACGACGCCCGAGCTCAACGCGCAGCGCAATCCGGACGTGACGATCCGCAGCCGCGGCGTCATGGAGAAGTGCACCTACTGCGTGCAGCGGATCAACCACGCGCGCATCGACGCCAAGACCGAAGGACGCGACATTCGCGACGGCGAGATTCGCACCGCCTGTGAAGCCGCCTGCCCGGCCGACGCGATCGTGTTCGGCGACATGAACAAGCCGGACAGCCGGGTGTCGAAGCTCAAGGCGCAGGAACGCAACTACGGCCTCCTCGAGGATCTCGGCACGCGGCCGCGCACGTCGTACCTGGCGGTCGTCCGGAATCCGAACCCGGCGTTGGAGAAGAAATGAGCGCAGCGCAGCATCCGCCCCGCGAAGTCGACGCGGTCATCGCGCCGGGGCACACGCCCCGATCGCTGGTCGACAAGCTGACGTCGATCGTCCTGACGAAGAACACGCCGCTCGCGTGGTTCCCGATCGTCGGGATCGCGTTCATGCTGTTAATGGGCCTGATCGTCGCCCTGACGTACCTGCTCGCGAAGGGCATCGGGATCTGGGGCAACAACGTCCCGGTCGGCTGGGCGTTCGACATCATCAACTTCGTCTGGTGGATCGGCATCGGCCACGCCGGCACGCTGATCTCGGCGATTCTGCTGCTCTTCAAGCAGGACTGGCGCACGTCGATCAACCGCTTCGCCGAAGCCATGACGCTCTTCGCGGTGGCCTGCGCGGCGCTGTTCCCGCTCGTGCACACCGGCCGTCCCTGGCTGGCGATCTACTGGCTGTTCCCGTATCCGAACACGATGACGTTGTGGCCCAACTTCCGGAGCCCGCTGATCTGGGACGTGTTCGCGGTCTCGACGTACGGCACGGTCTCGCTGCTCTTCTGGTCGATCGGCCTCATTCCCGATCTCGCGACCTTCCGCGACAAGGCGCAGCACCCGTTCCTGAAGCGCCTCTTCGGCATGCTGGCGATGGGCTGGCGCGGCTCGGCGCGGCACTGGGCGCGCTACGAGAAGGCGTACCTGCTGCTCGCCGGTCTCTCGACGCCGCTGGTCCTCTCGGTCCACACCGTGGTGAGCTTCGACTTCGCGGTGTCGGTGCTCCCCGGCTGGCACGCGACGATCTTCCCGCCTTATTTCGTCGCCGGCGCGATCTACGCCGGCTTCGCGATGGTACTGACGCTCGCCATCCCGATCCGCGTCATGTTCAAGCTGCAGGATTTCATCACCATGCGGCACATCGAGAACATGGCCAAGGTCACGCTGGTCACGGGCCTCGTCGTGGTCTACGGCTATCTCTGTGAGGCGTTCTTCGGCTGGTACAGCTCGAACGAATACGAACGCTTCATGTTGAAGAACCGCATCTACTTCGGGCCGTACGCGTGGAGCTACTGGATCCTGCTGCTCTGCAACTTCCTCGTGCCGCAGCTGCTCTGGATGAAGAAGATGCGGCGCAACATCGCCGTCGTGTTCACGGTGTGCATGTTCGTGAACGTCGGCATGTGGCTCGAGCGGTTCGTCATCATCGTGACGTCGCTCCACCGCGACTTCCTGCCGTCGTCGTGGGAGATGTACTACCCGACGGTCTGGGACTTCATGACGCTGGCCGGCACGATCGGCCTCTTCACGACGTTGATGTTCCTGTTCGTCCGCGTGCTGCCGATGATTGCGATTTTCGAGATGCAGACGCTCCTGCCGCAGTCGCGAACCAAAGCCAAGGAAGAAGGGGGCGCGCACTGATGGCGCATCACGCTGACGCCACCACTCCGTTCTACGCGCTGATGGCCGAGTTCGACTCGGCCGACGCGCTGCTCTCCGCCGCGACGGCGGTCGGCAAGGCCGGCTTCACGAAGACCGACGCCTACTCGCCGTTCCCGATTCACGGCCTGGCCGAGGCGATCGGCTTCCACGAGAAGAAAGTGGCGCCGATCGTGCTCGCCGGAGGCGTCCTCGGGATGCTCGGCGGGTACGGGCTCGAGTACTGGACCCAGGTCATCGCCTACCCGATGAATATCGGCGGCCGCCCCTATCATTCCTGGGTCTCGTTCATTCCGCCCGCGTTCGAGACGACGATTCTCTTCGGCGCGTTCTCGGCGGTCATCGGCATGCTCGCGCTCAATGGACTGCCGCAGCCGTATCACCCGGTGTTCAATCACGAGCGTTTTTCCCGGGCGTCACAGGACAGCTTTTTCCTCGCCATCGAGGCGGCCGATCCGAAGTTCGATCCGATCGGCACGCGCCAGTTCCTCGCCGGTCTCGGCGCGCGAGAGGTGGTGGAAGTTGCGCATTAACTTGTCGAAAGCCTTGTCGGGCACTCGGCACTTGGCACTAGGCACTAGGAAGAGCCTGCGGACCTGCGAACCTACCAGTGCCCAGTGCCGAGTGCCCAGTGCCTGGCCATCGCGGCGCCTCGTACTCATCGCAAGCTTGTCGCTCCTGATCGCCGTCTCCGCCGCGTGTCGGCAAGATATGCACGATGCGCCGCGGTACGACCCGCTCGAGGCGAGCGCGGTGTTTCCGAAGGGCAGCTCGGCGCAGCCGCTCGTGACCGGGACGGTGGCACGCGGGCAGCTGAACGAAGACGAGCATCTCTACACCGGCAAGGTCGGCGGCGCGCCCGTCGCGACGTTCCCGTTCGCGATGACGCGCGCGGACCTCGACCGCGGCGAGGAGCGCTACAACATCTACTGCTCGCCGTGCCACAGCCGCACCGGCGACGGCAACGGCATGGTCGTGCAGCGCGGGTACCGCCGCGCCGCGTCGTACCACCAGGATCGGCTGCGCGCGGCGCCGCCAGGCTATTTCTTCGACGTGATGACCAACGGCTTCGGCGCGATGCCCGATTACCGGGCGCAGGTGACCGTCGAAGATCGGTGGCGCATCGTCGCGTACATCAAGGCGCTGCAGCTCGCGCACTCGGCGACGACCGCTGATGTGCCGGCCAAGGAGCTCGAGCAGTTGAAGAGCGGCAAGCCACCCGCGACCGCGCCGGCGGCCGGACATGGCGGTGGTGAGAAGGGCGGTCAACAGTAATGGCAGGCGGACAGGGACATCTGGACGACGCGGCGCTCCTGACGCGGCCGACGGCGGAAATCGGCCGGCTGAGCGGGAAGGTGCAGATGCTGGCCGTGGTCGGCCTCGTGCTCGCCGCGATCGGCTTCTTCGTCGCCGGCGATGCGTTCTGGCAGTCGTACCTCATCGCCTACATCTTCTGGATCGGGCTGACGCTCGGCTCGATGGCCGTGCTGATGGTCCAGTACCTCTCGGGCGGCGCCTGGGGTCTGGTCGCGCGGCGCGTGCTCGAAGCGGCGGCGCGCAACCTGCCGGTCATGGCCGTGGCGTTCGTCCCGATCTGGCTCAAGCGCACGTCGCTCTACCCCTGGGCCCGCCCGGAAGCCGCGACCGACGAGATCATCCACCAGAAGGCGGCGTATCTGAACGTCCCGTTCTTCACGGTGCGCGCCGTCCTGATGTTCGCGGTCTGGGGCACGCTCATTTACCTGCTGACCAAGTGGTCCAAGGACCAGGACGACCTGCCGGCGCAGCCGCCGGGCCCGGCCGACGCCAGGTTCCGCGTGCTGTCGGGCCCCGGCCTCGTGCTCTACGTGATCACGATCACGTTCATGAGCGTCGACTGGATCATGTCGCTCGACCCGCACTGGTACTCGACGATCTTCGGCATCCTGACGCTCGGCGGGCAGGGACTGTCGACGATGGCGTTCACGATTCTCATCCTGGCGCTCCTCGTCGAGTTCGAGCCGATGCGCCACGTCGCCGACGCCGAGAAGTTTCACGATATCGGCAAGCTGATGTTCGCCTTCACGCTGTTGTGGGCGTACTTCAGTGTCTCGCAGCTGCTGATTATCTGGTCCGCGAACCTGCCCGAGGAGATTCCCTTCTATCTCGAGCGGCTGCACGGCCCCTGGTACCCGGTCAGTCTCGCGGTGTTGCTGGGGCAGTTCGTGCTGCCCTTCATCTTCCTGCTGTCGCGCGACCTCAAGCGCAACCCGCGCACCGTGAAGTGGATCGCGCTCTGGGTGCTCTTCTTCCGCATCGTCGACATCACCTGGACGATTGGGCCCGTGTTCCGGCACGAGGGGTCGTCGATTTCGTGGGTCGATTTCGCCGCCGTGCTCGGCATGGGCGGCGTCTGGCTCTGGTTCTTCTTCCGCAATCTCGCCGACCGCGCGCTCGTGCCGGCGAAGGATCCGTACTTCAAGGAAGCGATGGCCCATGGCGGACACTAAACATCATCACGCGCCGTCGCCGCTGCCGGTCGAGGGCGACGGGGTCAGCTACAGCGGCATCTTCTGGTTCGTGGTGGTCCTCACCGTTACCACGGTCGCCTGCCAGTTGCTCGTGGTGGGTCTGTTCGCGTACCTCGACCACCGGTTGTTACCCGTGAGCACCAGTCCGCGTTCGCCGCTGGCCTCGCCAGCCGGTCAAGCGCCACCCGCCCCGACCCTGCTTCGCGACGAGCCGGCGAACCTGAAGACCTTCAAGGACACCGAGCATTCAGCGCTCACGAGCTATGGCTGGGTCGATCAGGCGACGGGAGCGGTCCGCCTCCCGATCGATCGCGCGAAGGATTTGATCATCGAGCGTGGCTTGCCGGTACGGGGCGCCACGCCGGCGACACCAGAGACGACGAAAGGCAAGTAACACGGAGGGCACGGAACAGAGCCGGAGAGCACGGAAGAACTTCGGGTACGGACGCGGGAGGGGCCGGCTCTAGCCGGTCCGGCAAGAGGCGGGCTGAAGCCCGCCCCTCCTCAGTTGCGGAGAAAGACGATGAACAGGCACGACGCAGTTGAACAACAGATGGACCGATCGCGGCCGAGGTTTGCCCGATTGTGCCTGGGTGTGCTTTTCTCCGTGACCTCCGTCCTCTCCGTGGTCTCCGTCGCAACGGCTCAGCCGTCCACGCCCAAGTACGTCCCGCCGCCCGGCAAGGTCGCCTCGGAACAAATCCCGATCCTCAAGGACGTCGGCATCGACCAGAAGCTGAACGAGAAGATCCCGCTCGATACGCCGTTCACCGACGAGACCGGCAAGGACGTCACGCTCGGGCAGTTCTTCGGATCGCGGCCCGTGGTGCTCGCGCTCGTCTACTACGAGTGCCCGATGCTCTGCACGCAGGTGCTGCACGGCCTGGTGGGCTCGCTCGAAGGCATCTCGTTCACCGCCGGCAAGGAGTTCGAGGTCGTGGTCGTGAGCTTCGATCCGGGGGAGACGCCGGCGCTCGCGGCCGACCGCAAGCAGTATTTTCTCCGCCGCTACGGGCATCCGGCGGCGGCGCCGTACGTGCACTTCCTGACCGGGCGTGAGACGTCGATCAAGGCGCTGACGTCGGCCGTCGGGTTTCGCTACGCCTACGACGCCGAGATCGATCAGTTCGCGCATCCGGCGGCGATTACGCTGCTCACCGCCGAGGGGCGCGTGTCCCGGTACCTCTACGGGATCGAATTCGCGCCGCGCGACCTGAAGCTCGCGCTCGTCGAGGCCAGCGAGGGCAAGATCGGATCGGTCGTCGAGCAGATTCTGCTCTTCTGCTACCACTACGATCCCGAGTCGGGCAAGTACGGGCTGGTGATCATGAACTTCGTCAGGCTGGCTGCCGCCCTGACGGTGATCGCGCTCGGCACATCGGTGTTCTTGAGCCTGCGGCGCGAACGCCGCCACCACAACGCGGTCCGGACGACCGCCACGGGTACCCGCTAGATGTCGACTTCTTTCCCCCTGTTCCCGCCAAGCGCGTCGTCGGTGGCGGTCGAGATGGACCTGCTCTATCTCTTCATCGCCGCCGTGTGCGCGTTTTTCACCGTGCTGGTCACGGCGCTGGTCGTGTTCTTCGCGATCAAGTACCGCCGCCGGCATCCGGACGAGGTGGGGGCAGACATTCACGGGTCGCTCGCGCTCGAGCTGACCTGGACGTTCATCCCGTTCGTGCTGTCGATGGTCATGTTCGCGTGGGGCGCGAAGGTGTTTTTCGATCTCGCCCGCCCGCCCGCCGACGCGATGGACATGTACGTCGTCGGCAAGCAGTGGATGTGGAAAGTGCAGCACCCGACCGGCGTGCGCGAGATCAACCAGATGCACGTGCCGATCGATCGCGCCGTCCGGCTGACGATGGGCTCGGAAGACGTGCTCCACGACTACTCGATCCCCGCCTTCCGCGTGAAGATGGACGTCGTCCCCGGCAAGCTGACGACGCTGTGGTTCAAGGCGACCAAGCCGGGGACCTACCACCTGTTCTGCGCCGAATACTGCGGGACGAAGCACTCGGGAATGATCGGCGAGGTCATCGCCATGGAGCCGATCGACTACGTGGCGTGGGTGCGCGCGCAGCAGTCGGGATCGACCGGGCCGGCGGCGCAGACTGGCGAGCGGCTGTTCACCGATTACGCGTGTATCACGTGCCACAAGGCGGACTCGACCGGCCGCGGCCCGACGCTGCACGGCCTCTACGGCAAGCCGGTGGAGCTCGCCGACGGCCGGTCGGTCACCGCGGACGAGAACTACATCCGCGAGTCGATCATGAACTCGCAGGCGAAGGTCGTGAAAGGCTACCAGCCGATCATGCCGGCCTTTCAGGGTATGGTGAGCGAAGAGAACCTGATGGAGCTCATCGCGTACATCAAGGGCCTCAAACCGGCGGCGAAATGAGTAAAGGCGTGTTAATGAGGCAAAGGGACAATGGAGCAATGGGGCAATACGAACGCTGGTCTTTTCTGGCCGCGTCGGTGCGGGTGCACGTGAAGCAGGCGAGACAAGTGTTGCCATTGCCCCATTGCCCCATTGCCCCATTGCCTCATTAACCAGGATCATCTTTATGCAGGAAGCACGTCACAGTTATCTCGACGCCCCGTACGGCATCGCGTCGTGGCTCCTCACGAAGGACCACAAGCGGATCGCGATGCTGTACCTCATTTCGATCACGATCTTCTTCGGGATCGGAGGTCTCTTCGCGGCGGGCGTGCGGCTGGAGCTCATGACGCCGGAGGGCGACCTCGTGTCCTCCGACATGTACAACAAGCTCTTCACGCTGCACGGCGTCGTGATGATCTTCTTCTTCCTGATCCCGTCGATCCCGGCGACGCTCGGGAACTTCCTCATCCCGATCATGTGCGGGACGAAGGACCTCGCCTTCCCGCGCATCAACCTGCTGAGCTGGTATCTCTACGTCGCGGGCGCGCTCCTCACGCTTGGCGTCGTCGCCGGCGGCGGCGTGGACACGGGCTGGACCTTCTACACGCCGTACAGCAGCCAGTCATCGAACACGAACGTCACGCTCGCGGCAGTCGGCGTCTTCATCGCCGGGTTCTCGTCGATCCTGACCGGCTTCAACTTCATCGTCACCGTCCACCGGATGCGCGCGCCGGGCCTGACCTGGTTCCGCCTGCCGCTCTTCGTCTGGGCGCAGTACGCGACGAGCCTGGTCATGATTCTCGGCACGCCGGTCGTCGCGATCACGATCGTGCTGGTCATGGCCGAGCGCGCGCTGCACCTCGGCATCTTCGATCCGAAGCTCGGCGGCGATCCGGTGCTGATGCAGCACCTGTTCTGGTTCTACTCCCACCCGGCCGTGTACATCATGATTCTGCCGGGCATGGGCGTCGTGAGCGAGCTCGTCGCGGCGGTCTCGCGCAAGCAGATCTTCGGCTACTCCTTCGTCGCCTTCTCGAGTCTGGCGATCGCCATCCTCGGCTTCCTCGTCTGGGGGCATCACCTCTTCGTGAGCAGCCAGTCGATCTACGCCGGCCTCGTGTTCTCGATCATCACGATGCTCGTCGCCGTGCCGTCCGCGGTGAAGACTTTCAACTGGGCCGCGACGATGTACAAAGGGTCCATTACGTGGGAGTCGCCGACCTACTGGGTGATCGGCTTCATGGGCCTGTTCCTGATCGGCGGTCTCACCGGCCTGTTCCTTGCGGCGATGGGCCTGGACATTCACCTGACCGACACCTACTTCGTCGTCGCGCACTTCCACTACATCATGGTCGGCGGCGCGATCATGGCGTTCCTCGGCGGGCTCCACTTCTGGTGGCCGAAGATGACCGGCCGGATGTACAACGAGTCGCTCGGCAAGGTCGCGGCGATCCTGGTCTTCGTCGGCTTCAACCTCACGTTCTTCCCGCAGTTCGTGCTCGGCTACCTCGGGATGCCGCGCCGCTATCACGCGTATCCGGCCGAGTTCCAGGTGTGGAACGTGATGTCGACGCTGGGCGCCACCGTGCTGGGCGCGGGCTACATGCTCGCGTTTTCCTATCTCGTGTATTCGCTGTTCAAGGGCGCGCTGGCACCGGCGAACCCGTGGGGCGCGAAGGGACTGGAGTGGGAAATTCCCTCGCCGCCGCCGACCTTCAATTTCGATGAGGATCCGATCGTGACCGAGCCGGCCTACAACTACAAGCCGGGACGGGAGGTCCACGTTGGCTAATCCTGCGACGCCGCTCGGCAGCAGTCCGGGCGCCAACGAGCCGACCGTCCACCACGCCGTCGCCGGCCACGCGCACGGCGCCGGCGGGCACGCCCAGGCGCACCACCCGAAGCTGCAGCACCACTTCTACAGCATGGAGCAGCAGCTCGAGGCCTCGACGCTGGGCATGTGGGTCTTTCTCGTCACCGAAGTCATGTTCTTCGGCGGCCTGTTCATGGCCTACATCGTGTACCGCACGATGTACCCGGACGCGTGGGTCGGCGGCAGCCACCACCTGAACGTGTACCTCGGCGGGCTCAACACCGCCGTGCTGATCTGCAGTTCGCTGACGATGGTGCTGGCCGTGCGCGCGGCGCAGGTGGGATCACGGAACGGCCAGATCGTGAACCTGATTCTGACCATTCTGCTCGGCACGGTCTTCCTGGTCGTGAAGTACTTCGAGTACGCCTCGAAGTTCGAGCATCACCTCGTGCCCGGGCCGCACTTCGATCCGACCCTCCCGACCGCTCAGCAGCTCTTCTTCTCGCTCTACTTCGTCATGACAGGCATCCACGCCGCGCACATGGTGGTTGGCATCGTCCTCATGGCCATTATTCTTGTCATGGCGTGGAAGGGCCAGTTCGGACCGGACTATTACAACCCGGTGGAAATCTCGGGTCTGTACTGGCACTTCGTCGATATCGTGTGGATTTTTCTCTTCCCGCTCTTGTATCTGCTGGGTTTCCACGGCGGGCCGGGAGCCTGAGCGCACATGTCTACTGCCCATATCGGTACCGTTCGTCTCTACGTCACCGTCTTTGCGGCGCTGCTCTTCTTTACCTTGATCACCGTCTGGGTGGCTGGACACGACTTCGGCTGGTTGAACACCCCGGTCGCGCTCGGGATCGCGGTGACGAAGGCGTCGCTGGTCGTGATCTTTTTCATGGGCGTGCGCTACAACACGCCGCTCACGAAGGTCGTCGTCATCGCCGGCTTCTTCTGGCTGTTCATCCTCTTCGGGCTCGGCATGATGGACTACGTCAGCCGGCCGTGGCTGGGCGTGCCGGGGCGATAGATCCTGGTTAATGGGGCAATGCGGCAATGAGGCAATGAGGCAATGAGGCAATGGGCCAGTACGAGCGCTTGAGGCAAGTGGCCGTATTGCCTCAATGCCCCATTGCCGCATTGCCCCATTAACAAGACTCACCCTTGGCCGGGTAGTCGTCGCCACTCACCGATTGGCCTGATCGCCCGAAAGCTAGAGTCCGTCACACTTCTTGAAATATATTGGGGGACTCCCGAGTACCTGCGGCCTCTCTCCCTGGCACTGCGGGTCCGTTGTCCCGGCTTGGGCCCGTGGCCCTGGGCCCTGCTTCTATGACCGAACTCAACGACGATCTCGCCGCGCTCAAGATCGAGCGCGAACCGGAACGCCGACGTCGCCGCGGCGGGCGGATTCTCACGTGGATCCTCGTGCTCGCGGTCCTCGGCGGGGGCGGGTACGCCGGCTACCGCTGGGCCACGGGGGAGCGACCGATCGAGGTCGAAACCGCGACGGTATCCGAGCGCGCCGCGGGCGCGCAGGCGGCCGTGCTAAACGCGTCGGGATATGTCACCGCGCGGCGGCGGGCGACCGTGTCGTCGAAGATCACCGGCAAGGTGATTGAAGTGAACGTCGAGGAGGGCATGGCTGTGAAGCAGGGCCAGATCCTCGCCCGGCTGGACGACGCGCAGTTTCGTGCCTCGCTGGCCCTGGCCGCAGCGCAGGTGCAGGCGGCGCGGCACATGGCGCGGGAGAACGAAGTCCGTCGCGACGAGGCCCAGGTGACGCTCAAGCGGCTGACCCAGCTCGTCAAGGACGGGTTCGCGACGCAAGCCGAAGCCGATGCGGCGAAAGCCACGATCGACTCGAACGACGCGCGCATCCTCGTGGCGCAGGAGCAAGTCCGCGTCGCCGAGCGCCAGGTCGAGCTGGAACAAACGAACCTCGACAACACGATCATCCGTGCGCCGTTCAGCGGCGTCGCGATCTCGAAGGACGCGCAGCCGGGCGAGATGGTGTCGCCGGTCTCGGCCGGCGGCGGCTTCACGCGCACCGGCATCTGCACGATCGTGGACATGCGATCGCTCGAGATCGAAGTGGACGTGAACGAGAGCTACATCAATCGCGTCAAGCCGAACCAGGGCGTGACCGCGGTGCTCGACGCGTATCAGGACTGGCAGATTCCCGCGCACGTCATCACGATGGTGCCGACCGCCGACCGGCAGAAGGCGACGGTGCTCGTGCGGATCGGGTTCAAGAAGCTGGACCCGCGGATTCTGCCGGACATGGGCGTGAAGGTCACCTTCCTTCGCGATCCGGAGGACACCAACGACACTCCGGCGATGCGCCCGGTGACACTCGTCCCCAAGGCCGCGATCAAAACCGAGGGCACGCAGGCGTTCGCCTTCGTCGTCGTCAACGACGTGGTCGAACGCCGCGCCGTCAGGACCGGCGGCACTGACGGTGACCGGCTCGAAGTGCTGGCCGGGCTCAGCACCGGGGACAAGGTCGTCGTCTCGCCGCCGGCCACGTTGACGGCGGGGATGAAAGTGGTGAGCAAGTGACTCTTGCGGGTTCCGGGGTTCCGGGGTTCCGAGGTTCCGGAGTTCGGTTCCGGAGTTCCGGCAACTGCGCCCACGCGCCGGGGAACGCGCAAGTTGGAGCCCATGCCCTGCGAAACCCACGCGTTGGGGCACTTCAGAACCGAACCCAGGAACTCCGGAACTCCGGAACCCCGGAACCGGCGTGAAGAAACCAATCAGGAGCTCTTGATGTCTACTCCGTCTCTTGTTCAAGTCCGAGACGTCCACAAGCACTTCACGCGCGGCGGCGAGCGGATCGACGTGCTCAAGGGCGTGCAGCTGGACATCCCGCAGGGTGATTTCGTGGCGTTGATGGGGCCCTCCGGGTCTGGCAAGACCACGCTCCTGAACCTGATCGGCGGCCTGGACGAGCCGTCGGGCGGCACATTGACCGTCGCCGGCGAGCGCGTGGACGACCTGAACGGCGGTGAGCTGTCACGGTGGCGCTCGCGCAATATCGGCTTCGTCTTTCAGCTGTACAACCTGCTGCCGGTGCTGACCGCGGAGCGCAACGTCGAGCTGCCGCTGCTCCTGACGAAGCTGTCGAAAGCCGAGCGGCGGAAGCGCGTGGCGATCGCGCTCAAGGTGGTCGGCCTGTCCGAGCGCGCGAAACATTACCCGCGGCAGCTCTCGGGCGGGCAGGAACAGCGCGTCGGCATCGCGCGCGCGATTGTCACGGACCCGGCGCTGCTGCTCTGCGACGAACCCACGGGCGATCTCGACCGCAAGGCCGGCGACGAGATCCTCGACCTGCTCCAGGCGCTCAACCGCGATCACGGCAAGACGATCGTGATGGTCACGCACGACCCGCACGCGGCCGAGCGCGCGAAACGCACCCTCCATCTCGACAAGGGCCTGCTCACCAACGGAGGAGGACACGCGTGAAGTACCTCCCGCTCGTCTGGAAGAACCTCTGGCGGCGCAAGATCCGCACGACGTTCACGCTGCTGTCGATCTTCGTGGCGTTCCTGCTGTTCGGGCTGCTGATGACCATCCGGATGGCGTTCACGTTCGGCGTCGACATCGCCGGCGCCGACCGGCTCGTGCTGATCCACAAGGTCAGCCTCATCATGCCGCTGCCGGTGTCGTACGAGCCCCGGCTCCAGACCGTGCCGGGCGTCGAGCTCGCCACGCACAACACCTGGTTCGGCGCCTACTATCAGGACCCGTCGAACTTCTTCGCGAACATCGCGGTGGATCCCGTGCCGTTCCTGAAGATCTACCCGGAGTACAAGCTGCCGCCCGACCAGATGAAGGCATGGCTGGAGGATCGGCAGGGCGTGATCGTCGGCAAGGACCTCGCGGAGCGTTTCGGCTGGAAGCTCGGCCAGCGCGTCCCGCTCACGGCCACGATCTGGCAACCCAAGGCCGGCGGTCAGACGTGGGAATTCAATATCCGCGGGATTTACGACGGCGGTGACGGCGTCGACAAGACGCAGTTCTTCTTCCGGTACGACTATCTGGACGAAAACCGCAGGGGCGGCCAGGGGCTGGTGGGCTGGTACATCGTGAAGATCGCCGACCCGGCGAAGGCGGTGGCACTCAGCCACACCTTCGACGAGATGTTCGCCAACTCCTCGGCCGAGACGAAGACCACGACCGAGAAAGGCTTCGTCGAAGGCTTTGCCAAACAGATGGGCGACATCGGCGCGATCATGATCGCGATCCTCACGGCGGTCCTGTTCACGATGCTGCTGATCGCCGCCAGCACGATGGCGCAATCCGTGCGCGAGCGGACGAACGAGCTGGCGGTGCTCAAGACGCTCGGATTTTCTGGCGGCTTGATTCTGACGCTCGTGCTCGCCGAGTCGTTGTTCATCGGTCTGGTCGGCGGCGGGCTCGGCCTCGGGCTGGCCTGGCTGGTCGTCCAGGGCGGCGACCCGACCGGCGGGATGCTTCCGATCTTCGTGCTGCCGTCGCGCGACGTCGCCCTCGGCGTCGGGCTGATGGTGCTCATGGGCTTTCTGGCCGGCATCATGCCGGCGGTCGGCGCCATGCAATTGCGCATCACGGATGCGCTGAGGAGAAACTGAGATGCGCTGGCTGCGACAGACGCTCGCCATGATGGCGCTCAATCTCCGCACGATTCCCCAGCGGCTCAGCTCGTCGGCCGTCGCGATCGTCGGCATCGCCGGCGTGGTCGTCGTCTTCATCTCGGTGCTGTCGATCGCGGCCGGGTTCTCGGCGGCGATGCGCCAGTCGGGATCGCCGCAACGCGCGCTCGTCATGCGCAGCGGCGCCGACAGCGAGATGACGAGCGGCCTCGGCGGGCCCGAAGCGGACATCATCAAACAGGCGCCTGGCATCCGCCGCGACGGACAGACGCCGCTCGTCTCAGTCGAGCTGTACGTGATCATCGACCTGCCGAAGAAATCGTCGCCCGATTCCCCGGCCAACGTTCCGATGCGCGGCATCGAGCCGACGGCCATGAAAGTGCGGGAAGAGGTGTCGGTCACCCAGGGGCGCATGCTTCAGTTCGGCACGAACGAGGTCATCGTCGGACGCGGCGCCAGCGTGCAGTTTGCGAACCTGGAGCTCGGCAACACGATCGTCTCGGGTCAGAATCGCTGGCAGGTGGTCGGCATCTTCGAGGCGGACGGCGGCGTCGCCGAGAGCGAGATCTGGTGCGACTCGAGAGTGCTGCAAGGCGCCTACCGCCGCGGCAACTCGTACCAGTCCGTGCTCGCCCGGCTCGACTCGTCCGACTCGCTCAAAGCGTTCACCGACTGGCTGACCTCCAATCCGGCCGTGAACGTGATGGTGCGGCGCGAGAACGAGTACTACGCGGGGCAATCGCGCGCGCTCACGAGCCTCATTCAGGTGGTCGGGTACGGCATCGCGGCGCTCATGGGCATCGGCGCCATCTTCGGTGCGATTCTGACGATGTACACGGCGGTGGCGACGCGGGCGCGCGAAATCGCGACGTTGAGGGCGCTCGGATTCAACACGGGGTCAGTGCTCGTCTCCGTGCTCGGTGAATCACTCGCGCTCGGCCTGATCGGCGGCGTCCTGGGCGGCGCAGCCGCGTACTTCGCGTTCAACGGCTACCAGACCTCGACGATGAACTTTCAGACATTCAGCCAGGTGGCGTTCGCGTTCCGCGTGACGCCCGAACTGCTCGTCACCGGCATCGTCTACGCGCTCATCATGGGTCTCGTCGGCGGACTGTTCCCGGCGATCCGGGCGGCGACGCTACCGATTCCGTCGGCGTTGCGAGAGCTGTAGTTCCCACGAAGAGCACGAAGAGCCCGAAGAGCACAAAGATTCTTAGAGTGCGTTGCAAAATGCAGAAGGAGGGGCGGGCTGAAGTCCGCCCTCCCAAAGACCCACGCGTCTCCGTGATCTTCGTGGGCTTCGTGGTGAACGGTCTTGATCTACAAATTCCCTGTCATTGTGCGCGCCGGATCCGTCTTCGCCGCCCGTCGCGCGGGAACGAAGGACGCCGCCACTGACGTGACCAGTAGAACGATCGCCGCTGTCGCGACTGTGCGCGGATCCCAGGGCGGGATGCCGTAGAGAATCGTGGTCAGGGATCTGGCCGCGACGAGGCCGGCGGCCAGACCGAGCGCGACGCCAAGAACGCCCAGGAGCCCACCCCGGCTGACGACGAGCCAGGCGATATCGCTCGGCAGCGCGCCGAGCGCGAGTCGCGTCCCGATTTCGCGCGTGCGCTGGCGGACGACGTAGGACGTGACGCCGTAGATGCCGATCGCCGCGAGAGTCAGTGCCACGAGCGCGAAGAGACCGAGCAGCCACAGTGCCAGCTTGGTGCTCGCGACCGAGTGCGTCGCCACCTCGCGAAGCGTCGTCGTTTCGGCGATCGAGACCTTCGGCTCGATCGATCGCATCGTCTGCCGCACGATCGGCGCCACACGCGCCGGGTCGCCCGCCGTCTGCACGAAGAGTGTCACCGACGAAGGCACCTGACGCTCGAACGGCAGGTACAGGTCGGCGCGAGGTTCGTCGGTCAGCGCGGCCCGCCGGATGTCGCCGACGACGCCGACGATCTCGGCCTGGCCCTGGCCCAGCCGCAGATAGTGACCGACGGCACCCTCGCCGCCGAAGTAGCGCTTCTCGATCGATTCGCTGACGATGACGACCGGCGATCCCGCCGGACCGTCGCGCTCGTCGAACAGACGCCCGGACCGCAGCGGAATCTGCAGCGCCTCGAAGTAGCCGCCGGACGCGACCTGCCAACCGACATCGGGCGGCCGCGCGCCGGCCGCCGGTGGGCGGTCCGTGCGCTCGAACGGCGTGGACCAGTTGTTGCCGGTGAGGGGCACGACCACTGCGGCCCCGACGGACCGCACCTCCTGCGAAGCGCGGACGCCGGCAAAGAGCTGTGTGAAGAATGCCTGCCGTGCCTCCACCCGCGGGTACGCGCCAGCCGGCAGCGAGACGTCCATCGTCAACACGCGATCGACCTTGAATCCGGGATCGACCGACATCAGCCGGACGAAACTGCGCAAGATCAAGCCGGCGCCGAGAAGCAGCACGACCGCCAGCGCAATCTCGACGACAACAAGAGAGGAGGCGGTGCGGCGAGCGCCCGCGCTCATGCCGACGCGAGCCTGTGCCGTCAGCGTGCCCGGCTTGGGGCGGCCGGCCGCCAACGCGGACATCAATCCGAATGCCAGCGCCGCCGCCACCGAGATGCCGAGCGCGTACGCGAGCACCCGCGCGTTCATGCCGACGTCGGCGAGCCCCGGCGCCTGAACGGCCCGCGGGATCAGCGCGACGAGCGCCGGGGTTCCCCAGTACGCGATCGCCACACCGACCATGCCACCGACGAGCGCGAGCACGAGACTCTCGGTCAGGATCTGTGACGTGAGTCGCCATCGTCCCGCACCCAGCGCCGCACGCAGCGCTTGTTCGTGCCGCCGGCCGACCGCCCGCGCGAACAGCAGGTTGCCGACGTTGACGCACGCGATGAGCAGCACGACGCCGACGGCCGCAAGCAGCAGCGTCAACGGGCGCCTGGTGTCGCCGACCAGCGAGTCGCGGAGTGACTTCGCGAAGTAGCGGGTGCCCAGGTTCGTCCGCGGCTGTTCCTGCTCCATCTGCTCCGCGAGAGTCGTGAGTTGGGCGTTGACTTGCGTGAGAGAACTCTCCGGCTTCATGCGGCCCACGGCGAGCGTCCAGTAGCTGTTGCGCATCGTCACCGCCTCTGCCGGCAGGATGAAGGGCACGATGACGTCCGTGGACCGTGCCGGAGGAAACCTGAACCCGGCCGGGGCGACGCCGACAATCTCCCGCTCGCCCGAGCCGATGCGGAGGCGTTTGCCCACCACCGACGGATCGGCGCCGAACTGCGTGCGCCAGAAGTCGTGGCCAAGCATGACGACGGCCGCCGCGCCTTGTTTCGCATCAGCCGTTACGAAGGCGCGGCCGTGAAGCACTCGCACCCTGAACAGATCGAAGACCTCTGGCTGGACCTGGAGGACGTTGACCGTGACCGGCTCGGTGAAGCCGTAGACGGTGCTGCGCCCGGCGTTGTAGGCGAGCAAACTCTCGAGCGACGACTGGCGCGCCGCCATGTCCACGAGATCGCCCATCGCGATGAAATCCTTGGTCAGCCCCGTGCGCTCGTCGCGGTGATTGAGGATGACGATGTCGTCGGCCGCCTCGTACGGCAACGGTCGCAGCAGAACGGCCTCGACGACGGCGAAGACGGCGACGTTGGCGCCCACGCCGAGCGCGAGCGTGAGCACGGCGGCGGCGGCGAAGGAGCGTTCGCGGAACAGAAGACGGACGGCCTGACGGAGATCGGTCCACATGAACGAGGCTCTTTCTGAGAGGGAGAGGCGTGGCGTTGACGATGGGACGGCACGCGAGCGGTCAGAAAACGGAAACAGCGCCGACCACCAGCAGGCAACATAGAGACCCAGGATCGAAATCAGCGAGGCGAGCCACCGCGCGAACCGCGGCGCGGCGTTCGGCGAGCGTCCGGCTCGGGCGAGCTCGCGGATGTGCAGGTCGCGGAGCGCCGGCTCGAAAAGATCGCGGCGAATGCCGGCGGGGAGCCAGCGCCCGAGACGGCGGCCCACCGGATGGTCAGCCATTCGACCACCGCCGTCGGAGCGCCGCGGGCACGGTGCGGTCGTAGAACTGGCGGGTCTCCTCCCAGCGGCCGGCGCCGGCTTTGGTGATGCGGTAGCGGCGCTCGGTGACGGCCTGGTCGCCGACGGTGATTTGCTCGTACCAGCCCTCGACGAGGCCGGCGCGCTCGAGGCGGGCCATGAGCTGGTAGAACGCGGGGGCGGTGCGGCGGACGCCGAAGGTGGCGAGGGTGTCACGGACGGCGCGGCCCGGCTCCTCGGGCGCGTGGAGCAGGACACTGAGAATGAGGAACTGCAGGTGCGTGAGGGCGGGCAGCCGGGCATCTTTCATAAGGTCATCTTAGCTACGATCTCGTTAGACGAGACGACCGCCCCCCGGGTTGTCGCCAATTCAGACGCAATTAAGACGCCGTCGATTGCCCCGTCCCTCCACCACCGCGCATTCTGCGGCTGTCCCTAAGGAGGCTCGCCGTGACAATGTCCCGCCGATCGTTCATGACCGCCACGCCGCTCGCCCTGACCCCGCTCTCGACGTTCGCTCAGGCGCCCGCCGCCCGCGAACCCGCCGCCGGCCCCGGCCTCAGCGGAGGATCTCCCTACCCGACGCAGGAACCAGACCTGGTCAGGGAAGTCGTCGGCGTCTCCCACAACAACCTCGCGCGCCTCAAGGCCCTCGTCGACCGGCAGCCCACCCTCGCCCGGGCCGCCTGGGACTGGGGGTTCGGTGACTGGGAAAGCGCGCTCGGCGCCGCCTCCCACGTCGGCAACCGCGACATCGCCGAGTACCTCCTCAGCAAGGGCGCGCGGCCGTCGATCTTCTCCGCCGCCATGCTGGGGCAGCTCGACGTCATCAAGGCATTCGTCACGGCCCAGCCGGGCATCCAGCGGACCAAGGGGCCGCACGGCATCACGCTGTTCGCCCACGCAACGGCCGGCGGCGAGCGGGCACGCGCCGTTGCCGACTACCTCACGTCGCTCGGAGACGCCGACCTGAAGCCGGCGCTGAAACCGCTCTCGGCGGAGGAACGGGCCCCGCTCGTTGGCGCGTACACGTTCGGGCCGGATCCCGATCAGCGCATCGAAATCGCGGCGGTCCGCGACACCGTGGGATTCCTGCGGACGGGACGATCGCAGCGGGGGCTGCTGCACGTCGGCGGACTCGAGTTCTTTCCCGTCGGCTCGGAGAGTGTCCGGATCCGCTTCGCCGTAACGCCGGGGGGCGTCACCCTCACCATCCACGATCCCGATCTGGTGCTGACGGCGAAGAAGGCGACGACGGTCCAGTTGTTTTTGTAACCTCGTCGTTCACCGCCCGGGCGATGTCGGCGACGACCTGCGCTTCGGTCGTCGCCGTCGCGCCCGCCAGCAGGGGCGTCGGACGCGCCCAGACGTGCGCCTGATCCGCACCTCGGATGAGGTGCGCCATCACGCGCAGGCCATCGTCTCGCTTCTGGATCTGACCGAGGATGATGAGATCGGCCGACAGCGCGTCGCGGATCTTGAGGAGATCGCGGAACGGCCGATCGGTGCGCAGCACGGCGGCGTTGCCGATCACGGCGAGCCGCCGGTCGGCCGTCAGCCTGACGACGGTCGAGTCGGTCAGATTCTGCGCGAGCCGATCGAGCTCGGGCTCGCCGGTCTCGTTGTCGAAGAGCGCCACGGCGACGCGGACTGGACGGAGGGATGAAGGAGACTGACGAACGACGGACACGAGCGTCAGAATCACCGCGGCGGCGACAGCAAGCATGAGCGCACCGCGCGGACGCAGACGAGCATCAGTGCGCAAGACAGGGGACGGGTCTCTCCCTGTGGAAAACTCCGGGGACACCACTGCGACCGCGTCCCCGGAGTTTTCCACAGGGAGAGACCCGTCCCCTGACATCACCCCGACAAACCTGTACCCTCTCTTCGGCACTGTCTCTATGAACTGCGGGTGATCGGCGTTGTCGCCGAGCGCTTCGCGGAGCTTGCCGACTGCGGTGTTGAGTCCAGCCTCGAAGTCCACGAACGTGTCCGTGCCCCAGAGGCGCTGGCCGAGCTCGGCGCGGGTGACGAGCTGGCCAGGACGCTCGAGCAGGGCGACGAGCAGTCGAAACGGCAGATCCTGGACGCGGACCGGGCCGCCTTGCTTCCAGAGCTCACCGGTGGTCGTGTCGGCCTCGAAGTCGCCGAAGCGGTAGCGCTGGCCGGCCGTCATAGCGTGTCAGCATGCCACCACGGCGGCTCGCCGGGCAATGAACGGCGTCTGAACTCTGGCTAAACCCAGCCTTTCACCACGAAGCACACGAAGATCACGAAGAAGGTTTTGGCCAAGACCGCGTCGAGATAACCGGTGTGCTGGAGAGTTCTCTAACTGATCCGCCGCGCGAGAATCTGCACCGTCAGAGGCGTCACCATGCGCGTCTGCGGATCGCGCTCGGCCTCGAGGAACGAGGCCCAGGTCGCGTCGGCAGCCGCCTGCGACATCGTCCCGAGGCTCGCCAGGCGCTGCAGGCCGGTCTCGACGAACGCCCTCGGCCACTGCCAGGCGGCCATCGCCGGCGTCAGCATCTCGACAATGGGCCGGACGCGCTCGACGGCGAACCCGTGCCGCTCGAGCAGACGCGGGAGATCGAGCCCGATGTCCGGCTCGCCGCCGCTCCGGCGCCAGGCGTCGATGACGAGCCGCACGAATTCCTCGAACGCCGGCGATCTGGGCGAGAGCCGCCAGGTGGCATAGTGCACGTACTCCTGGACGGCGAACACCCCGCCTGGCTTCAGCGCGTGACGGACCTTCTCGACGAGCGCCTCCGGATCGGCGACGAAAGCCGCGACCCATCGGCACCACACGCCGTCCACGTCGGACACCGGGAGCTCCCACGCATCGAGATTCACCTGCCGGGTTTCGATGTTTCGCAGGCTGCGCGCGCTCGCCGCGGCGCGAAGCGCCGCCAGGAAGCGCAGCGACTGATCGACGGCAACGACCGATCCGGTGCCGCCCGCCAATTCGGCGAGATCGAGTGTCGCGAACCCGGGACCGCATCCGAGATCTACGAGCTTCGATCCCTGGCCGAACCCGGCCTCGCGGCACAGCTGGAGCATCCGGTCCCGCCAGACCTGGTGCTGAACACCCAGCCGCGCCACTTCCTCATCGTGGGTCCCGAGGACGTACTCCGGCTCCGCCATCCTGTTCCCATTATCAACCGGCGCCAGCCGCACTAGAGCCGTTCTCATTTCCGCGAGCCCAAATCGGGAAGCATCTCGAGCATTTCGGACCAATTCCACTGGGCAGCTCGCTCCGGGAGAATGAGAACGGCTCTAGAATCGAGACATGTACGCGTTTTTCCGATCCGGTCTGCTG
>Ga0111538_10000268_pt1 | contig 66054 bp, 60 predicted proteins | sample SoiMethybrSBSTD1_FD_79669 | JGI IMG/M metagenome (GOLD analysis project Ga0111538, IMG submission 79669) | Bulk soil microbial communities from a Populus tree surrounding site in Tennessee, USA - Soil MetaG P. TD hybrid SBSTD1 (version 2)... | ecosystem: Environmental > Terrestrial > Soil >...
GCGGCCGCGTGCTGCCGATCGGCGGGCTCAAGGAGAAGATCCTCGCCGCCCACCGGGCGGAGATCTTCGACGTCATCATCCCGGCGGAGAACGAGAAGGACCTCAAGGACATCCCCAAGCGGGTGCTCAAGGAGATGCGGATCCATCCGGTCTCGCACATGGACGAGGTCTTGAAGCTCGCGCTGGCGCACGAGCGCCCGGCCGAGTTTCTCCCGACCCCGACATCGGCGATCGACTGGCGCATGGCGCTGCAGGCCGACCCGAGCGCGCCGAGCTCCGCGGAGCCCCACTAGAGCCCTGGCAAACTTTGCCAGTGCGCGCCCCATCGACGCTGCTACCCTGGGAGTCGATGGGGCGGCACCTCGTGGCCGTGGCCGTTCTGCTGGCGGCCTGCGGCGGCAAGCGCCAGGTCGGTTCGACCTCGAAGCCCATCGCGTCGAGCACGCCGGCCGCTCCGTCTCCCGCGGCTCCCCGCGCCGAGCCCCCTCCCGATCCCGATCCCGATCCCGATCCCGGAGCACAGCCCCCAGCCCCCGTCGCGGCCGAGCCCGACCTCGACGTCCTGACCCAACCGGCCCGGGAGGAGGATCGGCGGGCGCAGTTCGCCCGCGCGGTGGCCGCCATCTCGCAACAGGTCGGGGCTCCCATCACGAGCGAGAAGGCGCTGGCCGACATGCCGTGCGGCGGCTGGAGCGGGCCGGACTGCTCGAACCTCACGCTCGGGATCGAGATCGCCAAGACCTGTGCCCCGATCATTGCCTCTTTTCATCGCAAGAAGACGGCCGAGATCGCCGGCGTGCTGGCGGAGGCCATCTCCATCCACTCGGTGTGGCACGACGCCTACGGCTACGTCTGGCGGACCAAGAAGAAGGGGCCCGGCTACACCTACGCCGGCTGCCTGTTCTCGAAGTGCGATCCAGGTGATCTCAAGAACGGCCAGGTGGACGGCATCCTCTACCAGGTCGGCCGCCTGATCGGCGCCGTCCAGGGCCCCGCGTGCGGCCCCGGCTGCACGCTCTCCCTGTGAGCCGACCACCGTCCCTTGTTGGCGGTATCGACGCAGCGGGTCGACCGGAGTAGCCGGCCATCCGGCTCGGCGGCCGGCGGCGCGTCCTCGCAAGTGGTCGCAGGCTGACGCCGACGGCGCTGGTTCGGGCCTTGCAGCGTGACGGTTGCAACGTAGGGACCCGGACCATGACACCATCGAAGAGGTCGTTCTTCATCAGCGCGCTTCTGCTCTCGGCGGCATGCGGCGCCTCGGCCGGCGATCCGGCAGGCGGGCCGGACGGCTCGGTCAGCACCACCGCAGACGGCGCGCCGTCGGTGCCGCAAGCGGACGCGGCTCCGGCCGTGATCGACTGCGACACGCCGCCCCAGCTCATGATCGTCCTCGACCGGAGCGGCAGCCTCGCGCGCAGGCCGGACGGAACGCTGCCCCCCAACACGGCCGAGGGCAAGAGCCAGACCCGCTGGCAGATCGCCATCACCGCCATCGAGGGCACCGCGGCGGCGCTCGAGAACGAGATCCAGTTCGGCCTCGCCCTGTTCCCGTTCGACCCGGACGGCGCCGGCGGTCGCGACTGCTCCAACCTCGGCACCTGGCTCGCGCAGTACCTGCCGCCGGAGAGCAACGACCTCAGCTGCCAGCGCGGCGAGGTGAAGGTCTCGCCGGCTGCCATGAACGCGGCGGCGATCGACCAGGCCATCGATCGCGACACCACCGGGCTGTGCAGCTTCACGCCGATCGGCGCCGGGCTGGCCGCCGCTCAGGATGAGCTGGCCACCATGGCCGATCCCGAGACCGAGCAGTACGCGGTTCTCATCACCGATGGCGCCGACACCTGCGACGGGGACGCCGGCTACACCACCGACTCGCTGGCCACCGCCGACGCCATGGCCACCGCGGGGATCGATCTCTACGTGGTCGGCTTCGACGGAAGCGGAGCGGATCTCGAACCGGCCCACCTCAACGACCTCGCCTGTGCCGGCCACACGGCTCCCGATTTCGCCGCCAACTGCCACGAGGTGGCCGGCGGGTTCCGCGCGGTCGCCGCGCCGAGCCCCGGTCGGCTCTACTACCTGGCGACCGAGCTCGGCTCGCTCCAGGCTGCCCTCACGGCGATCAGCGCCGACGTCTGCGACGACGAGGAGTAGCTGACTCAGCCGGTGGTCGCCGCGGCGGCGGAGGCCAGCATCGCCTCGAGGCGATCGAGGTCGAACGGCTTCTCGAGGACCGCGTTGGGCAGCGCGGCGAGCGAGCGCCCCTGGTCGCTGCCGAGGGTGGCACCGGTCATGAAGATGACGCGCTCGCACAGCTCGGGCCGGATGCTGCGCAGCTGCTCGTAGAAGTCGACGCCGGAGGCGCCCGGCATGACCACGTCGCACAGGATGACGTCGAACGTCACGCCGTGCTCGAGCTGGGCGAGCGCCTCGCGCGCGCTGGTCGTCACCACCACGTCGTGCTGGTCCTCGAAGATGGAGTCGATGGTGCGTCCGATCGAGATCTCGTCGTCGATGACCAAGACGCGCAGGCGCGCAGTGGTCGGCCGGACCACCGCCGCGATCTGCCCCGAGCGCCGCCAGCGCGGCAGCGTGACGGTGAAGCGGGTGCCGCGGCCCAGCTGGCTGGTCACATCCAGCGAGCCGCCGACCGCCTGCACCAGGCTGCGCGAGATGGCCAGGCCCAGCCCGGCGCCGGTGCCGTAGCTCTTGGTGGTGAAGAAGGGCTCGAAGATGCGCTCGCTGAGGTCCGGCGCGATGCCCGGTCCGTTGTCGGCGACCTCCGCCGCGATCCGGTCGTCGCCGACCGCCCGCAGGCTGAGCGTCAGGGTGGCTTCCCGGTCGGGCTCGCACTCGCGCAGCGACTCGAGCGCGTTTCGCACCAGGTTGACGAAGACCTGCACCAGACGCGACGGATCGGCGTCCGCCGGCCCGACCTCCTCGGCGATGCGCCGCTCGATCCGCACGCCATGCGCGGGATCGGTCTCCGCCACCGTGCGCACCGCCCGCTCGAGCACGTCGCGCAGGTCGACCGGCTCGCGCGAGGTCGGCTGCGGGCTGGCGAACAGGCGCAGCTCGCGCGCGATGACCGTCATGCGATCGAGGTCGTCGGCGATGTGCTCGAGCTTGCTCTGCGCCTCCGCCAAGAGGACGCCGGCGTTCTGGCGGCCGGCGCCGTCGAACAGCTGGCGCAGCCGGGTGACCGCCAGCACCAGGTGGGTCAGCGGGTTGTTGAGCTCGTGGGCCACCCCGGCCGAGAGCCGGCCGAGCGCCGCCATTCGCTCCGCCTCGGCCAGCCGGGTCTCCAGTGCCTTCCGCTCGGTCACGTCGCGGACGAAGGCCAGGAGCGCCGGCGACCCCTCGTAGGTGATCGGCACCGATGCCACCTCGGCCAGGAACGTTCCGCCGCCCTTCTTCCGGGACCGATAGACGTACGAAGACGGCTCGAGCGCGCTGCCCGTGCGCATGGTCTCGGCGATCCGGGCGATCGCGACCTCGAGATCGTCCGGGTGCAGCCATTCGGACATGCTCACGCCGATGATGTCCGCCGCGTTCTGGTAGCCGAGCATCCGGGCACCCGACGGGCTCATGTAGAGGACGGTCCCGCCGCGCACGATCGCGATGGCGTCGGGCGCGATGTCGAGCAGCGTCCGCAGCGTCTCGTCGCTGAGATGTCTTCCCCCGGCAGACATCGAATCGCCATCTTACAGTGAACCCGCGCCCGCCTGATGGCGCCATCCCGCATACCGCCCCCGGCCCCGAATTCAGGCACTTCCGGTCAGATCGCAATTGACAAGGCGGCGACCCCTCGCTAGAACCGTTCGGCCTCAAAAGGGAATCGGGCGGATAGCTCAGCGGTAGAGCGTCGCCCTTACAAGGCGGTGGTCGCAGGTTCGATCCCTGCTCCGCCCACTCCCCCGGGGCCTGACAATTTGGGGCGGTAGTTAAGTCGGTTATAACGCCGGCCTGTCACGCCGGAGGCCGCGGGTTCGAGTCCCGTCCGCCCCGCTTTCTAGCTTGCAGAAGCCCTTGCGCTTTCCCCTGTGGAGCTCAAGGGCTTTGCCATTTCCTTGCCACGGCTGGGGCCGCGACGAGTGCGGCCCTGTGAAAGTCGCCGAGGAGGCGGCGCTTTCGGGCGACGAAGGCTCTTCTTGAGAAAAAAAATGGGCTGGTCTGTCGATCCGGCGCCCGCTCGTTCGTCGCCTGATCGAACCCAGCCGAAGGAGCCAGCATGAAGTACCTCACCTTCGTCCGCAGCTCGGAGAAGTACCGCGAGGCCCCGCCCCCTGCCGCCCTGAGCGAGGCCATGGGCAAGCTCATCGAGAAGTTCACCAGGCAGGGCGCCCTGGTCGACACCGGCGGCCTGGCGCCGAGCCGGGAGGGCTTCCAGATACGCCTCGAGAACGGGGAGCTCAACACCACCGACGGTCCGTTCACCGAGAGCAAGGAGGTCATCGGCGGCTGGGCGATCCTCGAGGCGGACTCGAGAGCCGAGATCGTCCGGCTCGCGACCGAGTTCATGGAGCTTCACCGCACCCACTGGCCCGCGTTCGAGGGCGAGTGCGAGGTCCGGCCGATCGAGTTCCAGGCCCGCCCCTAGTGCCCCGTCGCGCGAAGGTAACGCGGCGGCGGTGGCGGCGGCGGCGGCGGTGGGGCCGGAGGGATGGGCTCGGCGGAAGCCAGCCGGGCGGCGAGCGCATCGACGGTGGCGTCGGGCGGGAGGATGTAGAAGACGTTCTTGTCGATGGGCAGCCAGCCGTACTCCAGGCGCGGATTGATGGTCACGAGAAAGACCGAGACGGCCAGCGCGAACCCGGGCTCATCCATCCCCGCGCACTTGCACACCGGGAGCTCGGCGTGGAGAGCCTTCGCCGCGCCCATCCCCCATTCGCCCATTCTCTGCGTGCCGGTGGCCGCCGACACCGCGGCGCGACAGCTGCCGGCGGTGCGCAAGAGCCCGTCCGCCAGCTCCGGGCCGAGCAGGGCGACCCCGTCCTTGTCGGCCTTGCTCTTCAGCTTCGCCCACCAGTCCTCGAGCGACTTCGGCGGCGGCGCTGCTTCCTCGATCATCTTCCAGACGTCGGACAGCTTGACCGGGCGTCTCACCACCAGGCGCCACTCGTCGTCTCCGGCCACGACCGCCTTCAGCTCGAGCTGGGCGATCTTCGCGTCGTGCGGGACCAGGAGGTAGACCGGGCTCCCGTCATCGGGCCCCTGGATCGGCTGCTGACTGGAGCGTCGATAGCCGTCGAAGAAGGCAATGCGAATCGGCCGGTCCCCCATCTCGAACGGTTTCCCCTCGGCCCTCGGCGGGTCGCCGTACATCAATGAGGGAAACAGCGGGCCGGCAGCGAATCGGTCGACCGCCTTCAGCACATACGCGCAGGGGGGCTGGCCCGTCGGGGTCGGAGCAGATGCAGACGCTCCAGTGGCGACGTCTTCGCTGCAACCTGCGGCGGCCAACAGGGCGAGCAGGGCGCCCACGGCGAGTCGGGTCGTCTCGGTCCTCACGTGTCCGGAACGGACGAGCTGCCGGACCGTAGCGCCGAAAGCGCGCAGCTCAGGGGCAGGGGGGGAAGCCGGCGTTCTGGCTGCGGGTCGTGAGGACGACGGCGTTGCGCGGCTGCAGGGTGACGGTGAGCGTGCCCGCGGAGCTGGCGGTCTTGCCGGCGCGGTAGCAGACCTGGCCGGCGCGGCCGGGCTGGTTCCAGGACCAGACCTTGAAGCTGGCGCCGGCAGGGAGCTGGCGGACCTCGACGTCGCGCGCGCTGGTGGAACCGTTGACCAGGAGCACGCTGGTGTCGGAGCGGTCCGCGGGGCGGAAACCGGCCGCCACCGTGTAGGGCGGCGCCGATGTCGCGGCGGCGAATGCCTTCCAGCCCGGCTCGACGGCGGCGTTCCACATGTCGCGCAGGTACCAGGACGGCTTCCTCGGCCAGTCGTTCCACGGCGCGCCGAGGATTCCCCAGGTGCGGTCGCCGCGCCGGGTGGCCTCCCACTTGGTGACCGCGCGATAGCCGAGGCGCGCCGCCGTCACGTCGAAGTAGGCCTGGTCGATCGAGCTCTCGATGGTGTCCTCCATCGCCGTGCAGCCCGCCTGGTTCACCGTGCAGTCACGCTGGTAGAAGCCGGGAAAGTCCTTCGTCACGCGGTCGGGACGGCCGCGCACGCCCGCCTCCATGATGTAGAGCGGCTTGCCGCCGAGCGCGTTCCGGTGCGCCATCGCCTGCTTGATGAGGGTGACCCCGCTGCCGGTGAGCGGCGACGAATCGCTGGTCACCCACTGGTTCCAGTAGAACCAGTAGACGTGGATCGACCAGCCGTCGAGGATGTCGTCCATGTTCTGGTCCATCCAGGTCATCCACGACTGGTAGCCGTTGTCGTTGTCCCCCTCGCCGCGGCCGTACACCAGGTCGCCGCCGATGAAGCGGATGAGGTGGGGCGCGTCCGGCCCGCGCAGCGGCGGGTCCTGGGCGCGCATCAGCGCGTCGAGCGTGCGGTACGCGGTGTTCATGTCGACCCGGCAGATGTACGTGCCGGTCTTCTGCCCCGGACACACGTGATCCGGGTTGGCGGTGTTGCCCTCGTTCTGGATGGTGACGTAGCGGATCGCGGTGTGGCCGCGCTCGTACACCTCCTCGTGCAGGAGCGCCGCGAGCCCTTCCATCTGCAGGCGCGCGAAGTCGGCGCCGGTGCCGGTGTAGCCGCCGGGCCAGGTGACGTTGACCGATGCGCCGGCCGCCTGCGCGAGATCGATCACCCGGCTGAACGATTCCTTCGCCGCCGCGCCCTCGGGCGTGTCGGGGCGGACCGCCGCCTCGTTCTGCACGAAGATGCGGACGTGGCCGGGCTCGACCGCGACCATCGCGTCGCGCAGGGCCGGGCTCGCCGGATCCACCGTCGACTGCGGTACGAAGGCCGGGTCGTAGAGCGACTCGTAGAGCTGGACGCCGAAGCCCTGGAAGCCGTCCGGCTCGAAGGCCGGCTCGACGAACTCGTCGCTGCCGGCGTCCGCGCTGCCGCCCGGAGCCGCATCGGTCTGACCGCCGCCCGGCGCCCCCGGGTCGTCCTCGTCCGCCGGCGAACCGCAGGCGAGCGTGACCGCGAACAATGCAGAGGCGATGCGCACGTCGTCGCGCGGGCTGCAACGGCCATACCCGGCGCATCGACGCGGAACCTCGTGCCCGATCGCACCCTCCGTGGGGGGGCCGGTCTCGCTGCCGCCTCGCGTGTGCGGCGCAACATCCGCAGCGGCCACTGTGGTGTGCGGGGCACGCTGTCGCGACCACACCTCGCGGCGCCACCTGGAAACGCGGCGTTGCACCCGCCGCCGCGTGGCATCGGCGATGCAGGAGCGTGGACCGCCATGTTCGCTCGCATCGTGATCCTCCTCGCGTCGCTCGCCAGCGCCAGCGCCTGCGCCGGCGCCGGCCACGCCACTCCGACCACGATGGCCCGGCTCGACTCCTTGCCCGACGAGCACGTCGCCCGCGAGCAGCGCATCGAGAGCACCCAGGCGCGACCCGGACCGGAGACCCAGAAGCCGAAGACCAGGCAGTGGCGCACCGTCGAGACCGCCGCCGCCACCGCGGCCGCCGTGGTCGGCTCGATCTTCTCGACCACCAAGACGGTGACGATCGGCGTCAGCACGTCGGTCGACGAGAACGAGCTGGTCCAGCCGGGCTATCGAGACAACCAGCGCAAGAAACCGGGCGACGAGGTCGAGCCGGCCGACTACGACGCCGGCCGGCTCACGCCCTGGGTCCAGCTCAAGAAGCCGGCCGGTCAGAAGTAGAAGTCGAACGTCTGGCGGTCGCCGGTCGCGCAGGCGGTCGGGAACAGCGGGCGGCCGTCGTCGGACGCGCCGTTGACCTCGACACACATCCCGCGGTTGTGGATCGGGCCGGCCAGGTGCCAGGCGCGCTCCGCCGACAGGCCGGCGCAGTCGTACATGAACGCGTCGCCGCTCGAGGTGTTGAAGGCGAGGCAGCGCCCGGTGTCCGACTTGATGAGGCCGTCGGCCAGCGTCCACTTCTGGCTGGCCGCGCCGTAGCAGTCGCGGACGGTGGCGTCGGAATAGTTGGCGGTGCCGTCGGCGGTGAGGCAGAGGCCGCTCACGTCGCGGATCTCGCGGGCCGCGGTCGCCTTCCAGGTCTGCGCCGGGTTCATCGGCTGGTTCATGGTCGAGCTGGTGCAGCCCAGGGCCTGGACCGGCGTACCGGGGATGTTGGTGCGGCCGTACACCACGTCGAGGCAGTGATCGCCCCAGCCACGCAGCTCGTCGCCGTCGAAGGTGAACTCCTGGTAGGCGTCGTTCACGCAGCCGCCGGCGTACATCGAGTAGCTGGTGCCGTAGGTGTCGAGGCACTGGCCGGCGCCGTTCTGCAGGTGTCCGGACGAGCGCAGCCAGCTGAACGCCTGGCCGAGGATCGGCTCGCAGCCGTCGGTCAGCGCCCAGCCGGACGAGCCGGTGGCGGTGGTGACGCACTTGCCGCCCTCCGACACCAGGCTGTCCTGCGGCTTCCTGCCGTACAGGCGGCGCACTCCGGTGACGTCGAGCTTGCTCAACCGGTCGCGGTCGCCGGCGCAGTAGTTCATGACCGAGTCGGGGTCGTACCCGGTGGTGTAGGTGTCGCCATCCTCCGCCTTGTCCTTGGACGCCGTGCACGAGCTAGGGGTGTCGGGCCGGTTCTGCTCGTGCGAGAAGCCCAGGGCGTGACCGAACTCGTGGATGGCGATCGCGCGCATGCACGAGGTCTTGGTCGTCGCGTCGGCGAGGCACCAGTGCCTCCACTCGCCCTGGAAGGATTCGTTGAGCGTCATGCCGCCCGGCACGCCGTCGAGGTTGCTGCCGAGCTCGCTGGTGTTCGAGCCGACGTCTTCCCACTGGATGCGGATGCCGCGCGCGTTGGAGGCGCAGATCCCCCAGCCGGTGAAGTCGATGTCCGCCACCCGCTCCCAGCTGTCCTCGATGGCGTCGCGCGTGAGGGCGCGCGCCCAGCTCGAACCAGGCTCGTCCGGCTCGAAGCAGACCGGGATGTCCCGGGTCGTCCAGACCGTGTCCGACAAGGTGTAGAGGGAAGCCGCCGACTCGCCGACCTCGGGCTCCTCGCCGGTGTCCACGCATCCGGCCGAGAGCAAAAGGGAAAGAGTGAGAAAGCCCGCGTTCCTCATGGTCGTCATGGTCGCCTCCGGTTGCTCTTGCTCCCAGGGCGTGACCCGGCGAGGAACAGCGTTCCGTCGGCAACTCAGAGCGCGATGGGGGTGGCGCCGGTGAGCATCCGGCGGGTCGCGACCAGGGCAAAGCCGAGCAGGTTCCGGCCGCGCCAGGTCGCCGGGTCGCGCGCCAGCGGGCTCGAGGCGGCGAGGCCGATGCCCCAGATGCGGTCGGTCGGGCTCGCCTCGACCAGGATGGCGTCGCCGGTCGCGGTGAGGATGTCGCGCAGGTGATGCGACTGGCCGAACTTGGCGGCGTTCCCCGCCACCACCAGGTCGAAGCGGGCGCGCGCCCAGGCGCCCTCGTCGAAGCCGCGGACCCGGCGACCGAGGCGCTTGCACGCGGCGGGGTCCGGCTCGGCGAGGATGGCAGCCAGCGCGTCGGCGTCGCCGAACAGGCGCGCCTTGCCGGCCATCATGAACTGCTCGGCGGTCGCGTAGCGCTGGCCATCCACCTCGAACGCGCACGGCCACCACTGGCTGAACACCCCGTCCGGCTCGCGGCGGTGGCCATAGAAGAAGTGGTAGTGGAAGCTGCGCCCGGCGGCGATGGCGGCGCGCAGCGCCTCGAGATCGAGGGGCAACTCGTCCATCGGTCAGCTCGCCGGCTCGATGAGGTCCCAGCGGTTGCCGTAGCGGTCGGTGAAGACCGCGACGGTGCCGTACGGCTCGCGCCGCGGCGCCTCGGTGAAGGCGACGCCCGCCGCGACCAGGCGCGCGTGGTCGGCGGCGAAGTCGTCGGTCTGGAGGAACAGCCAGACGCGGCCGCCGCCCTGCCGGCCGACGGCGGCCCGCTGCTCGTCGGTGGCGGCGCGGGCGAGCAGGATCGACGTCCGGCTGGAGCCCGGCGGCCTGACGCGGACCCAGCGCTTGTCGGCCGCGAGGTGCGTGTCCTCGACCAGGTCGAAGCCGAGCGCGCCGGTGAAGTAGGCGATCGCCTCGTCGTAGTCGGGCACCAGGAGGGCGACCGCGGCAAGTTCCTGAGGCAAGGCGCGAGGGTCGCACGGGGCGCCCCGGCCGGGAAGGCGCGCTGGACAGCTCGCTACCGGGGGTGCGAGGCTGGACGGGTGACGCGAGCGAGCGCGGTCTGGCTCCTGGCCGCGGTGGTCGGGTGTGGGTTCGACCCGTCGGGATCGTCCGGCGGCGACGACGGCGGCGAGGACCCCGACGGCGGCGGCGGCGGCGATCCGGACGGCGGCGGCGGCGGGGGCGGAGACGGCGGCCAGGCGGCCGGCTTCCGCAAGGCGATCACGGTGCCCGCGCTCGGCGGCGCCGACCAGGTCGACTTTCCGCTCTACGTCGAGATCGTCGACACCGATCTCATGGCCCGCGCCCGCGCGGACGGCAGCGACATCCACTTCACCACCGCCGCCGGCCAGCCTCTCGATCACGAGCTCCAGCACTGGGGCCCGGGCACCGGGCGGCTCGAGGCCTGGGTCCGGGTCACGCTGCTCGGCGGCGCCGACACCGTCCTGTTCGTTCGCTACGGCGAGCCCGACCCGCCGCTGCCGCCCGATCCGGCCGACGTCTGGTCGAGCGACTTCGCCGCCGTCTGGCACCTCGAGCAGCTGCCGCCCGGCGACCAGACCGATTCGCTCGGCGTGCGTCCCGCCACCCCGGCCGGCGGCATGGACGACACCGACCTGGTCACCGGCACGCTCGGCCGCGCGCTCGACCTCGACGGCGGCGACGACATGCTCACCTTCGACAATCCGCTCGGCGGCGCCACCGCGCACACCGTCTCGGCCTGGGTCAGGCAGGAGGCGACCGGCGACAACGACAGCCTGATGGTGCTCGGCAACGGCGCCTGCGGCGAGGCCCGCTGGCTGCACACCCGCTTCGACCAGGACACCGTGGCGGTCGGCTTCTACTGCGACGACTGGCCCGACTCGGGCGCCGACATCCAGGGCGACGGCTGGACGCTGGTCCACTGGACCTACGCCGACGGCGCGAGCCGCCTGTACGTCGACGGCGCTCCGGTCGGTGGCCCGTTCACCCACGACGGCACGCCCGATACGCAGGGCGCCGAGGGCTACATCGGCAACGTGCCGGACAGCGCGGGCTTCGGCTCGAACATGGGGCTGAACGGCTCGGTGGACGAGGTGCGCATCGCGACGCGGCTGCGCGCGCCCGCCTGGATCGCCGCCGAGTTCGCCAACCAGTCGGCGCCGGCGTCGTTCTACACGGTCGGCCCCGAGGAAGCGCTCTAGGCGTGGCATAGTCGGGCCGTGCGAGCTCTGGTCGTGTTCCTCCTGGTCGTCGCCGGCGCGCTCGGCTGTCAGAGCGGCTCGGACACGGTGTCGCAGGCCTACCGGACCGATGTCGAGAACATCTGCGACGCCGAGGCGCGCTCGGGCGCGCTGGCGCCGGAGCAAGATCCCAACCGGCGGGCATTCGTGGTCGCGACCTGGCTGGCCGGCCGCATCCAGAGCGAGCAGGGTCGGCAGTTCCTCGGCTCGCTGCAGAAGCTCAAGGCCGGCGCAAAAGGCGACGCGCTCCGCCGCGAGGCAGAGCGCGTGGGGCTGAGCGGTTGCCCGCTCGCCGAGACCTGGAAGTAGGTCGAGCTGCTGGCTGCCAGGCTGGCTGCCAGCTCCTAGCTGCTGGCGGCTAGCGGCTGCTGGCGCGGCGGCGGCTGCGGTCCGGCGAGGCCGAGGCCTTGGTGATGCGCGGGTTCTTGCGCTGGAAGAAGCGGGCTTCCTTCGCGCGGCCGCCCTTCGGTCCCTTGACAACGAAGTCGGCGACGTGGACGACGGTCGAGGCGGCCGGCTTGCCGTTGACCTTCTTGGTGGTCTCGACCAGGTAGGTGTGGTTGGTGCTGGTGGCCGACTTCTTGACGGCCAGCTTGGTGACCTTCACGCGCCGGTTGGTGATCGGCTTGCCGCCGAGCGAGGCGACCAGGCCCTGGTCCCGGTTCATGAAGGACGAGCCGGCTCCGTTGGCGGCGCGCGACAGCCGGCGCTTGCCGCTGTAGCGGGTCTGGCTCATGTTCGACTTGGCCTTGACCTTGGGCGTGCCGCGCGCGGCGTCGGCCGAGTGCTGGGTCAGGCTCGAGAGCGCGAAGAGAAGACCGAGGACGACGGGAGCGAAGAAACGGTTCGGGGTGCGCATGGGGGGAAGCTCCTTTGGCCCGGCTCATCGCGGGCGGGGTGGATGCGGGTGCGTTGGCTGGCAACGCGCTGAGCAACCGCCGTGCCCACGCGCGCGCCGCTGCCTCCGCTGACTTGCGGGCCGCTGGCTACTCGCTCGATGGCTCGCGAACTGGTCGCGATGGACGCGTAGCCGGCAAGCGCACCAGCCGCGAAAAGCCGCGCGGTCACCGGGCGTTGCCAAAGTCAACGCCCGCTCGCGCCCGCGCTCACGCTGCGTGACGGATTCGTCGCGCGCCGCGACCTAGCCGAACCTGACCGAGTAGACGGGCGGCAGGTTGTTGCCGGCGCAGCGCCAGCTGTCGCCGCGGTTCTCGCTGACGTACAGGTTGCCGGTGGTGCTGCCGAACGCCAGCAGGTCGCCGCTGTTCGCCAGCGCGTGGCGCAGCACGACGTCGTGCGCGCACTCCTGCGGCAGCCCTTCGCGCAGCTGCGTCCAGCTCTTGCCGCCGTCGCGGGTGCGCGCGACGAACAGCGCGCCGTCGATCGCCATGCGCTGGTTGTCGGAGCGGCCCGGCACCACCCAGGCGACCTTGCCGTCCTCCTGGTCGACCGCGACCGGGAAGCCGAAGTGGACGCCCTGGTCGGGCGCGCTCACCCGCGTCCAGGTGGCGGCGCCGTCGGAGCTGTAGAACACGCCGGCGTGGTTCTGCTGCCAGACGTGGTCGGGCTGGGCGCGGCACAGCTCCATGTAATGGGTGTCGTGCCCCCACTCGGCCGCCGGGTTGGGCAGGTAGTCGTTGAGCAGTCCCTTGTTGCGCCCGTGCCAGCTCTTCCCGCCGTCGGTGGTCTCGAGCACGCCGGCGGTCGAGATCGCCACCAGCACGCGGTCGGGGTTGCGCGGGTCGACGACGATCGAGTGGAGGCCGGGGGCGAACTCGCCCTCGGAGGCCGGCGTGCCGAACCAGTGGTTCTTCGAGGTCGGCTCGCCGGCGAACAGATCGCCGCCGCGCGACTCGTGGTTCCACAGCGGGCGGTTGAGCTCGAAGGTGTTGCCGTCGTCCTGGCTGACGAACAGTCCGCCCGGGATGGTGGCGATGTAGATGCGCCCGGGGCCGAAACCCACGAACCACAGCTTGAGCAGCGTCGCGGGCCGGATGGCCCCCTCCTTCGGGTTGCCCTGCTCGTCGAAGTCCATGCCGATGTAGCGGGCGTCTGCCGGGTACTTCACCTGCCCCGCGTCCTCCCAGGTCTTGCCGTCGTCGCGCGAGCGCGAGACCTTGGCGCCCCAGTGGCCGTGGCCGAGCAGCCCCCACAGGGTGCCGGTCTGTGGATCGCGCGCGACGAAGCTGACCCCGACCCCGGCGTGACCGGCCAGCGTGGGCCGCCAGCGGCCGCCCGTCTTCTCGACGATGAACGTCCCCTTGCGGGTTCCAACCAGGATTCGCTCGGACATGTCAGCCTCCGCTCAGCGCTTGCATGATGAATACTCGCGAGTCGGGGCCGACCGGATCGCTCAGCGCCGTCCGGTCCTGCGCCCGCTCCTCGCCGATGAACATGTTGACGTGGGTTCGCAGCCTGCCACGCTCGTCGCACACATAGAAGGAGAAACCCGGCGCAATCTTTTCGACCTCGCTCACGACCTCGCGAAGCGTGGTGGCGTCGACGACGATTTCTTTGCCCTCGAGGTGGGGAAAGAACGTGTAGAGGTGTCGCGTCAGCTCGACCTTCGCCATCGGCAGATTCTACTCACTCCGCGGCCGGCGGGATCTCATCGGTCGAGACCGGCTTTCTTTCGCAGAGTCCGCTCCCGAAAGGCGTTCATCGCCTGCATGGCGTCCTGGGTCTGCCAGGTGAGCCACACGGGATCGAGGCCGCTGGCGGCGGCGGCGCGGATCCGGGCCAGGTACTCGGCGCGCAGGGCCCGCTTGCTGGAGGCGAAGGCGAGCGGGCGCGCCTCGGCCAGCTCGCCGGCCAGCGCCAGCGCGCGGCTCTCGAGCTCGGCCGCCGGCACGATCTCGTCGGCCAGGCAGCGGGCGACTGCGTCGGCCGGTCCGTAGGTCTGGCCGCGATAGAGGATCTCGCGCAGGTACCGCCCGGCGCACGAGAACCGGACCACCTCGAGGGCCGAGGTGGGAAAGGCGACGCCGACCTGGATCTCGGTGAGCCCCATCTTGAGCTCGGCGTCGGCGACCAGGCGCAGATCGGCGGTCGCGGCCAGCACCGCGCCGCCGGCGATGGCGTGGCCATTGACCGCGGCGACCACTGGTTTCTCGAGGGCGAAGAGCCCGGTCACGACGTCGTCGAACAGCCGGGCGAACGCATGCGCGTCGGGTGAGGTGACCAGGCGCGCCACCTCGAAGAGGTCGAGGCCGGCCGAGAAGAACCGGCCGGCGCCTCCGCAGAGGACGATCGCGCGCGAGTCGTCGCCGGCCAGGCTCTCGATGGCGGTGGCCAGCTCGGCCAGCACCGGGCTGCCGAGCGCGTTGGCCGGCGGGTTGTCGAGGGTGAGGAGGGCAACGGCGCCGCGGCGCTCGATGGACACGGGGGGCATGCCGGCATGGTACCGCCGCCTCACGCGGGCTTCACCCGGAGCGCCTGTCAGCTTCACGCCGGCGCGCGCGACAACCGAGGCGAGACGGACAGGAGGATCGCCCAGATGACCAACTTCCACCGCATCGCGCTCATCGCACCGTTCTGGCTGGTCGGGTCGGCCGGCCAGGCTCACGCACAGGCACCGGGGGCGTGCGACGAGGTCGCCTGCCTGACCTCGGGCCAGGGCTGCTGCGACCGGGACGATGACCCGGCGCCGAACCCGCCCGGGGCCGGGCCGGCCGCCGCGCCAGCGCCCGCCCCGGCGCCGCCCGCCGAGCCGGCGGCTCCCGCGGTGGCGTCGTCCAGCCCGCCGCTCGCCGTCGAGGCGCCGACCATCGAGGAGGAGAAGGCGGACGCCGCCTCGCAGCCGCGCGCGCAGCGCACGCTGCACGGCTTCCGGCTCGGCTACATGTTCGTCAACGACTTCGACCGCCGGCTCGATCCCGACGACCCGGAGTCGAGCCTGGCGGAGCGGGTCGACATGAAATCGCCGCACCTGTTCCTCCTCGGCTACGAGGTGACCCGGCGCCTCATCGGCCACTCCTGGCTCAACATCATCCTGGTCGGCAATGTCATGGTGGGCGGGCTCGAGCAGAGCAAGTTCTACCCGAGCGCCAACGCGCTCATCGGGTTCGAGTTCGACGAGTCGTTCCAGATCGGGGTCGGGCCCAACCTGACTCCCGACCCGGACAAGGTGGCCCACATCCTGTTCGCCGGGGGCTGGACGCCGACCGTCGGGAGCTTCCACGTGCCGGTCCACGGCTTCTATATCCCCGACGTGGACGGCATCTGGCGGGCCGGCATGACCCTCGGAGTGAACTGGTAGCGCGGCGCGCCGTTGTGGAGAAGTGCCCCGACGTGGCGCCCGCGCACATCCCATACCGTTGCAAGTCGAGTGGTTGCCCGGCGGGCGTGGGCGCACACCCGTGGCTCGTTCATTGCTACTCCAGGCGCTCGTGAGCACGCGGCAAGCCAGAGGGTGGGGGGGCCAGCCGAACTGGCGGCACGGGTACGTGGAACGGCAGCTCTCGATCGCGCGCAAGGCCTTGTGCCTCGGGTCGGCCGCGGCGGCGCGCGCCGCCCTGCGCGTCCTCTCGGGTGAGGACTTCGTCCAGCCGAGCGAGGCAACCGCGCACCTGCGCACCATCCGCGACCGCACCGCCGAGGACGACGCGGTCGTCTCCGCCTTGCACCGCCTGTGCTCGCTCGAGCCGCTCGGCAGCGCGCCGCGACTGGCCGAGACCGCCTGATCGCGCCGGTGACCATCGCGAGGCGCCTCTTTCTGTCGGAGGTGGCCTGTACGGTGAGCGAATGGCGAAGAATCGGGTGCCTTGCAACCAGGAGACCGCCGCCGAGCTCGGCGATCAGGCGGATCAGGTCCACGATCACCTCATCGAGCTGTCGGACCTGGCGCAGACCGCGCTGGGAGACTGGCCGGACGCCAGCGGCACCGGCGAGCTGCGCACGCTCCTGCTCGAGGTCGTCGAGGCGGCCGAGAGCGGAGCCCGGCGCTGGACGGAGCTGGCGCGCCGGTTCGAGGCGCTGGCGTCGGGCGGTGGCCACATCCACCTCATCGACGGCGAGCTGATGGCGGTGGTCGACGACGCCGACGTCATCGACACCATCGACACCGCGGCCGGCGACCTCGCGCTCTAGTGGCTGGCCTCGCGGCTCTCGCGCTGGCGCCGGATGATGCCGGCGGCGAGGCCGGAGGGATCGAAGGCGTCGCGCGTCTCGCGCGCGCGGCGGGTGAGAATGCGCTCGAGCGACTCGAGCTCGCCGGCGGCGAGCGGGCGCGAGCGGCCGCGCGAAGGCTGGTTGGAGTAGCCGCCGGACGGCTTCCAGCGCCTGACCTGCACCTCGGGGGCGTCGCCGGTGCCGTCGAAGCTCATGTCGACCTCGAGGAGGCGATCTCCCGCCAGGCCGCGGAAGCGGAAGCCACGGAGGCTGCCACCTTCACCGAAGAGCGAGAAGGCGCTGACCAGCGTGAAGTCGGTGAAGTCGACCGGCTGCGCGAGCGGCTTCTGCACGATTCCCAGAACCGCGATGAGGTAGGCGATCCGCTCGGCGAGCACCGGCGTGCGCACGACCTCCGCGCGCAGCGCGCTCTCGAGCTCGCGCCGGCGCGCGCGCGTCGGCCGGGTGGCCGGCTCCGTCCGGGCCGGCTTCGCCGTCGCCACCGAGCTCTCACCCGCCGCCGCCGCGATGCCGGCATCGACGGTGGCGGCAGCGGACAGGACGAGGAGCGAGAGCAGGAGCCGGCGCGCGGCGGGCATGCGGGCCGCTGGTGCAAGCGATGAACCATGCTCCGGTGGGCCCGCCGGTGCAGTGATTCTCGCGTTCCAGCCCGGCTCCGTCGCGCTCCTGGATCAGCCGCCGGCGTCGCGACCGGCAGCTCGCGTGGCCGTCACCTCGCGGTGTCATCGGCCGTGCGCGGTCTCTGTGGACCGGACGGCAACATGCGTCGAGGGTCGCCCCAGCAGCGGTCGATTCCCACCCGGATATCGCTGCGAAAAAGCGCGCCGCCCGGTGGCCCCGCTCTTGCTGTCCATGCAGTGAAGGTAGGAGGCTGCGATGATCGACGATCCGCTCGAGTGGTTGGCCGTTTCACTCGATGACGACGAGCCGACCATCCCCGATGCGCTGGGGGACGGCTGGATCAGCCTGGTCAGCAACGACGATGTGACCCGCCCCAGCCGGGCCCTCGACGATGAAGAGCCGCCCGATACCGAGTGGGAGCTCGAGGTCGAGAGCATGCTGCGCACCCAGCCGGTGCCGCGCGCCAACTGAGGCTGGTCTCGCTCCAGGCGCGGCGTCCGTCACATCCGGGCCGCCCGGCGTGTCAAGGCGACCACGAAGGTTGCCGATTTGACGCGTTACCGGTGGGCGCGGCCAGGTCGGGTAAACCGTCCTGCGGGGTTGCTGCGTCCAAGGGAATGGAGGAGGACGGTCCCAGGGTTGCAGAAGTGGTGCGTGAGGTATGCGGTACTCGATGTCAGAGGAGGGTGAGGGCTGGTCGCTGGAGCGGGCGCGGGCGCGCCTGGAGCGGCGGCGCAACGAGCTGGCGCGGCTGCTCGACTGGCTCGACACCGATCCGTCGACCCCGCACCCGGTCGCGTTCCTGCCGGTGGATCCGTTCGAGTGCGACGGCGGCGTGGAGCAGCTCGAGCTGCGCGCGGTGGAGCGGGCGCTCGAGCGCATCGACAACCTGACCTACGGCGAGTGCGACTGCTGCGGCGGACCCATCGATCGCGCTCGGCTCGCCGCGGTGCCCTGGTCGCGCTGCTGCGGCGAGTGCATCGCCTTCTGGGAGGGCGAGCTGCGGACGGTGGAGGCCGACCAGTCCGGGTGCGCGTCGTGTCGCGCGCAGCTGGTGGCGGCCGGCGACGTCCTGGCCAGCACGCCGCGCGAATTCACTGGCGCTCGCCGGTGAAGCCGGTGCGGAAGGTGACGCTGGCGCCGACGACCAGAGCCTCGAGCTCCTGGTCCATGTCCGGGTCGCCGGCCCACAGACAGCCGCCGGCGTAGGCGACCGTCACCAGGCCGCTGTCCATCGCCACCGCGGTCCAGTCGCCGTCCTGGGACGAGCCCTGGTTGTCGAGGTCGGCGTCGGCGAGCGAGACGCCGAGCAGCGCGCAGTTGAAGCCGTTGGTGGCGATGCCGGCGCCGAGGTAGAGGCGGAAGCTCGAGCCGTCCTCGCCGATGACGCCGAAGGTCTCGCGCTCGACCACGTTGACCTCGCCGTCGCACACCGAGTCGCAGTCCGGGTTGAGGGTGCCGGGGCCGCACTCGCCCTCGGCCGGCGCGCGCAGCGGGGTGGTGCAGGTCTGCATGGGCAGGGTGACGATCATGCGGTGCTCGAACTGCTCCTCGCGCTGCTCGATGTCGACCGTGTGGGGCCAGGCCTCGCTCGGGCAGACGATCTCGGGGCGGCTGCAGTCGAGGTCGAAGCTCATCGGGTGGCCGTCGTGGACGATCTCGACCACGCCGCCGCCGGCCGGCAGGTCGGCCTCGTAGACCGCGCCGCCGATGTTGACCTCGACCGAGATGCGGTCGTCGTACTGGATGTCCCAGGCGCCGGTCACGTCGGGCGCCGGCGAGCGCGAGCTGGCCGCGCAGCCGTCGCCGCGCGCGGCGATGGTGAAGGGGAGGGTGATGAGGAGGATGGAGAGAACGCCGAAGCGACGCATGACCCGGGGTAGAGCAACTCGCATGCCGCGCGAAGGGCGCGAATTCCCGGATCGAGCGGCGCCGGGTTCTCCGGCGGTGTCGTAAAGCACCACGCGGCGCCCGCTGCGTGGGTGCGTGTGCGCCTCGGGCCGTTGACGCCCTGGGGCGCGCGTGGAACGATGCCCGTCGATGACGAGGGAGGGCGAGAGGGAGTCGGCAACCCCGCAGTTCAAGACCGAGGTCTTCGCCGTCACGGCGCTGGGGCTGGCCAACCCGATCGAGCGCATCTACCTGATTGTCTTCGCCGAGAACTCGTCGCGCACCATCGCGCTGCCGCGCCACGGCGAGGTGCTGATCGGGCGGGCGCCGGAGGCGGAGGTCCGGCTGGAGGACGCGGCGGTGTCGCGCCAGCACGCGATCATCTCGCTCGACGCCGGCCGCGCCACCATCCGCGATCTCGGCAGCCAGAACGGCACCCACATCGACGGGGTCCGGGTCAAGGGAGAGGCGCCGTTGCGCAGCGGCGCGGTCATCACGGTGTGCAGCACCCAGCTGGTCTTTCACGGCCGGATCGCGGGACAGCTCGGTCGCGCGCTCGACCTCGAGCGGTTCCGCGCCCAGCTGGCGACCGAGGTGGAGCGAGCCGCCGCGCTCGAGCGCGCGCTCGCGGTGGTGGCGGTGCGCGCCGAGCAGCCCGACGAGTGGCTGCTCGACGCCCCGGCCGACGAGCTGCGCGGAGTGGATCGGGTCGCGGCGATGGGCAACGACGAGCTGGTCGCGCTCTTGCCCGAGCTGGACGACGACGACGCCGCCGGCATGGCGCAGCGACTGGTCGACGCGGTGGCCAAGGCGACGGGCGGGGCGCGCGGCGGCTACGCGGTCTTCCCGCGCGACGGCGAGGACGCCGAGGCGCTGTTCGGCGCGGCGCGCTCGGCGCTGGCGGCGGCGGCGCCTGGCGTGGCGGCGGCGGCGGCGGCGACCTTCCGCACGATCGAGATCGGCCGCGATCGCCGGATGATCGTCGCCGACGAGGCCATGTCGCGCCTCATCGAGCTCATCGAGCGGGTGGCCGCCGTCGATCTCCCGGTGCTCGTCCTGGGCGAGACCGGCACCGGCAAGGAGCTGGCGGCCGCAGCCGTCCATCACTTCTCGCCGCGGCAGAGCGGCCCGCTGGTCTCGTTCAACTGCGCCGCCATCCAGGAGTCGCTGGCCGAGAGCGAGCTCTTCGGTCACGAGAAGGGCGCCTTCTCCGGCGCGGTCAGCAACAAGGCGGGCCTGTTCGAGACCGCCGGCGGCGGGACGCTGTTCCTCGACGAGGTCGGCGAGCTGTCGCTCACCATCCAGGCCAAGCTCCTGCGCGTGCTCGAGACCCGCCGCTTCACCCGGGTGGGCAGCGTGGCGGAGAAGCCGATCGACGTCCGCGTGGTGGCGGCGACCAACCGCGATCTGCTGGCCGAGGTCGAGTCGGGCCGCTTCCGCCGCGACCTCTACTTCCGGCTCAGCGCGGCCGCCGTCTGGTTGCCGCCGCTGCGCGATCGGCCGCGCGAGATCCCGCTGCTCGCCCAGTCGTTCCTCGACTCCGCGCGCCGCGGTCCCGGGCGCAAGGCCGCCACGCTCACCAGCGAGGCGCTCAGGCGGCTCGCCGCCTACCCCTGGCCGGGCAACATCCGCGAGCTCAAGAACTGCATGGACTTCCTGGGCGCCGCCAGCCCGGGCGACTCGATCGACGCCGGGCAGGTGGAGGCCTACCTGCAGCGCAGCCAGGGCGCGATGAGCCCGAGCGAAGCGGCGCAGGCGGCGGCGGCGCCGAGCCCGGATCCCTTGCCGTCCTTCCGCCCGATCAAGGACGAGGTCCGCGAGCTGGAGCAGCGCCGGATGATGGAGGCGCTCAAGGCCGCGCGCGGGAATCAGACCCTGGCGGCCGCGCTCATCGAGATGCCGCTTCGCACGTTCGTCGCGAAGCTCAAGCAGTTCGGCATCGACGTCAAGACGCTCAAGTAGTCTCGGGCGGAGGCTCGCAGGCCCTCAGCGCGCGCCGGGCCGGGCAGAAACCGCGCGGCCGGGCGCTCGCCGCCTGCATGAGCTGCATGGGCACCCGGCGAACCCCGCGTTTTCGCCCGCGCCGGCGGTGGCACCCGGGTTGCTCTCTCGCAAGGCGTGTCGTCCGCCTTCCGGTTCGACCGCCAGAGCGAGCGGGTCCCCGACCTGGACGAGCTCGAGCTGGAGGAACCCGCCGAGCGGTACCGGCGGGCGCCGGCGCCCGGGAAGCGGCCGCGCGCCCTGCGGGTCTATCGCTCGGCGTCGGGCGCGGCACCGGCCGCCACCCGGGACACCACCCGCGCTGCCCTCGAGCGCGCGGGGTCCAGCAGCGGCAGTCCGCTGCCCGCCGAGCTGCGCGCGATGCTGGAGCGCGCGATCGGTACCTCGCTCGACGGCATCCGGGTGCACGACGACGGCCCGTCGGCGGCGGCCGCCGCCGCCATCGGCGCACGCGCATTCGCGATCGGCCGCGACATCCACTTCGCCAGCGGCACCTACCGACCGGGCGACCCGGACGGCCAGCGGCTGATCGCTCACGAGGTCGCTCACGCGGTCCAGCACGGAACCGCCGCCCCGCCGGCGGCCTCCGCCGGAGGCGATCTCGAGCTCAGCCAGCCGGGCGACGCCGCCGAGGTGGAGGCCGATCGCTTCGCCGACGACTTCGTCGCCGGTCGCGCCGCCGCCGCGCCGGTCGCCGCCGCGCCGGTCACCGCTGCGCCGGCTGGCGTCGCGCGCGCGGTCATCCACCGGGACAAGGATCCGGCGGCCGCGACCGCCAACGAGGAGCACCGGATCGCGCTCGAGAAGATCCAGGGACTCGGCTTTCCGGCCCTGTTCCACGCCCTGCGCGACGTCAAGCCGGCGGCGGCGAAGAGCGACGAGGTGTCCGGTCGGGCGGCGGGCGGCCCGCGCCTGGTCCTCGCCCAGCGCGCGGTGGCCCACAGCGGCCAGTGGCTCGAGTTCGTCAACGCGCAGCAGTCGTTCCTCGCCGGCTATCCGAGCGACTGGGTGAGCGACGTGATGGCCTTCCTCGGCGCGCCCAAGGGAGCCCGCTACTACGCCGCCGACGCCTTCGACGGTCAGTTCGACGGCATGGTCGATCCCGCGGGCGGCACCTTGACCCTCTACTGGCGAGCCAGGGTGAAGGCGGGCGACGGGGCGAATTTCGGCCCGAGCCGCGCGGTCCCGCCGCCCAAGCAGAGCGATCCGGACAAGCAGAGCCCGGCCGAGAAGGCCCAGCAGGCCCAGTACGACGCCTGGCAGAAGGAGACCGCCGCCGCGATCGAGAAGTTCAAGAAGGATCTGCCGGGCGCCATCGAGCGCACCTGGCACGCCACCATCAAGCCGGTGCACAAGGTCGACGGCCTCGCCGCCCTGCGCTGCTCGGTCAAGGTGACGGTGGTCGACAGCGGCGAGCACAAGGTCATCCACGTCCTGCCGGACGTGCCGGGCGCGCGCTCGCGCATGGGCAAGAAGGAGGGCGAGGACGGCACCTTCCGCGAGGAGGCCAACAAGGAGAACGAGGGCGAGGTGCCGGTGTCGGATGCGCGGGGCGCGAAGGCAGCCAAGCCGATGAAGGTGCGCCAGAGCGGATCGGCGCACGAGTTCGGCCATGCGGTCGGTCTCGACCACCCGCGGTGTGCCGGCGCCGACGATCGCTGCTACGGCCTCATGCCGGACGAGAAGTCGAGCGTGATGGGCTACGGCGACAAGATCAACAACGCCAGGAGCGGGCACAGCGACTTCAAGCCGTTCATCCGGGTCGCCAAGAAGTGGGGCGAGGAGGTCGCGTTCGTCGGCCCGCTCGCCGGCCAGAACCAGTGGGTGCCGGGAGGATGACGCTGCCCCGCCTCAGCGGAGATCGGCGTCGTCCTCGATGCGCGCGAGGTCGAGCCGGGCGCCGAGCTCCTCGAACAGGCGGCGGGCCTGCTCGCCGAGCTCCTCGGCGCGCGCGGTGTCGCCGCGCCGCGCCGCCAGCTTCGCCTCGACCACCCAGGTGCGGGCGATCTCGTAGCGGTCGTCGCCGATCGCCTGGTAGGCGGCGGCCAGCGCCTCCTCCGCCTCGTCAGCCCGATCGGTGCGCAAGAGGATGCCGGCCAGGATGCGGAGCGCGATCCCTTCGGCGATCGGCGCGCCCGCCTCGCGCGACTGCTCGAGCGACGCGCGTGCCCGCCGCTCGGCGCCCGCGGTGTCGCCGGCGCGCAGGTCGAGCAGGGCCAGCGTGATCAGCGCCTCGGGCATGAACCGCCGGTAGCCGGCGCGCTCGCCGAGCGCCATCGCCTCTACGATCTCGGCGCGGGCCCGGCTGTCCTCGCCGGCGTCCAGCAGGATGAGGCCCATGTTGTTGTGCGCCAGCGCGCGGGTGCCGGGGCGACCGGCGGCGGCCGCCAGCTCGAGCGCGCGCCGCGTGTGCTCGATGGCGGTCACGATCTGCCCGAGCGAGTGGTAGTTGACCCCCAGGTTGATGCGAGCGCCGAGCTCGCGCTCCGGGTCGGCCAGCGACTGGGCGATCTCCAGGTGGCGCAGGTTGCAGCGCAGCCGGTCGTGCCAGCGGCCGGCGCGCAGGTAGTTGGCTGCCAGCCGGCTGAGCGCCGCGGCCAGCTCGCGCCGGTCGCCGTCGGGCTCGAGCAGCGCCACCGCCTGCTCGGCATAGGGCGAGCCTCGCCGGTGATCGCCGATCTCGTAGCCGATCAGCCAGCCGAGCGAGCCGAGCAGGCGCGCCGCCAGCTGGCGGGCCGGCCGCGCGGTCAGATCGCCGACCGGGCCGATGAGCCCGAGCCCCTCCTCGAAGCGGGCGATGGCGGTGGCGTAGTCGGCGCGGTTCGCCGCCGCGGTGCCGAGCTTGTAGAGCAGGCGGCCGCGTTCCAGCGGCTCGCGGCGGGCCCCCAGCGCCTTCTGGTAGCGCGCGACGGCGGCGGCGGAGTCGACCTGCAGCATCGCGTCGCCGCACAGCTCGTCGAGCCGCGCGTCCGGCTCCTGGCTCAGCTCCTCGGCGCGCGACAGCGCGTCCCGCGCCTCGCCGTCGGCCGCCAGGTCGAGAGCCAGCTCGGCGGCGTCGAGGTAGGCGGCGCGCGCGCCGCTGTGGTCGCCGGCGGCGTCGAGGTGGCGGGCGAGAGCGACCCGCAGGCCCGGCTCGCGGCCCTCGGCCTCGCCGGTGTCGGACAGGTGAGCGGCGATGGCCGCGTGTGCCGCGCGGCGCGCAGCCGGCTCGATCTGCGCGTAGGCGACCTCGCGCACCAGGGCGTGGCGAAAGACCCAGGCGTCGCGGCCCCGCAGCGGGGCGATCAGCTGGCGCTGCTCGAGCTCGACCAGGCAGCGGTCGACCGCCCCCGGCGGGGGCGGCTTGACCAGCGCCGCGGTGATCGAGGCGCGGCTGAACTCGCGGCCGACCACCGAGGCCGCGTGGATCACGCGGCGCGCCGCGCGCGGCAGCCGGTCGAGTCGCGCCTGCAGCGCCAGCTCCACCGAGACCGGCAGGTCGGCCGACGGGTTGCCGCTCTCGGCGGCGTCGCGCGCCAGCTCCTCGAGGAAGAACGGGTTGCCGCCCGACCTGCGCACCATCTCCTCGACGGCGTCCGCCGGCAGCGCCGGCGCCAGGCGCCCGGCGATCGCGCGCGAGGCGGCGACGTCGAGCGGCGGCAGCGCCAGCCTGACGTCGACCTGGATCGGCGGATCCGGCGCCTCTGGATCCGAACGGGTGAAGAGGAGCAGGGCGACCGGCACCTGCTCGAGGCCGCTTGTCAGCTCGGCGAGCAGCTCGATCGACGCGCTGTCCGCCCAGTGCATGTCCTCGAGCGCGACGACCACCGGCCTGAGCGCAGCTCGGGCGGCCAGCCAGCGCCGGGCCGCCGCCGCGGCCGCCGTGCGCCCGCCGCCGGCCGCCGCCGTCGCTGCCGCGTGCCACTCGGGCGACGCCGCCAAGAGGAGGCCGAGCGGCACGCCGCCGCCGAGCGGGCTGGCGCGCGCGACGATCCACTCGATCTCGCGGCGCCGCGACAGCTCGAGCTCGAGCTCCAGGCGCAGGCGGCTCTTGCCGGCGCCGGGCGGGCCGACCACCAGCGCGGCGCGCGGCGTGCGCTCCTCGATCGCCTGGAGGACGATCCGCTCCAGGCTGGCCAGCTCGGTCGCCCGGCCGACCAGGGGCGGTAGCTCGAAGCGCTCGGAGCCGGCCAGGAGGCCCGGGCGGACCAGGTTCGCTCCGCCGGAGCCCGGCAGCCGCTCGACGTCGAAGCGGCCGACCAGGTGGCGACAGGTCGGCGCCGAGGCGACCACCTGGCCCTCACCGGCGATCGTCGCCAGCTCGGCGGCGCGGCGCACCGCCTCGCCCGAGCGCGACGCGAGCTCGATGCGGCCGGTATGCAGACCGGCGCGGCCGGCCACGCAGCGCTCGACCAGCGCGTGGGCGGCGCGGGTCGCCCGCGTCACGTCGTCGCCCAGCGCGCGCGGCGCGCCGAAGAGCGCGACGAGCTCGCCCGCCACGCAGGAGGTCACCGTGCCGCCCAGGTCGCGGACGACCCGCTCGAGCCCCTCGAGCTCTCCCAGCTGCGCGGTGTCGAGCGGCCGGGTCTCATCGCCGGAGAAATCCGCCGGGTCGGCGGCGCGCAGCCCGGCGAACAGGACGTGGATCGCGGTGGCGACGCGCGGCGCCGCGCCCTCGAGCGGCACGGTCCGGTCGTCGACGGTGGTGGTCGACTCCAGCCGGCCGGGTGCGGCCTTGACCGGTGCCGTCAGATCGCCGCCGGCGCCGCGCGCGGCCAGCGAGATGGCCTCGGCGAACCGCTCCACGCTCGCGAAGCGCGCGCTGGGGTCCGGCTCGAGCGCGCGGGCCAGCACCCGCTCGAGCGCCGAGCGGGCGAGCGCGGGCGCGCAGTGTTCCGGCAGCCGGGGCGCCTCGAGCTCGCGGCGCCGCCGCAGGTGACCCGACAGGAGCTCGTAGGCGACCAGCGCGCAGGCGTAGACGTCAGACTCCGGCCGGGCCGCCTCGCCGCGCAGGAGCTCGGGCGCCATGTAGTCCGGCGTCCCGATCACCATCCGGCTGGCCACCGCCTCGACCGGCACCGCCACCCCGAAGTCGGTCAAGACCGAGCGGTCCTCCTCGACGATGATGTTGTCCGGCTTGACGTCGCGGTGGACGATGCCGACCCGGTGCGCGGCGCCCAGCGCGGCGGCCAGCTGCACGACCAGGTCGATGGTCCGGCCGAGCGACATCGGCTCGCGCGTGCCCGCGGCGATCTCGCGGAGGAGCTGGCGCAGGCTCGGCCCGCGCAGGAGCTCCATGGTCACGAACAGGTGATCGCCGTGCTGCCCGAGGTCGTGGACGCGACAGACGTTCGGGTGCGAGACGCGGCGGGCCAGGCGGACCTCTTCGCGCAGTCGCTGGCGGAACTCCGGGCTGAGCGAGAGCTGGGGATGGAGGAGCTTGAGGGCCACCTGCTCGTGCAGCTCGCTGTCGGTCACCTCGTAGACCGCGCCCATCCCGCCCTGGCCGAGCGCGCACACCACCCGGTAGCGGCGAGACAGCATCTCGCCGGTCCGGAGCTCCGTGATGGTGGCCGCGGACGACAGGCAGCCAATTATCCCCGGGGCTGGCGTGGGTGCTACGTCTGACGGCTCTTGATCATGAACCAGGCGTCGAGCATGCGGCCGTGGTAGTCGATCCGCTCCTGCCGCAGGACGGCGAAGCCACAGCGTTCATAGAGGCTGCGGGCCCGCGTGTTGACCAGGAGGCAGCGCAGCGTGATCGGTCCGACCAGCCGCTCTTCCACCGCCGCCAGGAGGACGCGCCCGACGCCGAGCCCTTGCGACGCCGGATCGACGTACAGGTTCTCGACGTGGTTGCCCGACACCGCGACATAGCCGACCACCTCGGTGTCGACCTCGGCGACCAGCATCCACTCGCACGGCTCGAGCGGCGTATCCGGGTCGTAGACGATCCGCTCCAGCCAGCGGTAGACGGTCCCGTAGGAGGACATGGTGGCGGCGGCGTGGATGGTGCGGCAGCGGCGATCGTCGCGCGCCTCCGCCGGCCGGATCTCGATGCGCTCCATGCGCGACGCGAGTCTACCGTGTCCGCGCCATTCGCAGGAGCCGCGTCGCCGCGTCGGAGAAGTCCTTGTCCGACGACCGGTTGTCGCGCACGATCGCGAGCAGCGCCTCCACCACCTGCTCGTAGCCGTTGAAGTCGCCGGTCTGCAGCGGCCGCAGGGCGGCGCGCGCGGCGGCGAGCTGGCCGTCGGCCAGCGCCTGGCGCGCCATGTGCTGGCGTGCGGCGATATAGCCGCTGCGGTCGCGCGAGACGTTCGGAACCCGCCCGGTGCCGAGCGGAAAGTGATCGCCGCTGATGCGCGGCCCGTCCCGCCGTGCCTCCTCGACCGTCACCGCCTTGAGCGCGTCGAGCGCGATCTCGTTCGGCCGCCGTTTGCTGCCCTCCTGCCACACGACGCTGAAGGGATCGGCGAAGGCGTCGAGCCATCGCTTGGCCAGCTCGAGCGCGCGGCGCAGCCGCTCGACCTCTTCCTCGAGGAGAGCGATCCGCTTGCGACCTTCGTCACCGTCGTCGAACGACACGACCCACCCAACAGTAGAGTCGTTTGGCCCCGGAGTCGACTCGTGGGGTGTTTCCTGGGGGAAACGGGCAGGGCGAGGTCATGCGGTGTCCGACAGGGTGGGACCGCGCCCCGCAGGGTGGCCCTCAGGGCGACGTGGTCTCGTCCTCGGCGCCCTCCGACTCGCTCTCGGGCGCCGGCGCCGGCTCGTCGACCGGCTCCGAGTCGACCGCGGCGGTGGTGGTGGCGGCGGTGTCCTCCCCGGCAGAGGCAGCCGCCGCTTTCGCCTCGCGGCGCTTCCGCTTCTTCTCCGCCAGGAGCTCCTTCTTTTCCCGTCGCTTCTTCCGGATCGCCGCCAGCCGCTTCTTCTGCCGCAGCTTCTCCAGCCGCTCGGCTTCCTTGCGCGCCTCTTCCGGGTACTCGACGGCGATCTCGAGGTGGAGGTGGTCGCGGTGCGATATCGGATCGACCGACGGACTGAGGATGGCGCGGAAGCCACCGGTCGACCGCAAGGTGATCTCGGTGAGGATGAGGAGCGGATGGATCCAGTACTGGTCCTTGACGACGACCCGCTCGCCGCTGGCCAGCTGGAGCTCGAAGACGTCCATCGCCAGCCCGAGCGCGTGGCGGCTCAGCGCGCCGCGGCCGCCGCGGCCGCGCCGGGTCCTGACCTTGCGGTACTGGTAGATGGTGGAGAAGCGCAGCTCGCTCACACCCAGCGAGGTCAAGAGCTCGGCGTACTGGGCGAGCCCGCGGGCCAGCCGGCAGTCCATCACGAAGGGCGGCTTGCGGAACGTCGGGCTCAGGAAGAGCGGCCCGAACCGCATCTCGGGGACCTCGATCGGCGTCGTGATCTTGCGCTGCCGGCGAGCCTTCTTGAAGAAGACGCCCATGGCGCGCAGATCGTCGAGGCACTTGCGCCCCTCGCGCTTCATCTCGCGGGTCGGCGGCCACTTCCAGCCGTCGGGCATGTTGGGCCGATGCCGGTAGCGCGCGGCCCCCGCCGGCGCGGCCCACAGCAACGTGATCGCCATCGCGACCACTGCCATTCGCCCCATCGCGCTATTCTACATATCCGTCGCTGGAGAAACTCGTCCCAGCCGGGGTCCCGAGGCCCACCCTCGTCGAGCGGCCAACCGAATGATAACGTGGGGACGCCGGGTGGCATGCCCATTGCGTGAACAGGACTCCATGCGCCTCCTGACCATTTTCCTGGCCCTCGCGGCCGCCTGCTCGAGCGGCGGCGGGGACGGAGGAGGGGGCGATCCCGACAGCGGTCCCGACGTCGGGGGCCACCCGGAGGACGCGGTCGTCTTCCCGCAGGTGGTCCACAGCGGGTACGACGGCGGCGCGCACGCGTTCCGCGTCCCGGTGTCGACCGACCTGCCCAACCAGATCGTCGGCGAGGTGAGCTGGGCGACCGGCGACTCGTCGATCGCCACCATCGTCGCGGTCGACACGCCCGACGGGGTGCCGGCGACGCGCGGCGTCTGGGCCATGGTCACGACCACCGGATCGGGGCAGACCTCGGTCACGGCGACCATCGGGGCGTACAGCCCGTCGGCCGAGCTCCAGGTCGCGTCGTACACATCCGAGCAGGTGATGGCAGGCGATACCCGCTACCACACCGAGGAAGCCGACGACCGGCGCGCCTGCGCCGGCTGCCACCTGGCGGAAGGCGGCGCCGACCACACACCGACCGAGATGGCCTTCCACGACGACGCCGCGCTGCTGGTGGTCATCACCGAGGGTCACTACCCGGATCAATGCCTCACCGACGACGGCGCGGCCTGTTCGTGCGGCAGCGAAGGCTGCGCGCTGGTGCCCGGCTACGTGCTCTCGGTCGACCACAGCTGGAACCTCACCGAGACCGAGGCCGCCGGCATCGTGCCCTACCTCCGGTCTCTGCCACCGCGCGGCTTCTGAGCGCGAGCGCGCTCGCGGTCTGCACGCCTGCCCGCTACCTGGTTGACACCTGCCGCCTCCAGGCGGGACGCTTCCGTGGCGGTGGGCGAGCAGGCGCTATTCGTGTTCACGGTGTCCGGCGTCGGCCTCGCCATCCCGGCCCACGACATCGGTGCGGTCTCGGCGGTGGACGAGCCCACCCCCATCCCGAGCGCGCCGGCTCACGTGCTCGGCCTGGTGGCTGCCGGCGAGCGCGTCCTTCCGCTGGTCGACCTGGCGGTCTTCCTCGACCTCGCGGGCGAGGCGTCGCTGCAGGTCGATCCGCTGTTTCGCCGCACCCTGTTCGTCAAGTCCGGCGATCTCGAGGCCGGCCTCATCTGTCACCGCGCGCGCGGCCTGGTCGCCGCCGAATCGTCCGCGCTGCGCGAGCCGTCGGTGCTGCAGGGCAAGCGACTCCGGCCCTACGTGACCGCCGAGATGGACACCGGCAACGGTCTGGTCGGTGTGCTCGACGTGGCCGCGCTGCTGCGGGCGGCGTCGGTGCCATGAGCGTCGAGCCGCGCGGCGGCCTGGCGCTGACCCGCATCGGGCCGATCCTGATCGGCGTCGAGGGCGACCGGGTGACGGCCTTCTTCGAGCCGGGAGAGCGCGAGGCGGACTGCGACCTGGCCGAGATCCTCTCGCTCTCGCCGCCGGATGGCGCCGGCGTGCGGCTGCTCGAGGTCCAGCACGCCGCGGGGCGCTTCGTCATGGCGGTGCACGGTCGCATACGGATGGCGGCCAGTGAGCCGCGCCTGCGCTGGCAGCGCCCGCTCTTGATCGCCGGCGTCTTCCGCCGCGCCTGCCTGCGCGGCGTCGTGCGTCACGAGTCGAAGCTGGTCTACTTGCTGGACGTCGAGGAGGTCGCGGCCCGGATCGGGCGCGAGGCGGGGGAGGGGAGGACATCGTGAAGATCGGCCTGCGCATCGGCGCCATCATGGCGGGCGTCATCCTGCTCGCCACCGCCGTCCAGCTGTGGTTCTTCCTGTCGCGCCAGTCGGAGACGGTCAGCCGGGCCCTCGAGAGCAAGGCGATGCCGCTGGCGGTGCTGGCCTCGCAGAACGTCTCCTCGGCCCTCGAATCCGACGACCGCCGGGAGATGAAGAAGGTGCTGGTCGGTTTCTTGCGCGATCCCGACGCCTCCTTCGCCGGTGTCTTCGACGACGACGGCACCCTGCTCTCCAGCGTCGGCGCCGACGCGCCGCTGCGCATCCTGCGCGTCGAGCCGGTGACCCGCCCGTTCGTGTCGTACGACGACGAGGCGATCCTTCGGGTCCACGCACCGCTGGCGACCCCGTCGGGCTTCAAGGGCACCCTGGTGGCCGGGTTCACCACCGACGCGGTCGACGCCGAGCGGCGCGACGCCCTGTTCCGCAGCATCCTGGTCACCCTGGTCATCGCCATCGCCGCGGTCGGCCTGGGGCTCGGCTACGGCGCCACCCTCGGCCGCCGGCTCGGCCGCATCGCGCTCGAGACCGAGCGGATCGCCGAGGGAGACCTGTCGCGCCCGCTCCTGCGCGACGCGGCCGGCGACGAGATCGGCCGCACCGCGCGCGCCTTCGACCTGATGGTCACCAGCCAGCGCGAGCTGGTCAGCCAGATGCACGACACGGTGCTGCAGCTCAACTCGACCGCCGGCCAGTTCCTCAGCACCGCGCAGCAACAGGAGCGCGGCTCCACCGAGCAGTCGAGCGCGGTCGAGGAGACCAACCGGACCCTCACCTCGCTGCTCGGCTCGGCCCGCGAGATCTCGCACACCGCCCAGGGCGTGACCCGCAACGCCGAGCGGACGCAGGACAACACCAGCCAGATGGCCCAGCGCATCGGCGACCTGTCGCGCCAGGTCGAGCGCATCACCGCCATCCTCGAGCTCATCAAGGGGATCGCGTCGAAGAGCGAGATCCTCGCGCTCAACGCCGCCCTCGAGGGGACCAAGGCGGGCGAGGCAGGCCGCGGCTTCTCGCTGGTCGCCTCGCAGATGCAGCGGCTGGCCGAGAACGTGATGGAGGCGGTGCGCGACATCCGCAACCTCACCGACTCGATCCGCGAGGCGACCCAGGGCTCGGTGATGGCCACGGAGGAGAGCATCAAGCTGTCGAACGACACCACCCGCTCGGCCCGCCAGATCGAGCTCATCATCGAGCAGCAGCACTCGGCCACCGAGCAGGTGGCCGTGGCGATGCGCGACGTCGCCCAGGTCGCCACCCAGACCGCCTCGGCGAGCAAGGAGATCGTCGCGTCGACCGAGGACGTCCTCAAGCTGTGCGAGCGGCTGCGCGCGCTGGTCGGTCGCTACACGATCGAGCACCGGCGCTTCGCCAGCCACGCAGGTCATGTCGGGTAAGGGCGACCCACGAGCTCGCCTGGCCGGCAAGTTCCGCACGGTCGCGCGCGACCGGGTGGCCGTCCTCGGCTCGCAGTTCGCCGTGTTCGAGCGCGGGCGGGTCGAGCCTGACGCGGTCGACGCCCTGATGCGCGAGATCCACACCCTCAAGGGCGAGTCCCGCCTGATGGGCTTCCTCGGCGTCAACGAGATCGCCCACCGCACCGAGGACCTGCTCGGCTGGGCGCGCGAGCGCAACTTCAAGGTGCCGGGCGCGGCCGCCGACCTGGTCTACCAGGGGCTCGACCTCATCGGCGCGCACGTGGCGGAGGACGCCGACGAGTCGAAGCTGGAAGGCAAGCGCAGCGACTTCCTCCTGCGCGCCAGCCAGTTCCTCGCCGGCGGAGCCGCGGCGAGCGAGCAGACCGCGCCCGAGCTGCCGCCGGCGGCGCCGGTCGACGACGGGGCGCCGGGGCCGACCATCGGGAGCGGGCTGGGCGAGTTCATGCGGGTGCCGATCGCGGCGCTGGTCTCGATGACCGAGCTGACCGGCCAGCTGATGGTGCACGAGGACGCGACCAGCCGCCTGGTCCAGGAGCTGTGGGAGCGGCTGCGGCAGAGCACCGGACCGGACGCCGAGGCGCTGATCGACACCATCCGCAGCCTGCGCGAGGAGGTGTTCGAGGCCCGCCTGCGCAGCTCCGAGCTGCAGGACACCGTGCGCCACCTCAGGCTCCTGTCGGTCAGCTCGCTGTTCGAGCGCTATCCGGCCGCCATCCGCGATCTGGCGCGCGACCGCGGCAAGCGGGTCCGCGTGCTGGTCGAAGGGGGCGAGGTCGCGGTCGACAAGCAGGTGCTCGACCTCATCGACGAGGCGATCCTCCACCTGGTGCGCAACGCCATCGATCACGGGATCGAGCTGCCCGAGGAGCGGGCCGCCGCCGGCAAGCCGGAGCGCGGGACCCTATCGCTCATCGCCCGTCAGCTCGGCTCGCGGGTCGAGATCGCCGTGCGCGACGACGGCCGCGGCATCTCGGCGGCAGACGTGCGGCGGGCGGCGGTCGTTCGCGGCCTCCTCGCCCAGGACGAGGCGCGCGCGCTCGACGACGACGACGCCCTCCGGCTGGTCTTCCGCCCCGGCTTCTCGACCAGCCAGGCGGTGACCGACGTCTCGGGCCGCGGGGTCGGCCTCGACGTGGTCGGCGACAAGGTGCGGAGCCTGGGCGGCTCGGTCGAGCTGGCCACCAGTTTCGGGCGCGGCACCGTCTTCACCCTCACCCTGCCGATCTCGATCGCCCTCATGCGCATGCTGTGCTTCCAGTGCGGGCGGATGATCTTCGGCCTGCCGAGCACCAGCGTCTACTCGGTCCTGCGCATGCCGGCCGGGGCCGCCGAGCGGGCCGGCGACGGTCACGCGGTCCAGCTGGAGGGAGGCCACGTGCCGCTGGTCGATCTGCGCCGCGCGCTCGGCACCCGCGGCGACGGCGGCGAGGAGCTGGAGATCGTCGTCCTCGAGCACGGCGCCACCCGCATCGGTCTGGTGGTCGACAGCTTCCTCGGCGAGCGGCAGGTGGTGCAGCGCAGCCTGGGCGCCTTCCTCGGCGGTCTGCGACTCCTGTCCGGCACCGGCATCCTCGAGCGCGGCCAGGTCGTCCTCCTGCTCAGCGTCCCGGAGATCGTCCAGCGCTGGGGGGAGGGGGAGTCGCTCATCCACGCCCTGCCGCTCGAGGCACGCGCAGCCCCCGAGTGGCGTGTCCTGGTGGTCGACGACTCGGAGCTCACCCGCGACATGCTGGTCAGCATGGCGCGCCGCACCCGCTTGCGGGTGGTCGAGGCGGTCAACGGGCGCGAGGCGCTGAGCAAGATGGCCGGCTCGCCGCCCGATCTCATCCTGACCGATCTCGACATGCCGGTGATGGACGGCTTCGAGCTCATCACGCGCGTGCGCGCCGATCCCGGCCTGCGCGAGACCCCGGTCGTGGTGCTGACCACCCGCGGCTCCGACGACGATAAGCGGCGCGCGATGGCGGCCGGCGCCGACGCCTTCCTGGTCAAGAGCGAGTTCAACGAGGAGGCGCTGAGCGCGGCGATCGGGCGCTTCCTCGAGGCCCGGCGATGAAGCCGCCCCTTCGCGTGCTGGTGGTGGACGACTCGGCGCTCTCGATCGAGGCGCTGACCGCCGCCCTCGAGGCCGACGGCGACATCAGCGTCATCGCCACCGCCGGCGACGGCCGCGACGCGCTCGCCAAGGTCGAAGCGCTGCGCCCCGCCCTGGTCGCCATGGACATCAACATGCCGGTGATGGACGGCCTGGAGGCGGTGGAGCGCATCATGGCCAGCCGACCGACACCCATCCTGCTCTTGACCGGCGACCCGGACCGCCGCGGCGAGCGCGGCAGCTTCGACGCCCTGTCGCGCGGCGCGCTCGATCTCATCCCCAAGCACATCGCCGCCGGCGGCGAGGCGCAGAGGGCCTGGCTGCGCGACCACGTGCGCCTGCTGGCCAGCGTCCCGGTGGTCTACCGGCCGCGCCCGGCTCACCGGCTGCACGCGGGTGGCGTGGTGCCGTCGGTCGCCGCCGGCGCCGGCGGCGTCGGCCTGGTCGCATCGACCGGCGGGCCGCCGGTCATCGCCGACATCCTCGCCGCTCTGCCGGCCGACTTCGCGCTGCCGATCCTGGTCGTGCAGCACCTGGCGCCCGGCTTCACCGCGCACTTCACCTCCTGGCTCGACGGCGTCTCGCGGCTGCGCGTGCGCATCGCGCAGAGCGGGCTCGAGGTCGAGGGCGGGACCGTCTACCTGGCGCCCGACGGCGGCCACCTCCTGCTCGAGGGGGCCAACCGGCTGCGGATCGACTCGCGATCGCCGCCGATGGACGGCCACCGGCCCTCGGGCACCATGCTGCTCGCCAGCCTGGCGCAGGCCTGGGGCCGCCGCGCGGTCGGCGTGGTGCTGACCGGCATGGGCTCCGACGGCGTCACCGGGCTCGACGAGATCCGGCGCGCCGGTGGCCTCACCATGGCGCAGGACGAGGCCTCGAGCGTGGTCTACGGCATGCCGCGGACGGCGCGCGACCGGCGCGCGGCTTCGACCATCCTCGCGCCTGCCGCCATCGCCGAGGCGCTGATCCGCCGCGGGCGGACGGGCGGTTAGCATGGCGGGCATCGGGGCCGCACTCGCCGGGCTGGTCGAGCGGCGCATCGGGTTCGCGCTCGCAGACGATCAGATCGAGCGCAAGCTCATGCCGCTGTGCGCCCAGCGGACCGCCGCGCTGTCGCTCGCCGCGCCGTGGGCCTATCTCGAGCTCCTCGAGAGCGAGCCGCCGAGCGGTCCCGAGTGGCGCCACGTGATCGAGGTCCTGACCAACGGGCAGACCTCGTTCTTCCGCGACCCGGAGCAGTTCGCCGCCATCGGGCGCCAGCTGGCGGCGCGCGCCCCGTCCGGCCGGCCGCTCTGGATCTGGAGCGCCGGCTGCTCGACCGGCGAGGAGGCCTATTCGCTGGCCATCCTGTGCACCGAGCTCGGCATGGCCGGCCGCACCCGCATCGTCGCTTCCGACATCAACCCCGAGTTTCTCGCCCGGGCGAAGGAGGCGCGCTTCTCCGCCTGGGCGCTGCGCAACGTCTCCCCGGACCGCCGGAGCCGCTGGTTCGACGGCGCCGGCGACGTGTTCACCGCTCGCGACGAGGTCAGGCGGCTGGTCGAGCTGCGCCGCCACAACCTGGTCACCGACGAGGCGCTGCGCCCACCCGAGGGGGGCTGGCACGCGATCCTCTGCCGCAACGTCTTCATCTATTTTCGGCGCGAGCGGATGGCCGAGGCCTGCCTGCGGCTGGCCGCCACCGTCGCCCCGGACGGCTGGCTCGCGGTGGCTGCCTCGGAGACGCTGCGCGGGCTCGGCGTCTCGCTGGCGCCCGAGGTGTCGCACGGCCGGGTCTTCTACCGGGCGATCCCGTCGGTCGCCACCGTCACCGCCGCGGCGCGCTCGGCGGTGCCGGTCCCGCTGCCGCGCGCGACCACCGGGCCGCTCGTCCTGCCCGGCTCCGCCCTCGAGCGGGTGGTGCAGCTGGCCCGGGCCGGGGCGGTGCGCGAGGCCATCGAGCTGCTCGAGCGAGACGGGGACGACTCCACGCTCGCACATCACCTCGCGCTCGGGCACCTTCGCCTTCGCCTGCACGAGATCGACGCCGCCCTGGCCGCCTATCGGTGCGCGGCGGACATCGATTCCCTTCTGTGCGAGGTCCACTTCTTCGCCGGTGTCGCCCACCGCAAGGCCGGCAGCTGGCCGGCGGCGGCCGAGGCGCTGCGCCGGGCACTTTTCCTCGCTCCCGGCTTCTGGCAGGCCGCCTACCTCCTGGCCGGCGCCCACGACCGGCTCGGCCGCGAGCGCGAGGCCGTGCGAGAGAGGGAGCGCGCCCGGCGCCTCTTGGGCGAGCGCGGGCCCGGTGTCGCCTTCCTGTCCGACCCGCTGTTCGTGGAGTGGTTCTCTGTCGGAGAGAGCGACGCGCGCCGGGCGCTTCATATCTCGCCCTGAGAGACGGTAATCTCATCGGGCGCGCATGACTGCAGAGCGGCGAAAAATCCTCCTGGTCGACGACAGCCAGCTCACCCTCCTGCTCGAGGCGGAGACCCTGACCGAGTCCGGCTACGACGTGCGCACCGCCGCGACGGTGCAGCAGGTCCACCTCGTGCTCGACGCCTGGGCGCCCGACATCATCCTCACCGACGTGAAGATGCCCGACATGGACGGCGCCGAGCTGTGCCGTGTCATCAAGTCGCAGGTGACGCGGCTTGTCCCCATCATCCTGTTCTCCGATCTCGGCGACACCGAGCTGGCCGAGCTGGCGCGTCGCTGCGGCGCCGACGGCTACCTGTCGAAGTCGCACGGACTCGACTCGCTGGCCAACCAGGTCGAGGAGCTGTGCGAGTCGATCGTCTGGTAGCCGGGTGTGTTACGGTCGACCTGTGCGGCGGGCGCGAACCAAGGTTCTGGTCATCGACGACAGCGAGCTGAGCCTCGAGCTGGCCGCCGCCGCGCTGGAGGACTCCGACTTCGACACCCGCACGATGACCTCGGTGGCCGACTTCGACACCACGGTCGGCGACTGGCGCCCCGACGTCATCCTCACCGACGTCAAGATGCCGGGCATCTCCGGCATCGAGCTGTGCCGGTTCCTCAAGTCGCGCTACGAGACCGCCCACGTGCCGGTCGTCCTGTTCTCGGCGGTCCCGCCGGCCGAGCTGGCCGGCATGGCGCGCGACTGCGACGCCGACGGCTACCTCTCCAAGGTCAGCGGCTTCGACACGCTCGGCGAGGAGATCTCGCGCCTGCTCGACACCGTCCTGTTCTGACCGTCCGGCTCAGGCGTCGCCCGACCAGGTGACGCGGAACAGACACTCGCTGTCGCCGCGGCTCTGGCAGGCGTGGTGTTGCACGGCGGACTGCTTGCCCCCCGACAGGAGCGCCAGCTGCTCGAGCATCCCGCCGGTCCAGGCGCACAGCTCCTCCTCGCGCACGCCGTCGCTCAGCCTGATGACCACCTCGCTGGCGCCGACCGGCATGCTCGAGATCGAGCCCCAGCTGTGGTAGCGGTCCCAGATGCTGCGGATGGCCGACAGGGTGCCGGCGGGGACCAGGGTGGCGGAGCTGGCCGGGAAGAAGCGGCGGAACGAGGCGCGCACCGCGGCGCGCGCGGCGTCGCTGGCCAGGCGCAGCCGCTCGCGGCCGACGTGGCCGGGCGCCACCCGGAGGATCTGCAGCAGGAGCTCGGTCGGCAGCCAGGCGAGCGGGGCGGTCTCGTGCGACATCGCGCGCGCCAGCGCCGGGTACTCGCCGCCGATGGCATCGCGCAGGCGCTCGGCCTCGCGCACGCCGACCGCCCGGACGATCGAGCGGAAGGCCACCCCGCGGGTCCGCGCGCTGACCGAGCCCTCGACCGGGCGGGGCAGGCGCGGCATCCGGCTGGCGCGCGTCGCCGGCCGCCCGAGCGGATGGCGGGTGAGATCCGCCACCGCGCCGAGCGCGCGCACCAGCTCGCGGGCGAAGGTGCCGGCGCTGCCCGGCCGCGCGCTGGGCGCCGCGCTCAGCGCCGAGAGCATGATGTCGTCGAGGGGAGACAGCTCCGGCCTCACGGCGGAGGGCAACCTGGGCGACGCCATCCACTGCCGCTGGAGCAGCTCGCGCAGGTCGCCGCGGTCGTCGCCCCACGGCGCGGCCAGGGTGAGCATCGCGTAGGTGGTGGCGGCCAGGCCGTAGACGTCCGCGCGCGCGGTCGCCTCGCCCCCCGCGATCACCTCGGGCGCGACGTAGCCGGGGGTGCCGGCCGACACACAGCGCTCCTCGTAACGGCGCGCGATGCCGACGTCGACCAGGACCGCGCGGTCGCGGAAGGGGTCGAGGATGACGTTGGCCGGTTTGACGTCGCGGTGAACGATGCCGCGCTCGTGCAGCGCGTCCAGCGCCGACGCGATCTGGTCGACCACCGCCGCGATCTCCGGCAGCGGCATGGCGGTCCCCTCCAGCCGGCAGCGCTCGATGGCCTGCTCGCGCGACTCCCCCTCGACCAGCTCCATGACGAAGTAGGAGTCGCCGCCGGTGGCGCCGAACGAGTAGACCTGGACCAGGTTGGGGTGGCTCAACCGGGCGAGCATGGCCGCCTCGCTGCGGAATCGCTCGACCACGTCGGGCTGGCCGGCGACGTCGGGACGCAGCATCTTGACCGCGACCGGCCGCTCGAGGGCGAGGTCGTGCGCGCGGTAGACCACGCCCATCCCGCCGCGGCTGATCTCGTGGATCAGGCGATAGGAGCCGCCCAGGGTGGTGGAGAGGTCGCGGATCGAATCGGTCTGCAGCGAGGCCCGGGCGGCGCGGCCCGGCGCGGTCAGCGCCCCGCCGATCACCTCGCCGGACTTCTGCGCGGTGCGGGCTGCGCGCGCGGCGCGGGCGAACAGCTGCTCGACCGCCTCCGACTCTTCCATACCGGCCAGCCCGACGGTGGCGACCGGCGTCAGCGTGCCGCCGCCCGGCAGGTCGAGCGGGCGTTCGCCGAGCGTGGCCAGCAGGCGCTCGGCCACCCGGCGGGCGGCGTCCGGCGTCTGGCCGTGGAACACCACCGCGATCTCGTCGCCGCCCCAGCGGCCGACCAGATCCTCCTCGCGCACCCGGGCACGCACCGCGCTGGCCAGGCGGCGGAGCAGGGCGTCGCCCACCTCGACGCCGTGGCGGTTGTTGATGGTCGCCAGGTCGACCACGTCGAAGACGGCCACCGCGAGCGGGCTGCGGTCGCGCCGGGCGGCCGCCATCTCCATCCCGGTCAGCTGCTCCAGCGCGGGGCGGTTCCACGAGCCGACCAGTGGATCGATCGCCGGGCCGTGCGCCGCGTGGTCGTAGTCCTCCACCAGGCGCTCGTGGGTGGCCCGCCAGCCGAGCTCGACCGACAGGCGGCGGGCGAGCGCCTCGAGCGCAGCGCGCTCGACCGGCGAGAACAGCCGCGGGTCCTCGGCGATGACTCCGATGAAGCCGCCGTCGCCGCCGAGCGCGCTGTCGAGCCGCACCGCCAGGTAGGAGTGGAAGCGATCGCCGAGGAGCGGCGCCACGAACGTGGTGCCGGCCACGACGGCGGCGCGGCAGCGCGCCGCCACCTCGACCCACTCGAGCGAGGTCCAGGTCCGCTCGCCGGTCCCGCCGCCGGTCGAGTCGCCGCGCAGCGAGACCAGGCAGCGCTCGACCCACAGGCCGGCGGCGATCTGCTCGGCGGCGGCGGCCAGGGCGGCGTCGAGCGAACCGCTCAGCAGCGAGACACCCAGCAGGGTGGGGCTGTCGATGGCGGAGGCGCGCCGCTCGAGGGCGAGCACCTGAGCCAGCCCGCCCGGCGTCACCACCACGTCGGCGCCGCCGGCAGCGATTCCCTCGCCGGTGCGATCGAGCATCACGATGAGCGCGTGGCCGCCGATCGCGGCCACCTGGTCGGCCGCGCCGGCTCCCAGCCGGCCATCGACCACGATGGCGCGCGGCTGTTCGGCGGCCACCGCCGAGAGGAGCTCGACCATCGTGGCGCATCGCACCGCGCGGTGGCCATCGAGGGCCTGGCCGAGCGAGGCGTCGTCGCTCAGGAAGGCGACGAGCGGCTGGTGCGGGCGGACGTCCGACACGGGTCCGCCTGTGCTCTCGGTGGCGGACATCGCCAGCCGGTCACTCGATGATCGCCTTGGCGAACCGGGCCACCGTGCTCTCGAGCCAGCGCAGGGCCTCCGGGCTGCCGCCCACGATCTGGATGCCGAGCCCGCTCAGGTGGGCGATGGTGGGATCGCCCGAGACGTGCGCGACCACGCCGGACAGCCGCAGGGCGGCGTGGCCGTTGGGCAGCGCGGTCACTTCGCACGGCGTCCCGACCGGGTCGAGCACCTCGGTCTCGATGAACACACCGCCGCGGCTGAGGTCGCGGACCAGCGCGTGGATGGTGAGGGTCGCGCTCGAATAGATGACCGGCACCGACACCGCGTAGCGCGGCTCCTTGCGCGCCATCACTCCCTCGAGCGGAACCTGCTGGGTGCGCGCGCTCGGGTGACCCGGCGGCCACGAGTAGCCGCAGGCCGGGCAGTCGTCGTCGCCGGTCGACAGGCGCGCGTGGCAGCGCGGGCAGATGTCGACCCGGATCTCGGCCAGCCGCGAGGGGGTCATGGGATGCGTTTCCGCCGCCTCCGGCCTGGGCGCCGGCGTGCTCTCGTCCGGGTCGACCGGATCGTCGCCGGTGAACGCCGCGACCGCGCGTCGTCGCCGCCAGCCATCCTCGCCCGGCCGGGTCCACTCCTCCGCGATCTCGCTGTCGTCGATGCGCAGCTTCTCGGTCGATCCGCGCTGGTGGTCCGCGCCGGCCGCTTCCGCGGCTCCCGGGTCGCTGGCGTCCGTCGGGTCGTCGGCGAGCTCGAGGCGGAGCCGCTGGTATCCGAAGCGGATGAGATCGCCGTCGTACAGCCGGCGGGGCTGGTCGAGCCTCTCTCCGTTCACCGAGGTCCCGCCGGTCGACAGGTTGAGGACGGCGGCGCGGCCGTCCATCACCACGATGCGCAGGTGCTGGCGCGACACCGCGGGATCATTGAAGCGGACGTCGCAAGACAGACCGCGCCCGATCAGGGTCTCGCCTTCCGGCAGGATGATGCGCTGCCCCTCGTGGATGAGGAGGAAGCGGGGCATGACGTGCCATGGTACCAGAGGATGCCTGAGCCACCGGAGTGGCTAGGGCGGCTTCCATCAGCCGCTCCGTCCGCCGCTCGCCGAACGGCCTCACGGGGACTTGCAGGCGCTCGCCGGCGCGATCTGCGTGGCACATGAAGTGCTTGAACTTACCTGGTGCGCGTACGGACCCTCCTCCTGGCCGTGACATGCGTCCTTGTCACGGCGTCGTCACTGCCGGGCAGCGCCCTGGCTGCAAGGAAGGGACAGCAGCAGCGGCGCCAGCCGGTCAAGAAGACCAAGGCGCCGCCCAAGCCGGTCCGGCGGCCAGTCTCGCATCACGAGCTCAACTCCTTCCTCCGCTCGCCGGCCGGCAAGGCCAAGCTCAAGGTCTACAAGCAGCAGGCCTTCGACGCGCCGCGCCCGATCGCGAACCTGTCGGGGGAAAAACCGTTCATGTCTCTGCGCCATCAGCACCAGGCCTACAAGCGGTCCGGTCGGCTGATCAAGATCGCGAGCTATGCCACCTCGGTGGTCACCGGCACGATGGGCGCGTTCTTCGGCGGCTTCATCGGGATGATGACCGGCGGCATGCCGTCCGGACCCGAGATGCTGCAGCACCCGGGTACCCATCCGGCGATGCACTTCCTCTCGCAGGGCCACGTCGTCATCGGCGCCATCATCGGTGCCGGCGCCGCCATCGCGACGGGCACCGTGATCGCGATGGGCTTCAAGCGGGCCGCCAAGCGGGTCGACCGGCAGGCCGAGGACGAGGCGGTCGCGCGCATCCTCGGCGAGCTCGAGTCCGGCGTCGAGAGTCAGCCGCCGACCGCGCACCCCGGTTTCGCCGGCAACACGCCGGGCGGTCGCCAGCAGCGCGACATCCTGAACGACCTGTGGGGCGGCCCTGGAGCCCTCTTCGGCCCGGTGGAGTCGGCCGCCGATCGCGCCAGCCACAACAGCGGCATCTCCGACGTCGGCCCGTCCGGCTTCGACAGCTTCGGTCCCGCCGGCGGCCCGCCGTAGCCGGCCCCGGCAGCAACGCCTGATCCGGCTGGTTGCTTCCCGCGGCGTGAGGGGCGTTTGCGCGGAGGAGCGCATGGTGTCGGTGTGACACGTGCGGGGCGAATCGTGCTCGTGACACCGGCCACGCGCGCACGTGAACGCCTGGTCGCGTGCGCCTGACACGCGTGCCCCGGCGCTGAGCGGTTCCGGGCAGTCCGCGCCGTGGCACGTGCGTTGCTGAAGTGACGCCAGGAATCGTCGCCGGCGACGAAGCGAGGCGTCCTCCTGACCCCGCGCAGCCGGCAGGAGGATCGATCCATGCGTAGCTTGTCCCGAGTGATTGTCGCCTTGTGGGTCGGCTCGACCCTGACCGCATGCGTGTCCGAGGATTCGCCGATCCTCGACGGCGCCGAGGAGTGCACCGCCTTCGCGCCCGGCGAGCCGGTGCCGGACGATCTCGACGTGCGCAAGGAAGTGCGGAGCTTCATGAACGCCGCGTCGAAACTGACCTCCGTCGGCGCCGAGATGGGTGACGAGGTGCTGGCGGCCTGCGCCGGCATCGCGATCGATCTCGGGGCCGAGGACACCTGGAGCGAGCAGGGCGGCCTCGAGCGCCAGATCGCCAACCCGGACAAGACCGGCGCCTGCGACGTCGCCTCCGCGCGCATCCTCGACGTCTTGACCGACGCCAAGGAGGTCGGCGCCACCGTCGCGCTGCTGGTGACGCGCGGCGAATGCCACATCGACTTCGAGGCGCAGGCCGAGTGCGAGCGCAACTGCGCCGACGAGTGCGATCCCGGCACGGTCGAGACGCGGTGCGAGCCAGGCGACCTGAGCGTGGAGTGTCACGCCGAGTGCGAGGCGGAGGCCACCTGCGTCGGCACCGCGGATCTCCCGGCCAACTGCATGGGCCAGTGCGAGTCGGAGTGCGTCGGCGAGTGCAAGGGCACCTGCATCGCGGCCGACGGCAGCCGGACCGAGGACGACCCCAACTGCCACGGCAAGTGCACCGCCAGCTGCAACGGCGAGTGCCGCGGCCGCTGCAAGCTCGACGAGCCGACCGAGTGCGGCGTCGACGTCCACTGCGAGGGTGGCTGCACCGCCAGCTACGAGGATCCGGTGTGCACCACCGAGTGCACCCCGCCCGAGTGCCACGAGGACGAGGAGTGCCACGCCGCCTGTGCCGCCGAGGCGGAGGCGAACGCGGTGTGCGACCCGACCCGGGTGGAGCTGTTCGTCGACGTCGACTCGAGCCCGACCCTCCAGCCGCTGGTCGACACGCTCGAGGAGCACCTGCCGGCGCTGTTCGACGCCGCCGAGAAGAAGGGGCCGATCATCCGGACCTCCCTCGAACGGCTCGGTCGCTCGGGCAAGAAGATCGTCGCCGACCTCGGCGACCTGACCGGTGTCGAGCTGTCGTGCGTCGGCGCCGCGGTCGACGAGCTGGTGACGACCTTCAGCGTCTTCGACGTGGTGGTCAACGCCAGCCTCGACATCACCGTCACCACCTCGAACGAGTGCGAGTGACGCCATGACGGGAGCCGCTCGGAACCGCAACCTGCTGCCGCTCGCAGCTGCCCTCCTCCTCGGCGCCGCCGGTGCGGCGCGCGCCGAGGTCCCGGTCGGCATCGGCGGCGAGGACCCGAAGTCGGTCGAGTGGTTCTTCGTCAAGCCGGGCTTCGGCTACCAGCGGGTGTGGCTGCGCACCTTGCGGGCCGAGGACTCGGAGCGGCTCACCGCCCGCGTCATCCCGGAAGACCTGTCGGGCCCGGCGCCGTCCCTGACCATCGGGACCAAGCTCTGGTTCGTCTCCTTCGGGGTGACCGGGCGGGTCGCCCACCTGTCGGGCACCGCGCCCGAGCGCGAGACCGCGACCCTGGACCTGTGGAGCGTGGACGGCGAGCTCGCCTTTCGCGCCCCGCTCGGGCCGCTCGAGCCCTATGTCCTGCTCGGCGCCGGCTACAGCACCTTCGGCGGCATGGGGGACGTGGTCGAAGGCATGCAGAGCGGGCTCGACGTCAACGGCGCCAACCTGCGCGGCGGGCTCGGCTTCGACTACTACCTGACGCGCCAGGTGTCGCTGCGCCTCGAGGGCACCTCCGACATCCTGTTCCTCGCCCGCCAAGGGGTGGCGGCGCGCGATCTCGCCGAGCCGAAGCAGGTCGGCACCCTGAACGAGGCGGAGGAGCGGCTGCTCGAGGCGGACGGCTCGAGCGCCGGGCTCGCCTTCGGGGTCGGCGTCGGGCTCGGCCTTCACTTCTGAGGCGGGCCGGCCGCCGCCGACTCCTCGGGCGGGCGGACCCGGCGGAAGGCGGCGTAGAGCAGGATGTCGTAGGCGATCTTGAGGGCGGCGCCGGCCAGGAGCGCCGCCCCGAGGTCGTCCATGGTGGCGAGCAAACCGGCCAGCGCCGGCGCGATCGCCCAGCCGGCCATCCTCACGATGTGGGTGACGCCGGCGGCGATGGTGCGCTCGTCGGGCGCCACCACTGCCATCACGTAGGACTGCCGGGTCGGGACGTCCATCTCGACCAGCCCCTCGCGGAGGAGGAACAGGAGAGCCGCCACCGGCAGGTTCGGCGCGATGGTGACCGTGGCGAGGAGCAGGCTCGACGGCAGGTGGGTGAAGACCATCGTGTTGACCAGGCCGATGCGGCGCGCCAGCCAGGCGGCGCCCACGTGCGAGGCCGCGTTGAGCGCCCTGGCGGCGAAGAACAGCACGCCGAGCTCCGACTCGCCGGCGCCGAATCGCTGGTGGAAGAAGAGCGCCAGGAGGGCGCTGGTCAGGAAGCCGCCGCCGATGCTGTCGAGGGCGAACAGGGCGGCCAGCCGGGTGAGTCGGGCGCGGCTGGTGGGCGCCAGCCGGCGCGACGGCGTCGACGTCTCCGCCTGGGGCGACAGCCGGAGGTAGAAGGCGATCGGCAGGAGCGCGAGGGCGGCGTAGAAGAGGAGCGCTGCGCGCGAGGCGTCCTGCGGCGCCAGCCCGGCATCGCGCAGCAGCGCGGGGGCGGCGGCCAGGAGCGCGCCCAGGGCGCCGCCGGCGTCCTGGGCCACCGAGTAGGCGGCGAAGGCGCGGGTTCGCCCGGCGTCATCGGTGGTGGCGGGCAGCACGGCCTGCTCGAGGATGAGCGCGGCACCCCGATCGCGGCCCATGCCGTTGACCATGCCGGCCAGCGCGGCGAGCGCGAGGAAGATCGGGGCGGACGAGAGCGCGAAGGCGGCGCCGCCCGCCCCGCCCAGGAGGGCGAGCGCGATCAGCGAGCGTCGGCGGCCCCAGCGGTCGCCGGCCACGGTGACCGCGAGAGCGGCGATGGCGGCGCCGGCCAGTCCGCAGGCGACCACCGCGCCGACCGCGGCGTTGCCCAGTCCGGCGGCGGCCAGGTGCAGCGCGGCCAGCACGCCGACGTACCCGGTGGCCAGCGAGCGGACGAACGCCGTCGCGTAGAGGAGCCGGCGATCGGACATGCGGCTAGGGTGGCAGCTTGGCCATCAGGAAGCCGACCACGTCCCCGATCATCGCAGTGCCGGCGGCGCCGCCGAAGCCGTGGCCCAGCCCGTCGTAGACGATGAGGTAGCGGGCGTCCGGCCAGTCGGCGGTCGGGCGCGGACCGGCGCTCCAGGCCAGGTCCTGCGCCTCGCAGCCGGCGGGTGCCGAGGTCACCTCGCTCTGGCTGCCGTTCAGGTGGTAGTCGATGAACCCGGTCGTCGCGGCGACCAGAGCGCACGACTGCTGGACCGGCACCAGCTCGTCGACGGTTCCGTGCGTGATGAGGAACGGGACCTCGTCGGGCAGCGCGAAGAGGGCGGGCGATCGCTCCATGTAGGCGTCCGGAACCTCGTCCGGGGTGCCACCGGTGGCGGTCTCGACGATGTCGATCAGCATCTGGTAGGTCGCGGTCGGCCCGGTCCCCGCCTCGATCTGACAGACCTCGATGTCGCCCTCGGAGGCGTCCTCGCCGCGGTACGACGATCCGATCCAGGGGCCGCCGCCCTGCCGCCGGCAGACCTGGCCGTCGATGAGCAGCCCGCCGGAGCGGTACGTGACCCGCTCGGTGATGTTGGAGCCGTCCTCGAACAGGACGTCGACGCTCTCCCAGTCGAGCTGACCGGCGTCGCTGCCGGCCGGGTCGGCGCCCGCGCCCGCGTCTCCCGAACCGGTGCCATCGTCGTCGGAGCCGCATCCGGCGGTGAGCCCGACGAGGGCGACGAGGGCGCGGGCCGTCACCTCGTCATCATACAGGCGACCCCCAGTCGCCGGACACGTATCGCGCGCGCGCGGTCGTCTGCGCTACTGTCGCCGGATGGCCCGCTGTGTCCTCCTCTGTCTGCTCGCGGCTGCATGTGGAGGTGGTGGCAGCGACGGTTCCGGTCGAGCGCGCAGCGCCGAGGAGCGGGTCGCCGCCGAGCCGGTCGCGGTCGAGGTGTCGGCCGAGCGCCACGGCTCGGCGGTCCGGTTCGACATCCGCGCGGTCGGCCGCGGCGCGCGACAGGGGGCCGCGTTCGAGGATCCGGCGCGCTGGCGCATCTCGGTGGTGCAGGGCGCCCGCACGCTCGACCGGCTGGTCAACGGATCGGTCGCGGTCGATCGCCGGCCGGCCGGCCGCACGCAGTGGGACACCGTGGTCACGTTCAGCGTCGCCTACGCGATACGGGACGGCCAGCCGATCAGCATCCGCATCAAGCCGCCCGGCGGCCCGCGGGTCGAGCACACGTTCGAGCCCTGATATCGACATGTCGGCGGGGAGCCCGACGGCTCCGGGGAGCCCGGCGGCTCCGCGCCTACCGTGTGATATCGCGTACTCGCGCGGGCTGGAGCCGAGGCACACCGGCTGCAACTGCAGGACCGCCATGCGACCGATGCTCTCCCTCCTCGTCATCGCCCTGTTCTGCCTGTCCTTGACCGGTTGCTTCGTCACCACGCGCGATCGCGGCCACCGGCACGGATACGTCCGCTCGGGCGGCGGCTGTCACCCGAGCCAGTACTGGGACGGCCACCAGTGCCGCCACAAGGGTCGCGGCCACGGCGCGCGAAAGCACGACGGCCGCTGAGCGGTCATTTCCCCCGGACCGCGCGGAACTGTAGCGAGTCAGTCCACGCCTTGCCGCCAGGCGGGTTTCGCCGTGTTCGGCCCGCGTACCGGCCTGTACGTGGGTGGGACAAGACCCAGCTGCAAGCCTCCGAGTAGTCGAGTCCCGGCGCTGGCGCGCGGGGTGCAAGTCACACCCAGCGCCGGGAGAAAGGTCACGCGGTGCGTGGCTCCACGCGACTCGACTCCTCTCTCATCTCTGTCTCCGCTCTGGCCCTCGTCCTCGCCTGCGACGTGGGCGTTGCCCCTGTGTCCGGCTCGTCGAGCGTCGGCCCCGACGGCGGCGGCGCGAGCACCGGTCCCGATCCGACCGGCACCGACTCGCCCGACGGCGGCGCACCGGTCGAGGTCGCGTGCGACGAGCCGGTCGCGACCAACGCCAGCGGCGAGCACAACGCCGGCGAGGCCTGCTTGAACTGCCACGGAAACGGCGATGGGCCGAACTTCGAGCTCGCCGGGACCGTCTACACCGGGCTGGCCGGTGGCTCGCCGGTCGTCGGCGCGACCATCCGGGTGATCGACGCCAACGGCGCCGAGCTCACCGCGGTCACCGCGCGCAACGGAAACTTCTGGATCAGGGAGGCGATCGCATACCCGGTCCAGGTCTCGGCTTCCTCGTGTCCCTCGGCGATGCCGATGGTCTCGCCCAGCGCGGCCGGCAACTGCAACGCCGCCGGCTGTCACGACGGCGACTTCCGGATCCATCTCCCCTGATAGACCGCCTCACGGGCGGGTCAGGCTCTCGCTCACGGTGAAGGTCCGCCCGCTCTCCACCTTCACCACGGTCTCCTTGTCGAGGTGGGCGAGCGGGTTCTCGAACCGCACCCGGTATGTGCCGGGCGGCAGGCGCAGCGTGCAGGGGGTCTCCTTGCACGACTCGCGGCGCCCGACGATGCGCACGGTCGCCCACGGCCTGGAGCTCAGCTGCAGGATGCCGGGCGCGACCGCCGGGCCCGCGTCGAGCCGCGGCGGGTGGTGCTTGCCGTGAGGACGCGCGTCGGTCGGCGGCGCTGGCGTCGAGGCGGCGGCGTCGGGGCCGACGGCGGCGGCATCGGGCACCGGAGGAACGGCGGCGTCGGGCGGGGCGACCCGGGCCGTCGCGACGACGGCGGCGTCGGCGGCCTCGGCCACCCCGGTGGCGGAGCTGCGCGGCCAGAGGGCGATCCCGGCCGCCGTCACCGCGCCGAGCGCGACGAGGCCGACGAGCACCGGCAGCAGCCGCCGAGCCGGCGGCGGGGTCTCGCTCGTCTCGGGCACTCCGCCGGTGGGCGGGACGGATCGGGTGGGCGGCACCGTGCGGGTGACCGGCACCTCGGGCGACTCCCCCTCGCCCATGGTGGCCGCCAGCGAGCGCGCGGTCCTCGCCTGCGCCACCTCCTCCTCGCCGTCGTCGAGGAAGGTCGCCACCGGTCCGGCGGGCACCGCGACCACGCCGCTGGCGCGCGCCGGCTCGGCCGGCGGGAACAGCGCGCGCAGCCAGTCGGCCAGGAGCTGGTGGGCCGGCGTGCGCCGCTCGCGGGCCGCGCGCGCATCGACCAGGAATTCGTCGAGCGCCACCTGCATCGCGCGTGCGTCGGCGAACCGCTGGTCGGGGTCGGCCCGGGTCGCGCGCTCGACGATCTGCCGGAGCGGCGCCGGTCCGCGGTCCTCGTCGAGCGGCGGCACCTCGGCCCGCCGTGCGTGCACCAGGACCTCGCTCGGGTCGGAGCCGGGATAGGCGCGGCGTCCGGCCAGCGCTTCCCACAGGACCAGGCCGAGCGAGAAGACGTCGGTGCGCGGGTCGAGCGGCTCTCCGCGCGCCTGTTCGGGCGCCATGTAGGCGGGCGTGCCGCGCACCCGGCGATCACCGCCGGCGGCGATCTCGGTCTCGCTGGTCGCCAGCCCGAAGTCGAGCAGCTTCACCTCGCCGCTGTAGGACAGGAGCACGTTCGCCGGGCTGACGTCGCGGTGGATGACGGCGGTGTCGCTGCCCAGTCCGACCGCCTCGTGGACGTACGACAGCGCCTGGCAGGCCTCCTCGCCGATGAAGGCGATGACGAGCGGATCGGGCTGCGCCGCCTGCGCGGGAGCCCGCGCCAGCACGGCGCCGAGATCGACTCCGTCCACGTACTCCATGACCAGGAAGAGCTCGTCGGCCACCCGCCCGAAGTCGAAGACCGGAACGATGTTCTTGTGGGCGAACGACATCGACAGGCGCGCCTCGCGGACGAACATGTCGATGAATCGCGGGTCGGTCGCCCGTTCGCGCCGCACCCGCTTGATGACCAGGCGCTTCTCGACCCCGCCGGGACCCCGCCGGCGGGCGAGGAACAGCTCGGCCATGCCGCCGCGCGCCAGAGGCCGCACGAGCTCGTACCGGCCGAGCATCTGGCCCACGGGCGAATCATACAGCGGATTCCGCCCCCCCTTGCCCCGCACCGGTCCTCATACCAAGATCGGGCGGCGATGCGCGCACCGCGAGCTGCCTGGCTGGCCGCGGCGATCGTCTGGTCGTCCGCCAGCGCGCGCGCGCAGCCGCAGCCGCAGCCGCGAGCGCCATCGCGTCCGGCGGCCGCCGCGGACGGGCCGCCGCTGGTGGTCTTTCACGCCGACCCGGTCGACGCGGTCGCCGAGCGGGCGCGCGCCGCGCTGGCTCAGGCCGCCGAGCGGCTCGGCGCGCCGATGGTGGATCTCTCGCCGGTCCCGGAGCCGGCCCCATCGGCCCCGCTCCTCCTGCGCCGCGCGATCGAGGCGTACCACGACTTCCGCTACCCGGACGCGCTGTCGAGCGCCGAGGCCGGTGTCGCCGAGGCCACCCGGACGGGCGCCGACGGCCTCAGCGCCACCGATCTGTCCGACCTGCTCATCTACCGCGCGCTGGTCTACACCGAGCAGGGGGACGCGGGGCGCGCCTGGGACGACTTCGTCCGCGCCGCCGCTCTCGACCCGTCGCGCAAGCTCGACCCGGTGCGCTTCTCGCCGCGGGTCGTCGAGTCCTTCGGTCGCGCCGTCAAGTCGGTGCTCGCCACCGCGCCCGCCACGCTCGTCGTCACCGCGCCCGACGGCTGCACGGTGACGGTGGACGGGCGCGACACCAGCGGGCAGCGCGCGCTGACCGTGATGCGCGGTGAGCACTACCTGCGGGTGGTCTGCCCGCGCCACGAGCGCTACGGGGCGGTCATCCTGGTGGCGGCCGAGCGGCACGAGGTGGCCCCGGCGCTGCGCGCCCGGAAGAGCGCGACCGCTCAGGTGGCGCGCGGACTGGCGCACGAGCGGGGAATCCGCCGCGTCGTGTGGGCCTCGGTCGGCGGCGGCCTCTTCACCCTGCAGCTCTACGCCGGCAGCGGGGCACGGCCGCGCGCGCAGACGGCGGTCGGGCTGGGCGCCGGCGAGCGGGCTCCGGCCGCCATCGCCGGCGCGCTCGAGCGGCTCGTCGCGCCGCCGGCGGTGCCGGTGGTCGTCAAGACGACGGTCGAGCCGACTCCGTGGTACCGGAGGCCGTGGCTGTGGGGCGCGGCGGGCGCGGTGATCGCGTCGGCCATCCTCATCCCCTTCGTCATCGACTCCGAGGCACCGGGCGGTTTCGACGTGCGCCCGGCCGGCGCGGTGCCGCCGTGAGGCGGCTCGCGGCCGCCCTCGCCCTCCTGGCGGCCTGCAGCGGCGGCGATCGCCCCGTGCTGCAGCCGTTCATCGAGGTCCCGCCGGAGGGGAGCGACGCCTATCCCTACACCGGGCTCGACGAGCTCGTCCTCGAGATCGCCGATGCCGGGCGCGACCAGGGTCGCCTGGAGACCTTCGCCATCGACGAGCCGCTCGAGCTGACCGACATCGACTACGGCGAGGACCAGGTCGTCCACCTGACCGGGCGCACCCGCGGGGTCGAGGTGGCCTACGGCCGGACCTGCGCGATCGACGTGCTCGACGACGCCGCGGTCGAGCAGACCCCGCACCTCTACTTCTCGCGGATGGTGAAGTGGGGCGAGGGGGCCGATCCCGGTGCCGTCGAGGACGCGACGACCCTGGCCTACAGCCCGCCCGACGGCAGCGGAGTCTTCGTCGGCGAGGGCAGGGTCACCCGCTTCGATCCGGTCACCGGCACCTTCGGCAACGTGGAGATCGATTCGATCGCGGCGCGCGATGGCGGCATCCTGGCGGCGGTCCCCGACGGACGCGCGGTCCTGGTCGGCGGCACGGCGGGCGGCGACGGCGTGCCGCTGGTCGAGGCGATCGATCCCAACACCGAGCCGGTGTCGGCCAGCCGCCTCGAGGCCCAGCCCGGCCCGCGCCTGGTCGACCACGCGGCCGTCACCCTGGTCGACGGGACGGTGCTGGTGGCCGGCGGCCGGCTGCAGGACGACCTGGGCGCCTTCGCGGTCACCCGTGCCGCCTGGCTGGTCCAGTTCGGCGACGGCAACACGCTGGACGAGCCGCTGCAGCTCGGGACCGAGACGGTGGTGGGCCGCTCGGGCCACACGATGACCCGGCTGGGCGACGACGTCGGCGCCGCCGTGGTGGTGGTCGGCGGCCGCGACGCCGACGGCCTGCCGATCGCGACGACCGAGCTCTACCGGCCGCTCAGCAAGGTGTTCGAGCCGGTCGCAACCGCGGTCCTGACCGTGCCGCGCTGGAACCACCGCGCCGTGCGCCTGCCCGACGGATCGGTCCTCATCATCGGCGGCCGCACCATCGACGGCAAGGGAGCCGAGGTGGCTGCGGTCGCGGTCGAGCGCTACGACCCCGTGCTCGGGGTCTTCAAAGACACCGGCGCGGTCCTCAGCTCGATCGCCGCGGTGGAGGACATGGCGGTGGTGCCGATGCCGGACGGGCGGGTGCTCCTCATCGGTGGGCGCGACGCCCGCGGCCGCCCGGTGTCGACCGTCCTCATCGCACGTTTCGACCCGACCAACGGCCAGGTGGACCTCAGCGTGACCGATCCGCTCGAGCGCCGGCGCGCCGGCCACAGCGCCGCCATCCTGTGCGACGGCACCATCCTGGTGGTGGGCGGCGGCGCCGGCTCCGAGCGCTACAACACGCCCTCGGCCGGGCGCCGCTAGGAGCGCGACGAGTGGAGCGACTGATCGAGATCGACGACCGCTCGAGCGGCCTGCGCGCCGTCATCGCGATCGACTCGACCGCGCTCGGGCCGGCCGCCGGCGGGGTCAGGACCCGAGCCTACTCGAGCTTCGCCGACGCGGTGGCCGACGCGCGCGCCCTCGCCCGCACCATGACCGCGAAGTGTGCGCTCGCCGGGCTCGACGCCGGCGGCGGCAAGGCGGTGGTGTGGGATCACGGCGACTGGGACCGCGCGGCGGGCTTCGAACGCCTCGGCGAGGCGGTCGAGTCGCTCGGCGGCCGGTTTCGCACCGCGGGCGATCTCGGCACCACCGCCGCCGACCTGGCGGCCATGGCGCGCCGCTGCCGCTACGTCCACACCGACGAGGCCGAGCTGTCGGGCGCGGTGGCGCGCGGCCTGGCCGCCTGCGTCGGCGCCTGCCTCGAGCGGCGCGGCGCCGGCTGGGCGCGGCTGCGCGTCGCGGTCCAGGGCGCCGGCTCGATCGGCTCCGCCTGCGCGCGCGCACTGGTCGCCCGCGGCGCCGACCTGGTCGTCGCCGACCTGGATCCGGCCCGCGCCGCCGCGCTGGCGGCCGAGCTGGGCGGCAGCGCGGTCGCCGCCGACCAGGTCCTGGGCGCCCCGGTGGACCTGGTGGTGCCATGCGCGACCGGCGGCGTCCTGACTCGTGCCGCCGCCCTGTCGCTGCGCGCATGGGGGGTCGTCCCGGCCGCCAACAACGCCGTCGCCGACCGCGGCGCGGCGCTCGCTCTGATCGGCCGGGGCCTGCTCCATGTGCCCGATCTCGTGGCGTCGGCCGGCGCCGTCATCGAGGGGATTGGCCGCACTGTCATGGACCTGCCGCCGGCCGAGCGAGCTCGCCTCATCGACCGCCTCGGCGAGGTAGCCGGCGAGATTCTCGCGCGGAGCGCCGGCTCGGCCACCCCGGCCGACCAGGTCGCCGCCGAGCTCGCCCGCTCCCGGCTGGCGAAAAAACTGTAGTGGCGACCGGTATTCTTACGTGTGTCCCTCTATGAATATCGGTGTCATTAATGGTGTCTGTGGGAGCGGGTATGAGGGACCGTCTCGTCGGGTCAGTCCTCGATGGTCGCTACCGGGTCGACGCGCCGCTCGGCGCCGGCGCGATGGGCACCGTCTATCGCGGCGTGCAGATCTCGGTCGGACGCGACGTCGCCATCAAGCTGGTCAACCCGCAATGGGTGCGGAACGGGGACATCGTCAAGCGGTTCGTCCGCGAGGCGGTGCTGACCAGCCAGCTGGTCCACCCGAACGCGGTCTCGGTGCTCGATTTCGGGCAGACCCAGGACGGCATCTACTACCTCGTCATGGAGCTCCTGACCGGGCGCTCGCTCGAGGAGCTCTTGCGCGCCGAGGGGCGCCTGTCGCCCGAGCGGGTGGTGCGCATCGGATCGCAGATCTGCTCGGCGCTGCTCAGCGCGCACCACATGTCGATCCTCCACCGCGACCTCAAGCCGGCCAACATCATCATGGTCAACGGTGTGGCGACCCATGATCACGTCAAGGTGGTCGACTTCGGCATCGCCAAGTCGCTCTCGCTCGATCCCGCCGGGCGCAACAACACCGATATCACCCGGGTCGGCGCGCTGCTCGGGACGCCCGCCTACATGCCACCGGAGGTCCTGTACGGCTCGCCCGCCGATCAGCGGAGCGACCTCTACTCGCTCGGCTGCATCATGTACGAGCTCGCCACCGGCCGGACGCCGTACCTGGCCGACAACATCCCGGCGCTCATCACCGAGATGACGACGTCGCTGCCGCCCACCCCGCACGAGCTCGGCGTCCCCGGCGCGCTGGCCAGCATCATCTCCGCCCTCATCGCGAAGAACCCGGCCCACCGCTACATGGACGCGGCCCACCTGCAGCAGGCGTTGCTCCAGCTCGAGCACCCGGGCCACACCGCGATGACCCCGCTGCCGTCCGCCTACGGCTTCCAGCAGCACATGACCCCGCCGCCGTTTCCCGCGCCGCCGCCCGCCATCCGCCGGCAGCGCGCCTGGCCGGTCGCGCTCGCCTGCGGGGCGGCACTCGCGCTGTGCGGCGCGGCCCTCATTCTCGGACTGCTCAGCAAGCCGCCCAGCACCCCGCCGCCGGCCGCCAGCACCGCCGCCACCAGCCCGATGCGCTAGCCGGTCCCGCCGCGTCAGGCGGGGTCGTCGTCGGAGCCGCCGCGGCCGCTGCCCGGGGGCGGCTTGAGGCCGTGCTTCTCCATCCGGTAGATGAGGGCGCGCCGGCTGAGGCCGAGCTTGCGGGCGGCGTGGGTCTGGTTGCCGCCGCAGGCGTCGAGCACCGCGAGGATCGACGCGCGCTCGACGTCGGCGATCTGCTGCCTGACATCGACTCCGCCGTCCACCACCGGCAGCGGCAGGGCGGGTCCGCCGCGCATCTCCGACTCCTCGCGCAAGCGCTCGGGAAGATCCTCGAGCTCGACCACGCCGCCGGCCTGGAGGACCAGCGCCCGCTCGAGGGCGTTGCGCAGCTCGCGCACGTTGCCGGGCCAGGAGTAGCGCTCGAGCGCCCGGCGCGCCTCGTCCGACACCCGCGGCGGCGCCTGGCCGTGCTCGCGCGCCATGACGCCGAGGAAGTACTCGGTGAGCGGCAGGATCTCGCCCTTGCGGTCGCGCAGCGGCGGCACCAGGATGGTGAAGGCGCTGATACGGAAGTAGAGGTCCTCGCGGAAGGCGCCGCGCGACGCCTCTCCCTCGAGATCGCGGTTGGTCGCGCAGACCACGCGCACGTCCACCGCGATCTCCTGGGTGCCGCCCACCCGGGTGATCTTGTGCTCCTCCAGCACGCGCAGGAGCTTGGCCTGGACCGCCGCGGTGATCTCGCCGATCTCGTCGAGGAAGATGGTGCCGCCGTCGGCCGCCTCGAAGAAGCCGATCTTGCGCTTGTCAGCTCCGGTGAAGGAGCCGCGCTCGTGGCCGAAAAGCTCGCTCTCGAGCAGCGTCTCCGGCAGGCAGGCGCAGTTGAGCCGCACGAACGGGCGCCCCTTGCGGCTCGACTGCCGGTGGAGCGCCTCGGCGACCACCTCCTTGCCGGTGCCGGTCTCGCCGATGATGAGCACCGTCATCGGGGTGTCGGCCACCTTGTGGACCAGCTGGTAGACCCGTCGCATCTGCGGGTCGGCCACCACGACGTCGGTCTCCGGCGTGCGCGCCTCGGCGGCCGGCGCGGTCACCACCTCGGTGCGTCCGCCGCGCGCGGTCCTGAGGGCGCTGCGCGCCCGCCCGAGGATCTCGTCCGGCTTGGTGCCGTGGCGCGGGAAGACCGCCAGCCCGACCCGCACCTCGATCGGGGCCCCGCCGGAGCGCGCGTCGCGCACCAGCTGCTCGGCGGCGGCGCGCAGGAGCTCCTCGTCGCTCTCCGGCAGAAGGATGGCGATCTCGTCGGGGCCGTACTCGGCGATGGTGTCCATCGGCCGGACCTGGCGGGCCAGCCGCTCGACCGCGGCGTCCACCGCCGAGAGCGGCCCGGACAGCCGCATCATGAGGAGGCCGAAGCTGCGCTGGTAGCGCAGGCCGCGATCCGCCTCCGCCCGCAGCCGCTCGTCGAGGTAGGCGCCCGAGCCGAGGCGGGGCCGGGCGCCGATCGCGCTCTGCACGCTGACGACGACGGTGGCCGGCCCGATCTCGACCTGGTCGCCCGACTTCACCTCGGTCGGCCCCTCGATGCGGGTCCCGTTGAGCTTGGTCCCGTTGCGGCTGCCGAGGTCCTCGACGACCACCCGGGATCCGGTGCGCGCTATCTTGGCGTGAAGACGCGAGACCCGCTCGCTGTCGAGCGGCACGGTCGACACCCGGGTGCGGCCGAACGTCACCTCGGCGCCGTCGCCGAGCGGGATGATCCGGGTCCCGCCGCCGAGCTCGGGGCCGAGGTAGACAGCCAGCATGGCCCGGTCGCTGGAGGCTTGACCGGCGTCGAAAGCCGAGGAGTCGGCGACGGTAGGAGATTGGTCACCCATCTAACAGTCCGTACGGGCCCCGTACACTGCGCCAAACGCGCACAGCCGAGCTTCTCATAGCAGCGCGCATTCACACAAACCAGCCTGGCAGGACCCTTGCTATTCTACCTTGGGAGGATGCGGATGGTCGGGGGCCGATGTATGCCGGTCGCGCTGGTCGCGGTGCTCGCGGCGGCCTGCTCGGTCTCGTCCGGATCCCGGGCCGATTCCGGGCCGGATCCCGGGGACGACGGCGGCGGGCCCGGCCCCGATGCTCCGCCCGGCGCCGCCGGCCTGGTGCTCGAGTTCCGGGGCGTGCCAAGCCTCACGGCCAACCTGGGCGGCGACTTCGGCGCCGAGCTCGAGCGCGTTCAGATCGACCTCGAGAACGTCCGGGCGGTTGGCGACGCCGCGCCCGGCGACGAGCGCACCACCCGCGACTCGCTGCGCCTCGAGTGGTGGGGCGGCGACGATGACGGTGAGGAGGCGCCCAATAACGACCCGGTGCTGGTCACCTTCAGCCAGGCGCCGCCCGGCCTTTACTCGAATGTCTACGCCGAGCTGAAGCACTACCGACTGGAAGGCCATGTCGAGACCGATGCCGAGCGCGACTTCCGGATCGATGACGAACCGCCGGGCGAGTTCGCGCTCGCCATCCCGCTCGGCGGCGTCACGCTCGAGGCGGGCGACGTTCGACAGGTCGTCATCGACGTCTCCTGCGGTGCGGCCGTCCTCGCCGCCCCGTGGGACGAGATCACGCCCGACGGCGAGGGAGACCTGCGCCTCGACAAAGACTCATCCCAGATCGGCGGGATCCGCGACACGATGAACGGCGCCTTCGTGTACCAGAGCGACGGCGAAGTCACCTCCGGGTCGCCGTAGCCGGCGGCGCGCGGCGCTCAGGGCATCCGGCAGATGAACGGCTGCGGCTGTTCGCAGTGGGTGTCGTGCCAGGTGCCGTCGCCGCGCCGCTTGAGCGCCGCACAGTCCTGATTGCAGGTGTCGTTGTTCGGCTCGCCCTTGGCCCAGTTGGTGAAGCCGAGCGGCGCGCCGTCGATCCACTCGAAGCGGCCCTCGCCCGCGCGATCGTGCAGCCCCATCCACCAGCGGCTCTTCGGGTCGAGCCGCCGGGCCTCGCGGTAGAGCGCCTGTGACTGCTCGCGGCTGTCGATCCGGGCCAGAGTGCCCCCCTTGGCCATGCAGAAGGCGGCCGCGTCCCGCCAGGTCATCGGCAGCTCGCACAGGGCGAAGGTGACGCCGCCGGCCACGGTGGTGGGACAGGCGCTCGCGCAGGCCGGCTGGTCGTCGACCAGGCCGGAGCAGTCGTCGTCCACCCGGTTGCAGCTCTCGAACGCGCCCGGGTGGACGGCCGGGTCGCGGTCGTCGCAGTCCATGCAGCCGTGCCCGTCGCCGTCGCGGTCCACCTCGCGGTCGCCGTCGAGGCAGGCGAGCTCGTCGGCCAGGTCGCCGGCCCGCTGGTCGAGGAACTTCTTGAGGCGGCCGCGCGCCTTCGCGGTCCGCTCGGGGGTGAACGGCCGGCGCGGGTCGCCCGCGGTCGCCCGGGCGACGAACGAGCCGAGCACGTCCACGCCCACGTCCAGATTCAGCTTGTCGTAGGCGGCCAGCACGCGGCGCAGCTCCTGGAGGTAGGCGACGCGGCAGTCGCGGTCGGCGAAGCAGCGGCGGGCGACCAGTCCGTGCGAGTCGAAGGGGTCGAGGCGCTTGTAGAAGACGCGGTCGATCCCCCAGGGGATGAAGAACCATCTCTTCACCTCCGGGTCGCGGTAGATGCGGTAGTTGTGCGAGTGGCGGTAGCCGTCGAAGTCGCCGATGAGCGCGCTCACCGCCAGATAGGACAGGGCGCTGCGATCGAAGCGGGCCTTCGGTCCGCCGACCAGCCCGGCGACCGGACCGGCGGCGGAGGCGACCAGCGCGGCCAGCGGGCGGCGGTCCTGGCCGCCCACCTCGCGCTCCATCCCGGCGACGTCCTCGGGGTAGAGGTCGCAGCCGTACTCCCCCTCGTACATGTCCCCGTCGTGGTCGCCGAAGCGGCGGTCGAGGAACTCCTGATCGACGCTCTCGACCAGGAGGTAGAGGCCGAGCCGCTGGCCGTCGAGCGTGACCTCGGCGTAGCCGGTGTCGGGCGCCGGCACGCCGACCTCGCGGTAGAGGCGGTAACCGAGCGCCTCGCGCACCAGGGTGGGGTCCTCGACCATGCCGTTCAGCGTGATGCTGCGCAGGCCGAGGAAGCGCTGCTTGACGTACTTGTCGAACTGGAGCTTGAAGGAGGGCTTCTCGTCCAGCGTGCGCATGCTGCGGTGGCCCTTGAGGCGCACCGCGACCTCGTCCCAGGTGTCGCCGCGGTAGCGGAAGCGGGCCCTGACCCACTCGCGGGGGGCGGCGTCCAGCGCCTCGCGCGCGCCCGGGGCGAGCTCGATCTCGAAGCTCGGCATCACCCGGAGGGCGTAAAAATCCTCCGGGCGACCGCCGGGTTGCGACGCGTCGGCATCGCAGCGGCAGCCGCCCGGAGTGACCAGCAGGGCCAGGAGGAGGAGGCCCAACCGGGTCATCCCCTGTGATCCGGTTCCGCGCCGGGAGGGGACGGTTCGGTGGGAGAGGCCGAGATGGGCTGGGCTGCCCATCGCCCGTGTCTCGTCACTCGGGCGGGGTGCAGTCGGTGCAGGGGTCGGGGGGAGCCGGGGGATCCTCGGTGCCGCCGCCTCCGCAGTCGCAGTCGGTCCCGTCGTCGAGGCCGTCGTTGTCGTCGTCACCGTCGGACGAGTCGCAGTCCTCGCTGTCGGAGCCGCTGTCCGACTCGGCGCCTTCCGGGTCGCTCTCTTCGGACGCGCCGTCGTCGTCGGTGCCATCGTCGTCGCCGGTGGCCGCCGCCGTGCCGTCGTCGGTTCCGTCGTCGGTCCCGTCGTCGGCACCGTCGTCCTCGGTGTCGCCGTCGTCGGTGCCGTCGTCGCCGTCGTCCTCGCCGTCCAGGCTCTCGTCGGAGGAGTCGCCGTCGCCGCACACCAGCTCGTCGGCGTCGCCGTCGCCGTCGGCATCGGTGTCGTCATCGCCGAGCTCGCTCGAGGTCGTACAGACGATTCCGTGGCCGGTGTCGTAGCAGCTCTGGATCTCGCTGCCGGCCTGGCCGGTGAACGAGCAGGACCAGAGAGCCGCGAGCGCGCACGGGCCGAGTATGGTGAGAACCTTCGACATGGGGGGACCTCCTTCGTCTCGCCCTGTGGAGCACACCCTGTGCCGCTCGCGCGCGAAGACAAGTCGCGAGCTTGCGCCCGCGGTGTGTGGGGGTCGTACAGTACGAATTTCGGGATGTGCGCCCCACGGACGTGACTCCAGGTATCGGGTGGAACCACGGCGCGCCAGTACAATGCCGGGCGGAATGCAGCGGCCAGCGTCGCCCACCACCGGGCAAAGCGGCGGCCAGGGGCACGGGTTCGGCACCATGCCGGTGTTCCTCGCCTCGGTCTCGGCCGTGCTCGGGGCGATCCTCTTCCTGCGCTTCGGCTACGCGGTCGGTCACGTCGGGCTGATCGGCGCCCTCGCGGTCATCCTGCTCGGCCATCTGGTCACGGTGCCGACCGCGCTGGCGCTGAGCGAGATCGCGACCAACCGCAAGGTCGAAGGCGGCGGCGAGTACTACATCATCTCGCGGTCGTTCGGCCTGCGCATCGGCAGCGCCATCGGCGTCGCCCGCTACCTCGCCGAGTCGGCCGAGTACGCCTTCTACTGCATCGCCTTCGCCGAGTCGTTCCGGCCGCTGGCGCCCTGGTTCCTCGCCACCACCGGCATCGACTGGAATCCGCGCTTCGTGTCGCTGCCGCTGTGCGCCGGGCTCATTCTGCTCATGCTCAGGCGCGGCGCCGAGCTCGGCATCGCCGCGCTCTACGTGGTGGCGGCCATCGTCGCCGCGTCGCTCGTCACCTTCTTCCTCGGCAAGCCGATCGGCGGGCATAGCCAGGGCTTCCACCTGGCCGACACCATCTCCGACCCGGACGCCTTCTTCATCGTGTTCGCCATCTGCTTTCCCGGCTTCAGCGGGATGACCGCCGGGGTGGGCCTTTCGGGCGACCTCAAGAACCCGTCCCGCTCGATCCCGCTCGGCACCATCATCGGGACCGCGGTCGGCTTGGTCGTGTATCTCGCGGTGGTGCTCAAGCTGTCGGTCTCGGCCCCCCCGGAGCAGCTGACCGGCCACGAGCTGGTCATGGCGGACATCGCCGTCTGGGGGCCGATGATCCCGATCGGCCTGGCCTGCGCCACCCTGTCGTCGGCGATCGGCAGCTGCCTGGTGGCGCCGCGCATGCTGCAGGCCATCGCGCGCGACCGCTGCGTCCCGCTGGGCGGAGCGAACCAGTTCCTGGCGCGCGGCAGCGGGCCGGCCAACGAGCCGCGCAACGCGACGCTGGTGACCGGCGTGCTCGCGATGGGGGTGGTCGGCATCGGCGAGCTCGACTTCGTCGCCCGCCTGATGTCGATGTTCTTCATGCTGACCTACGGCTCGCTGTGCGCGATCAGCTTCCTCGAGCACTTCGCGGCCAGCCCGAGCTATCGCCCTACCTTCCGCTCGCGCTGGTACATCAGCCTGACCGGCGCGGTGGTCGGCGTCCTCATGATGTTCCAGATGGACCCGATCTTCGCCGTGCTCGCGATCGTCGCGATGATCGGCCTGTACTGGGCGGCGCGCTTCGCCCCGGCGCGCACGGGCGACGACGTCGCCGATCTGGCGCGCGGCGTGATGGGGCAGGCGGCCAGGCGCCTGCACATCCGCATGCAGCGGCAGGTGGCTTCCACGGGCAAGAGCTGGCGGCCCAGCATCATCACCGTCTCGCACCGCACGTTCGAGCAGGGCGGCCAGGTGTCGATCCAGTTGCTCGGCTGGCTGTGCGAGCGGCACGGCTTCGGCACCTACCTGCACTTCCTGCCCGGCATGCTCGACAAGCAGACCTACGAGCAGAGCAAGCAGGTGGACGCCCAGCTCGTCGAGACGGTGCGCGACGTGCACGGCGTGTTCGTCGATACCGTCGTGAGCCCGTCGTATCGCACGGCGCTGGCGCAGACGCTGCAGGTGCCCGGGGTGGCCGGCATGGAGAACAACACGGTCCTGTTCTCCTTCGACGCCGCCGATCCCAGGCCGGTGGTCGAGGAGGTGGTGGACAGCGCCCTCTTCGCCGACGTCGGCGGCAAGAACCTCCTGGTCCTGCGCCACGGTTCGCGCCGGTTCGGCGAGCGGCGCCGCATCCACATCTGGCTCAACTGGCACGACGGCGAGAACGCGCCGCTCATGACCCTGCTGGCCTACATCCTGGTCGGCCACCGGGACTGGCGGCGCGCCGAGATCAGCATCTTCGCCGCCTTTCCGCCCGACCAGGTGATGGAGCAGCGAGCGCGCTTCGAGGCGATGATGGAGGCCGGGCGCATCCCCATCCGCAAGGAGAACGTGCGCTTCTTCTCGGTGGTGGACGGCCAGGCCTATCACTCGCTGGTCGAGGGCTCCTCGGCCGGGGCCGACCTGGTCATTCTCGGCGTCACACTCGATCGGCTGGCCGACAAGCGCGAGTACCTCCTCACCCGCTACCCGAGCTTCGGCGAGGTGCTGTTCGTCGCCGCGGCCGAGCACGTCGTGATCGACTAAAGTGGGCACTCGATGAGCGAATACCGGCGACGGACGCCGCTCCCCGACGAGTCAGTGGTGCGCCCGGGGGGCGCCCTGCCGACCGTGCAGCCGAACGAGGTCTGGGCAGGCAAGATCCGGGTCATCGAGGAGCTGCCGCCGGGCGGGATGAGCCACATCGTGCGGGCCTCCGACGTCGCGCTGCAGCGCGAGCTGGTGCTCAAGGTCTCGCCGGCCCCGCGCGACGAGATGCCGCGGCCCCAGCTGGCCCGCTTCATCGAGGAGGCGCAGATCACCGCGCAGCTCGAGCACCCGAACGTGGTCCCGGTTCACGACCTCGGCCTCGACCCCGACGGACGGGTCTACTTCGCGATGAAGTACGTCCGAGGGCAGTCGCTCGAGCAGATCCTCGCCAAGCGGCGCAAGGGCGACGAGGAGACGGTGGCCGAGTTCGGCCTGCGCCGCCTGCTCGATGTCTTCCTCCAGGTCTGCCTGGCGATCGAGTACGCCCATGCGCGCGGCGTGGTCCACCGCGACCTCAAGCCGGCCAACATCATGGTGGGCGACTTCGGCGAGGTCCTGGTGATGGACTGGGGCATCGCAAAGCTGATGGCCGGCGGCTCGGTCGAGACCACCGGCGATGCCGCCCCCGGGGAGGAGGTGCGCGGGCGGCCCGCGTCGGAGGCAGTGCCGTCCACCCGCGCCTCCGACATCACGTCGCTCAGGGTCGGCGAGGAGGCCTACGCCACCCAGGCCGGGACGTTGATCGGGACGCCGGCCTACATGTCGCCCGAGCAGGCGTCGGCCAAGCCGATCGATCAGCGGAGCGACATCTACTCGCTCGGCGCCATCCTCTACGAGATCCTGTGCGGCGACGTCCCGTTCGAAGACGACGACGCCCACCGCATGCTGCGCCGGGTGCTCACCGAGAAGCCGCAGCCGCCCTCGGCCATCAACCCGGCCGCGCCGCACGCGCTCGAGACGCTCTCGATGCGCCTGCTGGAGAAGGACCCCGAGCAGCGCACGCTCACGCTGCCGCAGATCCGCGGGCAGATCCAGGACTACATCGAGGGCATCGGGCGCGATTACCGGGCCGGCACGCTGTGGTCGAACATTCTCTGGACGCTGGGCGCCCTGTCCTTGTTCGCGTTCCTGGTCTGGTACCTGACCGGCGAGTCGATCTCGGCGCTCTTCGCGCTGGCCCCGGCCACCGTGCTCAACGCGGTCGGATGGTTCCTGGTCATCCTGGCGCTCGGCACGCCCCTCTGGTCGGCCTACGTGGCGCTGCGGATCCGGCGCAAGCGCGACCGGTTCAGCGCCCCGACCGCGACCGAGACGTTCGTCTCCGGCTACTTCGCGCGCCGGAGCTTCGCCACCGTGCTGGCGCCGGTCTCCCAGCTGGTCTTTCTGGGCGAGATCGCCAGCCTCGCGGTCGCGCGCGCGACCGGCGCCGGGTTGGCCGACGCCGACGTCGAACAGCTGTCGGCCGAGCTGCGCGCTCAGTGGGCCCAGTCGCTCATCGTCATCCTCATCTTCCTGTTCGCCTACCTCTTCTTCCTGTCCAGCGAGGTCCGCTTCGCGCGCCGCATCGACCGCTACCAGCCGCTGGTCGCGCGGCCGCGCTGGGAGGCGGTCTGGCCCTTCTTCCTCATCTTCCTGCTCCTCTTCACCATCGGCACCACCCACGCGCTCGACTGGGTGCTCGCCGGGCGCGGCGACCTCGAAGCGTTCCTGCAGGCGCACGTGCTCACCCAGTCGCTCGACCTCGTGGAGATCGCGAAGACCCTGGTCTTCCAGGGCACCTTCCTCACCGTCCTCGTCCTCGGCGCGCTGCTCCTCTCCTTCCCGCTCGCCGAGGTGCTGGCCGCCCTCCGCCTCCCGTTCCAGCCGGCCGACGAGGCGGCGGTGCGCTACCGCGCGCAGTACTTCGTCCGCTCGGTCGCCATCTTCCGCGTGCTCAGGATCAACTGGCTGTACGGCGGCGCCGCCATCGGCGCGCTCACCGCCATGACCATCCTCTCGCGGCCGGTCGCCGACCCCCTGGTCAAGCAAGTGCTCTACATCCTCGGCCCCTCGCTGGTCGGCTTCGTTGGCTACGCCGTCACCCGGCGCCAGCTGCAGCGCTACCTCAACCACGCCCCGGCCGTCGCCCTCCTGCTCGCCACCGAGGTCGCCAGCTATCGCGCCGAGCTCGCCCGCACCACCGCCGAGCGCCTGGGCAAGGTCCCCTGGGCCCATCGCTTCGCCCAGCTGGTGGTCCCCTTCGCCTGCCTTGCCGTCTACCTCCTCGTCACCGAGAGCGGCATCCACGAGCGCGCCGTCGAGCAGCTCGTCATGCCGGTCACCAGCCAGGGCTGGCTCCTCATCCTGCCCTACCTCCTCCTCATCCCCATCCTCCTCCTCCGCGACAAGCTCCAGCTCCGCCTCCTCCAGCGCCGCCTCCGCCCCCGGCCCGCCCCGCCGTGAAGCGCGACCCCGCCCCCCCTGCCGACACGCCCGCCGCCCGGCAAGGCTCGGCATGGCTGCGATACTTCAGTGACTCTCCCGACGAGACGTTCCGGGCGTTCGTGCGAGAGCGATTTCCCTCGAGGGCGGACCGCCTGGACGACGATCTCGAGCTTCGCGAGGTGACCGGAGGCTTCGACATGCGGACCCTCGAGGAGTCCTCGCCGACCCGATGGATCGCGCTGGTGCAGGAGCGCGATTCGGACCAGTTCGCCAGGCTGACGATCGACGTGGCGGACGCCGAGCCGCACCTCATCATCGGTCTCGACGTGCGGGCGGTCGCGGCGCCGGCCGGGTTCTCGTTGCCGCATCTGGGCGAAGGCGAGCTCCTGGCCCAGCTGAAGCAGAGACTGGACCACCAGCTCGTCGCCGATCGCTTCGCCGGGGCCGTGCTGGTCGCCAGGGACGGCGCGGTGATGTACGCCGAGGCGTATGGCCTGGCCGACCGGGAGAGGAAGGTCGGCAACCGGCTGGAGACCCGCTTTCGCATCGGTTCGATGAACAAGATGTTCACGGCGACGGCGGTGCTTCAGCTCGTCCAGGCCGGCAAGGTCGCGCTCGACGATCCGCTCGGCGCTCACCTGTCCGACCTCGCGAACCGGGAGATCGCCCGCACGGTCACGATCAGACACCTCCTGACCCACACGGGCGGCACCGGCGACATCTTCGGACCCGAATTCGACGCGCATCGACTCGAGCTGCGCAGGTTGGCCGACTACGTCGAGCTGTACGGCGGCCGGGCTCCCGAGCACCAGCCAGGGAGCCGCTGGGCCTACAGCAACTACGGGTACATCCTGCTCGGCCTGGTCATCGAGAGGGCGAGCGGCGAGGATTACTACGACTACGTCGACCAGCACGTCTACCGGACATGCGGGATGACGTCGTCCGGCTCGCTGCCGGAGGAGCAGGAGATATCCGATCGCAGCGTCGGCTACACCAAGATGAGTGGCAGCGGCCCGTGGCGCCCGAACCGCGACACCCTGCCCTATCGCGGTAGCCCGGCGGGCGGCGGCTACTCGACGGTGCACGACCTGCTGCGGTTCGCCCGCGCCCTGCAATCGCACGTGCTGCTCGATGCCGAGCACACCGAGCTCATGACCACCGGCAAGGTCGACACGCCTGGCGGCCGCTACGCATTCGGTTTCGGGGACCGAACGCTCAACGGCACTCGCTGCTTCGGCCACAACGGCGCCGCCGCCGGAATGAGCGGTGACCTCAAGATCTGCCGCGATTCGGGCTACGTCGTGGCTGTCCTGGCGAACATCGACCCGCCCGCGGCCAATCGAATCTCCGATTTCATCGTCAACCGACTGCCGCTGCCCGTCTGACCTGCCTGTCACGGCCGCCAGGACCGGGCTCGGCCGGAGCGGCCTTGCACCGAAGGCTTGCCCCGCTTCCCGGCTGCGTCGTGGCCCCCCCGTGCGTCCGGCCCTCCGGACAGGCTGCGGGCCGTGCGTCCGGCCCTCCGGACGCGCTGCGGGGCGTGCGTCCGGCCCTCCGGACGCTGTCCGGGCGTGCGTCCGGCCCTCCGGACGCTGTCCGGCCGTGCGTCCGGCCCTCCGGACGCGCTGCGGGGCGTGCGTCCGGCCCTCCGGACGCTGTCCGGGGCGTGCGTCCGGCCCTCCGGACGCTGTCCGGGCGTGCGTCCGGCCCTCCGGACGCTGTCCGGGGCGTGCGTCCGGCCCTCCGGACGCTGTCCGGGGCGTGCGTCCGGAGGGCCGGACACTCGGGA
>Ga0111538_10000269_pt1 | contig 66013 bp, 49 predicted proteins | sample SoiMethybrSBSTD1_FD_79669 | JGI IMG/M metagenome (GOLD analysis project Ga0111538, IMG submission 79669) | Bulk soil microbial communities from a Populus tree surrounding site in Tennessee, USA - Soil MetaG P. TD hybrid SBSTD1 (version 2)... | ecosystem: Environmental > Terrestrial > Soil >...
CCTCCCAGTCGATGTCTGAGGATTGGGGAGACGTGTCCCCGCCGCGACTGGCGACAAAATCCTGGAGACCGGAAAGGGGGTTGCTCAGGCGATGAATGAGATGGGCCGTCACCGCGCCGACCGCGGATGTTTTCGCGGCGAGGGCCAGTTCCTCATTGGCGCGAATGAGCTTTTCGGTCCGCTCGGTGAGACGGCGAAAGCTCCACATGAGGGCGATGGCGATGATGAACCCGCCGACAACGAACACCGCAGCGGCTTGAAAGAGGAGGTTTCGGTCCAGCGCCGCGAACTCACTGGCGATGGTTTCGCCGTCGATGATGAATTGGGTCACGGCGACAAGTTTCGATTCATTTTTGCGGTGTAATGGAATGTTGACCTGGAGCAATGGAGCGATTTTGCGTGATGGCTCCGGCGCAGTGGCGAGGTACGGCGCAATGGAAGCCTCGGGATAAAAGCGGCTGCCCGGGATCAACCGTTTCAGTTTGGCGAGGTCCTCCGCCGCGAGCGGCGCGCCGGAGACGTGCTCGGGAAATGCCAGGGTGAACGCTCCCTGGGCATCGTAGAGGCGTGTTGCGATCACCCCCTTCAATTCCGATATCTTCAGCGCGAAATTCAATTGCACCGGAAGGTCTTCCAGTTCGACTCCGGCTTCCGCATCGCCGTTGCGATCGGATTGCTGCTCATTGAGTTGCATGAGCGCGACGGCGTAGAGGATATCCGCGTCGCGGTGGACGATTTGCGCCCGAATGCTTTTGCGCAGATGGATCGTCCCGAACCAAATCGCCGCGCCGAAGACGGCCAGGGTCACGCCAACAATCATCACCGGCAGCCGGCGCGACCGGGAAAGCTGTTGCGGAAATCGGGCGACAGGCTCCATGCAAATGGCTTAGACAGACATGCGTTTTCCTGCGTTGTGGACAGACCGCTTGATGTTCGAACAGTACGCGATTTTACAGTTCGAAGTCAATGCCGCCGACCACCTTGTTGACGAAGTATTCCTCGACGGGGCGGTTGGAAATGGAGCGTTCGTGTTCCCATTCTGCAAAGAGTTTGAGTTGCTTCACCAAGCGTTTTTCGGCGCGGAGGGAGAAGGTCACCAGCGTTTTGGCGCGCGTCGAACCATCGGTCAGCGTGGCGGGTTGAATCGAAAAATCATAATACGAGGCGCGCGCCGACGCCCTGAGGTCCCAGCTGTGAGCGACGTAACTCATCTGCTGCGAAACCTGGTAGCGATAATAATCGTAAAATCCTGAGCCATTGTCGGTGTTCGCCTGGAAGCTCAGCCGCGTAAAACTGCGCCAGCGGCGTCGCGCGTCTAGGTTGTGCCGCAACATGAGTTCGGCATCGTGTTGCGTAAATCGCAGCGGCTTGCCGGGAATGAGAGTGCCATCGCTGGCGGCCTGCTCGCGCGTATCGAAGATGAGTTGCTTGATTTCGTAATTGAGCGAGGCGGTGGACCTGAAGCCGTAATCAGACCCAAACGTCACCCGGCCGCCGGGTTCCCAGTAATCATCGAGAGGTTCTTTAAAGAATTGCCGGTGGACCCGCGTTTCGGCCTGGAGCCAAAAATTTCGGCTGAGGTCCCTGCGAAATGTCGCGGGCCAGACGCCAAGGCGATGGCCCTCGACGCGAACGGGACCGAGTGTTCTTTCGATTGTCGAAACGTCGACGATCTGATTCTGATAGACATATTGGACGAGCGCGCTGGCGTTCCAGTGCGCGCCAAGATCCATTTTGAATTCGCTGACGGCGGCGAGATACTGCTCATACCTGATCTCCTCGCCTTCAAGAAAGCGCGTATCCTCTCCCGTGATGAATGCGGTGAATTGCCGGCCATCGAGCGGCAGGCGGAGGACCGCGAGATCGAGTTCAGTCGAAACGAAAACGCTGTCTTCGCGATTGGTGCGGCTCAGCGCCAGGTTGTCCTTGTAGCCGAATCCCGGGCGCAGGTTTAGAGACGTGTCCCACGGCGAGGGTTCATCCGGCAGGAATTCATTTGTCGCTGCCTTAGCGCCGAAGCATAACAGCAAGCTCGCCGAGGCAATTAGGAAGACGCGCACGGTTCGTCCGATGGCGAAGCCGAGTAAGACGATCTTATCTACCCCGGCCTTCCGGCCTGCCCGCTTCGAGGACGTCATTGATCACAGGAATCCTATCCCTAATGTCGCCCAGCTGGTCGCGCAGGTCCTTCAGGTGCTGCTTCTGGAGTTCACGCCATTCGTTGAGCCTTTCTTTCAGCCGCTCGCGAACGATGTTGCGCTCTTCCTGCGTCCCACTTTTTAGCTGGCGCATCAGTTCCTCCTGTTCACGGAGAAATTCCTGGCGAACGGTCTGAAAGTCTTTGACCAGGTCCTTAACCGTCTGCGTCAGCAATGGACGATCCGGAGTTGAGGGTCGTTCCGGTGTGGGCGGAGCCAGTACTTGGTTCGGCAGCGTCGCGGGTGGAATAATCAGCGGACGATTCAGAATCAAAGGTTGAGCCGAAGCGGGCGGCTCAAGAATTGGCGGGAGAATCGGCGGCAAGAGATCGTCGATCAGCGAATCACCGGGCGGCGGTGGCAAAGGCGGCAATAGCTGAGCAGAAGCCGACGAGACGAAATACGCCAGCACGACAAAAGCAGTCACAAGGGTGATTCGACTGGACGAGTTCAGTTTCATTTCTGGCGGCGAGTACAGGGACGCCGATTCATGCCTGATCTTCCTATAGCAGCGAAAGTGCCAACACTGACCGCATCGTCAAGCAGGAACTTGAACGTAGCGCAGATTTCCAATTGCTGTATCGCCGACTCCAGTCGGCGAGCTTTGATCCTTCCATGCGACTTTCCTTTGGGAACCCGTGCCCACCTTCGGAAGGCAAAATTGGGAACTAATTCCCAGGCGTCCGCCGCGTTTTCAATCCCAGCCGATACCGGACAAAATCTCTTGGCACTCCTAAAAGCCGGGCAGCGGCGGAGACGTTACCCTTGCTCCGATCCATAGCTAAACGAACGAGTTCGTCGATGGCCGCATCGAGCGAAAAATTCTCAAATTCAAAATTTGGTGCCAGCCATGGCGTGCTGCCTGGTTTCTCCGGCGGGCTCGTTGTGTCGATGCCCAACGCCGAACCGAATTGTTGAAACTCGAACTGTTCGCTCTCACCAAAGACAATTTCGCGCTCCACTTCGTGCGCAAGTTCACGGACATTTCCCGGCCATTGATATGCCAGCAAACGCCGCTGGCCCTCCGCCGATATTTGCTTCAGTGGCAATCGATGTCTTTGACAGAGGCGTTGAGCAAAAAGCTCGGCGAGCTTGAGGATATCGCGCCCTCGCTCGCGCAACGGCGGAATGTTGACGCGATAAAGATCGAGCCGGTGCAGTAAATCCTCGCGAAAGCGACCCTGTTGCACGGCTTCCTTGAGATCGCGGTTCGTGGCGGCGATGAGGCGCACATCGACCGCGATCATTGTGTTGCCGCCGACGCGGCGAATCTTGTGGTCCTCGATCGCGCTCAACACTTTTGCCTGCAGGGCCAGCGGCAGGCTGGGCAATTCGTCCAGGAACAGTGTGCCCCCATCGGCGGCCTCGAAAAGACCCATCCGCATTTTTCGTGCGTCCGTAAAAGCGCCGCGTTCATGGCCAAAAAGCTCGGATTCTGCGAGGGCTTCGGGCAGTGCGGAGCAATTCACTTCGACCAGGTCGCGCGTCGCGCGCGGACCGCGTTGATGCAGCCATCGCGCGATGGTCGTTTTGCCGGTGCCGGTTTCGCCCTGGATGAGGATCGGCGCCAAAAGTCCCTGCACACGGCGGTCGGCGGCGAGAATTTTTTCCAATTGCGCCTCGAGGCCGGCGAGCGCTTCGCCGAAGAACAAACTGGCTTCGTCGCGCCGGTGCTCTTCCAATCGCACCGCTTGCCGGGCGCGTCGCGCGCGATCGAGCACGAGTGACAACTCGGCCGGGTCGAATGGTTTGACGAGGTAATCGACAGCCCCCAGCCGCATCGCTTCGACCGCGCCCGTGACAGCGCCCATCGCGGTCATAACCACAACCGCTGTTTCGGAAGGGAAGGTTTTTTCCTTCAGCAAATCAGTGCCGCGCCCGTCCGGCAGGTTTACGTCCAACAACACGAAATCGAAGTTTCCGCCGGATGCGGTCTGCCGCGCCTCGGCGATAGAGGCAGTGAGCAACACTTCCGCGCCGAGAGCCTGCAAGCGCGCTCCGATCTGCTTCCGCAGCAGCAGATCGTCTTCAACGATCAGAATTGTTGAACCCGCTAACGTAATCTCAGGCATGAAGCATAAAATGGGCGAGGGGGCCGTGCGATGCGATGCAAAAACCAACGGATGATTCGAGGCGGGTTTTACCCCTCCGGGCCTCGGCAAGGTTTCTGCTAAAGGACGGGCATGAACAGGTGCGAGATGGATGGCGGTGTTGGATTGATCGAATTTATGGCGACTCGTCTTTTATTGCATATCGATGACGACGCCGATGAGGCGTTTTTGCTGGAACGGGCCATTGAACTGGGTGGAGTGGGTGAATGGAGCTTTGTCCATCGCTCGAGTGGCGAGGAGGGCATAGCTTACTTGCAGCAGGCCAAAAATGGCGGAGTGGCGATGCCGGCTTTAATCCTCCTCGACATTAAGATGCCTGGCATCGGTGGTCTGAAAGTATTGGAATGGGCGACCGCGAACGTTTCCGAAGTCCCCGTCGTCATCCTCAGCTCTTCGGGCCTGCTCAAGGATCGATTGCGCGCCCGGGATCTTGGAAGCGTCGGATATTACGAAAAGTCCGCCACCTTTACGGACGTAGTCGACTTTCTGCGCCAGTGGGAAAGCTTCCAATTTCGTTTCCCCAGGCAACGTGACTCTCACCGACGTTCGAACTGCTTCAACTGAAATTATTGGGATAATCTTCCATTTACACTTTGACTTTTCGGGTCGTGATTCTTAGCTTGGCGCGCTCGTTGAGGATGGGGTCGTAGCTCAGTTGGTAGAGCACCACAATGGCATTGTGGGGGTCAGGGGTTCGAATCCCCTCGGCTCCACCATCCTCCCGTTTGCCGGGAATTTCCTACTCCTCGACAAAGCGATAACCAACTCCCCGAACCGTATCCAGGTACTTCGCCGCGGGCCCGAGTTTTTCGCGCAGCCGGCGCATGTGCGTGTCCACCGTCCGCGTGTCGATCAAGTTGTCGTACTCCCATACATCGTGCAGCAACTGTTCTCTCGACTGCACCCGGCCGCGCCTCTGTGCGAGCACCGTTAGCAACTTGAATTCCGTCGCCGTCAATTCCACCGACTTGCCCTTCACCGTCGTTTGATGCCGCGGAATATCAACCGTCAACTCCTTCCATTCGATGCGGTCGCCGGCCTGCTCCGCTTCCTTGCCCGTGCGTAAGAGTCGTTTCACGCGCAACACCAGCTCCCGCGGGCTGAACGGCTTCGTCACGTAATCATCGGCCCCAAACTCCAGTCCAAGCACACGATCGATCTCCGCTGCTTTGGCCGTGAGCATCACGATGGGAATCCCCGCGGTCTTCTGATCGCGCCTCAGGATTTTGCACACCTCCATCCCATCAACCTCCGGCAACATCAGGTCCAGAATAATCAGGTCCGGCAAAGTGAGTCGCGCCTTCGTCAGCGCCTCTTCGCCATCGTGCGCGCTGACCACCTCGTAGCCCGCGCCCTTCAAATTCACCTCCAGCAGTTCCACCGCGTCCGGCTCGTCATCCACGACAAGTATCTTCTGCTTCATACTTTTGAACTTAGCTATTGGCGGAGCCGTGACGGATGTCACGTCCCTCGTAAAGGTAAACGACGGATTCGGCAATGTTCGTTGCATGATCGGCTATCCTTTCCAGGCTTTTTGCTATCACCATCAGGTGCAGACAGCGGGTGATGGCTTCAGGTTGTGTGGCCATGCGTGCACCCAGTTCCCGCTGCAATTCTTTGTGCAGATTGTCCACGGCTTCGTCCCGCGTCACCACTATCCGCGCTCGCCCCGCTTCGCCGTTGACAAAAGTATCCAGCGCTTCATGTAACAATTGCAGTGAAAGCTGCGCGAGTTGCGGAAGATCCACCTGGAACTTCAGCGGCGCCTCGTGTCCCAGCTCGATGCAGCGCCGCGAAATCGTCGTCGCTTCGTCCCCGACCCGTTCCAGTTCCCGGGCGATTTTTGCGACCGTTGTCAGCAGCCGTAACTCGAACGTCGCCGGTCGCTGCCCGAGCAAAGTCAACACCCTCCGGTCAATCTCGACTTCCAGTGAATCGATCACTGTGTCGTCCTCGCGCGTGCGCCGGGCCAGTTCGTCGTCCCGTCGCAGCATAGCGCGCATGGACCGATTCACCGCCCCTTCGGCATGGCTGGCCATCGTCAGCAACTGCTGCTTCAGGCTTTCAAGCTCGACGGATACTCCGGGCATCTGCTCTAACATTCGTCCACTTCCTGAACCCGCGACAAGCTCAGGATTCAGCGGGAGATCATCCCGTGCGACCCTCGCCGGGGCTGCCAGTCCTCTATCGAGCACCTGGTTCACGCGCCCGCAGTCTCGAACATCATTGTTACAAACAGGTGACGAACCCGTAACGATTCCTCCACGTTTGGCCCCTCCGTCACGAAGGCCTCTCCCCGGGCAGAACCATATCGCCCACTCTTCAGTCAGTGAACCTTTCTGAGCCGCAGGACCTCATACGCTTCTCGACCAATTGTTGCGATTGTAGTACTTTTTTGATAACCTGCTTGGGCCGTTCTTCCGTCCTTCCCCCTTGCGCCAAAATCCTCCCAAATCCACAATCCGCCCCCTGTTTATGACTAAAACTCCTCTTCGCGTCGCAGTCACCGGCGCCGCCGGCCAGATCGGCTATTCCCTCCTTTTCCGTATCGCTTCCGGCGCGATGTTCGGCCCCGATCAACCCGTCATTCTCCACCTCATCGAGATCGAACCCGCCCTCCCGGCCCTGAGCGGCGTGGTCATGGAACTCGACGATTGCGCCTTCCCGCTCCTCAAAGGCGTTGTCCCTACCGCCAGCCTCGACGAAGGCTTTCGGGGCGTGAATTGGGCCCTGCTCGTCGGGAGTGTTCCCCGTAAGCAGGGCATGGAGCGCAAGGATCTCCTCGGCATCAACGGCAAAATCTTCATCGGCCAGGGTCAGGCCATCCAAAAGAATGCCGCCAGCGATGTCCGCATCCACGTCGTCGGCAATCCCTGCAACACCAACGCGCTCATCGCCATGAACAACGCTCGCGACCTCTCGCGCGATCGCTTCTTCGCCATGACGCGTCTCGACGAAAACCGCGCCAAGTCCCAACTCGCCAAAAAGGCCGGCGTGGACACGACCGCCGTAAGCAACGTCGCCGTTTGGGGCAACCATTCCTCGACGCAGTATCCCGACTTCTACAACGCCCGCATCAACGGCAAGCCGGCGACCGACGTGATCAAAGACGAAGCGTGGCTTAAGGGCGACTTCATCGCCACCGTCCAGCAACGCGGCGCCGCCATCATCAAAGCGCGCGGTGCGTCCAGCGCCGCCAGCGCCGCCAACGCCGTCGTCGACAGCGTCCGCTCCATCATCGAACCAACCGCCGCAGGCGACTGGCACAGCGTTTGTCTCTGCTCCGACGGCAGCTACGGCGTCGAAAAAGGTCTCATCTCCTCGTTTCCGGTCCGCAGCAACGGCCAGAGGTTGGAAATCGTTCAAGGCTTGCCCGTAAATGACTTCAGCCGCGCCCGCATCGACGCCACCGTCCGCGAACTCCAGGAAGAAAAATCCCTCGTGGCAGACCTCATCCCGAAGTGACCGCGCCGTTTTTGAAATCCTGAATTCCTGATTCTGGTTCTGGTTCGGTCTAATTCGGGCAAGGGCAACCATTGCTCATTTCGCGATTTTCCTAGGGAATTTGTGCAACCAGCTTTCCGGCGGTTGCATTCTTAAAACCGTCGAGCCGAGAACGCCCACCCCCGCTATTGGCCCGTTTGCGTGCGAGGATTGAGGAGCCGCGTGAGCGTAGGTTCGTCGAGGCCGGAGAGTTCACGCGCGACCTCGCGCACGGTGCGATTGGTTTCGTACGCGACTTTGGCGATGTGCGCGGCTTTGTCGTAACCGATTACCGGCGCGAGGGCAGTGCACATCGCGAGGCTGCGCTCGATGTTCGACTCGGGCTTTTCGGCGTCCGCTTGCAAACCAGCGACGCACCGTCGCGCAAAAACGCGAGAACCATTTGCGAGAAGTTCGATGGACTGAAGAAGATTGTAAGCGATTACCGGCAGCATCGTGTTCAGCTCGAAATTCCCAAATGCGCCGCTGAAGCTGATGGTCGCATCGTTGCCGATGACTTGCGCGCCGACCTGGATCAACATCTCGGACATGACGGGATTGATCTTGCCGGGCATGATCGACGAGCCGGGTTGAGTCGCCGGAAGCTTCAGCTCACCGAGCCCACAGCGCGGGCCGGAGCCGAGCCAGCGAATGTCGTTGGCGATCTTGATAAGGCTGACCGCGATCGTTTTGAGCGCACCACTGGCTTCCACGCAGGCGTCACGCGTCGCCTGGGCTTCAAAGTGGTTTGGGGCTTCGCGAAGCGCGAGGCCGGTTTCGCGCGCAATGCCTTCGATCACGCGTCGTGCAAATTCCGGATGCGTGTTGAGACCGGTGCCCACCGCGGTGCCCCCAAGCGCGAGTTCAGCAAGGTGCGGCTTGACGCTCTCGACTCGAGCGAGGCCATGCTCCACCTGGCTTGCGTAACCGCTGAGTTCCTGGCCAAGGCGCATCGGCGTCGCGTCCTGCAAATGCGTGCGGCCAATCTTCAAAATTTCGTTGAACTCAGCAGCCTTCTTTGCGAGCGCGGTGTGGAGTTCCTTGAGCGCAGGAATCAATTGCGTCTCGATGTCGAGCAAAGCGGCCAGGTGAATCGCAGTCGGGATCACGTCGTTGCTCGACTGTCCGCGATTCACGTGATCATTGGGGTGAACGAGCTTCCCGCCAATTTTGCCGCCGAGGAGTTCCGTGGCTCGGTTCGCGATCACCTCGTTGGCGTTCATGTTCGTGGAGGTGCCCGAGCCGGTTTGGAAGATGTCCACCACGAACTGCGAATCGAGCTCGCCCTCGGCGACTTCCGCCGCAGCGCGCTCGATTGCTTCGGCCATTTTGGCGTCAAGCAGGCCGAGCGACTGGTTCACGAGTGACGCATGTTTTTTGACGAGGCCGAGCGCGCGGATGAACGTGCGCGAGAAACGGAGGTTGCTGATAGGGAAGTTCTCGACAGCACGCGCGGTTTGCGCCCCGTAGTAAGCCGAAGCAGGCACGCGCATTTCGCCCATGGAATCGGATTCAACGCGAGTCTCGCTCATCATCGCGACGGTAGCGCGAAATCGCGCCGCGTAGAAAGTGCGAAAGTGCCGGCGCGCCGCGACAGTGCGCCCTGCCTATGGAGTCGTGACGCGATAGAACCGATTGTCGCTTGTGCCGGCGTTGTTGTCCGTAACGCTTCGCATTCCGTTTGTTGCGGAAGCGGAGACGCTGGTCAATGGCGACCACGTTGTGGAAAGGGACTCGCGGAACTGCACAGAATAGGTTCGGTTGGACGTGGCGTTGAATTGCATCGTCGCTGTGCTGCCCGCGCGCGACACAGAAATGATGCGCAAAGTGCTGGACGCATTGCGGGGGTGCGTGCCCGCGAGATACTCCTGCAGGTTCGTCATGCCATCGCCGTCGGCGTCCTGACCGGCGTCGCTCGCGCTGTTCGGGTTAAAACTGTAGAGCTGTTCCCAGGAGTTCGGCATGCCATCGCCGTCGCTGTCGACGATCCCGGATGGCCCTGGAGACGGCGCGGCCGCGAGCCAGTTGGTAGGATCGTTCGCGTAGCCCATGGCCTGACGCCGCTGGAGCGACGCGCCAAAGCTGTCCGCATTGGTTGGCCAGGGCGCGCGATCCGAGTAAGCCACATAATCGACGAGCACAAATGGAACCGAGCCGTTGGTTTGTGGCGCATCGGGCTTGAGCAGTTTCACGCCTTCGCCGCCGTTATCGAGCTTGCCACTGTAGGGGCCTACGAGGACGGAGTCGGAGCCGTAACGCAACCGGAATGTCGAGAGCGCCGACGGATTATTCGCCGGATTGAAACTGACCACGAGCACGTAACCGCCAGGCGCGATGCTCATGGCAGGTGGAAAATCGAAGTCAACGCCGTCGCGTAAACGCCAGCTGTTCGTCGGCGCGAGCGGATCGTAAAGCGGTACCGTGCCGGCCGTGGGGTTGTGAATTTCCACGAATTCGTGCACGACGTTGTCGTTCGTGTCGATCGCGGGCGGATGGTACATGATTTCGCTGATCACCAATGGGCCAACCAGTGGATAGGGATTGGCTGCGCCCTGGCCGGTGCGGAACGTCGTGATCTGACTGGGCGGGCTGTCGCGCGTGACGCTCGTGCCGAGGCTGAGAGCGCTCATGGCTGGATAATCGACCGCGCCAACGCTATTCACGTAGCGCCCAAACGAAACGCCGTTAGCCGAGGCGCCAAACTCAGCCTGCGCTCGGCTGCCCGTGAGCACGCCATTGGTCGCCGCGGAAAGATAGACTTCGTCGCCGTTGGCTGAGCTAAACGAAAATGGAATCGGGCCCACGTCGCGGTCGTTAAATTGATACTCGTAAAAAACGCGGTAGCCGCCGGCGGGAATGGGAGCTGTCGTTGGAATTTGGAATTTGCGCGGCGTGCCACGCGAGTCGCTCAGCCACCAGCCGCTCACGTTGACGGCGGAAGAACCGACGTTGCGAATCTCGACTGCGTCTTCCAGCGGCAAATCAGTGTGCGTCAGGACTTCGCTGATGACCACGCCGGTCATCAGGATGTAATTGGGATCACCGGGTGACGGCGTGCCAGGGAAGTAAACGATGTTCGCTTCGCCGTCGAGCAGTCGACCCTGGGAGACGCCGCTGGTTTGATTTGTAAAGGTAATGCTGTCGATTGGCTGGCCGTTGGTTGTGGACAAACCAATCGCTTCGCCAGCGCCCCGTAAATTGAAGGCAACGTGATCTGCGCCATTGCCGACGTTTCCGTCAGCGACAAATTTTTGCCACGCGTTCGTGATCGCGCCAATGAAGGAGAGAGCCGGGATCGGCAGGTAACGCGTGCGGTTTGCAAGATCATCGGTGAGGTAACAGCCGCCAACGGAGACGGGTTGGTTATTGGGATTGTAAACCTCGAACCAGTCGTCTTCGCCCGGCACCGGGTTGGCCATCCATTCGTTGATGCGCAGGCGCATGACGTCCCCGAGTACCGCGGGAATATTTGTGGACCCCAGCGTCGGCACGCCGAGCCCCCAACTGGTGCTGCCGGTGCGAATGATCGAGAAGTCTGCGGCTTGAAGGCCGAAGGTCACGAAGTCGAACACGGTGTTGTTTGCGGCGAAGAGGTAGAGTGAGTCACCCGAGGCCTTCAAACCAAAGCCGGAATTGGTGGCAGAAGCGGGCCGATCTGCGTCAAACCGCAGAGCGAAATAGCCGCGCACAGGAACAACCGAGCCCGCCGGAAACACAAAGCGGTCCGGATTCAACGTGCTGTCGCTCACGCTCATCCCGCTGAGATCGAAGGGCGCGTCGGAAGGATTGTAAAACTCGACCCAGTCCGGAGTCGAGCCGTCCGGTTCGGCGATGCTGCCGTTGTTGGCCAGGACCTCATTGATGCGCAGGCCGACTGCGCCTGGGTCGGCAATCGGAACTCCGACAATTCGCATGCCGAAGACCACGTCCGGGCTATTTAGCATGCCGGGAACTCCGTTGTGCACTTCCACGGCCAATTGGTTGTCGCCGGGGCGAATTGAGTTAAGTGGAATCGTGACCGGCGCGCTGTAAGAGGTGGCCTCCTGGTTCACAAGCGCCAGATTCGTAAATGCAATCGGTCCATTGCCCAGGTTGAAGCGATGTAATTCCTGACCGTTAAGGTAGAAGACGGCGCCATCGTCGATTGCGTACTCCATCTGTAGAGCAGTGAGATTCGCCAGGTTTGTGACGGTGAACGTAGTCCGAAAATAGTAGGTCCGCTGCTGGGGAGAGACGGTCAGCGGAGTATTAAGAGGATAGGGAGGGAAGTTATTGTTTTCAAAGCCGTGAAATCCCGGTCCTGAAGGCCATAACGAGTCGTCGTAATTGGTCGCGTACCAGTTTGTGCCCAGGTCGGCGCCGGCTTGATTGAAACGCCACACATACCCCGGACTGAGGACCAGGGGCGGGGCTGGTGGCGGTGCGGGACACGCGTTGGGGGAACCGGGCGTGGGCAAAACGAGGAAATTGAAGGTGGAGGACCCGTCCGGACAACGGCCATAAGAGATGCCGGGACGCTGGGGGCCATACATAATCAAATCGATTACCTGGTTCCCAGGCCCAAAAAGAGCAACTTCACCAAGGTCGGAACTCAATTGAAAATTGACGTCGTTAAAGTCGTTTGCGCTGCCGTCCGCCGTGAAAACGAAGTAGCTGTTGGCGGCGACAAAGCTCAAACTGGGAATTTCATGACGGTTGGGGGCGCCAATGGGAGTATCAGTGAGCGAGAGGCCGCCAATGTCAACCGGTGCGGAATTCGGATTTAGAATTTCGATGAAGTCATCCCCGAACGGACTCTGCGGTGACGCAAGAATCTCATTGATGCGCAAGGCATAGATACTTCCGGTGGGAACCGCCAGGTTGGCGGCAGAGGCGGTGGGCTGGCAGAGCATCCAACTTCCGGTGTTGCTGGCGCCGTTCGTACGACCGATGGAGACATTCGGGAGTTGCATGCCGAACTGCACCGAATCGAGCAAAGCGCCTCCGTCGGAGACACGATTGAAGAGATAGAGATCGTCGCCGGTATCGTTGAGGCCGAAGCCGAGATGAATACCGCCGGAGCCATCGTCATTGTTAGCGTAGAGCGGTAAGTAAGCGCCGGGTGCGATCGCCGTACCCGGCGGAAAAATAAACTTGTCGGGATTGGCCGGCTCATCCGTGAGACGCATGCCTGAAAGATCAACGCTGGCTAGGCCTTCGTTGTGCAACTCGACGTAATCGGGGAAGGTGCCGTTGTGGTTCAGCGCGGAGTCGTTGCGCGCGAGCACTTCGTTGATGCGCACCGCGGGCCAGGCGGTATTGACGACCCAACTGCGCGACACCGTCGGGTTGGCCATGCTTTGCCAACCGCCGGATGAGGTCCTGCCGATCACGTAAACGGTATTCGTGCTGCCGTTGGGCAAATTGATGATGGTTAAGGCCTGTGTGATCGAGCGTTCCGCGCCCCACGAGCCGTTGTTGAGCCGGAAGCGATAATGGGTGATGTCGTTGCCACCGATTGTAAGGGTGACATTGCGAAGTGGTGTAGGAGACCGAGGCTCGCCCGTAATCGTCGCGATACCGGGTGCCGGATAACCCTGGAGAAGGCTTTGTACGTAAGTTCTCCGCTGATCCATCCAGTTCTTAATAGCGTTGATGGTGTTAATCGGGACGTAGGTGCCGAGTGTCTGGTCAAGCAAGGCATCGAACTGCGGCTTGGAAAAAGTGGTGTCGAGCAGGCGCTGGAGTGTTTGGAGGTACTCCGTCCGAAAAACGTAATTGGTACCCAGGAAGCGTTGCATCATGAGACCGACGCCGCCTGTGTCCGGGGTCCCACGAGGCGGATAAGTCGTAGTGCCGAAAAGTTGATCATTGGTTGGCCGTGATTGAAAGCCGAGGATCTGATCCAGATCGTGGTGCATGAGGACGAAACGTCGATCGATCATGCCGGCGTACATGTAGTAATCATCATTATGACCGTCATTGAGCCCTGATTCGGCATTGCCGAGGAGGCACATTACCGCGAGATGCGTCAGCCAAGCGTCGACGTTGATGACGGTGCGCACGGTTGGCTCGGTAAACTCGACCGTGCCGTTTCGGCCCATAACGCGGAGCATGCCGATGAGGTCGGTCCAATTGTCCTCGCTGACATTCGTTTCCTTATAAAACGTGTTGGTGTAGGTACGGCTGTCGTCAGGGCCGTAATTGACAAAATTGAAACCGCTGTAATTGCCGCTTGGATAAGCGGCAGCGGTGCGGTAGTCGAAATCCGGCGGTTTGATGTCTCGAACCGCCTTGTAGATATTGCCGCCACTGTCGTCGGGGAAGTGGCGTTCGGCCCATTGGCTATCATAAACCTCGTTGGCGGCATAGGAACCGAACATGTCAGAACCGCTGATGGTCCGGTCAGCATTGTTTACACGGACTTGAACAGCCCGGGAATAACTGCCGGCAGAACCGGACCTGATCGCTAGAAGACTGCCAAAATGTTGCAGAAAGATATTCTGGCTGTTGAGGTTAAGGGCCGTGACCCCTTGCCACATATCGTCGGACCGGAAATTAATGTGATAATTGGGAACACCATTGGCCGGGCGGCGGCTGGCGTGCCCACGGTTGCGTACACCGATAAGGTAATGCAGCGAAGGGCCGGCGGCATCAAGGCTGATGAATGTGCCATTCATTTGCGCGTTGGGACCCTGGTTATTGCTGTCGTTAGGAATCTGCGCCAACTCTGCGCGCTCGATTTCTGTCATTATGATTTTGTAGACAGGCTGATGAGAAGGCGTGCCGCCGTAGGCGTTTAGGGGATCGTTGTCGACCTGGTAAAGGGCATTGCAGAACTGCCCAGGGGTGCCGAATTCGTCGAGCGCAGGGGCGGGCCATGTGCGCGTATTGTTTTGCGCGTCGGACGACTGGAGATAGAACTCGACCACGGCGTCATCGGGTTGTGGTGGTATGACTGCGCCGAAAAGTCCATCGTTGGCCGCGCCGTCACCGTGGGCGCCGTCATCGAACATTGGCGCAGAGGTAAACGAGGGTGGCGTCACGCTATCGACACGCCAGTTTAACGTCGCTGTAACACCCGAGGCAGACTCGTTCAACAGGCGAGCGGTAACGGTCACAGTGTCGTTTGAACCCGGCACGACGGGGAAGTGGCGCACTTGCAGGATCATGGGGGCGATGTTTGCGTTGAGCACGGAATTGGCCGCGCCCGCCGTGCCTTCGAGGGTCACGCTGGGCCGCCAGTTTTGACCATGCTCATTGGCCAGGGCGGGATTGACGAGTTCCAAAGATTTACCAAGACCGTCGGCTTCCTTGTACCACTCCCACCCGCGGTGATTGCGGTCCAGGGGGCCGCGCTGCCGCACCGCGCCCCAGTCGCCTTCATCGGCGTACTCGACGCTGTCAATGCGGTTGCCGGAAGCATCGTCCAGATCAATGTCGTTCCGCGAGTTGCTGAGAATGCCGGTCCAGTCGCCGATGACGTTGACCACGCCGGGATACTTCGTCATGAAGGTTGGCCGATGAGCTGCGACCACGAGGTAACCATTGGCTGAGATGATCGTGTTGGCGGGAAAAATGAAATCGATGCCGCCCCCGATCCGCCACGCGGAGATGTTCACGTTGGTGGCGCCGGGGTTGTACAGTTCGATGTACTCCTCGAGTACGTTCTCCGAGGCAGGGTGATACATGATCTCGTTGATCACGACCTGGGCCGGGCCCGAAAGAGCCCCGCTAAGGAATGCGAGCATCGACGCAATTCTAAAACTCCATTTAGCCATAGTTTTTGATGCTGAACTTCGGGAGAGCATTAACGGGAGAAAACATGAATTCTTGCGCCGAAATTACGGCGCAAGCCGGGCGCGATAGAAGCGCCGTCCGTCATTAGACGGGTCGCTGATAGTGCTCGGGTCATCAGAGTGCGTAACTGTCTCTAATATTCCCCAGTTCTGGGCATTTGTCGAATATTCGATGCGATAATTCCGGTTGGTATAGGCCGAAAGAACGAACTCGAACGCCCCGGCAGACCGTCGCGGAGCGCTTAAGAGAGGCTGCGGCAGTTCAAAGGTGAACGCGCCAAGGTCGATCGGACTACCATCGGGATCGGCAGGCCAGGCTGGATCGCCTGCATCGATGCAGGGCGAGCCGATGCGCAAGCGATAATCGTGATCGTTGGCGTCCATGAAAATCGGGTCGTTGGTGACCACTCCCGTCGCCTCGAAAGGCTCGGAAAGGTTGCAATAGCCGATGGTGAAATTGGTGAGGGCAGCGGAAAAATCCGAGCGCAGGGCATCGACGGAGCGGATAATGGAGTTGCTAATGGAAATGGCGATATCGGGTCCTGGTGCATTCGCCTTAATCCCGGCGGCTACCGAGTTGGTGATACCCAGGATCGTTGAAGATTCGATCAATAATTCCGCTCTGTTTGGAGGAGCGTACGCCTTGGCGGAAATTCCGATCAGACAATCGCGAATGAGGCAGCGAACGACACGGACAGTGCCGTTAAACGCACTGATACCCTTGGGGTCGTCGGAGGGATGAAACCAGTCGCGGATAATGGTGTCTTCGACCGTCACATCTGCATCCAGTGTATCGATTCCATCGTCCGTGCGACCAGTCAGACCGGCCACCACGCAATGGGACATGTGCAGAGCACGACTACCGGAACCATGGAGGTAAATGCCGTCGCCATCGTCATCGGACGACATTTCCATGATGTAGGTGTTGGTGCAGAGCAGGCCAGTGCTGTCAATTTCAGGGCCCATAATGGCACGCGCAAGGACAGTATCGTTCACGACCAGATCGGAACCTGTCGCCTGCATTATTTTGCCGGCAATATCGCTTAATACGCAGTTTTCGAAGATGACGCGCGAGCCGCTCGGACGGAATAGCGGGCCACCAAACTGGCTGGTATGGCCTTCACCTGTGGCGCGACCCGCGCGGTTGATGGACGTGTAGCGGTAGAGGGAGGGCTGAGCATTGTTGTGTCGAATCTGGCCCCAGCGCAGAGTTGCGCTGGCACAGGTGATGGTTACCGGATGCGTTTCAGTGCCGAGCGATTGTATCGAGCCTGCGATCAACAGATCCGGGGCCGTCGCGCCACTGGCGACGCCATTGAGCAATACGAGGGTGTTGGACTCGACGGTAAGAGTATGGCCAGCCGGTACTGTAAGATCGTTGGTAACATTTACAACGCCACGCCAGGTCGTGTTTGTGCCGGGCAGCACCCCGCCGACAGAGGTCACCGGTTCGCTTGAGAGATCCCGGAGAGCGCGAGTGGCATGTACCGGGCCGACGGTGGCGGTCAAATCGAAGTCACTGCTGCCGTTGATGGCGACGAGCGCGGTGCCGAGACCGTTGCGGAGGATAATTCGGTTTGTCGAGAGCGCAACGCCTGGCGCCGTTTCGGAGAGGATCGCATCAGCATCCCAAACGGAGCGGTCTGCACGGCCTGAAGGATCGAGCAATTCAACCCTGACGAGCACAGGGATCTGAGGCAGATAGCCCGCCTGAACAATCATCCGGACCGTGTGCGTATTGTTGGGCTGAGCGGCAAAAGCCGATGCGCCCAATATCGCCAGAACAAAAAAACAGACGTTTCGCGTCGATACACTCCAACGGCACGCTGAGATGAACAAGGTCATTCCGACAATTATGGCGCAGTTTAGCGTCAAAAACAACCGGCCTTTCAAGGAACCGGTAGAATTATCGGTCGAGTAAGCGGCTTCGCGCCTGCTTTGTGTCCGGGCGCGCCGCGCTACGAGGAACCTTGCTGCGGCGGCTGTTGTGGTGCGGGCATTCCGGGCCCACGCTGGCCAGGTGGAGAAGCGGACTCTTTCTGCGGCGGCATTACCCGTGCCTGCTCAACCTGTTTGCGGAACCATTGCTGAAAAGCTTCGTTTTGCCGGTACACTCGTATGCGGTTAACAAAGTCGGGCATTTCGGCCCTGAGCCTGGTCTCATCCGCAGGTTTCAACTCACGCAAATGGATGATCGTAGCGCCCTCGGCGGAAGGCAGAATACGCGAGACTTCGCCGGGTTTCATGTCGAACGCAAACTGTTGAAGAGTCTGTAAATTCAGGCGTGCAGGAAGGTTGGTGAGCGAGCTGGTACTGCGAGAGAACGGGGGAAGGGTAATGGGCGTCACATTCTGTTCCCTTGCGGCGTCGCCAAAGGACTTTTTCTGCGCGAGCGCGTTGGTGACCACATTGTAAAAGTTCGTCGCGCCTTTTCGAGCGAGTTCGAGGGCTTGCTGCTGACGGTAGTCGGCGGTGACCTTTTCCTGGACCTTGTCGAAGGAGGGCATTTCGCTCGGGAGCCGGCTGTGCAGGGCGATGACGTAGACGGCGTCTTCGCCTACGATGGGGCTGAAGTGAACGGCGGCGTTGGTCGTGAGCGTCGACGCCGTTTGGCGGAATTCGGTCGGGAAGTTAGTTTCCGATTGGCTGCGTGGGTCGAAGGGCTCTGTGACCCTGGCCTGAGAGCCCTGGGCAGCGGCAAACTTTTCGAAGGTGGCGAGACTGTCCGGTTGAGGCTGATCGGTGAGGGCATTGCCAAACTGGCTGGCTTTGCGGCGCGCTTCCATCAGGGCAACGCGCTTGCGCTCTTCATTCTTGATCTGCTGTTTAGCTTCGGCCATGGGCAACACGGTGTCGTTGGTGCCTTTGAAAGTGTTGGTGCCTTTCTGGTAATAGTAGTCTTCAACCTGGGCATCGAAGTTGGTGATGCCAGCGATGTACTTGTCGGCTTCGGCAAAGTAATTCGTGGCGGGAAATTCCACGTAGGCAATACGGGTGCGTTCGGGCACGCGATACAGGGCCATGCGATTAGTGAAAAACCGACCGATATCGCCGGGTGTCACCGTTATCTTTTCGATGTGGTTTGACGCGGAGAAGAGGGCCACCTCGGCGAGAGCCTGTTCGTTTTCTTTGCGGTAGATAATCTCTGCTTCTTTGGGGTTGAGCAGGTTCGCCGTAATTCCGACGGTATTGACAAGTTGCTGGATACCGGCGTCGGCGCGCATCAAGCGCTCGAAATCCTGTAATGTTGCCCCGTGAGGCGCCAGTATCCGTTCGAAGTCTGGGAGGGAAATGCCACCGAGCCGCTGACGAACGAGCCGGCCGACGGCTTCATCGTCAATGTGGATGTCGAGTTCCTTGAGTTTCTGCTTCAGGAAAACACGCGAGACCGCACTCTGCTCCAGGGCCGCGTCCTCGTCTTTACCAGGCCATTCGCGGCCGCCGCTGCGGATGAAGAGCTGGAGTTCGGCCTCTCTGTGAGCGTCCCGATATTCCTGCTGGGTGATCGGCCTTCCGCCGATGCTGCCAAAGATCGGTTTATCGAGACGATCCCGCCGGAATGCCCCCGGTTTGTCGGTATAGAAAATCACGAAGGAGATGATGGTGATCGTAATGATCACAATCCAAAGCCACTGTTGATGCTTGCGAATCGTCCCGAACATAAATCGAAATAGAACGGTCAGGGTACGTGGGATGGCGGAAGGGGTCAAACCGAAACCTGCCAACGGTCGCTGTGCGGCTATTCAATAAGTATTTCGATTGCTTCCTTTATTTGGCAGGCGCGGCTACCGCGTCTCGCGTATCCAAATGCGGAGGACCCGCTGCGGGGATTGGATAAGGACTTCGCGAAGGAGTTGTTCCATGCTCGCGGCGGCGGGTTCGTCGAGGCGGCGTGCCATAAAGAGCACGAGGCTGAACGCAGCCATCACGGCTGCGAAGAAGATGCTATAGCGGTTCCATTCGAACCTTCCAACCGTGCGATGCCATTGGCCGACGGCATCGATCACGAGTCCCCAGAGAATGGGGGACAATCCCAGAGTGACGTTGGCGAGCACGGAGAAGATGGCGAAGAAGTGGTTGCGGCCCATGACGGGAGCGATGGCCATGACCAGGCGGGTGTTGGACATGTTCACCAACGCGGTAAAGAGGCCCATGAGAAATTGCAGGCCGAGGATGACGATTAAGAGCGGTTGCCAAAGATTGCCGGCCAGGAGCGTCCAACCGGCAACGATCAGCATCCAAATGACACAACAGAACGTGACGACGGGCTTGCTGCCGAGTTGATCGAGGCGCGAACCGAGAAACCACAAGCTGCACAGGCCGCCGAGGAAGAACACGGAGTTCACGAAGAGGATTTCGGATTCGGGCATTCCGATTTTCACTTTCATGAACGCGACAGTGAAGGTGGTGATTCCCCCGTGAGCGAGAGACCAGGCAACAACCATGCGCAGAAGTCTGCGAAACGGCTCGTAACGGAGCAGTTCGCCCCACGGAACGGGCATGTTGGAACTGCGCGCCTGCTCCGGTGGCGCGCCTTCGGGAATGCGTTTGAGAAAGGTAAGGCTGGTCGCGCCGCTGACTGCGCTGAAGAGAAAAATAAGGGCGAATTGCCACGGCTGCGGATTTTGGCCGAGGCAGAAGGCGGCAAAGAGAAAACTGAGGAAGCTCGCCAGGTTGATCCAGGCAGCGTCACGCGACAAATATTTCCCGCGGATGCTCGGCGGCACCAGCGCGGTGATCCATGGCAGCCAACCCGCGCTGGAAATTCCTCGCGAGAGGTTGAAGCCGAAGAGAAGCATGAGAATGAGGCCCAGGCGCGCGGTTGAATCAAGGAATCCGGAGGTGAGGGGCACCAGGGCCATGGCGAAAATGAAACAGACGCGAATGCCCCAGCCGGCATAAACGAAGCGTTTGTAGCCGACACGGTCGACGTATTGGGCCGCGGGAATTTGAAAAATCACCAGGAGCGGCATCATACCGGTAATGATGCCGAGCACGGTGGCACTGGCGCCGAGGGATTTGGCATAAAGGACCATCGGGCTGCTCAAGACGAACTGAAAGGAGAGGGCATTGAACACTGCGAAACAATACGCGTTGTTCAACCCAGGGGGAAAATCCTCGGTCGTGGAACTGCTGCTCACGGAGCGCAATCTACGAAACAATGCCGCCTGGCCAAACGGTTTTTGAGTTCGGGCGAGCGCTTTCCTTTCTTGCGGGCTGTGGCTCGAAGTGCTAGAAGGGATTGCAATTCTATGCCCCCACTCGATTCCCTTCTGATGTTGTGTGAGATCACACCCGATCAAGCAGGAAAAGTAGTTGGAGGAATCGTGGTTCCGCTTCTGTTCGTGGCTCTAGTAGCGAAAATGGTGTTCATTTCGCGGAGGGCGACGGCCAACTTCAAATGTGTGTTCAGCCTGATGTTGTTGTTGGGCTTGTGGGCGGTGGCGTTAATGATCGGCAACGTCTTTTATTATGGTTATTCTAGTGGAGGGAGTCGACCGCCGGCGGCAAATATTCTACTTCTCTTCGCCGGACTAGTGATGATGGGCGCATTCGTTGCCAGCGTTGTGTTCGCGATTCTCGGGTTGGTTGAGTACGCACAGAGGCCGGGCGTTTACAAGCAGGGCCGCACACAGGCGATCTGGACGCTTGCTCTCAACGTGGTATTTGGCGGTTTAGTGATGATAAGCATGGCGATGCCGAAGAACCGGGCGGTCCAACGACCCGGCGGGTCGAACGCGGTGATTGCGATGGAGGACTTGAATTTTCGCTTTCGTGCGCCGAGCCGGCCGTGGGTCGAGATTCCGGCAAAAGACTTCAACCGGTACGCCAAAGTTGCATTCACACGCGCCAATCCATCCGGCGCTTTTTGCATTATTGCGGAAAAGATTTTGGAGCAAATGACGACGGAGAATCTGCTGACGGCGGCCAAAGGGAACCTGCAGAGCGCCGCGGACGATGTGACGTTCAGCCCGGTGACGCCGGTCCGGAACAACGGGATGGACGGTTTGCAGTTCGAGGCGCTGGCGGAGGTTCGCGGCCGGAAGTTTGTGTATTCTTTTTGGATTTGCGCGACGAATGGTTACGCCTACCAGTTGATTACGTCGGGGGCCGAAGCTGGGCGCTCGCAACTTCGCGCGGACGCGCAACGGCTGCGGGGCGGCTTCGAATTGATTGACAGCAGGCGAATCGCGGTGGACATGACGGGCCCACGGGAGTTCGTTTCTCCGCATTTTCACTATTCGGCCACACTGGCCAACAGCTCGTGGAGCTTCTGGAAGGCCGTGGGTGAGCAGGCCTTCGGCGCGGAGTTTGGCGCATTGCGGGGCCAGGACACGGCGTTTGTGGTGGTTCCGATGTACCTGATGGGCAACGAACCTCATCCCGAAGCGCTCACGGGGGCGATGCTTGCGACACTGCAGATTCCGTATCCGAGTGAAAGCATCCAGAACCTGAAGTCGATCGGGAGCGGACCGAAGGGTGGAATGGAATTGGATTATCAACGGACGGTCGGGCAGGGAGACTTCAAGTATCGCATTCAGATCACACGGCACAGAGGTTACGCGTACATGATCGCGGCGTGGGTGCATTCTGCCGCAGGCAATCTTGATCAGGTTTTTTCTGACGCCGTGCAGCGGGTGAGTTTCAAGCTGCCTTCCGGGGGAGGGCCAACGATTGAAAGATTGAGCGCGGCGCAGAGCCTTAGCCATTCGTATCTGTTTAACGAGATGGGTTTGTTCTACTTCAAAGCACGGCAGTACGAGGCGAGTATCCCGTATTTCAAGCAGGCGTTCGAGTGTTCTGCGACAAATTCTGTGTACATAGGTAACCTGCTTGATGCTTACGGCGCCACTTCGCGCGCGCGCGAGGGGCTGGAGTATTTGGAAGGGCATTCAGGGCTGCTGATGGAGCACCCTAAGTTGCGGGCTTATCAGGCCTGGCTGCTGGGCCAGGAACACCGCACAGCCGAGGCCGTGACGAATTACGCGCGGCTTTTCAAAGGCGGGTTTCAATCCGAGGAACATTTCACTGAATACGTTGACCTGCTCTCACAACTGGGCAGAACCGAGGAAGCCGCGACGGAAATCGAACAGTACTTGCGCGGGCGGGAGTCGCTCAAAGTGCGGCTGCTTCAGGCGCAGCTTTATAATGCCCGCAAGAAGCACGATGAGGCAATTCGCGTGCTGAAGCCGTTGCGCGAGAAGTACCCGTACAAAATGGAGATCGCTTACGACTTGATTGGGACCTATCAGCAGGCGGGGCTGGAGCGGGAAGGGTTGGCCCTGTGCCGGAAACTGATCGATGGCTCCGAGGACACGTCGACGACGATTTATTATTTGAAGGGCCGCGCGGAAATGTCCCTCAAATGGTTCCGTGAGGCAAAGGAGTCGTTCGAGATGGCACATCGCAAAGCGCCATCGGACAGGGTGGTCAAGGATGCGCTTGATTTCGCATCGGCGATGCTCGGAGAGGGCAGCAATACGAGTGTTAAAGAGCCCGTCGAGCCGGTGCCACTGCCCTTGGAGGTGCGTGATCAGGCGGCGCTGCGACCGCTGGAGGCAAGGAATGGACAACACCCCGCTTACTACGAAAGCTCGGTATTGTGCCTGTCGTTCAAGAAGGGCAAAGAGTTTAAGAAGACGGAGTATGCGAAGATCCGCGTCCTTGATTCGGCGGGGGTTTCGCGCTTCAGCACGCTGCAATATGCGTTCGATCCGGCGGGGGAACAGATCTTCGTGAACACGCTGAAGGTGCGCGACGAGCAAGGCGATGAAATTGGCGCGGGGAAAATTTCGGAGTACTACGTGGTCGATGACACGTACAGCGGGATGGCGAGCCAAAAGAAATTGCTCAACGTTCCCGTGCCGGCGCTGCGACCGGGCGCCCTCATCGAATTGGCGGTGACGTGGAAGGAGTTTGGCCGAGCCGAGGAGGTCGGTTTCACGGAATGCGTTTTTTCGAAAGTCCTGCCCGTGGCGCGGAGCGCGGTTTACTTCCGCGGGAATACAAATGAAATCGCGGTGTCTCTGAACGGCGATATTCAGCGGGTGGCGGTTGCCGACGGGGCGCTTTGGACGATGCGCAATCCGATGATCTACAAATGGGAACCGTTCCAGGCGGGCTTGGATTTTCTGCCCGCGATGGCGCTGGGCCCGAAAGCCGGGCGTTGGGAAACGGAGGCCACGAACTACATTGCTTCGATTGAGGATCGCTTGAAGCTGGACGCAGAGCAACAGGCGGTGGCGCGCAGACTCGTCAGCGGTGTTTCCGATGAAGCCGGCAAGGTGCGGGTATTGGCCCAGTATGTGCAGAGCAATTACACGTACAAGGCAATCGAGTTTGGGCGGCGCGCGCGCATTCCGCGTGTGGTTTCGGAAATCGTGCATAGCCGCTATGGCGACTGCAAAGAGCACTCGTTGGTGTTGCAGCAGATGCTGGAGGCGGTTGGGATTCCCGCGCGGTTGGCGCTGGTGGCTTCTCGCCGGACGATCAAACGTGAGGTGCCTTCGCTGGACCAGTTCGATCACATGATTGTGTTCCTGCCGCAGTTTCGCACTGGATTTTTCCTGGATTGCGCGGACAAGGAGTCGGATTTGATGCAAGGGGTGCCCCTTGGTCTCGGAAAGAAGGAGGCGCTGATTCTTGACGGGCGCAACCCGAAATGGGTTCCGGTGCCGGATTATTCGCAGGAGAGCGGGGGCATTTCGACGCGGCGCGAAATTGAGATCGTCGACGGCAGCGATGCGGAGGTGCGCGAGACGGTGACGTTCAAAGGACATAACGCGTCGTTCATGCGCGGTTTTCTCAAGAGCCTTCAACCATCATTGCGCAGCCAGGCGATTCAGGAGCACTTGAACAGCCGGCAAGCCGAAATCATGCACCTGGACATCGAGCATTTGGAGAGCAGCGCGCAGCCACTGGCGATCAAGCTCACGTACCGCCTGCCGAGACATTTCCACAAGGCTGCAGCGCAGATTGTTGGATTTGTTCCGAGCTACTGGGAACGCCGCTTTTTCGGCTTCGATGCCGTAGAGAATCGGCAGACGCCATTTCAACTGATGCCGCTCACGGTCGACGCGGAAGTCGAACTGGTCATTCCATCCGGCTATCGCTTGCCCGAGGTGCCTGCGTTCGCCGGGGTCGAGGCCAGCGAGTTTCTCCAGGGAACGAGTGTTGCGAAGCTGGAGGCGGACCGATTGAAGATTCGCCATGGGCTTCGGCAGAAGGGCGGAACGTTTCCGCCGTCGCAATATGCAACGTGCCGCGCAGCGATGCAGAAGGCATTGGCCAGCCTGGAGCAGAACATCACGTTGCAGCCCATCTCGCAATAATGCCGCCTCGCTCCGCTTTGGCCGCAAGCGCAAGCCCCTTGATCGATCTGCAGCGCGTTAGCATGCGTCTGGGGAACCAGTTCGTGCTGTACGATCTGACGTGGCAGCTTCGATCCAGGGAGAATTGGGCCGTGCTCGGTGGCAACGGTTCCGGCAAAAGCACGTTCCTGAAACTCATTCGCGGTGAACTTTGGCCAGCGCCCGGACACGGCTCGCGCACCTATCGGATAGGCGGCAGCGAACAACGGAGCGCCGTGGGAATCAAAGAGCAGATGCCGCTGGTTTCGCCCGAAATGCAGGACCGATATTTGCAAATCGAGTGGAAGCACCGGGTGCGGGAAGTGATCTACAGCGGTTTTGCAGGGACGGATTATTTGTTCCGAACGCCGACAGTGGCTCAGCGGGCGGTTGCGGATGAACTCATTCAGCTTCTGGACGTGCAGCACTTGCTTGGCCGCGATGTGCAAGGATTGTCCACGGGTGAGTTGCGCCGCGTATTGATCGCCCGCGCGTTGGTGAGCCGGCCGAAGGTCCTGCTCCTGGACGAAGCTTGTGACGGGCTCGATGCGCCGACGCGGCGGATGGTTCTGCGCGCGCTCGAACGCGTGGCCCGTTCGGGCACGCAGCTCATTTACACCACCCATCGCGAAGAGGAGTTGGTACCGTCGATGACGCACGCGCTTTGGCTGAGGGATGGGCGGATCGCTTTTCAAGGGCCGATCCAAGCGGTTCCGGGGCGCTCGCGCGCGAGATCGTTCACTCGGTCGCAGATCCCTGAGAACCTTGACCGCGTGCTGGTTCATATCGAAGGTGCGAGTGTGTACTTGGATCGAGTGCGCGTGTTGCACGGCATCACGTGGCAAATGCGAGACGCGGAGAACTGGGCTGTGCTGGGCGGGAACGGCGCGGGAAAGACGACGTTCCTGAAACTGGTCTGCGGCGATGTTCACCCGGCGGCGGGCTCACGCGTGCGGCGTTTTGAGTTTACCGCGCGCAATACGCTGTGGGACCTGCGCAAGCGCATCGGCTTCGTTTCGCCGGGACTGCAGGCGGTGTATCGCGAGCCGCTGGCCGGCCGGCAAGTGGTCGCTTCGGGATTCTTCTCGACCGTTGGACTCCGCGATCGAGTTACTCACAAACAGTGGAAACGGGTCGATGAATTGTTCGCCACCTTCGGCATCTCGCACCTCGCGTCTGTGTCGAACCAAAAGATGTCATACGGCGAGTTTCGCAAAATTATTCTGTTGCGAGCGCTGGTGCACCGCCCGTCGATCGTCGTGTGCGACGAGCCCTTCGACGGGCTGGATGTGGAGGCGAAGCGTTCATTCAGCAATGCGCTGGATCACCTTGCCAGGAATGGGACGCGGTTGCTCACGGTGACGCACCATATCGACGAACTCCCCAGCAGTATTACCCATGCTCTCGTGCTGGAAAATGGGCGGATCGCGTGTCAAGGTGAGTTGGAGAAGGTGCGTTCGCATGAAGTGACGCGAAGGCTTTTCGATGAGTGAGGCGACAGATTTAAGCGGCGAATGGATCGGGCACTATCCTGGCCACTACGACGAGGTGATCCGCATCATGCAGGAGCGCAATCACGCGCTGGCGGTGAAGTTGACCGGTGACGAATACGTGCCGGCCGGCAACGTGACATGGTGGGCGAACGTGCAGACTGGAGAAGGTGAAGGACAGATCGCCGAGCAGGAATTCCGCAATCCGCGCTTCGTGCGCGGCAAACTGACCGTCGTCACTCCTGAACGGATCGTTTTCCGCTGGGAAAACATGGGCGAAGTGGAATTTCGCAAGGACGATTAATCGCGCTGGGCGGAGACCACATCGCCTCTGCGCGGAACCCGTTGAGCGGCGAGGCGTTGGAGCGGGGTGCGGGTGTGGGCGTTGGGCGTTACCAGGCCGTTCTCCACGACCAGTAAGGAACGGCGGGGAGTAACTCTGGAGCCGTTCGGGAGGCGAACTTCCGGAACGGGTTGGCGCAAGGGGTTGTAGGTCAGGTTTGTGTCGGCGCCCTTGGGACGGAGCAGGGCGTATTCGCCGGCAAGGCCAAGGTCGCGCAGCATCCAATCACGGCGGCTGAGGAGTTTTTCGGTGTAGATTTTTACCTCGGTGGCATCGAAGCCTGAGGCGATCAGGGCCTGCACGATCTGGTCTTCGGTGAGTTGCGCAATGAGGCGGGCCATCCAACGTGCATCGTCAATTGTCATCTGGCGAAAGGCTTCGGTATCTTCGATGGGCTCATAGTCAACGATGCGAAAGGGAATTGTCATTCTGCCTTTGCCCTGCGGCTGCGGCGGACGGGTGAAGCGCCACCCGAAATCGTTGGGGCACTCGCAGTGGCGGGAGAGCACGCCGACGGCCTGACCGAGACCGCCGCCGAGGTCGGTGAAGTAATGGCGCAGTTCATTGGACCCGGCGCACTGGACGATTTTGAGGCGGGTATTTTCGAATCGCGAATCGAACCACCCGACCCACGCGCCGAGTAAACCGGCGGCGCGGACCTCGCGCCGCTGGGCGTGATCGAGACTTTTGAAATCCCATGGTCCGATGCTTTTCACATCCGCTTCGCGCGCCTGGAGGTTGGCAGGCGTGGTGATGAGGTGATCGATCTGGTCTTCGAACTCGCTGCGAAAGTTTTCGGGAAAATCCTCGGGCCACTCACGGTTCGGATCGAGGAACAAACGACCTTTAAGCTCGCGGCCCGATACCTGTTCTCCTGTCTTCAACACGGCAACGTAAACGTAATCGAAGGGATCGTGGCGCTCCTGAAGATTAACTGTGTGCAATGGGATGAAGAGAGCGCGCACTTTCATTTGCACGTCTTTGCGCAAATGAAATTCTCGAAAGAACCGGCGGTCGTATTTCAGTTTGAGGGCGTGGACATAGTCAGTGGATTCGACGTGATAACCCAGAGCCCAAAAAATTCGCGCTGTAAACGGTTCCGAGGTGGTCTCTGCGAATTTGAATTTGATGCGTGTGTTGCCGGACTGCGCTTCGAATCCCGGGCAACCGCCGTAGCTCGTTTTGGGGGCGGCGTAGGTCCAGAGCTTCGATTCGAAGTCGGGCAATTCAGTGCGGCCAAAGCCATGGTAGAGATCTTGACCCGGAATCGACGTGGGCCGGATCCAGAACGTCGAGGGCAGGGGATCACAGGCGCTCGCATCGGGGCCATTGCGCTGGATGTTGCGGGCGCGGTCCTCACCTTTCGCGATGGGGTTATGCGCATAATCCATGTAGTAAAGCGGCGGCTGGAGCATGTCCATGTAGGGCGGAGAGGGGGAGCGATGATTGTTGTGAATGGCCGCGGCGATCTCGCGTATTTGCCAGAAGTAGTGCTCGCGCATTTGTGGGTCTCTGCAGTTGATTGATTTCAGGGCGAGCAATCGCAATTCTTTCAACCCGCGGCGGTCTTTGTCGGAGATGAAATCCTTTGGTGCGGAGAAATACCGTTTGAGATCTTCGTAAGAGAGCTCTCCAAAATGTCGGCCGGCGCGCAGATGCTCGCGGTATTGATGCAGTTTTCTTTCGCCGGCTTCGGACCGCGCAACCATTGTGTCGGCGAGAGCGGCCAGTTTGCGTAAATCCGTACTGCGGGCGAGGTCGATGACGTGGTCTTCTTCAGGCAATTCGAAGCGCAACTTCGTAACAGTTTCAGCAAATGCGGCCCACCCGCAGCACTGAGTCACGACCAGGAGGATAAACCACCCATGACAACGCACCATAAAGCCCTGCGCGTATGTAACACGAATTGAACGAGCGCATGCCATAAAAAATTTGACCGGTGGATACCCCCGCCCTAGGCTCGCGGAACTGATTGAGCGTTGCGTGATCCGTTGAGAGTCCCGCGCCGGTTCAGGTCTATGAGATTTTCTCTGTTCATAATCCCGCTCTGGGTTTTGTGTCTCGCCGTGGCGGGCTGCCGCAAAAAGCAGGACGCGGCAGCGGTCGGCGCGGGCGGCGGCTTTGCCGTGCAGGTGGTCGCAGTGGAAGCAAAGCGGCAGCCGATTTCGGAGAGCCTTTCGCTGGTGGGCAGTCTGGCCGCCAACGAAATGGTAGAGATCAAGTCCGAGACCGACGGAATGGTTGTGGAAATCAGCTTCAAGGAAGGCGAGCGCGTGGAAAAGGGTCAGGTCCTTTTCCGGCTCGAAGAATCCAAGTTCGTGGCAGCGGTGGGGGAAGCCGAAGCCAACTTCAAAGTCGCCCAGGCGAACTTTGAGCGCAGCCGGCAATTGGCGAAGGAGAAGCTCATTGCGCAGCAGGAATTCGACACCATCGCCGCGCAGTTTCATGCGGCGGAGGCGACGCTGGAATTGCGCAAACGACTGCTAAAGGACGCGCGGATCTACGCGCCGTTTGCCGGGATAGTGGGGGCGCGCCAGGTGAGCCCCGGGCAGGTGATCGCGCGTAACACCGTGCTCACATGGGTGGTTGATCTGGATACCCTTAAGGCCGAATTCAATGTCCCCGAACGGTTTCTCAGCCAAATTCGAATTGGCCAGGTGATTGAGTTGGCTGTAGCGACCTATCCCGGACAAAAGTTTCCCGGGGAAGTGTACTTTATCTCACCGTATGTTGATCCTGTTTTTCGCACCGTGCTCGTGAAGGCGTATGTGAAAAACCAGGAGCAGCGGCTGCGGCCCGGCATGTTCGCCAACCTCGACCTCACACTGAAGGTGCGTGACCAGGCAGTGCTCGTGCCCGAATCGGCTGTCACCATCAGCAGCGACAAGGCGAGCCTCTATACGATTGAAGCGGGTGACACGGCGCAGTTGAAGCCGGTTACCACCGGCCTGCGCACGGCAGGCAAAGTGGAAATCACCGGAGGACTCAACGGCGGAGAACTCGTCGTTGTTGAAGGGACGCAGAAACTTCGACCGGGAGCCAAAGTGAAATTAGCTCCAGCGGAAGCCGCGCAGCCCTACATTGATGGTGGGACCAATGGCACCAGGTTGGGGTCATGATCGATGATTCTGCCGCGCATTAGCATCCAACGGCCGGTCCTGGCGTCCATGATGAGCCTGGCGCTGGTTTTGTTTGGGCTGATCGGCTTGCAGCGGCTTCCCGTGCGCGAACTGCCGGACATCGATCCGCCGATTGTCAGCGTACTCACGGTTTATCCCGGCGCCAATGCGCAGGTTGTTGAGACGGAAGTCACGGAACGACTTGAGGAGGCAGTCAACAACATCGAGGGGATCAAAACGCTTTCCAGTCAGAGTCGCGAGCAGGTTAGCACCATCACCATTGAGTTCGACTTGTCGCGCGACATTGACCTCGCCGCGCAGGATGTCCGCGATCGTGTTTCGCGCGTGCGCGGACTGTTGCCGGATTTCATCGACGAGCCGGTGATTGCCAAGCAGGACGCGGATGCCTTCCCAATTATTTGGCTTGGATTGAACAGCGATCGATATTCGACGCTGGAGTTGACGACGCTGGCGGAGAAGCAGATCAAAAATCGTTTTCAGACCGTGCGCGGCGTGTCGTCGATTATTATCGGCGGGGAGCAGCGGTTTGCGATGCGGCTGTGGCTGGACTCCGAAAAGATGGCGGCACACCAGATTACCGTGCTCGATGTCCAGCAGGCGCTTCGGCAGCAGAACATCGAATTGCCGAGCGGGCGTGTGGAAAGCTTTGACCGCGAGATGACGATTGAGACGCGCGGGGAGTTGAAGACTGCGGAGGAGTTTAACCAATTGGTCGTCAAGAACACGGGGGTGAAGATCGTGCGGTTGCGGGACATTGGCCAGGCGCGCGAAGGCGTCGAAAACGAGCGCACGGTGGCGCGAAACAATGGGCAGCCTTGCGTGTTCCTGGGCATCGTGAAGCAGTCCAAAGCAAACACGGTCGAGGTGGCTCACGGAGTAAAGGAGGAGATGGAGCGCATCAGGCCGACGCTGCCGACCGGCGTCGATATGGTGGTCAATTACGACTCCTCGACCTTCGTTGAACGAGCGATCGAAGAAGTGTGGATAACCCTGGGGATCGCATTCGTTCTGGTCGTGATAATAATCTATCTGTTCCTGCGCGATTTTCGCTCCACGATCATTCCCGCGGTGGCGATTCCTGTATCGATCGTCGGCACCTTCATGATTCTCTACGCGTTCGGTTATTCGGTGAATATTCTCACCATGCTGGCGTTGGTGCTGGCGATCGGCGTGGTCGTGGATGATGCAATTGTCGTGCTTGAAAATATCTTTCGGCACATCGAGCAGGGGATGGCGCCGATGAAAGCCGCTTTCAAGGCCATGGATGAAATCGCTTTTGCGATCATCGCCATTACGATTTCGCTGGTGGCGGTGTTCGTGCCGCTGGCCTTTCAAACGAGCACGACGGGCAGGCTGTTTATCGAATTCGCGATTGCAGTGGCTGGTTCGGTCATTATTTCGGCATTCGTGGCCCTGACGCTCACGCCCATGATGGCGTCGCGCATCCTGAAGGAGACCCACCAGACGCGGCATAACTTTGTCGTGCGCGGCTTTGAACGGATGCTGACTGCCTTCAACAACGGTTATCGGCGCACGCTGCAATGGTCGCTGGCTCACCGGTTTGTAATCGTGCTGGCGGCAATCGGGAGCTTCGTGTTGATGGTTGCCGCTTATCGGCACCTGGAAAACGAGTTCCTTCCGGATGAAGATCGCGGATTGCTGCTGTGTATTCTGGCGGCTCCGGAAGGGGCTACCACCGAATATACTTTGCGCATGATGCAGGAAGTCGAGGGCATCCTCAGAGCCACTCCGGAGGTGCGACTCTTTGGAGGGATTGTTGCGCCGGCCTTCAGCGGTCCCGGGCAGCCGAACAACGCGATTTTCTTCGTGCACTTCAAGCACGACCGGAAGCGGAGTGTGCAGGAGATCGTGAACGCGCCGGACGGGTTGAGGAACAAGCTGTTTACCCAGATTGAAGGCGCGCTGGCGTTTCCGAGCCTGCCGAAGGCTTTTACCCGTGGAATCAATGCGCCTTTCAACCTGGTCATCCAGGCGCAGGACCTCGGCGCGCTGGACAAGTACACCACCGAGTTGGTGAACAAATTGCGCGCGCAACCCTGGCTTCAAAACGTGCGTCCGTCGTTCGAAGTCAACAAACCCGAACTGCGGCTGAACATCGACCGCGATCGCGCGTCGGCGCTGGGAATTTCGATCGAGGACATTTCGCGCACGATGCAGATCATGTTCGGCGGGCTGGACCTGAGCCGAATCAAAATCGGCGGAAAGGAGTACGAAGTGATTGCGCAACTCGAACGGGCGTCGCGGCTCACGCCGCAATCTCTGGACCAGCTTTACGTGCGTAACGCGAGCAACTCACTCGTGCAACTCAGCAGCGTGGTGTCGTATCGCGCCGGTTCGGCGCCGAATACGATTGAACATTACAACCGGCTGCGCAGCGCGACGATTTCGGCGAGCCCCATCGGCGTGCCGCTCGGCACCGCCGTGCAACGCGTCGAAGACATGTTGCGTACGGACTTGCCGGCAGGATTCCTGTACGACTGGTCCGGTGAGTCTCGCGATTTGCGCGACGCGGGGAACGAAGTTTGGTGGGTGCTGATCCTGGCAATCATCATTGTTTACATGGTGCTGGCGGCGCAGTTCGAAAGCCTGGTGCATCCCTTTACGGTGATCCTGGCGATACCGTTGGCGGCAGTCGGCGCGTTCGGGTTGTTGTGGCTAGTCAATTATGCGGGCAAGGCGGGCATCATACCGCCCGTCCCCGCGATGAATATCAATCTCTTCAGCCAGATTGGCCTCGTCCTGCTGATCGGGCTGGTGACGAAGAACTCGATTCTGCTCGTCGAATTTGCCAATCAACAACGCGCTGCGGGGGTGAACCCGCGCGACGCGATGTTCCAGGCGGGCATTGTGCGATTGCGGCCCATTCTGATGACTGCGTTTTCCACCATCGCGGGCATCCTGCCCATTGCGATTGGCTTCGGAGCGGGCGCGGAAAGCCGCCGGCCGATGGGCGTGGCTGTCGTTGGGGGAATGCTGACGAGCACGTTCCTGACGCTGCTCGTGATCCCTGTTGTCTACACGCTCTTTACGGACGTGGCGGCCTTTTTTCAACGCAAGCGCCCCGAAGCCCCCGCAACGGGTGACGCAGTAACGGTGGGCAAATAATCAGGCGACGGTCAGCGGGCCATCGAACACGGTGAGACTCAGGACCTCGGTGCGCGCGACGTGCGGTCCGTGCTGCTCACCTTTGGGCGCGAAGAAGAATGCTCCCGTGGTGTAAACAACACCCGATTCCTCCCACTCGCCGGACAGCACATAGGCGTGCTCATTGGCTTTGGGGTGCGTGTGAGCGGGCACTGTGATTCCGGAGCGAAATTTTCTCAAGACACAGACGCCTCCAGTTGCTTCGTTTTTGTGCAGCACCATCAATTCGACGCCGGGATACGGTCCCGGTTGCCATTGCTTGTCCTTTGCCAGCGCGACGTATTGAAACATGTCCGACTATACAGCGCCGAATTGCCGGAGGATTCAAGGTTTAACAACTAGCGCGTCGCTGGCTCGAGTTCCAGAAAGTGTCTCAGCAATTCACTTTTCTCAACATTCGTCAGGTTGCAGCCGACGTTCTTCTCGATTTTCGCGCGCACCTCTGGCCCGGCTTCTTCGAGGATCATGTCGTTGACTTCGGAGGCCGCCGCAAAATAGATCGCATCGATGTCGCGACGTCTTGCCAACTTCGCGAGTTGTTGGCCAATTTGCTTGATCAGCCGGCGCCTCAACTCCAATCCAATCTTTTGCCGCTCTCCGTACGACATCGCCATATTCTGCATGGGCACCGAATATCGGCCTGCCTGGTCGGTCACTTTGTCGCGGAGGCGTCCGTGGCCATCGACTAATTCCATCTCTTCCACCAATTCGAGCCGCGGTGTGTTCCGTACTGTGTGGTCCAGCCGGTAGGCTTTGAATGCTCCAAGATCGGTTGCGACGATGATTGTATCGTTCATAAATCTCCTTCTCCTCCAACGTTTTTCAACGGACGCTCGAAATCAAGTGGGGGAGTTGTAGTAGGTTTGAACGACCGCTATGCTCCGCCAGGACATGGACCTTCAGATTCAGCCGCCTTTGCCGCGACGAAAGGATTTTCGCATCGGCATCCTTGGGAGTGGCTTCATCGTCAATGATTGCCACCTCGTCGCCTATCGCAAGGCCGGCTTCAACCCTGTGGCGATTGCTTCCCGCACTCGCGCCAACGCCGAGAAGGCTGCTGCACGACACAAAGTGCCAACGGTCCACGAAAATTACCAACGGCTCCTGGACGACCCTTCGATCGAAATCCTGGACATAGCGGTGCCGCCAAATGTGCAAGCGGCGCTCATTCGCGCCGCCTGCGAACGTAAAACCGTGCGCGGCATTCTTGCACAGAAGCCGCTTGGCATGAACTACGGCGAAGCGCGCGAAATCGTCGCTGCCTGCGAACGGGCTGGTATTACCCTCGCGGTGAATCAAAACATGCGCTACGACCAATCGGCGCGCGCCGGCAAGGCCCTTTTGCAGAACGGAACGATTGGGGAGCCGGTTTTCGCGACCATCGATATGCGCGGGATTCCGCACTGGATGCCGTGGCAGGCTGAACTCGGCTGGGTGACACTTCGCATCATGTCGATTCATCACATCGACACGTTCCGTTATTGGTTTGACGATCCGGAACGAATTTTTTGCAGCATGCGCCCGGATCCGCGCACAAAGTTTCCGCACACGGATGGCATTTGCACTTACATTCTGGAATACGCCAGCGGATTGCGGTGTGTGGGCATCGACGACACGTGGACAGGCCCAGCGCGCGAGGGCGCTCCCGCTGATATTCGCATCGAATGGCGCATCGAGGGGCTCAATGGCCTGGCGATCGGCAACATCGGCTGGTGCCAGGAGCCATACACGACACCCTCGACAATTCGCTATGCGGCGCGGGGCGACAAAGACTTTCATCGGCCGGTTTGGAAGGAGAGCTGGTTCCCGGATGCGTTCATCGGCACGATGGCGCAGTTACTTAGCGCGATAGAGCAGGGGACTGAGCCGGCTATCAGCGGCCGCGACAATTTGAAAACGATGGCCCTCGTCGATGCAGGTTATCGCAGCGCGGCGGAGCACAGGTCCGTGGCACTTGCGGAAATCACCGACTGATTGCGGAACAAACTCGGGAGTCCGTGCCTCTAAAATTGAAGCGTCCGTTTGCAATTTTTAGCAAACTCGTTAAAGATGCGCGCACTTTCGTGAGTCACTTAACAGGACAACAACACACGCCGGGGCCTCAACGGCGCGGCTTTCTGAAGCGCTTCGCGGCGTGCTTGATCGGCATTGTCGCCGGCGTTGTGCCGCTTCTGAGCGGCATCGTCGTGCTCTTGGATCCATTGCGGCGAAAGTCGGCGCGAGGCGAGTTCGTTTTTGTCGGCCCACTGGGGGCGGTTCCTGAGGACGGCACGCCCCGCAAGTTCAGTATCCTCGCCAGTCGTACCGACGCGTGGAACAAGTCGCCCCAGACGCCCGTTGGCGCAGTCTACCTGCGACGGACCGGGCCGAAGTCGGTGACCGCGTTCAACGTCGTTTGCCCGCATGCGGGGTGTTTCGTGGAATTTGTAGGGGCCAGTAAATCGTATTATTGCCCTTGCCACCGCAGCGCGTTCGCGCTGAACGGCTCGATTGCCTCTGCCAGCCCCGCGAAAAGGGGACTCGATGAATTACAGGTGGAGATTCGCAAGGACAATGAAGTCTGGGTGAAGTTCCAAAACTTCCTCGCGGGGAAAGCCGAGAAAATTCCGACATGAAGGTCCTCGACTGGCTGGATGGGCGGACGGGTTACCGCAAAATCCTGCACGAAGCTTTGTATGAGAATGTTCCCGGGGGCGCCCGCTGGCGCTATGTTTGGGGCAGCACGCTGACGTTCACCCTGGCCGTTCAGTTCATCACGGGCATTTTCCTTTGGCTGGCCTACAGTCCGAGTTCGCAGACGGCATGGGAGAGCGTTTACTACATCCAGTATGAGATGACCGGCGGGTGGCTGTTGCGCGGCATTCATCATTTCACCGCGCAGGCCATGAACATCCTGCTGGTGCTCCACCTCATGCAGGTGATCATCGATGGCGCGTACAAAGCGCCGCGGGAAGTGAACTTCTGGTTCGGCGTTGCGCTGCTGCTGCTCGTGCTCGGATTGTCTTTGACTGGCTACCTCTTGCCGTGGGACCAAAAAGGTTATTGGGCCACGAAAGTCGCGACCAATATCATGGCGATGACACCGCTCGTTGGACCCGCTCTGCAAAAGATAATTATTGGCGGCGCCGATTACGGGCACCACACACTCACGCGTTTCTTCGCGTTGCACGCAGGTGTGCTGCCAGGAATGATCGTTCTTTTACTGGTGGGACACATCTACCTGTTTCGCCGCCATGGCCTCACAGCAAAGCAACCGCTTCGGAGGCGCGACGTTCCGTTCTGGCCTGACCAGGTGCTGAAGGACGGGGTCGCATGCCTCGCCGTTCTGGCGGTCGTGATGTTCTTCGTGCTCAAGCCGAGGTTTGCCGGAATGACCGGCGGGGCCGAATTGGGCGCTCCCTCCGATCCTTCGGAGCCGTTTGCCGCAGCGCGCCCCGAGTGGTACTTCCTGTTTCTGTTTCAGTTGCTGGAGTATTTCAAAGGACAATACGGTTTCATCGATTCCCCCATGGTTGGGGCACTTGTTCTGCCCGGTCTGGTCATGCTGCTGCTGATACTGATGCCCATACTTGGGAAGTGGCGGCTGGGTCATCGGTTCAACATTGGTTTCACTGTGGCGCTGCTCTTTGGAGCCGCGGTTTTGACCGTGGTCGCTCTTAAGCACGATGCTCACGACGTGGATTACCAAACCTCTTTGCGAACGGCACACCGCGATGCCGAGCGCATCAAAGTTCTCGCTAAGGCAAATGGCATCCCTGTCGCCGGCGCGGCCACTCTTCTGCGTGAAGACGCTTTCAGCCAGGGGCCGCGGATTTTTGCCCGCAACTGCGCCAGTTGCCACAAGTATGACGGCCACAATGGGCTGGGGTTGGTGACCACGAACGCGCCCGGCGCGGCCGACCTCAAAGGCTTTGCCTCGCGTGAATGGATCGCCGGCCTGCTCGATCCCGCGCGGATCGACAGCTCAAATTATTTTGGCGGCACGAAATTCGCCGACGGCAAGATGGCCAAGTGGGTCAAAAAGAACGTGCCCAAAGCTTCGCCGGAGCAGGTGCGGCAGGTCGTTACGGCGCTTTCCGCCGAAGCGCAATTGAAATCTCAACGGGAACTTGACGCGCGCGATGCTTCCCTGATCGCTTCGGGTCGTGCCCTCATTGTAGGGGCCGACGTCAACTGCACGGAGTGCCACCAGTTTCGCAAGCCCGATGAAGACGCCAGCGCGCCCGACCTCACCGGTTATGGCTCGCGCCAGTGGATGGTCGATTTCATCAACAACCCTGCGCACACGCGTTTCTATGGCCGGCGCAACGACCGCATGCCGGCATTCGGCGCCGAAAAGATGCTTGATGCAAAATCCATCGAGATGGTCGTGGACTGGCTGCGCGGTGAGTGGTTCGAGCCAGGGAGCGCGGGCGTCCTCGCGCGCGGCAACGAGTCACAATCGAAGGCTGGCGCTCACCTTACCACTTCAAACTGAGTACTTGTGGTAGCGCTCGTGAATCCCGGAAGCCACGCCCTCTTTACCATGGCCCAAAAGATTCGGCGGTTAATGTCCGTTCTTTCATTCACATCGCGAAGGGTCACTGATAGGTTCAGTTGCCGCTTACTCACTTCGGGCCGGGCAGTCGTGTAATCTTTGATCGTGACGCTTCCGAGTTGCAGATTCAATGTATCGATCTGAAAGCGGACGCGAGTGGAAGCGCGTTCCAAATCGCTCGCGCTCAATCTGCCCAGTTGTTCGAGATTTGAGTGCCCATTGGTGTTTTTGACGATGACGATCTCGCGAATGTGAAGATCGGCGCGCGTGAAGTGAGGTCGGTCGCGGAGGAAGGAGCCCGCTTCGTAATCGACATCAAAGCGCGGAATGTTGGCAAACATGCGATCGTGAAATCCCGGAGGATTGAACAACTGAATGCCGGTGGCTGCGAAGCGGCTGTGCCATGGATTGATCTGCACCGGCCCCACGCGGATCGGAAAGTCGGTGGTCTGAGTGAAGATGGCCTCAACTGCCTTTTGCGCAATGATCTGCCGGCAAAGCAAAATGCCCCAGAGCACGAGAAGGCCGAGCACGAGAAACTTCAAATGCCGTTTGCTCCTGCGCCTACGTTTGCCGCGAGTGCTGCGTGGCACGGCTCATTTTGAGCAATGCCTGCGCCAGAACGAACAGCCATGGCGCCGCGGGTATCGGTCGGGATTTGTACCAAATCCGGACACCTGCTCTTGCGCGGCATTGTAAACATGTTGCCTGCAATCAGACGTGTGAAGCTTGTGGCCGCGCAATTTGCCTTCGGCACGCGACCATCACCAAATCGATTGCAGTTCTGTGCGTTAATTGCCGAAGTGCTGACGATACCCGTCGCGGCTCGGAAGTGCGCTAAGGAGTGCGTCGCTTTTCAGAGGTTTGCTAGCGTATCTCAATTTCCCGGATCATATAAGCCGGGATTACGACGCGTTGGCCGGAGGCATCTTTGAAGCTGTAGCTTGCCGTTGTTTTGTCCAACTTCGGGCGAGTCCGCGCCGGGATCACCTGTTCGTTGCGCAGAATGACCTTGTATTGGTGGCTCACGCAGCCGGATGAGATGCACGCAATGGAGGCCAGCACGAGACCGTACCTGATTGCGGATGCAACTAACGGAGTTGTCGTTGAGGGTCGTGCCATCGCCGCGACTATAGCGGTTACAAAACCGTGAGCGACGGAATTTATCCTAACCGAGGCGTTTGTTGCCTTCGCGGAAGGTGTGGAGGAACAGATCGTTGTCGCCAACTGCCTTTTGGATGAGTTGGATCAACAGAAACATTTCCGCGGGGTTGACGACCGCATGCACGCCTTGTTGAAAGGCCTGCATCGGGTTGAACGTCGCCATCGAAAAGCCGAACAGGATGAAGACCGCGTGACGACGCATGCTCATGGGCATCCGCTGAATGGTGAGCAAGCTTTCGTTTTCCTCGGGTGTGCTCGAGGAGAACACTTCTTCCAGCACGACAACCTGGTAGGGGACCTGCGCGAACTTGTGCAGGAATTCGCCGTGATTGATAGCGGTATGGACCTTGTAGCCGAGCTGGTCCAGGGCAGTCTTGGCGGTGTCCTGCAATTCCGGCGTGGTGAGCCCGAGCAGCGCCGGTTTGTCCGTGGGTGTTAGGAAATCAAATTCGACTGACATACTTATTTAAGCTTGAGGGTCATCGGAATCGACGACGGACCTTTCATCGCCTTCTCCGCTTGCGGGGTCATGCGCAGATCGCTGATGTTCGAGGTCTGTTCACCGCGCGTTTTCTTGATCATGTCGATGCCGCGCGTGACCACACCGCGTTTGCTGGAAAACAGGATCGCGGTCTCCTCGGTGATGAAGCCGCGCTTGTAGGCTTCGAGACAGGCCTGGTCGAAGGTGCGCCAGCCAAAGGTATGGCTTGCTTCGATGATCTCGTAAAAGCTCTTTCCCTCGCTTTCGCCCTGCACGATGCTTTCCTTCGTGCGCAGATTCGCGCCCATGATCTCAACCAGGGGATAGCGTCCACCGGAAGTCCTTGGAGCGAGGCGTTGGCTGACCACCCAGCGCAAAGTATCGGAAAGCCGATAACGCACCTGCTCCTGTTCTTCGGTTTCGAACAAACCGAGAATACGGTTGATCGTTTGTCCCGCGTCGATCGTGTGCAGGGTGCTAAAGACCAGATGACCGGTTTCAGCGGCGGTGAGCGCGATTTCGACTGTAGCGCGATCGCGCATTTCGCCGACCAGAATCACCTTCGGCGCCTGGCGGAGGGCCGCGCGCAACCCGTTGGAGAACGTGTCGAAGTCCGCACCCAACTCACGCTGGTTGATCGTGGACATTTTCTGCGTGTAAATGAACTCGACGGGATCTTCGAGCGTGATGATGTGAATTGGCTTGGCCGAATTGATCTCCTCGATCAAGGCGGCGAGCGTAGTGGACTTGCCGGAACCGGTCGCGCCCGTCACCAGCACCAGGCCGGTCTTTTCCTTGGCCGTTTGCAGGATCACTTCCGGAAGGTTGAGATCGGTAATCGTGGGGATCTGCGCATTCAATTTGCGCAAGACGATCGAGTAGGCGCCGCGCTGGGAAAAAATACTAATACGGAAACGGGCGCGATCGCCGAGGGTGTAGGACGAGTCGCACGAACCGTACTGGAGCAGGTCTTGAGTCAACCGCGGGCTGCCAGCGAGAATGTTCAGCGCAATCATTTCGGTCTGGAAGGGCGTCAACCGATCGATCGGCGGACTCACTGGTACGGGCAGTAACACGCCGGCGGCTTCCACCTGCGGCGGCCGGTCCACCGTGAAGATGATGTCCGACACGTCCTTGTTGAAGTCCAACAGGGTGCTCAGCAGGTAGTCGAGTTCGTTGCGGCGCATATTTGTCTTGTTGGACTTTGCTCAGTTCTCTTACGGATTATCGTCATCCAACGGCGGCGATGAAAGGAATGGACGAAATTTCTTTTTATCGAGGCATTTGTCGTATGCTTCCTCGGGCGCAATTCGCTTCATCTTCAGGAGGTCCATAATGGAGTCATCGAGCGGTTGGTTGCCCAACTTCTTGCCCACTTGGATCATGCCGGGCAATTGGTGCGTTTTGCCTTCACGCACAAGGTTCGCGATCGCCGTCGTGAACACCATCACCTCGAGCGAGGCAACGCGTCCCTTTTTGTCAACCCGCCTGAAAAGGTTTTGGGCCACCACTCCCTTGAGCGATTCAGAAAGCGTCGCTCGAATCTTGTTCTGTTGATCGGCCGGGAACACGTCGATAATACGGTCGACCGTCTTGGCCGCGCTCTGCGTGTGCAGCGTGCCGAACACCAGGTGACCCGTGCTGGCGGCCGTGATCGCAAGTTCGATGGTTTCCAGATCGCGCATTTCACCGACCAGAATGACGTCGGGGTCTTCGCGCAGTGCACCGCGCAGGGCGGCCGCAAACGATTGCGTATGCACGCCGACTTCGCGGTGGTTCACGAGGCAGTTCTTGCTTTCGTGGACAAATTCGATGGGGTCTTCGACCGTGATAATGTGATCGCGGCGGTTCTTGTTCGCGTAATCGACCATGGCCGCGAGCGTCGTCGATTTACCGGAGCCAGTGGGACCAGTCACGACGATCAACCCTTTGTGCAGCATCGAGAACTTCTTCAGCACGGGCGGCAGCGGGGCATCGAGCTTTTCGAAATCTTCGAACGAGAGGACCTTGCTCGGAATCTGGCGGAATACCGCCGCGATGCCGTTCTTCTGGTTGAAGAAGTTCGCGCGGAAACGAGACACATTTGGAATCTCGTACCCGAAATCCACGTCGCCGGTTTCTTCGAAATGTTTGATCTTGTACTCGGGCGCGATTTCGTAAAGCATCGCCTTCAGCGAGTCATTTTCCATGGGCGGGAAGTCGACTCGTTGCAGCTCGCCGCGGATACGCAGAATGGGCGGATTGCCAGTGGACAGGTGCAGGTCTGAGGCGTTCTGCTCAAACATCAGGTTGAAGAAAGCGTCGATTTTAGCCATACAACGGGACAGGAATAGCAAAAGTGATACCGACACCTTCCAGCCCTTCCCGCCATGAACCCTGTTGAGCGCGTAATACGGCAGGAAATTCTCGCCAGCGGCAGCATTTCCTTTGCGCGCTTCATGGAACTCGCCTTGTACTGTCCCAAAATTGGATACTATGAGCGCTCTGCTGAGCCTGTTGGACGGGAAGGGGACTTTTACACTTCAGTGAGCGTTGGACCGCTCTTTGGGGAGCTAATTGGCCTCCAATTCAACGATTGGCTGTCCAATTCGCCCCTGGACTCACTCACAATTATTGAAGCTGGCGCGCATGACGGGCAGTTGGCGCTCGACATTCTGACGGCGCTCAGGCGGGCACACGCCAACCCCGCGGTACAATATTGGATTATCGAACCGTCCGACACTCGCCGCCAATGGCAACGCGCCAAACTGGACGTTTTTGCCGGGCAAGTGACGTGGTTTGCCAGTCTCGACGAGATACCCGAAGTCTCGGGAATCTTCTTTTGCAACGAGCTGCTGGATGCTATGCCCGTGCACGTACTGCGCTGGGGCGATGGTCGTTGGGTGGAGCGCAAGGTGGCGCTTGCTTCGGATCAATTTGTTTGGCGCGAGGAGCCTTCGGATTTACCCCTTCCGGCCATCGCCAAGGACCTGGCTGCCGTGCTGCCGAAAGGTTTCCAGATGGAGGTGAGTCCCATGGCAGTCGGATGGTGGGAAACGGCCGCCCGGAAATTGCGTGTAGGAAAGCTCGTTACCTTTGATTACGGCGGAGAGATCGAAGACCTGCTGTCGCCGCGACATGCCGGCGGAACGCTGCGGGCGCACTACCGCCATCGGCTTGCAGCTGACGTGCTGGCGAACCCGGGAGAGCAGGATCTCACTGCGCACGTGAACTTCACTGCAGTCAGGAAAGCAGGGGAGAACGCTGGACTGAGGACGGAACTCTTTACGACACAGGAGAAGTTTTTGGCGCAGCTCGTTTCAAAGATTGGTGATTGGAATTCACAACGCACACGACAGTACCAAACGTTAACGCATCCGGATCACCTTGGACGCGCGTTCAAGGCTTTGGTTCAGTCGAGGTAAGCCCAATCTACTTCCGAGCGCACGATCGCCAGGCTTACAATCGCAGCTGTGTCCGCGCGCAACACCAGAGGCCCGAGCGTAATTGGCTTTGCGCCGGTCGCCTCGATGGCGTCCATCTCTGCTTCTGTGAAATCTCCTTCCGGTCCTATCCAAACGCACCCGGTGCGAAACTGCTTTAGTGCCTGCGCCCAATGACGAGGATGACTGCCGCCGCGCAGCGAGGCGACGCATGCGAGGTGGAATGACGGCAACGTCTTCAAAACGTCATTGAGTTTTGCGGGCGCCTCGATTCTTGGTAACCACGGCGAGCCGCACTGTTTGATCGATTCGATCGCCGTGAGGTGCCATTTGGCTTGCTTGCTCTCGATGCGCTCGGAATCGAGGTGCGAAACGACGCGCTCGGTAAGCAGCGGTACGACGCGGCTGACGCCGAGTTCCGTGGCTTTTTCGACGATTGTCTCCATGGTCTTGCCCTTAACGATCGCTTGAAAGAGGGTGAGCTCGAAACTCGGCCTGGGGATTGTTTCGCGATGGCGGACGCTCAGTTCAATCTCCTTGCGACTAACACGAACGGCGTCACACACCAAACGCGTGCCGGCGCCGTCGAGCACCGTTACTTCTTCGCCCTTTTGGAGCCGCAGCACCTGCGCGGCGTGGTGAGCTTCGCGGTCGGTAAGGAGCAGTGAATCACCTTTGGTCGCGCTGGGCGGAAGGTAGAACCGGCGCATACCGCACCTTAGCGGAAGAGGTTCTTCGCCTTCTCAAAAAACGTCTTGCTCTTCGGATTCACATCGCGATCGCACAGGTCGGCAAACTCCTGGAGTTTGGCGCGTTGCTCGGCATTGAGGTTGGTCGGCACCTCGACGCTGACGCGCACGTGCAAATCTCCCCAGCCGTAACCCTGGACGTTCTTGACGCCCTTGCCCTTGAGCCGGAAGACACTCCCTGTCTGCGTGCCGTGCGGGACTTTAACCTTCGATGGCCCGTCGAGCGTCGGCACATCGATCTCCGCGCCCAGAGCGGCGTCGACAAAGCTAATGGGCACTTCGCAGATCAAATCGTCTCCATCCCTGGCAAAGATTTCGTGCTGCTTGACGTGAAGAACCACGTACAAATCGCCCGACGGGCCCCCCCGCAAGCCCGCTTCGCCATTGCCGGAGGAGCGCAGGCGCGCACCGGTATCGACTCCGGCCGGGACTTTCAGTTTGATTTTGGTCGAGCGCTCGCGCCGGCCGGTGCCTCGACATTGTTTGCACGGATTTTCAATGATGCGACCCGCGCCTTCGCAGCGGGGGCAGGTCTGCGCGATGCTGAAAATGCCGCGCGCCGTCACCACCTGTCCGCGACCTCCGCAGGTCGCGCAACTCTTTACCTTGGATTCGGCAGTCCGTCCCGAGCCTTTGCAGGCGTCACACTGGTCGAGTTTGGTGACGGAAATCTCCTTCTCGCAACCGCGCGCGGCCTCCTCAAAACTCAACTCCATGTCGTAGCGCAGGTCGGCGCCGCGCTGCGGGCCCGTGGGATCGGAACGACTCCCGCCGCCGAACAAATCGTCAAAGAGGCTGCCGGTTGCCCCTCCGAAGGCCTCCCGGAAAATCTCGAACGGATCGTGAAATCCACCACCGCGTCCCGCACGCATCCTTGGATCGAATGCCGCGTGCCCGTATTGATCGTAAGCGGCGCGTTTCTGGGGATCGCTCAAGGCCTCGTAAGCTTCGCCGATCTCCTTGAACTTTTCCTCGGCGGCTTTGTCGCCCGGATTTTTGTCGGGATGGAATTTGATCGCGAGTTTGCGGTAAGACTTCTTGATCTCTTCGTCAGTCGCTTCGCGCGCAACGCCAAGCACTTCGTAGTAGTCTCGCTTCGCCATCGCTTAAGCTTTCCGGGTACGCACTGGAGCGTCGGGGTTGGTCGTCATGCCGTTGTCAGGGTGCTCGCGATGTTTTATTTGGCGGGCGCTTTGGCGACCACCACTGTCGCCGGTCGCAGCAACCGCTCGCGCAGTTTGTAACCTTTGCGCAACTGTTGCAATACATGACCTTCGGGCACCTCAGCCGATTCCTGCTGCGAGACTGCCTCATGACAGTTCGGGTCGAAAGGTTTGCCCGTGGAGTTGATTTCCTCGAGGCCGGCGTCGGTGAGCGCCTGCTTCAATTGCTGCTGGATCATCGAGACCCCTTGCTGAAGCGAGTCGGTGGTGGCGTCTTCGGCGGCAGTTTGCGCGCTGGATACTGCGGCCAGAGCCATGTCGAAATTATCCAAAACCGGGATCAGTTTGGTCAGCAGCGACTCGTTAGCGAACTTGATGGCTTCCTGCTTCTCGCGGGCAGCGCGCTTTTTATAGTTGTCCAGGTCGGCGGCGGTGCGCAGCAGTTGATCGCGGTATTCCTCGGCTTTGGCGGCTTGTCCCTGCAAAGCCTGGATCTGATCTTCGGTCAAAGGCTGCTCGAGTGCGCCCTCCGTATCCTGGACCGGCGCTTCTGTCGCTTCCCCTAAATCGTTTACTTCGTCTTTCTGCACTTCCGTTTTCATTCCTTTTCTCACTACCCAAGACCTCTACTTTACACACAACAGGCCATGGCGGCAACCGACGACATGCCGTCTAACGGCACATTTGCTGCTAAGCAGCCGTGCGCTTCGTAAATCGCACCACGCATGTGGCTACGTCGGGTCCGATAAATTCATCGGACAGCATGACTTCTCGTTCGTATCGCTGGGCCCTGGCAGAGCATTCGATTCAGCTTCTTCCGCCGACCAACAGCCACCGCGCGTTTAGCTGGAGCTACCTCGTCGCCCGCGCGTTGCGCCGGTTGAATCCCGGGAACTACCTTTAACCGCCACGGTAAGTTTGTTGCCGCTGCTGGCCAAACGTCTTCGCTAGCCACCGATCTGTTTCGCGTAGTCGGCGGCACTGAGAAGCGAATTCACCTCGCTCGCTTGCGCCAGTTTAATCTGAAAGAACCAGCCACCGCCGTAGGGTTCGCTGTTCACCGAAGCCGGATTGTCGACGACCGCCTTGTTTGCCGCGGTCACTTCGCCGGAGACCGGCGAATAAATGTCGCTGGCCGTCTTGACCGATTCCACGACCGCGCACGCCTCGCCCGCCTTGACTTTGCGGCCAACGGCGGGCAACTCCACGAAAACAATGTCCGTGAGTTCGTGCTGAGCGTGATCGGTGATGCCGACCGTGGCCGTGTCGCCGGACACCCGGACCCACTCGTGAGATTTGGCGTAACGTAAATCACCAGGAATATTGGAACTCATAATCAGTTTTTGTTCGGGCTGCGATAAATTGGTTTTGGGACAATTTCGGCTGGAGCGCGTTTGCCGCGGATTTCGATCTCAATTTTCGTTGCCGGCTTTGCGAAATCGCTCGGGATGTAACCCATGCCGATCCCCAGGTTTAGCGAAGGGCTTTGAGTGCCACTTGTGACTTCGCCGACCTTTTGATTTTCGATCCAAATTGGATAATGCGGGCGCGGCGGAGCCGATTTGTCCGTCATTTTGAAGGCGACACACTTGCGTGCGACACCTTTCGTCTTTTGCTCGGCAAGCGCGCCGCGGCCTGTGAAATCACCTTTGTCGAGCGCGACGAAAAAGCCAACGCCCGCCTCGATTGGAGTGGTGCTCTCATCGAGTTCATGGCCGTAGAGCGGGTAGCAAGCTTCGGTGCGCAAAGTATCGCGCGCGCCCAGGCCTGCAGGCTGAAGGCAAAAGGCGTGGCCCTGAACCATGATGTGCGCCCACAGGTCTTCCATGAGTTGGGCCGCGGCGATGATTTCGAAACCATCTTCGCCAGTGTAGCCCGTGCGCGCAACGTAGGCCGGGTGTCCGCGAAATTGAAACTCGCCAACCTGATTTTTCTTTAGTTGATCGGCGCTGCCCACCGTAGTTCCACACCGTGACGTCCCAGCGAAACAGGCGTTGATGAATTCCGGGGTGCGCGGCCCTTGCAAGGCCAAAGCTCCGAACGCCTCGGAAGCATTCGTGAGTTTCACTCCACTTCCCGTTGCGGCCTGTTTCTGCATCCACGCGACATCGTCATCGATGCGTGAAGCGTTGATGACCAGCAGGTAATCCTCGTTACCGATGCGGTAGGCGTAGAGGTCGTCAATGACACCACCGCGTTCATTGCACATAAGGGTGTACTGACCGCCGCCGACCGGCAGCTTGCGGATGTCATTTGTGAGCAGATGGTTCAGGTAATCTGCGGCGCCCGCGCCGGACACGCGCACCTCACCCATGTGGGAAATGTCGAACAAGCCGGCGGCACGACGCACGGCCAGATGCTCGTCCACAATGCTGGAGTATTGCACGGGCATTTCCCACCCGCCGAACGGAACGAGGCGCGCGCCGGCTTTCTGGTGCACAGAAAACAGCGGTGTTCGTTTTAATGGTTGTTCCATGCGCTTTGCTCTTCGCTAACCCCATTTCTCCGTCTTCATCTGCGCTTTCGGCACGCCCAGTTCACGCAACACGAGTTCCTCGGCGAATTCGACGAGTTCGTTTGGTCCGCACGCGTAGAAAACTGTATTCGGCAGATCGTGAACATGCTCTTTCACCCAGGCGGCATTGATGCGTCCGCGGCGCCCGGTCCATGGATCCTCCGGCACCAGGCGCGTGCAAGTGACGTAAAAATCGAAATTCTGGTTCTGCTGCTCCAATTCGCGGAATTCCTCGTCGAAAATAATGTCGTTGGTCGTGCGAACGCTGTAAAGGACCGTGATTTTCGTTTCGAGCTCGCGGCGTGTGGCCTCGCGCACAAACCCTCGGAACGGCGTCACGCCCGAGCCGCCGGCAATGCAAATCAAGTGCTTGTCCGGTTCGTAAACGGGCAGGAACTTTCCCGTCGGGGGAATTACAATCATGCGGTCCCCGGCCTTTGCCCAGTCGGCGATGCGCGTGCCCATCTTTCCATCACGCTTCACCGTTACTTCATAAAAGCCGCGGTCCAGCGCGCAAGACGACAGCGAATAGGCCCGTTTGTAATTCGGCGTGTCCGGCCAATATAGCGTAATAAACTGGCCGGTTTTGAAATCCGGGTCGTAGCCCTCCGGCCATTTGAGACGAATGGTCTTCGTATCCGGCAACTCCATGGTTACCGACTCGATCCCCATCTCGACAATTGGTTTGCCCATATCCGCTCAACCGTCGGCGCAGAATAGAAACGCCCCACAGAGCGTGGCAAGCGGGAATGGGCAAAGAGTCACGCAATGGCTGCGTCTGCCTCAGTTCGCCGATGGCGTTTGAGTATTTCACCCTATTTGTGCGGCAAATCGCTCCACGTAGCTTGGCGGCGAGTGCAACAACTGAAATTTGAAGGAAATGTATGAGTGAGCTGCGTGAAATGTTCCTCGATGAATTAATGGATATCTACGATGCGGAGAGCCAACTGGTGAAAACGCTCCCCAAAATGGCCGAAGCGGCGGCCGACGAAGCCCTGCAGGAAGGTTTTCGTGAACACCTCAAAGAAACGGAGACCCAGGTCGAACGGCTCAAACAAGTCTTCGAAGCGCTTGGGAAGTCTCCCAAGGCCAAGCCATGCAAAGCGATGCAGGGGTTGATCGCCGAAGGCGAGGAACTGATCAAGGAGGATGCGGGGGACGCCGCACTCATCTGCGCCGCGCAAAAGATTGAACACTACGAGATCGCCACTTACGGCACGCTCTGCGCGTGGGCGCGATTGTTGGAGGAAGGGGACGCCGAAGAACTGCTCGTTACGTCGCTCGATGAAGAGAAAGCTGTGGATCAAAAGCTGACGGAACTCGCCGAAGACACGATCAACATCGAAGCGGCTGAAGGCGAGGCTGAGGAAGAGGAGGAAGTCTGAAGGGGGCGAGAGGTTAAGGCGGGCTCGCGGAGCTCGCCTCTCCATTAATATCCGAGCAGCGTTGTCGGGCGGGAGCGGTCTTCGCCGAGTTTGAACCTCGGGAAAGCTTTCAACGAAGCCATCAAGGCCACTGTGTAATCGTTTGGGCCCGAGCGATTATCACGGATGCGGAAGGTGAGAGCGGCAGTCCAACTGCGCAGGTCGCGATAAATCGTGTAGTACTGTTCCTCCAGCGTGCCGTCGCGCGCTTCGAAATGATGGCTCATGCGCGCCGCCCAGTTTTCGTTGAAGCGATAATAGATGGTGCTGAAGAACAGGTTGTTGCCAATGTCATCGATCGGCGGGTCCACCAGCGCGTTGTCCCTCACGTAGCGGTGGCCGAGCGTAAGACTCCAGGTATCGTTTGGCACAAGGACAATGCGATTATCGGAAATGTCCAGCATGCCTTCATCAAGGTCGTAGCGAACTTCGGAATTGAAGGCCAGCCAGCGAAAGGGCCGCAACTCAAGATCGGAATAAGCATCCGAAAATGTGCCCTGACCTTCACGCGTGTTCAGCCGCCAATCGGTGTACAACGCCCAGTGCACCACGTTTTGCACGATGCCATCGCGTTTGGTCTGAAGTTTGTTTCGCAAGCCGAGTCGAACAACATTCTGCGAGTCGATAGAGTCGATCGCGTTGTAGTCCGGAAAATCCAGCGGCAGGAGACGTGTGCTGGGCAACTCATAATCGAACTGTGGCAGTTCGCGCGGGCTGCGCGTAGGATGCGGAACGAAGACGTAGTTGAATGAGGGCTGGATGATGTGACGCAGGCCATCCACTTGCCAGAATTTGCTGCTCACCCCTCGCCACAGTCGCGAGGCTTTGAAATTGACTTCAGCGCCGGTGTTGAAGACACCGCGATCCTCCTCTTCGGTGAACGTCCCGCGGCCGTCCGCTTCGCTGTAATGGGAAAAGCGTCCGCCCACGCGCGGCGTGAGGTTCAGCCAGCCGAACAAAGTGAACGGCGCAGTGAACTGGTGAAACGTGTCGACGCGGCTGGCAGCGTAATCGCTGTTATTCGTGTCGGTGTTGGCGAAGTTACGTCGGTAATAACCAGCTGAGCTCTCGCTATTATAGTACAGCGGAGTCGCACCGATCTGCTGGTGAAATCCCGTCAGCCGCATGTCGGGCAGGCGCTCGACAGTCTCGAAAAATGGATTGACCTGCGGCTGGGCGAGCAGGTCGAGGCTGAAATTGCGCCAAAGCTGATTCACTTCCAGGAAACTCTTTGGCTGCACGTCCTCGCGGTATTCACTTTCGAAAAAGTCGCGGATGACGAACTCGTCGCTTTGATAACCGGCGGCCAGGCGGACGGTGAGATTGGTGCGAGGTTCGGCCAGGTGTGTCAAAAACGCGCGCTGGCGGTCGGAACCGATCGGGCGATCGAAGGAATCTTCGCCCGGGTCGATGTCATGAATGTAATAATAGCCGGCAGTGCCTTCCCCGAATCGCGGCAAGTGCCAATTGAATTCGGGTCCGACACCGACGCCACGCTTGGCGTAGCCGTCGAGTTGCAACGCACCGTCGAGTTGCTGATTCCAATACCAGTTGTACGCGGTTCGAAGATAGGGGCCGTAACGGCTGCGGTACCCGGGCGTGAGCGTCCAGTGGTTGGGGTGCTGCTTGAGGCTGCGGCGGTAATACGGGAAATAGAATACCGGCACGTGGCCGAGATGGAGCGTGGCGTGGCGGGCCTCGATGTATTCACCAGGCACGACTGTCATCGATTTGGCGCGAATGCTGTAGCCCGCGTTCGCGGTGTCGTCCGTCGTGACCCTGGCGTTAGCGCCGACGTACACGTTGGTCTTTTGTTCACCGACAACCACGTCGCCCTGCAGGAAAAAGGGGTTCTGGCCGGTGCGAAACTTGTCACTGACGAGCTTGCCTGTTTTGAAGTTGTATTCGACGCGTTCGCCCTGCCAGACCTGTCCGCCGCGTTCGATGCGCACGTTGCCTTCGGCGATGGCGTCGCCCGTCTCCTGATTCACGGCCGCTCGGTCGGCGTACATGCGGATATCCCCATAGAGGACATTGACGCGAGTGCCTGATGCGATCTTGGTCTCCTGGCTGTAACTAACCGCCTCACCGCTGAAATCCCATTTGTTGGTCAGTTCGGCAGCACGCGCGCGCAATGCACCGCACGCGCAGAGGAGAAGAATGGCCAGCAATCTGTGCATTGAGCGGCGCCCAGATAAACAAATGAGGCGCGCAGTGCCAAGATGAATTGGCTATTTGAGGCTTTGCAGAAACGAAAGGAGATCGCGGAATTCCTGTTCGGTCAACGCAGTCTCCAGTCCCTCTGGCATCAAAGACACTGAAGAGCGACGCAAATCCTTGATTGCTGAACGCGAAAAGGTCGCTTCACTTCCGGCGACCGTGCGCACAGTGATTTGATCGTCGCCTTGATGAACGATCGCGCCGAAGTGATCTTCGCCATCGTTTGTTTCAAAGGCGAACGGCTCGTATCCCTGAGCAAAAGTTGAACTCGGAAAAAGAATCGACTCGAGGAGATCGCGCCCGGAGCGGATCGCTCCAACGCGCGTAAGATCCGGGCCGATTTTTCCGCCTCGATCGCCGACGGCATGACAGGTGAGGCACGCGACCTTCGCGCTCTCAAAAACAACCCGACCGCGGTCGGCATCGCCACCGCGCAAAAGCGGTTCGTGCTTTGCGAGCCGCGCGTGCTGCGACTTGCGATCGGGCTGAAAGCGGCTTCGCAGAGCCTCGGCTTTGGCTTGGAGATCGACGGGCAAACGCGCCACAAATTGGGCATACTCTTTTTCATTCCACCCGGCGGCAGGAGTGTTCGCCACCACGTCAAGCAGCTCGCGACTGCGCTCCAGGCTCGTGCTCTTCTGGAATGCGACAATCAGCGAGGCCGGCGGCACCAGGGCGTTCCTTGATCGCATCGCTTCAACGAGTTGTGCATCGGTGAGGCGGGCCTTGCGAAGAAGTTCTCCAGCCGTCAACGCATCGTTGCCGCGGAGCTTCGCCAACAGAAACTCGAAACTGCCTTGTGGCAGCGTTTCGTAGCTGCTGATCGTGGCGCGCAAACACTCCGTCCGCAGGTCGGCGCGTTGCGAGAAATCAGACGCGATTTTTGTCAGGTCGCTCTTCAGTTCGTTGAGTTGCCATGCGCCAGCCGCCCGCGCCGTGAGAACGCGTTCGCGCTCCGAGCCTTGGTTTAGTCGTTCGCGCAATACAGTCGACCATTTCGCAGGATCAGCGGGCCGGGGTTGAGTCACGAGCAGTTCCAACAGGAACTCACGAAGTTCAGAAGCTCCGCTCAATGCTTCAAGCAGCGCATCCTGAAATCCGCTGACGTTGAAGAAGGACGAATAGAGAGCTCCCAAGCCGGTGCGCTGCGCGTCAGTCAATTTGCCCGCGGCAAGCCAATCCTTCGTAACACGCAGTGCTTCACTTGACCACTCCGAACGCGACTTAAGCAAATCGAGCGCGGTTCGGCGAAGTTCTGTGTCGCGAGATTGAAGGCGTGCGACGACCGCATCGACCTTCAGCGCACTCGGTGGGCGAGACGGTTGCGAAAGGAGGAGCAACGCGGCTTTCTGCACACGCGGACTCTCGTGTTCGAGCATTCGTTGCAATGCCACTTGTTGTTCCCCGATGATTTGATGCAGCGCGTGGATCACTGCGTGTTCGAGGAAGCGGTCGACCGGACCACTCAGTACGCTCACGAGAGGTTGCAATGCCGACTGATCGCCACAGCGCGCGAGCGATTCCGCGGCGGCGAGCTGGACGACAGGATTTGTGGAAGAAATGAGTTTCGTGATCTTGGATGCCAATGCCGTTTGCCTGGCGGTTCCCGCGATACGCGCCGCGGCAGCAATCATCTCCGGATCGTTCGACCTCAGCGCATTGAGCAAGGCGTTCGTGTCGCCTGTCCGGGCCCATAACTGGTGCGAAGGATCATTTGCAGTTGAAGGCGGTTTAGGGCCCGTATAGAGAATGCGGTAAATCCCACCTTTCGCCGGAGACTTGCGAATTTTTCCCGTGGGACAATGGTCGGTGTACCAACTGCCGGTATCGAGCACGAGCAAGGTGCCATCCCTGTCGAGAAGGACATCCGACGGATGAAAATCGGGATCTTCCGTGGTGAGGAACTCGGAATCATCGGAGCGAAAGGTCGAGCCGAGGCGGTGCAATATATGCCGGCCGACGGTTCGTGAATTGTGCTTTGCTGAAAAAAGGTTGCCGCGGTACTCAACCGGAAATTCCCCGCCATCGTAGCCAACGAGTCCGCTGAAAGCGACCGCCGGAAATAGTGAGAGAGCGGGCAGGGGATCGCCGGTGATTGGATAGCGCGTCGCGCTGTCGGGCTGCATCGGATACAAACCGCCATCGACGAGGTGAAGCAAAGCGTCGCGGACGCCCCCACTCGGCTTTTGATACCAATTATCGGTGCCAATGATCTCGCCGCCGGGGAGGAATACGACTTCGACGAGATTTTCGAAGCCGCGTGCGATGATTTCCGGTTGCGAGCCGTCCGCGCGGCATCGGATTAACGCGCCACTGAGGCCCTTCAGGATTTTTCCATTGGGCAGCTTGAACTCATAGCCGTCGGGTTGCCCCGTGGTCATGTAAAGCAGACCATCCGGGCCAAAGACGAGCCCGTGGAGGCTGCCGTTATCCCGGGCGCCGAAACTGGAAAGAATGACCGTACGTTTGTCGGCGCGGCCGTCGCCGTCGGTGTCTTCCAGCGTGATCAGTTCCGGTGGGTCCGCGACGTAGAGTTTCCCTTTGCGCCAGGCCAGGCCCATGGGAAAAACCAGCTTGTTCGCGAAGACGGTGGCGGTTTCGTAAGCACTGTCGCCGTCACGGTCCTCCAGCACGCGCACCTGGCACTTGCGAGTGCCGGCGCTGATCTCCTTGTAAAGATCGAGCCCCGACGATTCGGTGACGAACAGCCTGCCGCGGTCATCGAGGCAGGCGAACATGGGGAAACGGATGTTGGGCTCCGAAGCGACGAGTTGGACGACGAAGTTCGTGGGAACCTGGAGCGAGACGTCGGTCTTGTTTTCTTTGAGTTCCGCAGCGCCTGCGACAGGGGAAGACAGATAGACGAGCCAAGCGGCCAGGTTGAGAATGGCCAGATCGCTTTTATTGGCGCCACTCGTCATTCGATCGATGTTAATGAAGGCAAAAGGGATTACACTCGCAAAATCGGCGAACGCTGATTTTGAACTGGCGCAAGTAGTTGGTACAGCGAGGTCGCATGAGTCGAAAATCGGCGAGTTCGCCGATTTTGAAGCGACCGCAAAGTGAGAGGCCAGGCAGAGAACTGGTTTGTCCCTCACCCTGACCCTCTCAAACTGCTGTTGGCTTTTGCACTGTTCTTCAGAAGTAGGCAAATACGAGAAGCTTAGCTCAATTTCGCCTTTGCCCACAGTGACCTTCTCGATCAAGGCTTGGACGATTGGACGCTTCTCTTCAATGGTCATCTTGGGCCAGCGAGGGTAGATGGTTTGAGCTTCGGCCAAGACCTCGTCACCGCTTACGTTGTTGACGCAGCAGGTCAACTTCACCCTGGAGTTTAGGAAGTGCGGATGTGAGTTGGTTTCGTCTCGCGGAATGGACTAAGGCTCCGTACATGATCGAGAATCCCGTCAGCACCGTGTCGACCTATTGGCGGAAGCCAGATTACAACTTCGATCCATTTGAATACGGCGGCTATGTGTCCGCAACGACAGATGCGTATACAAAGAAGACCTGTCTCTGGGTTGGGAACGGCTTCGTAATGCCTAAGGCCAAATCAGCGACCCCCGCTCAAGGCAGTAAAATGCATCGAATCGGGCCTTCTGCCTGGCGGTCAGCACTCCGATCTGTTACGCCGAAAGGGTTTGCTAGGGCGGTGTTCGAGGCAAACGTCCGGAAACCGGGGCCAACCGAGGTTTGGAAGCCGGACTGCTAGTCAATAGCAAGGTTCGGACCAACTGGACCAACAAAAAGATGTGAGAAGAATATCCCCCTTTGCCACTCTTGACCAAAAGGTTTGAGCTGTGAGAACAGTCAGCGATGCGCGTAAGAGGCGATCTCTCTCGACCTTACTCGCGTCATTTGTTCTTACTCGCCCGGAATTTAGCCCATCGTGCTCTTGCTGCCGCAGCAATTTTCGCCCTAGCGGCGGCAGACATTTTGCGGCGTTTCCTACCGGAGGAGGTTCCTCTTCCAGCCGATAAAGAGGATCTGATACCTGGAATGGAGGCGAGCTCCCGTTCCAGCTCTTCAATGCGCTGTTTGATAGTAAGAGCTCGCTTCAGTTGTACGACGGTTAATGTGGCCAAGGGATTGGTTGCCATTCGCGACGCTCTACGTGTTCTGAGGCTGGAAGTCAAGTACCGCGGGGACACGTTTCTGGCAAACCGCGATTTTCGAAAGATTTCGACCACAGCATACGTATGCCAAAGGGAATACTTCTGATGAAAACAAAGCAAGCCGAGGCACAGCTGCTGGATCGGAATGCGATTCGTTCCGAGATCCGTAAGCTCAAACGAGAGTTAAAAGTGATATTCAATGTGTCCCATGGCGGGGCGAGCATGAATGCAAAGAAAATCTGTCCAAAATGATCGTATGATCTCACTGGCGGATGCCAGACGAGCTCTTCCATAACTCGAAACAGATGTGGCCGATGTCTTGACTGCCGAGGTAATTGTCCGCATGATATTTCATAGCGAACGACCAAGCGGCAGAAGTTGTAGAGCCAGGCAAACAAGCGCCTTACTTTCCAGCGGCGCTTGAAGCGGCGCAGCGCACGGCCATCCTGCGTGTGCCGGTCGAGCCGACGGCCTTGGCGGTGCGGTGCGATCATCTCGATGCCGAATTGATCGAGCATCTCACGATCCAGTGGGTCGCTGTCGTAAGCTTTGTCGCCAATCAACCGCGCGGGGACCTCGGCGATGAAGCGCTGCTCCAAGGTTTGGCTCACCAGCTTCACTTCAGCCGGGCTAGCACTTTCTGTGCATACGGCGACAGGAAGACCATGGCGGTCTGCAACGGCCATGATCTTGGTGCCCTTGCCGCGTTTAGTCTTTCCCACACAGCGCCCCCTCTTTTGGCGGGAGCAAAGCTTCCGTCGAAAAAGGTCTCGCTCAGATCGACCCCGCCGCGATCTTTGAGATCTTGTGCTACGGCCAGCAGCACTTGCTCTAGAACCTTGGAGCGCACCCAGTTCTGGAAGCGGCGATGCATGGTCTGGAAGGCTCCGTAGCGTGGCGTCAAATCCTTCCACGGTGCCCCCGTTCGTAGTATCCACAGAATGCCGTTGAGTGTGGTCCGCCGGTCCGTCCAGGGACGACCGCGTCGATCGGCTCGAACGCGATCTGGTGGTAAGATGGTCTCGATGACTTGCCATTGCTCATCTGTCAGATCCATCTCCCCATATGGTACTTTAACGTTAAAAGTACAAGAACAAATTTATGAGATGATTGACAGCACGAGTGAACTCGAATAGCCTGTTCGATACCGGGCGCGATTACTTCAAGCCATCTGCAGTGGCGACGCACCTACTCTAACCTGGTGTTTATTCGAGGTATTCCTATGAAAAGACCGGTCTTGATCTACGGTGGTATCGTTATCGCGATATTCGTGCTCTTTAGACTTGTGGAAAATCGCAGACGCGATGTGCCTGGCAGCGTTGAGAGTCATTCGCTAGAGATCACTTCAGACATCCGAACGGAAGCCGAAATACCGGCTAACAGCGGACGCGGCAGCGGTGTTTCTATCGGCTTTGGAGGTCCTTCGCGAGAGATGGTTTCAGTTCACCCCAAGGAAGCTGAAATACGGACCAATATCGGTGGGTCATTGAGCGAGCAATCTCTCCTGTTCACCAATGCCGCAGAGTTGGGCCACCAAGCTGGAAGCGTACGGAAAAAAAAGCCACCACTTTCTGACGCTGATATACTCTTTATGCAGCGAATCATACGTGCACTCCGCAATCGCCAGTTGTCGGAGGAGGAGTTCGTTGATTTTCAAAGCGCCTTCATGGCTGCGGCATTGTCACTGGCGGATTCGGAGAAGACCAGGCGAATTCGGGAGTTGATATACGAAGGGAGGCAGGAGGTAAGGAAGCGCCACCTGAAACCGCCACCACAGCTCGACACAACAGGGGCGCGCAAGAGTGAATGGGACCTACTGGATAGGCGCGTAAGCAAGCAGGTTGAGAAACTTCTCAGTGAAAACGAACGGGAGGAGTTTATTAAGTCATTCGGGGCAGTTCTTGAGATCGATATCGGTCTCTCCATTAGTGAAGAGTGAGGGAAACCAGAGACTCGTGCGATGGTCAAGCGTCCATTAAGTCACGAGCTATACTGTCCGAATGGCGAGCATCGGCTCTATGCTCGCCGCACGACGCGCGGGCAGATAGCACGCGATAAGGACAGCACTCCACAGTGCCAGAGCGACAGCGACGACGGTCGTGGGATCATCGGGGCTGACGCCAAACAACAGCGTACCAAACAGTCGGCTAAATGCGAAGATCCCGACAATACCAAGGACGCTGCCGCCAGCAGCGTAGAGAAAACCCTGGCCCAGAATCAATTTGAGGATCTGTGACCTTCCCGCACCAAGGGCAATACGAATGCCGATCTCTCGAGTGCGATGCAAGACAAGGTATGATATGACGCCATAAAGGCCCAGGCATGCGAAAAACGTCGAGACCGTCGAGAATGCTGCCAATGTGACAGTGACCAGGTGCTCAGTCTCGAGAGACTGACCAATCAGTTGACGCACGGTCTGGGCAGAGGCGCTGCCGAACACATTGTGGACGGATCGGAGTTCGCGCAGCAAGCTGGGAAGCACGGTATCTGGAGGCAGCTTGGTTCGAACAACCAGGGTGAAGGAGAGGCGACTCGGCACGTCCTGCTGAATAAACCGTATCGGCTTTGGGGGTGTGCGAAGATCATCGGAAAGGAAGTCCTTTACGATCCCGGTCACGGGAAGCGGAAACATGCCGACTCTTCTGCCGATTCCCGGTTTGCCGGCCCAGAAACGGCGAAGGAAGCTCTGGTTAACTAGAACGCGTGTCCCGCGTCCAGGGCCTTGAGATTCCACCAGGGCAACGCCCATCGTTTCGAAAAATGTCGGTCCAACCTCCAGTGTGTGAATGACCAACTCTTCACCGGATCGCAACTCATAACCTTCCAGCGTCTTGAATGGTTCAGAGGGCAATCCTCGACTTGATAGAGGGAAGCCGTCGCTGAAACTCACTGACTTCACTCCGGGAAGGCCTTCAAAACGTTCGACAATGACTTTATAGAGCGATTGAGCGAAAGCTGGTTCGATGCCCTGGTCTTCGAGATTGATCGGGATAATAACGAGGTCACGCGTGTTAAAACCAGCATCTACCGAGTTCAACTTGCTGAAGCTCCTCGCTGCGAGCCCCGCCCCAAACAGCAGCAGGAGCGAAACGCCAATCTGTGTGGTCACCAGAATCCCGCGCAGATTGAACAACCGATGTTTGGTCCATTCGGTCTGTGCTCCGGACTTCAAGGCAGAGGAAACGTCCACGAGGCTCGCCTGCCAGGCCGGAACAAGCCCCGCCAGCAGACTAGTGACCAGGACCAGAAAAAGAGTGAATATGATCACGCGCGGCTCTGGGGTAACGTGGAGCGGAAAATTAAAGAAGCCGCCATACAGCAGAGGAACAGATTTCCCTGCCCAGCAGGCCAGGATTAATCCAAAAATGCCACCGATCACCGTCAATAAGACGCTTTCCGTAGCAAACTCTCCCATCAGCCGAGCGCGCCGAGCACCCAACGATAGTTTGACAGCAATCTCCTGGCGCCGACGGAGTCCTCGCACCAGGATGAGATTCGCAACATTCGCACACGCCACTAGCAAACCGAGACCCACCGCGACCGCCATGACGACCGACGCCGTCCACGAGCGGGATGTCGGCTGAAATGGTCCCAGGGTGCCGCGTCCAGCAGAAATCAAGCGTGCACGAAGATCTTTTTGAAAGCTTCCATCATGTTGGTATCCCGGCAGCGGAGCACCGTGATACCTCGTGGCCAACTCTTCAGTTATCGCATTGAGTTGATGCTGAGCCTGGGGTCGCGACATCTTCTGGTCAGCCAAACGCGCGATCATACGAAAACTCACCTGCTGGCTATCTTTGAAGATTGGCTCCATACATGACGGGATCCAAACGTCCGGCGTGAACTGCTCAAGACCAGTAAACGTCGGTGGAGCGATACCGACAACCGTGAAAGAATGCTCTCGTTTCTGCAGCTTAAGGACCGCCGTCTTTCCAATAATGTCTGCTCGGCCGCCGAAGTGCTTGATCCAGCATTTGTAACTTAGAACAGCTAGCGGAGCCTGGAGCATGGTGGCATCCTCTGATGGAGTGAAGAAGGTCCCAAGGGTCGGACGAAGACCGAGGAGCGAAAAGTAGTTGCCGGAGACCAATTGTGCCTCAATAGGGATCCATGCGCCGTTCAGATGCAATTTCGTTACGAGGGGAGCGTATCCCGCTACGCTCAGCGAGGGTGAAGCTCGTTGTTGATACTCTTTAAAGATAGGGAAGGGAATGTTCTGCGATGAACGGTGTCCACTTCGATCGAATAGCACAAGCCCCAACAAAGTCTCAGGATCCTTGATGCGGAGGGGACGAAAAGCCAGTTCGTCAAGGACCGCAAAGGAAATGACGTTCGCAGCAATGCCCAATGCGAGACTTGCCATCGCCGCGACGGCAAATCCAGGCGATCGCCAGAGTCGACGGCAGGCGCTTCTAACCTCAGTTACGAGTCGGACCATGGTAAAGTCCTCTGCTTCTCGCGAGAGTATGAGGCAAGAGTAACCAAGTCAATCCGGGAGCGACGTTACTGACAAGCCTGGGCGCCGGTTTTGATTGGCGCCGTCAGTCATACCCAACTCTGCAAATGCCGGAGCAGTAGGTTCCGGAGTAGTAGAAGCTTGTGGTGCGGGGGCCCAACGGACAGGCGGGCCGACCGAGAGTACGTTGTATTTTAAGATGCAGCAGAGTGCCCAAAGGCCGTCACGCCAACTAATCTTCTTGCCCTCAGCATAGGTTCGGCCGTGGTACGCGATTCCTACTTCGTAGATTCGACATCGCAGCTTTGCGACTTTAGCGGTGATCTCGGGTTCGAAACCAAACCGATTCTCCCGGATGGTGACAGATTGAAGAACATCTTTGCGGAAAGCCTTATAGCCAGTTTCCATGTCAGTGAGGTTTATGTTGGTCAACACGTTTGACAGCAGCGTAAGAAAGCGATTGCCGACCATATGCCAGAAGTACAAAACGCGCTTTTCCTGCGATGCCATAAACCGCGAGCCAAAGACAACGTCGGCGCGACCGTCGAGAATCGGCCTGAGGAGCACGGGGTATTGGCTGGGTTCATATTCCAGATCGGCGTCCTGGACAATAATGATATCCCCTTTGGCTTCAGTGAACCCGCTGCGCAGAGCTGCTCCCTTCCCGCAATTTCGCTTATGAAGTACCAAGTGCAGCGTTTCGGGGTGTTCCCTTTGTAATGCTTGAACAATCTGCGTCGTCCCATCGGTCGAGCAATCGTCTACGAGGACAATTTCCATCTGATCGATGCCGGCAATGCGCTGGCGCGAGACTTCGTCAACCACTTGTCGAACAAACCTTCGTTCGTTGAATACCGGAATGACGACGGTGAGCATCATACCCAGGAATACGGCGTAAGCCACCGCGTGACCTGGCGCGTTGGCTGAATCTGATCAGTGGTCCTATTCATCGAACATCTCCAAAGTAAATCCCTACACGTTTATTCTCACTAGCGAGTTGAAGGTCTCCGCGGGCAATTAAGACAGGGTTTACCTTTATAGCCAACCCTTCTCGTCCAGGAAGATACGCCGTGACTGATCCCCTGGAAGATTGAATGCTCATGCGGTGGTACCCCGGAGCGCCGAGGGCCGACACCACCATATTGAACTCATTGGAATGGACTGACCGGGGCAGCAGGTGATAGCTGGCTTCGCCTAGTCGCACCCGATCGCCGGTCAGAAAGTACGGCGACTCCAGAACCACTCCTGCACCACCCATCGAGTTTGCGTGGCAACGACTGCACGCATTGGCGAGGCTGGGCGAATGGCCCTCGGATTCCAGAATCCCATTTGGGACAGTGTTTGTGTCATTTCTGCCGTACTGCGTTAATTCCATGATTTGATCACGCCACCGAGCGCGCACTATGCCGAGCGGTTGCACCGAAGGGTTGGCCCAAAACTCGAGCAGAGGGTGCTTCTTGCCATCAGGGGAGATTAGATAGGCAAGGGCGCGTGTGGTCTGAACCGTGCAGTCCAGCAGTTCAAGATTCGTCTCGTTGAACCATTCGATGTCGACGTTCCATTGAGACAGAAAGCGGCGCTGCGCCTGCACGGGAAACGAATGCCGAACGAGGTAATAGGCGGTTGACTCCGAATCCAGGCGGACATTTTCTTCACTGACCGATCTATAGACCGGGCTGTCGAGACCGTACAGCGAGAGCACCCCCGACGTAACAAGCCACTTCCGAGCTGGCGAGGTGCGCGCATCCATCGCAACGCCATAAGTAATCTCTGTCTCGCGCTGATTGTCCTTAATGCGATACTTCGCGAAAGCGCCGTGTTGCCAGGCTGATATCCGAACGTCCCGTGGTGCGATCAGCAGATGCCTTATTTCAATGGGGGCCGAACTTACGAAACCCCTGAATTCCTTCGTCGCTTTCCAACGGAGATCAAACTGTTGGTAGGTCCACCACGAGCCAAGCACGCTCAAGGTGGCTGCGAGCACTAAGACGATACGCGCAATCATAGCATCACCGGGGCAGAATCAACGAAACCGGACTCCGTGAGGGAACATCGGAGTATGAATTGTTTGATATGCCCTGGCGTTCCGCCTTCTGCCAACACCCAGTAATCGCCGGGCGGCAGGGCCGGCTGATCAAATTGGACAACAGTTCCGGCTTGCAGAAGACGGCTGCCAGCACAGTAATGTTCCATCACGAAACTGGCTGCTGCTCCGCGCTGGAGAGCCTCGAGCGTTCGAAACCAGCTCAATTTCATCCGGATTTGATTAGTCCAGGGTGTCGAGACGAGGCAGTATGGTCCTTCGTAGCGGAGAGCAACTGTGATCTTGTTCAATGCGTCCGTTGCTTCGTATATTCGGAGAGAGCCAGGCACCGGCGCTCCCATTTCAGTTCCTTTCGGCTCAACGAAAGCACACAATTCAGCCGAGCCGTTACATGCAATCGGTTGCAGTACTTTATCCTTGAGCGCACTGATACAGGTGCGTTCATTCGAGGAAAGCTTGTCCCAGTGGACCAGTACACGTTTGACCCCCATGGCGGAAAGAGCGGCAACGATTCGCTCGCTCGAGCCATCTTTCAAGAGGCGTATCAAATCGACATACGCGCCCGGAGCAAATCCCGAATAGCCGTTGATCAATGGCTGCCAGTGGGATGTACTGTAAAGCATGTAGGTGCTGTCATCTTCCAGCTTGCCACGTTGTGGGCCGACGAGAGGCAGCTCGAGAAGCGGTGTGTTGGTGGATCCGTTGGCAAGCGCTGTATAGATCGATGGGATCTCGTCACCTCGCGGTACGCGCGCCAGACGAACAGGTAAAGGCCATATATCCAGGAGCAGGAGCATTACGATGGCTCCCTGGATGAAAGGTCGTGCCCTGGTTCGCAATTGACCCAACCACCAGACGCCGAACCCGGCGAGCAGGGCACAGAAAAGCGCGAGAAAAATGGAAAAGCGGTAAGGAGACCGTATCGATGAAAAACCAGGGAAGAATTCGTATAACACGTTGTACGGGGAGATCCAGTACAGAATACGAAAAAGGCCTAATCCCTCGGGACTCGTCGGAGCCAGAGCCATGCCGAGCGAGAGCAGGAACGAGAGAACTGCCATCGCCAACCAAAGGCGTACAGAGTTTGGCGGGCGGTGGGTTAAGTCTTCGCTGTGTCCCACGCCGAGCCTGGTATCCGTGCTAAATCTTAGGGCGCCAGTACGCCATGCAACAACAGCGCTGAACGCGGACAGCGCATACAAGACATACCCGATGTTATGCCCTACGGGAGCACGTGAGAGGCCGAACAGATTAGCCCAGAACGCCGTGGCAGATGGCGTGACATACGCCTTCAGTTCCGCCGAGAGCGCCTGCACCAGCCCTCTTGGCCGCGTGAGTTCCATGGCGGACTTCGCATTACTCATCCCAATAAACAGCGGCATGAGTGCGACTGCGACCAATGCGCATAGCACAAGAGCTTTTAAGGTGAAATCCCTCGTCAAAAGACGTCTTCGGAAGGAAAGGCAAACGAAAAATACGATGAACACGGTCAGAAAGAGCCCGTAGTAAGCACAGGTATACCACGTGGTCAGAAACCCAAACGCTGCCAAAACACCGCCGCGCCATTCGCCACGATGGGTAAATCGATGAAGCCCGAGAAGCGCGAGAGGCATGAAGGGAATCGCCAGCAACTGCAGGACGCCTATCTCTCGAAATACATATGGGTTCAATGCGAACGCAATTGCAGGGACGAAGGCCGCCAGCCAACGACGACCAAGTGTTCCACAGGAAGGCAGAAGGCATGATAGAGTTGCATACACGGCCATTCCGGCCCCCCATAAAAAGCCCAGCAGTGCGACGTTATACGCAGTCACCTCATTTCGCGTCAGAAGGAATATAGGGAAGGTCAACAAAGCGGTCCCGAACTGCGGTTCAGAATAAGCCAGCGTTCCGCGATGAGGATAGAATACGTTGGCATCCCAGTAATCAGGGACCCGCCCTTCGATCCACTGATAGTTCCAGGCGAGAGTCCAAAGATTCAGGTTCGAAACCATCCGAATTGATATTTCTCCGGGAGCAACATGCGTTGTGAATTTGCTTGCCAGGGGCCAGGTCATTCCGATGACCAGGAAGAGGAGCAGCACTGCGGTAAGTGCGTGCGTCAGCATGCCGCTGCGATGAAAGCTGCGTATGAGCATGAGTGCCATCGAACTACCAAATGACATTTACGACAACATTGGTGCGCTTCTCCACCTCAACGGTGACCGAGTGCTCGAGGATGTCCTTCTCAAAGCTGAGGCTGAGGGCGCCATCCTGATTGGTTTGAAACGTGATCCGTCCTCCATCTTCCCAATTCAGGGAGAGTAAAGCCCACGGAACTGGATCTCCGAGCGTTGTGCGAACCTGAAACTCGAGCTTCCTTCCAGTGAGATCCCCTTCGTTCGACATAAGTAAGGAACGCAACTGGAATGGGCCCTGGAAGCTGCGGGAGGAATCGCACCCGCTGCATCCCAAAAAGATAGCAGCTGCAAAACCGAGCAAAAAGATCTTTTCAATGGCGAGTCGCATATCTTTGTGTTCCTTTGGAGATTCGTTCGTTAGCGGATAGGATGTCCATAAACCGAGCGAAACTGCACGGCTATGGAATAGGGCTCTTCACATTGAGCGATAAGGTGACCATAGGACGCTTCGTCGTCCATGTAGAAGACAACCAGACCATTATCACCCGGCCACACGGAGAATCTACCTTGTTCCCAGGTTAGTCGAATCGGAATGTCCCGCATGGGTTCTTCGGCGCGATAAGCCACAAGAATCATAGGATCTTCATTAGGTCGCCATAGGCGTGCAATGAGTCGATGATGGAGATCTTCAGTGAGGTCTTTCTCTTTTCCGAAAACGATCTCACGGTGACAACTGCTGGTCAAAGCTGCCAGGAGGCAAAGCAAGGCTACCGTCGACCGGTTATTTTGGTGGAAAAATGGCTTCATGACAGTCTTTGTATCCATGGCATGAGGTGCACCCTGATTCAAGACGTGATCTCCCATCGAGGATCGGGATAAGCAGCTTCGGATTCTCGATCGAGCGGTCGTTGCCAAACGAAAGAAGCTCCAACGATTCTTCCCGCGATCGAGCTCGAGCTACACCAAGCGGCTTAATCGTTGGGTTCATCCAAACGTCCAACTGGAACGAACCTTTACCCTCGACTCTGTAATGCACACAGTCAAAACGGCCGGCTTCAGTGGTGATCATCTCGTTTCCTATCGTCTTTAGAGCAACTTGTCGTAGGGGGGCAGTTCTGTAAGCAGTATCATTTACCGGAATGTAGTTGTGGACTTGAGAGTAGTACCGATTCTCGGAACTGATCTGGATGTTTGTCAGGGTGACGAGCCGGAAGATATCCTTTGGAATCAACCTATCCTCTTCGAATCCGGTCTCCTTCAACCAAAACCGGTCGCCCCCACGTTCGGTCAGAGTGCCTATGAGATGAAGACGAACGTCGTTCGTCACTGAGCCCTTACCTTGGGAGGTGGAATCCCGCCGCACATGGCGATATGCAGCGAAGTCGCCTACAGCCCAGGACAGGCCAAGCTTCGCCGGGCAAAGCAGATCCAGGTCTCGTGGAAACCCTCTGTTGACAGTAAAGGATTCTCGCCACGGGCTATCCGGCGGCTGGTCCCGCGGAGCAAGGAGTGCTACGATACCGGTAGCCATGACCGCCGAGATCGCGATCATGCCTGTCCACCCACTAAACAGGCGGGTAATCCTCTCCCATGATTTGGCTGCATTCATCGCGGCGGCCACTCCCTGGAATACACTGGCTTCAAGTCCGCTTTCCTTTTGTCCTCGAGTGGAAAAACGAAGACAACATTCGTGACTGCAGTTTGCATCGGCCCAAGCTCGACGCGCTTTTCTCCGAGTACTTCATGCCAAACGTTGACAGTGAATCTCTGATTGGAAACGTTTGTAATAGAAGCCCTGCCGTTCTCATCCGTCAGGGCAAAATAAGGATGGTCAAAAGCAAACACGTAAGCTTTCATCCATTTGTGAGTGTCGCAATCAATGCGATACATGCCGGGCATCTTCAACTTTCGATGGAAGCTCATGGTTGGATCCAGAAGTGTTAAGTTGAATGCGGTAATGTTGCGATGCCAACCATGCGGATTGTGCGGTGTTGGATCCTTGCTGTTCAGAAGAAGCGTGGCGCCCGCGCGCGCAGCCTGAATACGCGGCCAAAACAAGCAGCCCTCGGTTCGGACGAACACCGACTCGTTCGTTGTTTTTGGCGGACGAGACGAAGCAGGCATATCCTTGAATTCCAAAAAAATGACCGCGTCTTTAACAGCGCGTCCATTCCCCGTGAGAAGAGCATCGGTGACGTTGGTACCGCAGACTTCAGGCGTTTTATCGACAACAACTGTTGGGGATCCTGGAATTTCGCGGTCTAGAAGAACCTGGCATTGGATCGTGCAAGTGTTCGGTTCGGCCTGTGACTGCCTAACACAGGCAAGCGTTAGCCAGGTGGCACAATAGAGTTGAAACAGTCTCATGGCGAATCATCCGCTAAATCAGAAACAGGAACCGAAATGATCGGGCCAGTTAAGCTATTCAGGAAGCTCACCAGATCCTCTACTTCCTGCTCGGTAAGGCCGAGGGGCTTAATCTCTTTGTCGAGGTTAGAGTTGTTTCGCCCGCCTTTATTGTAGAACAGCACGATTTCCTTCAACG